>Ga0209474_10004402_pt1 | contig 12190 bp, 12 predicted proteins | sample GraSoiAngelo_145_FD_185902 | JGI IMG/M metagenome (GOLD analysis project Ga0209474, IMG submission 185902) | Grasslands soil microbial communities from the Angelo Coastal Reserve, California, USA - 14_1009_05_20cm (SPAdes) (version 2) | ecosystem: Environmental > Terrestrial > Soil > Grasslands...
CTCGACCCAGCGGCTCGCGGTGATGCGGCCCTGGGCCACGCCACCGTCAAAGAGGAGCGCCATCCGCGTCTCCACGCCGGGCGCGCCGTTCGGGATCTTGGAGAAGTCGCCCTTCCCGAGCTCCTTCTGCTTCGGCAGTCCCTGGAAGCCCTCCTTCATGCAGAACGGGCAGTGATCGGTGGATACCACCTGGAGGTCGTTGCGCTGGAGGCCCTTCCACAGCTCGTCCTGATGCCACGCCGGGCGCAACGGCGGCGACATCACGTACTTCGCGCCGTCGAAGCCGGGCTCCTCGTAGCTGTCGTAGCTGAGGAACAGGTACTGCGGGCAGGTCTCCGCGTACGCCGGCAGGCCGCGATCGCGGAACAGCCGCACCTGCTCGAGGGCCTGCGCCGCCGAGAGATGGACGACGTAGAGCGGGACGCCGCCAGCCATCTCGGCGAGCCTGAACGCGCGGCCGGTGGCCTCGCCCTCCGCCTCGGGTGGTCGGGTGAGGGCGTGCCACTTGGGCTGGGTGTGCTTCGCGGCGAGGGCCTTCTTCACGAGCACGTCGATGACCCCGCCGTTCTCGGCGTGCATACAGATCAGCCCGCCGATCTCCGCGCTGCGCACGAGCGCCTTGAAGATCGCCGCGTCGTCGACCATGAAGACGCCCGGATAGGCCATGAAGAGCTTGAAGCTCGAGATGCCCTCCTTGACCATCGATCCCATCTCGCGCAGCACCTTGTCCGAAACGTCGCGCACGATCATGTGCAGCCCGTAGTCGACGACCGCTTTGCCGCGCGCCTTCTGCATCCAGGCGTCGCGGGCCTTCTCGAGCGGCTCGCCGAAGCCTTGCACGGCGAAGTCGACGATCGTCGTCGTGCCGCCGAAGGCCGCGGCCGTCGTGCCCGTCTCGAAGTCATCCGAGGCCATCGTGCCGCCGAAGGGAAGCTCCATGTGGGTGTGGACGTCGATGCCGCCGGGGATGACGTAGAGGCGGCTGGCGTCGATGCGCTTCGCGCCGGCGGCGGCGAGGCCCGCGCCCACTGCGGCCACCTTCTCCCCGTCGATCAGGACATCGGCCTTGAAGGTGTCGGCCGCGGTGACGACCGTCCCGCCGGTGATGAGCGTCTTCGCCATCGCCCTCCCCCTGTGTCGCGGCGGCGATGCTAGCGCGAACGTATCGCGGTTGATGGTCCCGGCGGGCTCGCCGGATAGGCTTCCGGCATGGACCTGTCGCCTTACACGATCGATCGCGTCGATCCGCACGCGCTTTCTGACGCCGAGCTGGACGCCGTCGCCCGGCTGCTCCAGGCCATGGGCGCCGAGCTCCTCCCCGAGGAGCCGCCGCGCCCGCTCGAGGCGATCCTCGCCCGGCTGCGATCGAACGCCCCGAACCAATGGAACGCGCGCGTCCGCGCACGCGCCACGAACGGCGACGTGGTCGGCTACGTCAGCGGTGGCCGCAGCCTGAACGAGCCGGAGAACGCGCACATCCTCTGGTGCGAGGTCCAGGTCCATCCGGCGCACCGGCGGAAGGGTCTCGCGACCGCGCTCTTCCGGGAGTTCGTCCAAGCATGCGAGGGTCAGCACCCGGAGCTCCTGTTCATGGGGATGACGAACGACCGCGTCCCGAGCGGCGAGGGTTTCCTGCAGCGGCTCGGCGCCCAGCCGGGCCTCCCGATGAAGACGAACCAGCTGGACCTCGCCGAGGTCGATCGGGCACAGGTCGCGGACTGGGCACGGCTCGCTCCGGCGGGCTATCGCCTCGAGCGCATCGACGGAGCCGTTCCGCCGGCGCTCGTCGCGCCGTACATCCAGGCGTCCGACGGGATCAACGACATGCCGAAGGGCGATCTGAAGATGGCCGACTGGAAGCTGACCGAGGAGCAGGTCCGCGACCGCGAGAGCTGGTTCACCCAGGTCGGGATCGAGTGGTGGCTGCTCCTCGCGGTGCACGAGGCGACCGGCGCCGGCGCGGGATTCACCGACGTCACATACGACCCCAAACAGCCGTGGGTCATCTGGCAACAGGGCACCGGCGTGACGCGCGAGCACCGCGGAAACAAGCTGGGTCTCTGGATGAAGGCCGTGATGCTCGACCGGATCCTGCGGGAGCGGCCGCTGGCCAAGTACATCCGGACGGGGAACGCGAACACGAACGCGCAGATGCTCGGCATCAACACCCAGCTCGGGTTCAAGGTCGCCTGGCAGTCGATGCTGTGGCAGCTGCCGATCGCGCAGGCGCGGACGGCCGTGGGCCTCACCGAGGCGACCGCCGCCCGATAGCTCCGCCGCGGCGTCGGCGGTGGACCTGCTAACTTTTCGTCATCAGATGAAGGTCGGAGTGCCGCGAGAGACCGTGCCCGGCGAACGGCGGGTCGCCCTCGTGCCGGATGCGGTGTCGAAGCTCACGAAGGCGGGGACCGAGGTCGTCGTCGAGTCGGGCGCGGGGACCGGGAGCGGGCACGACGACGAGGCCTACCGGAAGGCCGGCGCGGTGATCGGGTCTCGCGACGCGGCCTTCGGAACGGACCTCGTGGTGAAGGTGCAGAAGCCCTCGGCCGAGGAAGTCGCGCTCCTGCGTGACGGCGCGGCGCTCGTCGCGACCATCCAGCCGCTCACGAACGCGGACACCGTGCGCGCGCTCGCGGCCAGGCGGACCACCGCCTTCAGCATGGACGCGATCCCGCGCGTCACGCGGGCGCAGCCGATGGACTCGCTTTCGTCGCAGAGCAACATCGCCGGCTACAAGGCCGTCGTCGTCGCGGCCAACTCGCTGCCGAAGTTCTTCCCCATGCTCACCACCGCCGCGGGGACCGTGACGCCGGCGCGCGTCCTCGTGCTCGGCGCGGGCGTCGCCGGCCTGCAGGCCATCGCCACCGCCCGCCGGCTCGGCGCGGTGGTCGAGGCGTTCGATACCCGCCCGGTCGTGAAGGAGCAGGTCCAGAGCCTCGGTGCGAGGTTCCTCGAGATCGAGCTCGGCGAGCAGGGCGAGGGCACCGGCGGCTACGCGAAGGAGCTCTCCGAGGAAGCGCACCGGAAGGAGCAGGAGCTCGTCGGGAAGCACGTCAAGGACGCGGACGTCGTCATCACGACGGCGCTCGTGCCGGGCCGCCGGGCGCCGATCCTCGTGACGGGCGAGATGGTCAAGGCGATGCGGCCCGGCTCGGTCATCGTGGACCTCGCCGCCGAGATGGGCGGCAACTGCGAGCTCACCTCGCCCGGCGAGACGGTCGTCCGCGAGGGCGTCACGATCCACGGCGACGTGAACCTGCCGAGCACGGTCGCCGTGCACGCGAGCCAGCTCTACGCGCGCAACGTCGGCGCGCTCCTCGGACTGCTCGTCAAGAACGGGACGCTCGCGCTGGACCTGGAGGACGAGATCGTCAAGGGCGCCCTCATCACGCACCAGGGCGAGGTCGTGCACGCGGCGACGAAAGCGGCGCTGGAGAAGGCATGACCACCGAAGCCATCGTCGGGCTGTACGTCTTCATCCTCGCGATCTTCGTCGGCTTCGAGGTCATCTCGAAGGTGCCGTCGACGCTGCACACGCCGCTGATGTCCGGTGCCAACGCGATCCACGGGATCATCGTCATCGGGGCGATGCTCGTCTCGGCCGCGATCGGCGGACCGCTCGGACTGGCGCTCGGCTTCTTCGCGGTGGTGCTCGGCACCGCGAACGTGGTCGGCGGGTTCGTCGTGACCGACCGGATGCTGGCGATGTTCAAACAGAAGCCCGGTCAGCGGAAGTAATGGATCTCCGGTCGCTCATCCCGCTCACCTACCTCATCGCCGCGGTCACGTTCGTCCTCGGCCTGAAGGGCCTCTCCGGGCCGAAGACCGCGGTGAACGGGAACCGCATCGCCGCGGCGGGCATGCTCCTCGCGGTCGCGGCCACCTTCTTCGACGTCGAGTTCCAGGGCTACGGCGCGACCGGCCTGCTCGTCACCGCCGCCGGCCTCGTCGTCGGCGGGGCGGCAGGCTTCACCGGCGCGCGGCTGGTGAAGATGACCGCAATGCCGCAGATGGTCGCCCTGTTCAATGGCGCCGGCGGCGGAGCGGCGGCGCTCGTCTCGATCCTCGAGCTCACGCGCGGCCTCGCCGGCTCGGGCGTGACCGCGGGCGAGACGATCACGTCGATGCTCGGCCTGATGATCGGCGCGGTCTCGTTCTCCGGCAGTGCCGTCGCGTTCGGGAAGCTTCAGGGCCTCATCACGCCGCGGGCGTTCAAGTACGGCGGCCAGCAGATCGTCACGAGCGTGCTGTTCGGCGGCATGATCCTGCTGTCGCTGCTCCTCACCGCGTCGGCCGCGGGCGCCGTCGCCCTGCCTCAGCTGCTCGTGATGACCGGCGTCGCGATCCTCGCGTTGCTGTTCGGCGTCGCGCTCGTCATGCCGATCGGCGGAGCCGACATGCCCGTCGTCATCTCGCTGCTGAACGCGTTCACCGGACTCGCGGTCGCCGCGGCCGGCTTCGTGCTCGGCAACCAGCTGCTCATCGTCGCGGGGACCCTCGTGGGCGCGTCCGGCACGATCCTCACGCGGCTCATGTCCAAGGCGATGAACCGGTCCATCGGCAACGTGCTCTTCGGCGCGTTCGGCGCCGCGCCGGCCGGGGGCGCCGAGGCGGGCGCGGCGATGCGCGCCGACGACGGGCGGACCGTTCGCTCGACGACCGCGGACGACGCGGCCACGCTGCTCGCGTACGCGCGCAACGTGATCGTCGTGCCGGGCTACGGACTGGCCGTCGCGCAGGCGCAGCACAACGTCCGCGAGCTCGCCGATCTGCTCGAGTCACGCGGGGTGAACGTCGTCTACGCGATCCACCCGGTCGCAGGCCGCATGCCCGGGCACATGAACGTGCTGCTCGCGGAGGCGAACGTGCCGTACGAGAAGCTCATGGACATGGACGCCGTGAACCCGGAGTTCCCGCGGGCTGACGTGGCGCTCGTCATCGGGGCGAACGACGTCACCAACCCCGCCGCGCGGAGCACGAAGGGCAGCCCGATCTACGGGATGCCGATCCTCGACGTCGACAAGGCCCAGCAGATCATCGTCATCAAGCGGAGCATGAAGCCGGGATTCGCCGGGATCGACAACGACCTCTACCTCGACCCGAAGACGCAGATGCTCTTCGGCGACGCGAAGGAAGCGGTCGCGAAGCTCGTGGCGGGAGTGAAGGCCGCCTAGGCCGCGACGAGCGCGCGGGCGGGCAGCCCGCCGCCGAGCGCCCCGGCGGTGCGGAACGTCTCCGGTCCGGCGATTCGATCGGCGTCGAGGGGTCGCGAGCTAGGACTCGGCCTCGCGAAGCGCGAGCCGGAGCGCATCGGCGACGAGACCGCGCTCGTCCCAGGGTCTCTAGTACCCGACGTACACGACCCGTTGCTCGGTGAAGAACTCGAACGCAGCGGTCCCGCACTCGCGATCGCCGAAGCCAGAGTCCTTGACCCCGCCGAACGGCACGTGGGCCTCGCCGCCGAGGGTCGGCAGGTTCACGTGGAGCATGCCGGCCTCCGAGGCGTCGGCGTAACGGAACGCGGCGTGGAGGTCGCGCGTGTAGATCGACGATGAGAGGCCGTACCCGACGGCGTTGGCCTTCGCGAGCGCGGACTCGAGGTCGTCGGCCGGAATGACGCTCACCACCGGGCCGAAGATCTCCTCCTGGGCAACGCTCATGCGCGGATCGACCTCGGTGAAGATCGTCGGCGCGACGAAGTAGCCCTCGTTCATGCCCGCGTCACTCCCGTCGCGAATGAGCGTCGCGCCCTCGCGCTTCCCGTCGGCGATCTTCGCCCGCACCTTCTTCAGCTGCGACGCGTCGACGAGCGGTCCCATCTTCACCCCGTCGGCCAGCCCGTCGCCCGGCCGCCAGGACTCAGCCTTCGATCCGAGGAGGTCGACGAAGTCGCCGAGCAGCGGCTTCGCGACGACGGCGCGGCTCGTCGCGGTGCAGCGCTGGCCGGTCGCACCGAACGCGCCGGACGCGACGCTCTCGGCGGCCTTCTCGAGATCGGCGTCGGCGAGGACGATGACCGCGTTCTTGCCGCCCATCTCGAGCTGGACCTTGCACAGCCGTCGCGCCGCGCGGGCGTACAGGGCCCGGCCCACGGCCGACGAGCCGGTGAACGAGATGGCCTTGATCCGCTCGTCGTCGACGAGCGCGCTCGCGAGCGCCTCGCCCGATCCGAGCACGAGGTTGAGAACCCCGTCGGGGAGGCCCGCGTCGAGGAAACACTGGACGACCTCGGTCGCGCACAGCGGGGTCAGCGACGCCGGCTTGAACACGACGGTGTTGCCGGCGACGAGCGCCGGCGCGACCTTCCATGCGGGGATGGCGATCGGGAAGTTCCAGGGCGTGATGCACGCCACTACGCCGAGCGGGTCGCGTCGCGTGTAGATGAGCGTCCCGCGTTGGGCCGATGGGATGGTCTCGCCGACCAGGCGCGTCCCCTGACCGCCGGAGAACCGCACGTTCGCGATCGCCCGGTCGACCTCGGCGAACGATTCGGCCAGGACCTTGCCCTCCTCTTGAGTGAGGAGTCGCGCGAGCTGGTCGCGGCGGCGCTCCATGACATCGGCGGCCTTGCGCACGATGTCACCGCGTTGCGGTGCCGGCGTCGCGCGCCACTCCGGGAACGCCTGCTCCGCGGCGTCGATCGCGTAGCGCACGTCCTCGGCCGTCGAGGCCGTCGCGTTCGCGAGGATCGTGTCGCTGTGCGCGGGATCGCGGTCCTCGACCGTCGCGTGTGACGACGACTCGACCCAGGCCCCGCCGATGTGGTTCAGCGCGGGGCGCACCGCCATCACGGCGCTCCGATGTCCGCGTACATGTCGGGCCGGCGGTCGCGATAGAACTGCCAGGTGTCGCGCACCTCGCGGACGAGGTCCATGTCGAGGTCGGCGACGAGCAGCTGCTCGTCCTTGTCGGACGCCTGGGCGACGATCTTGCCCCGCGGGTCGGCGAAGTAGGACGAGCCGTAGTACTCGTTCTTCCCGTACTCGCTCTCGACGCCGACGCGGTTGATCGTCCCGACCCAGTAGCCGTTCGCGATCGCGTGGGCCGTCTGCTCGATGAACCAGAGGTGCATCGAGAGGCCCCGCGACGTCGCCGACGGGATGAAGACGAGCTCGGCGCCGTGCAGCCCGAGCATCCGCGCGCCCTCAGGGAAGTGACGGTCGTAGCAGATGTACACGCCGACCCGGCCGACGGCGGTGTCGAACACCGGGTAGCCGATGTTGCCGGGCCGGAAGTAGAACTTCTCCCAGAACCCCGGCAGGTGCGGAATGTGGGTCTTCCGGTACTTGCCGAGGTATCTGCCGTCGGCGTCGATGACCGCCGCGGTGTTGTAGTAGATGCCGGGCTGATCCTCCTCGTACATCGGCGCGATGATGACCATGCCGTGCTGCTTCGCCTTCTCCTGGAGCAGCTTCGTGGTCGGGCCGTCCGGGATGCGCTCCGTGTACGCGTATCCCTTCTTGTCCTCGACCTGGCAGAAGTACGGTCCGTAGAAGAGCTCCTGCAGGCAGATGACCTGCGCGCCCTGCTTCGCCGCGTCGTCGATGTGGGCGAGGTGCCGCTTCACCATGGAGTCCTTGTCGCCGGTCCATGCGGTCTGGACCAGGGCGGCCTTCACCTTCGTCATTCGGCATGTACCTCCATCAAGGCTGCGGACACTAATGCAGCTGCTCGGCGAGGCTGATCAGCTCGTCGGTCGAGAACGCGCCCCCGAGCTGGTACTGCATCCCGTCCGCGACCCACGCGATGGCCTTCGGCTGGCTCGGCGAGAACGTGTCGAAGACCGCGCCCGCGACACCGCGGACCCGCACCGCGGCGCGCGCGGCCGGGGCCAGGATCGCCCCGTCCGCCGGATCCGGATACTCGATGACGATCGCGACGCGGCCGTCGGCCAGCCGGTAGAAGTCACGGAAGCCGTCGCTCATGTGCATGGTCGTCAGTCCGGTCGTGCCGGAGAACTGGAGCCGCGTCTCGAGCGTGGCGATGGTCCGCGGAAGCTCGATCGCCTTGACGCCGGTTCCGGGGGACACGGCCTGCAGGACCGTCGTCCGCGGCGGCGCGAGCCGCACGAAGCTCGACGCCAGCACGGAGCCCAGGAGCATCGCGCCCGCCGCCGGCAAGAGCCAGCGCGCCCACCAGGTGCGAGCCGGCTCGCTGACGAGGTCGAGGTCTTCGATCATCTCCTGCCCCACGAACGATGGTATGGCGCGGCACAATCGGCGCATTCGTGCGCGGATCCGAGCTGGCATGGCTGCTCGGCTTCTCCGATCCCGTGCGCGGGGTCGGGTGGAACCCGCGTGCGAGCCGCGCGGCACGCTGGCGTCTGGGGCGGACGCGCGCGCTCCTCCGGCTGGCCGGCGCACCGGATCGACGCCTGCGGGTGGTCCTCATCGCCGGGACGAAAGGCAAGGGCTCGACCGCCGCGTTCCTCGCGTCGATCCTGCATGCGGCCGGGATGCGCGCGGGCCTCTTCACCTCTCCGCACCTGCAGACGTACCGCGAGCGCGTGCGGGTGGACGGCGTGATGCTGAGCGAAGGCGAGTTCGCGAAGGCGATCTCAGGCTTGCGCCCCGTGGTGGCTCGCCTGCGCCGGGAGCATCCATCAGCGGGCGAGCCCACGACGTTCGAGCTGACGCTCGTCCTCGCCATGCGCGCGTTCGCTCAACGCCGATGCGCGGTCGCGATCGTGGAGGTCGGGCTCGGCGGGGCGCTCGACGCGACGAACGCGCTCGATCCGCAGGTGTCGATCATCACGCCGATCAGCCACGACCACACGCCGATCCTGGGCCGATCGCTCGACTCGATCGCCACCGAGAAGGCCGGCGTGGTGCGGCGCGGGCGACCGGCGCTCGTCGCCGTGCAGCGAGCGACCGCCGCGCGAGCGATCGCGCGGGTCTGCCGCGCGGCGGGCGCAGACCTTCGCGTCGTAGGACCGGTCGGCCATCGGATCAGGCTGGCGCTCGCAGGCGACCATCAGCGGCAGAACGCCGCGCTCGCGCGGGCGGCCGCGGAGGAGCTGGGCGCGCCGAGCTCCGCGATCGCGCGGGGTCTGCGCGCCGCGGTATGGCCGGCGCGATACGAGGTCGTCCGCGGGCGGCCGACGATCGTCCTCGATGGAGCGCACAACGACGCCTCAGCCGACGCGCTCGCCCGCACGCTTCGCCGAGACCGTGACGGCCGGCGGCTTGTCGTCGTGATCGGCATCAACACCGACAAGGACGGGCGCGCGGTGCTGGGGCCGCTGGTCCGCGGGCCGCGGCCCCCGCCGACATCGCGCGGGACGCCACTCGGATCGCGCACAAGCCGGTCGTGACCGCCGCCGGCGTGAGCGCCGCGATCGCCGCGGCCCGCGCGGACGCCGGACGGGACGGGCTGGTGTGCGTGACGGGATCGCTCGCCCTCGCCGGGGAGGGACGCACGGCCCTCGGCCTGCGCCCGTTGGAGCGATGGTGGTGATCCGCGCCCTGTTATTCGACTTCGACGGGTTGATCCTGGAAACGGAGACCCCCGCGTACCAGGCCTGGGTCGAGATCTATCGCGAATTCGGCCACGAGCTGCCCAAGGAGCTGTGGCTCGAATACATCGGCCGCGAAGGCGGCTGGTTCGACGCCCTCGCGTACCTCGAAGGACTGGTCGGCCCGCGCGAGGACCGCGACGCGATCGAGCGGCGACGCGATGCCCGAAAGACCGAGCTCGTCATGGCCGTCGCCGAGACCGCCGGCCTTCGCGCGCTGCTCACGGACGCGCGAGCTCGCGGGCTCCGTCTGGCCGTCTGCTCGAGCTCCACGCCGAAGTGGGTGCTCGGACACCTCGAGCGGCTCGATCTACTCCGGCTGTTCGATCACGTCCAGTGCCGCGACCGTCCCGAGCTGCGCGCGAAGCCGGCACCCGATCTCTACCTTGCGGCGTGCGCCGGCCTGGGAGTGCGCCCCGACCAGGCGATCGCGTTCGAGGACTCACGCAACGGGATGCTCTCCGCGCAAGCGGCCGGCATCCGCTGCGTCGTCGTGCCGAACGAGCTCACCGTCGCGATGGACCTCACCGGCGCCGAGCACCGCTTCGAGTCGCTGGAGGCGGTGTCGCTCGGAGCGCTGCTGGACGGGTCCTAGCGCTATTCGGCGGTCCTAGGATGCCAGCGTGACCACGACGCCCGCCGACGCGAGGATGGTCGCTCAGCAGTTCCCGACGACGCCCCGGGCCCGGGCGGCGCGCCGGATCCTCGGCTACTGGCGGCACCCGGTCGCGCAGGCGCTCCTCAAAGCCGTCCTCACCGTGTTCGTGACGACGACGATCACGTTCTTCCTCATCCGCCTGATGCCCGGCAATCCGATCGACATCAAGATCGACGAGCTCACGAAGGACGGCCTCATGACGTACCAGGAGGCCCGCGCGCAGGCGGCGAGCCTCTTCAGCATCGATCTCGACAAGCCGGTCATCGAGCAGTACGCGTCGTTCGTCGGCAACCTGGCGCGCGGGAACCTCGGCTACTCGTTCGTCTCGCAGGGCACGACGGTGATGTCGATCGTGCTCGCCGTCCTGCCGTGGACGCTGTTCACGGTCGGCACCGGTCTGCTCCTGAGCTTCACCGTTGGAGTGTTCTTCGGTCTGTTCGCCGCGTACAACCGCAACAAGCCGATCGACCACATCCTCTCGCTCGGCGGATCGATCATCAGCTCGGTGCCGAACTACCTCATCGCTTTGCTCGTGGTGCTGATCCTGGGCCTCCAGCTTCGATGGGTCCCGATCACCCAGATGCGCGGCGCGTTCAGTGCCGGCATCCCCGTGGGCTTCAGCTTCGAGTTCATCGGCGACGTGCTCTTCCACGCCGCGCTGCCGATCCTCGTGTTCTTCCTCGCGACGCTCGGGCACTGGATCCTCGGGATGAAGAGCGCGACCATCAACGCGCTCGAGGAGGACTACGTCAGCGCGGCACGGGCGCGAGGCCTCTCCGACGGCCGGATCATGACCGCGTACGTCGGTCGGAACGCGGTGCTCCCGCTCGTGACGCAGTTCGCGATCGCCGCCGGATACGCCATCGGCGGCGCGATCCTGATCGAGAAGTACTTCGTCTACCAGGGCGTCGGCCTGAGGCTCGAAGCGGCCATCCTCCAGCGCGATTACCCGGTCATGCAGGGCATCCTCTTGATGGTCACGATCGCCGTGGTCATCGCGAATCTGCTCGCCGATCTGCTGTATAGCCGGCTCGACCCGCGGATCGGTCGGGCCGGCGGTGCGACGGGCACATGACCGCCGCCGCGCTGCCCCGGCGCTCCGATGCCACGCTGCCGCGGCCGGTCGCGGCGGCGCTGGAGTTCCTGCGCTTGCTCTCGCGTCGTCCGAGCGGGCTCATCGGCTTCATCGGCATCGTGTTCTTCCTCGTCCTCGCGTTCATCGCGCCGATCTTCGTGCCGAACCAGGAGCTCAGCGACGTGAACGCCATCTACCAGACCCCCTCGCTGCAGCACCTCCTCGGCACCGACAACGCCGGCCGGGACGTGCTCAATCAGATCGTCCAGGGGGGCAAGGAGATCCTCAGCGTCGCGCTCATCACCGCGTTCATCACGACGATGGTCGCGGTCACCATCGGGTCCTTCTCCGCGCTCATCGGCGGGAAGGTCGATGCGGTCCTCGTCGGGCTGGCGGACATCCTGCTCACCGTGCCGCAGCTCATCGTCCTCATCGTCGTATCGGCACTGGCCCGCCCGACCAACTTCCTCGCGCTCGCGCTCGTGCTCTCGTCGCTCGGCTGGGCGGGCCTCATGCGCCAGGTCCGGGCGCAGGTCCTGACCCTGAAGGAGCGCGATTACGTGGAGGCAGCCCGGTCGCTCGACCTCGGGAACAGCCACATCATCTTCCGCGAGATCCTGCCGAACATGCGCAGCTACATCGTCATCCACTTCGTGCAGGCCGTGACGGGGGCGATCTACGCCCAGGTCGCGCTCATCGTCCTCGGGCTTGTCCCGTTCTCCGGCAAGAACTGGGCGCTCATGCTGTATTTCGCCAACACCCAGGGGGCCTTCTACTTCAAGGACGCGTTCTGGTTCGTGTTCAGCCCGATCCTCGCGATCATCCTCTTGCAGCTCTCCCTCGTCCTCTTCGTGAACGCGCTGGAGGACATCTTCAATCCGCGCCTCCGCTCCTCGTGACGCCCGTCCTCTCGGTCCGCGACCTGTCGATCGACTACCGGACC
>Ga0209474_10004404_pt1 | contig 12182 bp, 9 predicted proteins | sample GraSoiAngelo_145_FD_185902 | JGI IMG/M metagenome (GOLD analysis project Ga0209474, IMG submission 185902) | Grasslands soil microbial communities from the Angelo Coastal Reserve, California, USA - 14_1009_05_20cm (SPAdes) (version 2) | ecosystem: Environmental > Terrestrial > Soil > Grasslands ...
TTTCTGTGGCACATCGGGTGCAGATCGAGAAGACGTTCGCGTTTCAGAAAACCGATTCCGGGAGCTGGCGCTGCGGCACCACTGCACTGCAGCCGATAGAATTTGGGCTTGCAGTGAGCGTGCCTTCGTTAACCCCGCCTCAGGTGATTCTGGCGCCGGCAAAGACTTCGATATTGCAACGCATCTGGAGCGCGGCGCCGCAGCTCGTTTGGCGAAACAATGACGATATGAATTTTCTCTTTTTTTCTTCTGGTCGTCCTTTGATTGACGCCGTCGCGATCTGAGGTAGCATCGGCGCCGATCCGCTAGAGGTCGCAGGGGAGGACAAGATGACACGTTTGCCGTGCGTTGACTTTGCTTGCCATTTTTCGAGCAACACCAAGACTTTCCATGGTGCGAAAGGCGCCCTTCACAAGCCGATACACCTGATGCTCGCCGCCCTGACGGTCGGATTCGGCCTGGCAGTTTCCTGCAATCACGCATCAGCTCAGACTGCCAAGGGATCGCCTGATCACATCAGGGCCGTTACCTCGGCGGTCGATAGCGCTTCGGTAAAGGCTAATACCGCGACTTCAAAGGACTGGCCGACCATCGGCCTCGATTATGCCGAGACGCGCTACAGCAAACTGAACCAGATCAACACCGACAATGTCAAAAATCTCGGCTTGGTGTGGAGCTATAGCCTCGACTCTTCGCGCGGGGTTGAAGCGACGCCTGTTGTGGTCGATGGCATCATGTACCAGACCGCGTCATGGAGCGTGGTCCATGCCATCGATGCCCGCACCGGCAAAAAAATCTGGACCTTCGATCCCGGCGTTAACCGCGAGCAGGGTTACAAAGGGTGCTGCGACGTCGTCAATCGCGGAGTTGCGCTTTACAAGGGCAAGGTATTCGTCGGCGCTTACGACGGACGGCTGATCGCGCTCGATGCAGTCACCGGTGCGAAGGTGTGGGAAAAAGACACGCTGATAGACCACGATCACTCCTACACGATCACCGGCGCGCCAAGGGTATTCAATGGCAAGGTCCTGATCGGCCAAGGCGGAGCCGAGTACGGCGCGCGCGGTTACATCACGGCTTACGATTCAGAAAGCGGCAATCAGGCGTGGCGCTGGTTCACGGTGCCCGGCGATCCCTCAAAGCCGTTCGAAGACACCTCGATGGAGGCCGCGGCCAAGACCTGGGATCCGGCTGGCAAATGGTGGATCAACGGCGGCGGCGGCACGCCATGGGACAGCATCACCTATGATCCCGATCTCAATCTCATCTACGTCGGCACCGGCAATGGCTCGCCATGGAATCGGAACGTGCGCAGCCCCTCCGGCGGCGACAATCTCTATCTTGCCTCGATCGTGGCGCTGAACGCCGATACCGGAAAATATGTCTGGCATTATCAGGAAACGCCCGGCGACCACTGGGACTATACATCCGCGCAGCCGATGATCCTCGCCGACCTCAACATCGATGGTGCGCCACGCAAGGTGATCCTGCACGCGCCGAAGAACGGTTTCTTTTTCGTCATCGATCGCACCAATGGCAAGTTCATCTCGGCAAAGAACTTCGTCGATGTGAACTGGGCGACCGGATATGACGCCAATGGACGGCCGGTCGAAGTAGCGGCGGCGCGCGGCGACGAAGCTTACGATAGCATCCCGGGGCCGTATGGTGCCCACAATTGGCACCCGATGTCGTTCAATCCGCAGACCGGTCTCGTCTATCTGCCGGCCCAGAACGTGCCCTTGAACCTGACGCCGGAGAAGACGTTCTCGCAGAACGCGCCAACCCCGGGCAAATTCGGCGGCGCTACCGGCTGGAACGTCGGCTTTATGCTCAACGCAGCCGAGCCAAAGGCACCGGCGTTCGGACGGCTGTTGGCATGGGATCCGGTGAAGCAGAAGGAAGCGTGGCGCGCGGAATATGTTGCGCCATGGAATGGCGGCACGCTCACCACCGCCGGCAACCTGGTGTTTCAGGGCACAGCCGACGGACGCTTTATTGCTTACAATGCGACCACAGGCGAGAAGCTCTGGGAGACTCCGACCGGAACCGGCGTGGTTGCCGCAGCATCAACCTACCTCATAGACGGCACCCAGTATGTGTCGGTCGCGGTCGGCTGGGGTGGCGTATTCGGGATTTCTCAGCGCGTAACGGACCGGGAAAGCCCTGGAACGGTTTACACCTTCGCTGTCGGCGGCAAGGCGCCGCTGCCGGAATTTACGAAGTATCAGATTTCCACCCTGCTGGAGGGCGTGAAGTATGATCCCAAGGATGTTCCGGAGGGTACTGCGCTTTACGTCGCGGCATGCGTCACCTGCCACGGCGTGCCCGGCGTCGACAAGGGCGGCAACGTCAAGAACCTCGGTTATGTCCCGACCGAGACGATCGCCAACCTGAAGGACTTCGTCTTCAAACGCCCGTTTGGAGATCAGGGCATGCCTGATTTCACAGGCAAGCTGAAGGAGGACGATGTGGTGAAAATCCAGGCCTTCATTCAAGGCACCGCCGACGCGATCCGGCCGAAGAAGTAGAAGTGGATGGCCGGGAGCCCGGCCGCAAAATTAAAGGGCTGCGCGAGATCATCGCGCAGCCCTTTGACGTGGTAGCGAGAAGATAACCCTCAGAACAACAGGCTATCCTTGACCAGCACCCAGCGCCCGTTCTGGATTTGCTGTACCTGAGTGACGGTGTTGGCGAGGTGATCGGTCTTGGTGAATTTGGTAGGCGGCGAGTTGAAGATGTCCAGGAACTTGTCGCCGGACTCGAGCGCATCGAGCACTTTCTGGCCGGTCAGATCCTTGCCGGCCTTGTTCACATAATGCGCGAACGTCATGACCGCATTGTAGCCGATGATCGCCTGCGTATTGGCCTCGGTACCGAACATCTTCTTGTAATTGACAAGCCAGTCCTTCACTTTTCCCCTGGCGGTATCTTCGTAGGGAATTTCAAAGCCCGACGCGGCATAGAGGCCTTCCACCGCCTCTTTTCCAAGAGCCGGCACTTCAAGCACGTTGGTCGGGGTTGCGCCCAGGAATGTAACGTCCCAGCCGAGCTTCTTGGCCTCGCCCATCGCACCGATGGTCTCGCGGATCACGGTGCCGAGCAGGATCATATCGCAGCCGTCGGATTTCATCTTGGCGATGGGCGCGCTGAAATCAGATGCGCCGCGCTTGTAGCTGGTGATCGAGGCCGGCGTGATCTTCATCGCCGCGAGCTGCTGGTTAAAACCATCAAGCACGTTTTTGCCGTACTCATCGTCCTGATGCATGATGCAGGGCTTTTTGAAATTCTTTGTCTCCATCATGTATTTGAGCGCGGCGCGCGTGCTCTCGACGTAAGGCAAAAGATTATTGAACTTCAGCCTTTCCTGCGGTTTTGCCGGATCGAACTTGAAAGTGAATTCGGCCGCGGTGAGCGGAAATAGCTGCAACACGCCGGCATCAAACAGGATGTCTTGCGCGGCGAGCACGGTCGGCGAACCCATCGGGCCGACCATGGCAAAGATCTTGTCGCGCTCCACCATCTTCTGCGAGGCCAGCACCGCCTTCTTCGGATCGTAGCCGTTGTCCTCGAGGATCATTCGAAGCTTGCGGCCGTTAATGCCGCCGGCCGCATTGATTTCCTCCACGGCCATTTTCATGCCGTTGGAAACCGGAACGCCCCAGACCTTGATCGGGCCCGACAAGTCCTGGTGGGTGCCGATCACGATCTCATTGGCCGAGATGCCCTCATTGGTGATCTTGGTCTGGGCTGCGGCAGGCAGATAGGTCAGCGCAAGGGCGCTCACCGCAAGGCCCAGCGCCTTCAACGACTTCCACATTGCAGTCTCCTTTTTTCCTTGGCCCGTGTTGAGCGAAGGGCCGGGCCCTTCAATCCTTCGCCATTTCAAATGTCTTGCCGTTCACGCCACCGCCCGCTCGCCATACATGGCGCCGATCTCGATCGCGTAACGCTTGTTCACGAAATTCCGTTTCAGCTTCATGGTCGGCGTCAGTTCCTCATCCTCGGGCGTCAGCTGACGCTCGATCAGGAAGAACTTCTTGATGGTTTCGACGCGGGCGAAGTTGACGTTCACCGCCTCGATCTCACGCTTGATCAAATCCTGAATCTCCGCCGCGCGGCAAAGGCTGGCATAATTCGTAAATGGAATGTCGTGATCCTGGGCAAACTTCTCCACGTTCTCCTGGTCGATCATGATGAGGCAGGTCAGATAGGGCCGCTTGTCGCCGACCACGACGGCGTCGGAAATGTAGGGCGAGAATTTCAACTGGTTCTCTATCTCCGATGGCGTGATGTTCTTGCCGGCCGAGGTGATGATGATGTCCTTCATCCGATCGGTAATCTTGACGAAACCCTCATTATCCATGGAGCCTACATCGCCGGTGTGCAACCATCCCTTCGCATCGATTGTCTCGGCGGTTTTTTCGGGCTGGTTGAGGTAGCCCATGAACAGAAAGTCGCCTCTAATGAGGATTTCGCCTTGCGGCGAGATTGCGACCTCACCCCATGGGACGGCTTTGCCAACCGAGCCTAGCTTGATGCGATCGGCTGGCATCAGCGTGGCAACGCCGCAGCTTTCGGTCTGGCCATAGACCTCGCGCATGTCGAGTCCAAGCGCGAGGTACCAGCGGATCAGGTCCGGCGCGATCGGCGCCGCGCCGGTCAACGCCAGCCGACAGCGGTCGAGACCCAGCATGCGCCTGATATTGCGAAACACCAGCCAGTAGGCGATCCGGTTGGCCAGACGCAAGGAGAGTGAAGGCGTTACGCCTTCCAGCCTGCATTCAGTCAGCCGATAACCCAGCGCTAGCGCGCGACGATAGCTCCAGTTCTGTAGCGGCGTCGCGTCCTTTAGCGCAATCGTAACGCCCGAATAGAACTTTTCCCAGATACGTGGCACCGCCAGAAAGGCTGTCGGCTGCACTTCCCGCAAGTTGTCCGGCACCGTTTCCGCGCTTTCGGCGAAATTCATCACCGACCCCAGAGCGAGCGAGATGTAATAGCCGCCGACCCGCTCGGCGACGTGGCAGAGCGGCAGGAATACCAGCCGCTCTTCGGCATCGCTCGAGGGAAACAGGTCGTTTGCGTGACGCATCTGATGGGTCACGGCGCGATTGGAATGCATCGCGCCCTTGGGCGGACCCGTAGTCCCCGAGGTATACACCAGGATCGCAAGGTCGTCGGCGTTGCGGCTTGCGATCATCTCATCCCACAGCGTCTCTCGGCCGACCATGTGATTGCTGCCGAGCGCCATGAATTCGGCCAACGACATCACCATCGGATCGCTGAAGCCGCTCAAGCCTTCCATGTCGAACACCACGATCTTCCGCAGTGTCGGGCAGCGCGCGCGGCATGACAGGATCTTGTCAAGCTGCTCCTCGTCTTCGGCGAAGATCAACTTGCTAGCGGAATCATTGATGAGGTATTCGACCTGGACGGAAGAATCGGTCGGATAGATGCCGGACGACACGCCGCCCGCGCACAGGACGCCCATATCGGCAAATACCCATTCCGGCACCGCGTTGGCAATGATCGAGGCGACGTCCCCCGCCCGGAAGCCGGTCGCGTGCAGTGCGTAAGCAATTTCCCTGGAGATCTTCAGCCATTGCCGCCAGCTCGTGGGCTGCCAGATGCCGAAGTCCTTTTCGCGGATTGCCGGCCGGTCGCCCCGCGTTTCCACGGCGCGGAGAAAACTCCTCGCGATGGTGTCGGCGACCGTCACTACCGCCGGTCCGGCCCTGCTCGTTCCCTCCTGCTTCTGACCCGCCCCGGATGCCGAGCTTTTAGGGCCGGCCGGTTTTGCCAAGTGCGGCGCCTATTCAACGCCAAGTCTTCTTCTTTTTCCAGCGCCGTTCACCCCGCGCGCCAGCTTCCTTTGCCCCAAGATAGAATTCCTGAATATCCTTGGAATGCAGCAAGCGGTCGCAACTGTCGTTCATGACGACCCGGCCGATTTCCAGGACATAACCGTAATGAGCGGTTTCCAGCGCCACCTTGGCATTCTGTTCGACCAGCAGGATCGACATGCCCTGTTCTTCGTTAACGCGCCGGATGATGGTGAAAATTTCCCTCACCAGGATCGGCGACAGGCCGAGCGAGGGCTCATCCAGCAGCAGTAGCGTCGGCCTGTTCATCAGTGCGCGGCCGATCGCCAGCATCTGCTGTTCGCCGCCCGAGAGCTGCCCGGCGGCCTGGTTGAGCCGTTCACGCAGCCGCGGAAAATATCCGTAGACCCGTTCCAGATCCTCGCTGACCGCATCGCGATCACGACGCGGATAGGCGCCCATCATCAGGTTCTCTCGCACGCTCAGAAACGGAAACACCTCGCGTCCTTCCGGCACGTGACTGAGGCCGAGCCGCACGATCTTGTCGGCTTCCATGCGCTGGATCGGTTTGCCCAAAAATTCGATCGAACCCTTCTGCGGATCGAGGATTCCGGAAATGGTCTTGAGTACGGTGGTTTTGCCCGCGCCGTTGGCGCCGAGCAGCGTCACGATCTGCCCGCGCGGGACCTCGATGCTGATGCCTCTGATGGCCATGATCGGCCCATAATAACTTTCGATATTGCTGAGTTTCAGGATGATGTCGGGCGCGCTCATGGCATCATTCCTCAAGTGCCGAGATAGGCGGCAACCACATCCGGATGCTGCTGCACTTCGGAGGGCGTTCCCATCGCCAGCACCCTGCCGTAGTTCAGCGCTATGACGCGGTCGGATACGCGGTTCACCAGCGTCATGTCGTGCTCAACCATCAACACTGTGACGCCAAGTTCGGTCTTCATGTCGCGGATCCAGAACGACATGTCATCGGTCTCCTCGACATTCAGTCCGGATGACGGCTCATCGAGCAGGATCAGCTTCGGCTCCGTGCACAACGCCCGTGCCAGCTCGATTACCTTGCGCACGCCATAGGGCAATCCCGAGATCAGCTTGTCGCGGTAGGGCGCGAGATCGAGAAATTCGATCACCTGCTCGACGCGGCGGCGATGCACCTTCTCGGTTTCGCGCACGCTCGGCAGGAACATCAGTTCCTGCCAAAGCTGAGTGGTGGAATGCCGATGACGTCCGACCAGCAAATTGCTGAGCACGGTGGCATTCTCGAACAGTTCGATGTTCTGGAAGGTGCGGGCAATCCCGAGCTTGGCGATACCGAACGCGGGCGCCTCGGTGATGTCCTGATCCTCGAAATAAACCTTGCCTGAAGTCGGGCTGTAAATCCGTGAGATCAGGTTGAAGATCGAGCTTTTTCCGGCGCCGTTAGGCCCAATGATCGAGAGGATCTCGCCCTTTTCCACCGCGAAACTCACTGCATCGACAGCTTTGAGGCCACCGAAATGCAACGAGAGATTCTCGGCGCGGAAATAGCTCATCGATTGCGTTCCGATTTGACGTAGATCTTCTGCCGCTTGAAGGTCGCGCGCTTGTAGAGCGGGAACAGCTGGAAGAAGAGCTTGATCTTCAGCCAGCGCCCGTAAAGGCCGAGCGGCTCAAACAGCACGAACAGCACGATGATCACGCCGTAGATCGCACCCTTCAGGCCGTTCGCGGACGCGAATGCGGCGACTTTGCTTTGGATGCGCGCCGCGCTGTCGGCGCCTGCTCCCAATCCAGCGGCGACTGCGGCGACCATCCCGGGAACATCGTCCTTGAGATAGGTCAGGAACGGATCGATCATCACGATGAAGATCGCGCCCAACACCGCGCCGTGCAGGCTGAAGGCCCCGCCGATCAGGATCACGATGATGAACTCGATCGAGAGCTGCAACGTGAACATTTCCGGGCTGATGAAGGAAAGCTTGTGGGCGAACAGGCAGCCGGCAAATCCGGTGATAGCGGCGCTAATCGCAAATGATTTGACCTTGTAGAGCGATACGTTCACCCCCATGCTTCGCGCGGCGGTCTCGCTGTCGCGTATCGCGACAAAGGCGCGGCCGGTGGGCGAGCGCAACAGGTTGAGAGTGCCAACGATCGTCAGAATCAGCACGCCGAGGCAGAGGAAGTAGAACGCCGGGCTGTCGCGCGGCACCGCGGTACCGAGCAACTGAATGGTCTTGACCCGCATACCTTCGTTGCCGTTGGTCACGGTCTCCCAGCGCGCCAGGATCTCCTCGACGATGAGGGCGAAGGAAATCGTCGCGATCACGAGATAGATGCCCTGCAGCCGCAGCGCCGGAAATCCAACCAGCGCACCGATAATTCCGGTCAGCAGCCCGGCGGCAAGGAAATAGACCGGGAATGGCACGTTGAATTGCTGCAAATAGGCGGCGGTATAGGCGCCGATCGCCAGAAAAGCCGCGTGGCCCAGTGATGCCTGCCCAGTGAAGCCGGTCAGGATCATCAGTCCTACGCCGACCGTGGCGTAGATGCAGACGAACACGAGCTGACTGACGATGTAACTGGACAGCACGAAAGGCGCGATCGCCAACAGCACAAGCAGGGTACCGTAGGAGAACAAATAGCCGCTATGCGGAAATAGCCTGATGTCGTCTTCATAATCGGTCTTGAACATGAAACGCATGGCTGAACCTAAACCTTCTTGCGCATGTGAAGACCAAACAGACCCTCAGGCTTGAGCAACAGCACCACCAGGAGGACGACGTAGGGCGCTACGTCCTTCCATCCCTCCGCAAGGTAAAAGCCGGCCATGCTTTCGATCACGCCGATCAGCACCCCGCCGACGACCGCGCCCGGGATCGAGCCGAAGCCGCCGAGCACGGCGGCCGGAAAGGCCTTCAAACCCAGCACCAGACCGACATTGGAATGAATGAAGGTGATCGGCGCCAGCAACACGCCGGCGCAGGTCGCTACCGCGGCGCTGATCGCCCAGACGATCGAAACCACCCGCTTGACGGGAATGCCCATGTAATAGGCCGCCAGCATGTTTTCCGAACTCGCCCGCATCGCGGTGCCGAGCATGGTGCGGTTGAAAAACATGTAGAGCAGCGCGCAAAGGATGATGGTGGCCGCAATCACCGAAAGCTTGTCATCGGCCAACACCAGGCTGCCGATCCTCACCACCCCTTGGCTGAATGGCGTCTCGATCTTGAAGTCGTCGGTACCCCAGATCATGCCCACGACCGAGCGCAGGAAATATCCAAGCCCGATGGTGGCCATGATGATGGAGAACTGTGGATAGCCGAGGATCGGACGCACCACCAACCGCTCGGCCAGCATCCCGAACAGCGCCATGGCGGCAACCGCCACGGCAAAACCGATCCAGTAATTGAGCCCGAGAATGCCGATGAAGGTAAAGGCGAAGAATCCGCCCAGCATCATCAGATCGCCTTGCGCGAAATTCACGACCTCGGTGGCCTTGTACACTAGGACAAAGCCGAGCGCGATCAGGCCGTACACGCAGCCGAGCGCAATACCACTCACCAACTGCTGAACGAAGTCCAGCATTCCCAGCATCCCTCCCCCGACGCAGCGGCGATTCTAATGATCGCTTTTGCCGCATCTTGTGTCCACGCGCTGTTCCGGCTCATTAGACGAAGGCGTCTCGATCAATACAGCCGAAAGCCCCGTTCCCTGTCAACAAAGCGATGGTCACCGCATATCGCCGGGCTGTGGAGGAATGTCGCAGATCAGCGACCTCGCATCCATTGCCCGAATTTGCGGCGGCGGATTCACCGCGCCGAAACAACTTCGGTCCATGCTTGGCGACCGGATGCAACCGAACGATTGTTCCCCATCATGAAGCCTGTCGAGTCCGCGCTGCAAGTGCGAGGGTTAACAAAGCGTTTTGACCGCCTCGCGGTAGATGCGCTCGATCTGACGGTCCAGCCGGGCGAGTTCTATGCGCTGCTCGGCCCTAACGGCGCCGGCAAAAGCACCACGCTGCGCATGGTGGCCGGCCTATTGCGACCGGATGCAGGAACGGTTGGCGTGTTCGGCATCGATGCGCTCGCCAATCCGCTGGCGGCAAAGCGGATCATGGCATGGGTTTCGGATGAACCGATGATCTACGACAAGCTTACTCCGCTGGAATATCTCGAATTCGTCGCCGGGCTATGGGCAATCGATCCCGCGATTTCGGAACCGGCCGCTCACGAACTGCTGTTCTCGCTCGGATTGCAACCTCATCTCTACGAGCGCTGCGAGGGTTTCTCCAAAGGCATGCGCCAGAAGGTCGCGCTGGCGGGAGCCTTGGTACATGACCCTCGCCTGATCATCCTGGACGAACCGCTCACCGGGCTCGACGCGGTCTCGGCGCGCCACGTCAAGGGACTGCTCGGAGATCGCGTTCGCGCCGGCTGCACAGTGATCATGACCACGCATATTCTTGAAGTCGCCGAACGAATGGCCGACCGGATCGGGGTGATCGCCGCCGGACGCCTTGTCGCCGAAGGCACTCTGGCCGAACTGCGCCAGCAGAACGGGCACCATAGCCTCGAAGACATGTTCATCGCGCTGGTGGGCGCGGAGACCGAGACCGCTGCGGCATGAACTCAACTACCGCGCTTGCATGGTTTGCCCGCCACGAGCTTCGGCTGGCCTGGCGCGAGTGGCTCGCGATAATGACGGCCGGACGACGTGGCCGCAAGCGCGCCGCACTGATCGCCGTGATTGTCTTTGCAGCAATCATGCATCTCCCGGCCTATGCCGTTATTGGCCGTTTCGCGACCCTTGAACTGCCGCTCGACAGATCCGCGCTGATCGTCATGACCGCGGCCATATTCCTGGCTTGGGCCTTGATGCTGTCGCAGGCGATCGAATCGGTGACGCGGGTGTTTTACGCCCGCGCCGATCTCGACCTGATCATGTCGTCCCCGGCCCGGCTTGCCGACGTGTTTTCAGTTCGATTGGTATCGATCGCGCTATCGGTGACTGCGATGGCGCTGTTGCTCTCTACTCCCTTTGTCGACGTTCTCGTGATCGGGGGTGGGTTGAGGTGGCTCGCGGCTTACGGGGTTGTCGTTGCGATCGGCTTGTCGGCGGCGGCGATCGCGATTGCTCTCACGGTTCTGCTGTTTCGCTTGATCGGCCCGAGCCGCACGCGTCTGGTCGCGCAGATTGTCGCCGCGGTGATCGGTGCCGGGTTTGTCATTGCGTTACAGATCGCCGCGATCATGTCCTACGGCACGCTGTCGCGGTTCACGGTTTTGAGCTCAGACGCCGCGGCGGCTTTTGCGCCTGAACCTGCAAGCTTGGTTTGGTGGCCGGCGCGCGCCGCACTTGGCGAAATCGAGCCGTTGCTGGTCATCATGGCAGGCGCACTGGTTCTGCTCGGCTTAGTGATGACGATCTTGTCGCCGCGTTTCGCCGATGTCGCAGTGCGCGCTTCCACCAACGCCGCACCGAACGATCAACGCTCTCCGGCGAGAGCATTCCGTGCCGGCTCCCAGCGGCAGGCGCTACGCCGAAAGGAATTCGTGCTGCTTCGGCGCGACCCATGGCTGGTGTCGCAGAGCCTGATGCAACTGCTGTATCTGGTGCCACCAGCGGTGATGCTGTGGCGAAGTTTCGCCGATAGCACGCTGGCCATCGTACTGATCACTCCCGTCGTTGTAATGGCGGCTGGCCAGCTCGCGGGCGGCCTCGCATGGCTGACGATCTCAGGCGAAGATGCCGCCGATCTGGTGACCAGCGCGCCACTATCTCCATCGCGCATGATCCGCACCAAGATCGAAGTGGTGCTGATTGCAATCGGCCTGATGTTCGCACCGCTGATATTCGCGCTGCTGTTTGCCTCGCTGCCGCAGGCGGTGGTCACCGCACTCGGCGTCATAGTGGCAGCCGCTTCGGCGACCGCGATCCAGCTATGGTTCCGGGTGCAGGCCCGGCGCAGCCAATTTCGCCGGCGCCAGACCTCGTCGCGGCTGGCGACGTTCGCGGAGGCTTTTTCCTCGATTGGATGGGCGGCAACCGGGGCGCTGGCGCTTGCCCTCCCGATCGGCGCGCTCATCACCGGCCTCATTACCGCAGCGATCCTCGCCGCAACGTGGAAGATCAGCCCGCAGCGTGAGTGAATGCGCGCGCGCCGCAAATTGCCGCGATGACGGAAGCAGCGTTGGGCGATAGAATGCGGCGTCTTCTCTAGTCGGGCCTTGCCATGTTGCGATACGTCACTGTCGTTGTTGCCTTCCTCGGCTCGCTTATCGGATCGGCGGCGGCGCAACAGGGCCCACGCAGCAGCGAATGCCTGGCGATGGCGAATGCGGGGCCGCGCGTGCAGGCGGTCAGTTT
>Ga0209474_10004405_pt1 | contig 12181 bp, 10 predicted proteins | sample GraSoiAngelo_145_FD_185902 | JGI IMG/M metagenome (GOLD analysis project Ga0209474, IMG submission 185902) | Grasslands soil microbial communities from the Angelo Coastal Reserve, California, USA - 14_1009_05_20cm (SPAdes) (version 2) | ecosystem: Environmental > Terrestrial > Soil > Grasslands...
AGATCGCCTTGGCCGTCCGCGAGGTTGGCGCGATGCTCGTCAACGTCGGCTGGGAGCAGTCCTGCGCCTCGAGCCGAATGGCCGAGACCCATTAGCGGAGTAGGCGGGTGAGACTCCTACGTGGGTCGAGCCCGCGCGGGGGGTGGGACCCCCTCCCCCGGGGCCTCGGGCCGGCCGGATCGCTTCAACTTGACGCACGGTTGAAACGGGGCCTCGAAGCGTCCGCGATACGCGCCTCGAGCGCGTAGGTCTCCGGGAACTGCATTTCGCCGCAGTTCGTCGCATCGCCAACCCGTGTTCGTTGCAGCCACTCTCAGTTCGTCGCTGGCAGCTACAGGTGTTCTGCCCGGACTTTTAATCCCAGTCCCAAGGTCGCAGGTTCGATCCCTGCCCGGCCCATGAAAAACTGCCTGCAATCGAGCAGATTTGGCGCTGGGCGTCGAAACGGGGGTCGTGTGGTGGGCCCAAACGTTGGGGATTTGATCGATCGCCGAGCGCTGAGACCTGGGATCAGGTGAGCGGACGAACCCGTGTGGTGCTTTCGGTTTCGATCAGCGAGCCTTCATGCCCGTCGAACCTAACGAGACAGAGCGCACTGCCGAGTTCCGGATGGTCTTCCTCAAGCTCGTCGAGGACGCGAAACGCCTCTGCCGGATCGGCGATTTCTGCGATTACGCGTCCGTCTCTGTCATCTACGAGGAGGAAGCCCTGCACAGCTTCCCTTTCACCCTAATGCCTGCTTTCCTAACTACGTGAACGCGGGGCCATCTGGTGGGCGCCTCGGGGAGGCTGTGTTTGCGCTCCATCGCCTAGGCCTGGGCATCGATCGTGGCCTTCACCAACGCGATCAAGTTCTCGCGGCGAACGGAGCTGTGATGCCTCCGCCCGTGACCGTATCGACGTGGAGGAGCCGGGGCCGGCCGCCGGTCGCCTGCGGCTAGCTGACGGCCCGCCCGGGGGTTGAGAGGGCGTGCCCCGGCTCGAGCGCCCCTTCTTCGGCGCCGGCAGGAATATTCCTCGGAAGCCGATTTGGCTCCCACCGGACTGGCTGTAGGTCTCATCCCCTCTGGACGTTTCGGGGACGAAACCCACTCGCCGATCTCTCATACCTCGTTGGGGTGGTCGGACATGCGGCGCCGACCGCCCCGTACACGAAGCGCCGTCTGTTGCTCGTGATGCGAGTCGCATTTGCTCATGCGAAGCAGCACGCGACGAGCGGCATCTGCCCCTCCTGCTTCAGTGAATTGAACCAGGAGCTTCCCTCCTAACTTCGCCTCCGCAAAGCGGGTCCTATCCGGCGACCTATGACAATGCCTCGCGCGCTACTCGTCGTGCTTGTCGCCCTCGCGGCGGTGGCACTTCCCGCGGCTGCTTCGTCGGCGCCGGTCTCCACGAGCTTCAAGATCATTGGCTACGAGTACGCCTTTACCTCGACGGTCGGTTCCTTCGCCGGCAATGGCAGTGGCAACGCAGGCGGAACGGCGTACTGGAACGCGACGGTAAAGCACGACCGGCTCGGCTCGGACCCGACCTACGTCAACGGCGGCTCTTTTGCGATGGCGGTTCGCGGTCCCGGCAGCTCGGTTGATGCAGTGGTCGGGACCTTCACCCACCATGGAGGCAAGATCACGACGCTCGACCGCGGAGCGAACTGCACGAACCAGAAGTACCTGGTCGCCGACACGCTGAAGGCTGTCTCGACGCCGAAAAGCTCGGACGGCAGCGGCAACTTCATGGTGACGCTGACGCATTACCGGCACCGGCTCCTTGGCCGCTGTGTCGCCTACAAGGCGAGAGTCTCGGGAACGGTGAGCTTCACCTATTAGGCGGAGACGCAGGCGAAGCCCGCGGCGGCCCACTTCGAAGTCGCTGCAAATCGCCTACTTGCCGACCTTCGTGATCGGAGCGTTGAGGACGATGTGTGCGTCCCTGAGGGTTAGCTTGTTCGCCTTCGCGAGTGACTTGATCTGGTCGTCCTTGACGAGCAAGACCGGCTTCACGCCGGGCTTCCACGTGACGAAGAACTCCTCCCAGAGCGGGTTGTAATTGGACTCGCCGGGCTCCGAGCCGAAGACGGAGAGCTGCCCTTTCGCCGCGGCGCCGCGAACGAAGTACTGCGCCGGAGCGCGCTTCACGCGCCCGATCGCCGCCGAGTAGTTGGCCTTCAACGTCGTCGCCTGCGCCTTGCTCGAAACGTCGGTGACCAGGAACGTGTCCTTGTGACCGTCGTAGTAGGCCTTGAAGGCGCGCGTCTTCGCTGTCGAGGCGGGACCTAGCAGGAGCCCTCGCGTGGCTGCGGATGTCGCTCCCGCGGCGAGCGCCAGCATGACCGCCGTGACGGAAAGGATCCGTCGAGGCATGGCCTCCTCCTTTGCTGCCTGCCCTCGCGTCCTTTTGTTCGTGCCTTCTCTACGGGGCAGACGTCCCGGCGGTTTCAATCAGCTGCAACTTCTCGGCGATAATCACAAGCCTTCCGCGTCCACGAGCCAGGAGGAACCCAATGAGCGCCCAGACCGATCTGCAAGCGCCGGCCTCCATGCGCGAGGCCGTCCCGTTCCGCGTCCGAACCGCCGACGGCGAGACTGTCGAGCTCTCCTATTCGTCGCCACGCTCGGCGGCGAGCCACGACGAGCGGGAAGTCCTCGAGACGCTCCCGTGGTTCGAGCCGGGCAAGCCGTTGCGGAACTACATGCTCCACGAGACTGACTTCTACGATGAGGTCGAGCAGATCTGGGGCCGCCCCTGGGGTGCAGAGGGCATCGGGAGGTTGCGCGAGGTGCTCGTCTCGCGGCCGACGGAGAACGAGGTCCGGCCCGAATACGCCGAGGAGTGGCAGTACTACTACTCAAGCGCGTCAGGCAACGCCGATCTTGGGCGCCTACAGGCGCAGTTCGACGAGTACTACGCGGCGCTCGAGTCAAACGGCGTGCGGGTGAACTACATCGAGCCGCCTGTGCCGGCGATCGGCGCGTACGGCTGGATCAAGAACCTCGTTACGCTCGCCGGCGGTGGCCTCGTCGTCCACGGCGGCGCCGTCCTGCATCGTTACGGCCTTGGCTCCTGGCAGCGCGGGCGCGAGGTTATCTGGGAGAAGGTGTTGGCGGCATTGCAAGTGCCGATCTATCTGACGATCCACGGCAAGGGCATCTGCGAGCCCGGCGCCGGCCGCTGGCTTGACGAGAAGACGTTTGTCTTCAACGAGTCGGTCGTCGCGAACGAAGAAGGGCTGCGTCAGCTCGAGTTCGTGCTCGCGAACCTCGGCATCGAGCTCGTCGTGTGCCACTCGCCTGGCTGGTACGACTCAACCGGCCACGGCAACATCGGCACGTCGCACATGGACATGGTGATGATGACCGTCGACAAGGGGAAGGTGCTGCTCGCCCCACACCTCGTCAACTACGGCTTCGTCCGAGAGCTCCTGAAACGCGGCTACGAGATCATCGAGGTGCCCGTCGAGGAGTATTGGGATCTCGCGTTGAACGGGGTCACCCTCAGCCCCGGCAAGGTCATCATGAACGCGGGCTCGCCAACAGTCGTCCGTGAGCTCGAGCGGCACGACGTCGAGGTGATCCAGGTCGACTTCTCGGAGAGCCAACGGTTCGCGATCGCCGGGCTCCACTGCGCGACCCTCGAGCTCGTCCGAGACCAGCCGGATTAAGTTAGAGGCGGTCGCCCTTTCGTTCCGGCGAACCCCTGCCTACATGCTCACCGTGAACACGTAACACTCGCTTTGGAGCACCGGCGCGAGCGGGTTCGCTGCGTCCACCACGCGGAAGCGGATGTCGAACGGCATGCCGGGCGGCGGTCCGGTCATCGGCCCCGGCGGGTCGAGGTCGCGAAACAGCGCCGCCTTTCCGGTACCTCGGTCGTCGGTCGTGATCGGCGTCGGCGGCAGCGCGAACCCTTCGCCGAGGGTGAGCCAGGAGGAGAGCGACGGGTCGGCGCAGTCCCCATCGGCCTGCAGGTCGACTTGACGCTGGAGCAGGTACGCGTGATTCGGCGGCAGGTCGCGCACCCAGGTGTCGAGGTAGATAACCCTCGCGTCGTCGTTCGGCTGGCGGAACTTGACGTGGCCGAAACCGTTGTCGCCGGCGACGTCGTGAAGGATGACTTGGAGGTTGAAGGGAGGCGTCTCTGGACCCCACGGCGGCCCGGCACTCGCGCCGGACGAGCCGGCCAGCAGCGCGGCGATGCCGCAGGCCAGAAGGACGAGCAAACGCATGTGTTCCTCCTTTGCTGGGCTTGGGGAGCCCGCCGAGCAACCCCGACGGTGCCGTCATCTCTGGCGAGCGATCGGTCTTGGCCACGCTCGCGTTTCCCTCAGACTGCCCGGGCCTGGCGATTGAGTCGATACGACGTTCGTCGTATCTTTCGGTACATGGAAGCGCTGCCCCACCGTGACGTCGCGCGGCTTCTCACGTTCGTCCACGACGCGGCAGAGCTGGAAAGCCGTCTTCCGGTCCCGCCAGAGTTCGTTGCGCGACTCAGCGAGTTCGTGCCTGCGGCCGAGATCGTCACGTACTGCGAGCTCGACTGGGAGGGGCGTCGCGTCGCCTACGAAGCCGACCAGCTTGCGTGGGCGCGCGATCCCGATGTCGAGGACGCGTACTGGGAGCTCAAGCACCAGCACGCAGTGTGCGAATATTTCGCCCGCACCGGTGACTTTCGGCCGCGGCGTATGTCGGACCTTCTGCCGCCCCGCGAGTGGCGCTCGCGCGAGCTCTACAACGTGGTCTTCCGCCCGTACCAGTACGAGCTCGAGGTAAGGATCCCGTCGTCGCGCGCCGGTTACACCCGAACGTTCCTGTTCCACGCGCAGAAGCGCGACTTCGGGGAGCGCGATCGGCTTGTGCTCGAGCTCCTCCGACCCCACCTCGAGCGCATCGTCGACCGGTCCGGGCGGCGCACCACACCGGAGGGCGACCTGCCGCTCACGCGACGCGAGCTCGAGATCCTCGAGTGGGTCGAGCGCGGCAAGATGAACGCCGAGATCGCAGAGATCCTCTGGCTGTCGCCGAGCACCGTGCGCAAGCACCTCGAGAACGCCTACGGGAAGCTCGGCGTGCATACACGCACGGCCGCCGTCGCGCGGCTGCGCGGCCACTAGGCCCCGTTACTCGGCGCGCAGCGAGCGGTCGAAGAAGCCGATCACGCGGCGGTCGTACTCCTTCGGCCGGGCCGAGAGACCATGCGTGTGGGACGTCGCGATCTTCCAGATCTGCTTCGCCCCGTGCTTCGCCTTGTAGTAGTCGGGGTTGTTGTCCTCGCCGCCGGCGCCTCGCTCGGCGTAGATGAAGAAGACCGGCGTCGGCCCGATTTCGCCGGCCAGGCGCTTCAGGTTCGGCGGCGGCGGCTGATTCGAGAACAGCGCCATTCCGGCGGTCATCACCCCGGAGAACACGATCTCCGGCACCTTCGCGAGGCGCATGTGAACGGTGTCCTCTCGAACTGAGCGCGATCCCGCCCCGTCGGAGACGACCGCTTTCAGGTCTCGCGTCTCGGCGGCGGTCTGCAAAAGAGCCTCGCCGCCGACGGAGAGCCCGAGCCCGCCGATGCGGTTCGCATCGACATCCGGGCGTCCCCGCAAGAACGCGAGGGCGCCCTTGAGGTCTCGGTCGAAGCCCCAGCCGAGCGCATTCGGGTCGCCCTCGCTCTCGCCCTCTCCCCTGCGGTCGAAGACGAGCACGCCGTACCCGTGCCGGACGAGCATCCGCGCGTGCTTCTGCGTCCCCTTCCTGCCCGGAAACACGATCACGGTGGCGCCGTTCCTCGACGGTACGAACCAACCCTTGAGCCTGAGTCCGTCGCTGGCGTCGAACGCGACGGCCGTGTACTGCGCCCCGAGACTCCCCTGCGCCGTCTCCGTCCGAGCAATATGGGTGAACCCGTACGAGAGCGCTAGGGGGAAGAGGACAAAGGATCCGACGAGCACGCTCGCGGTGGCGAGCAGCACCCGACGGGTGTAGCGCCAGGCGATCGCGTCATCTCGCCGTCGGGTCCGCCAGAGCGTCGCGGCCCCGACAGCGACGAGCAACAGGCCCCCCGCAACCGCGAGGAGGCCCGTGTAGTCGTCCGCGGAAAGGCCTTCCTTGGGCCCGTAGTAGGCAGCCTCGCTACCGCCGATGACGATCCCGAGGACGCCGAGCACAACGGCGAGCGTCGCGCGTAAGCCGGGTCGCAAGCGGTGGTACAGCATCGCGGTCCCGATCAGCACCGCAAGCGGAACGAGGCCGCTGAGCAGATGATCGACCGCTGCCGTCCCGGGCTCGCGCTGGAGAAAGCTGTCGTCGAAGACGTGCAGCGAGACGACGCCGAGCCCGACGACGGCGAGCTTCGTCTCGAGGGCCGCGGCCCTGGCGAGCTCGAGCGGCCGCTTGCGGCTCTCCTCGGAAATTGAAGCTGAAGTCGTTGCTTCGGCCTGGCTCATCTCTCGGCCCTTCGGAGCTCGGGGTCAAGGGTGAAACTCGCAGCTGCGGCCCGAGCCGACAAGAGGGCTTACCTGCGAGCGGGGGGACGGGTTTCTGGTGGCTTCGCGGCCGCGGTTGCAGGCGACTGCCTGTCCCGCCCTGCGGCTCGCTTTCTCGGTTGTGCGGCGCTATCGTGGTCGCGAGCGCATCCTTTCATCCGCGTCCGCGTCCCCCAGTCGGCGGTCGTGCCTGAAGGGTTCCGTCTACGCAACTCGCGGTTCAGAACGGAGCCGGAATGACCCTGTCCGCGGCAGTCGAAGCACCCGACGGGCGAGTTTTCTCTCGCCAGCCGCAGCTGTGGCTCGTCGCCGCGATCGCCGCCGCGGGCTGCGCCGCGCCCGCCCGCTCGGTCGCGCTTGCCTTGACGAGCAACGATGTCGATCTCGTGCAGGCGGGCCTGCTGGACTGGATCACCGTCCCGTACATCCTCGCCGGCTTGATCGCATGGTGGCGCCGGCCGGAAAGCCGCCTGGGGCTGCTGATGATCGCGGGCGGCGTCGCCAGCGGCCTCTCGGCTCTTCAGCTGACGCACGTGGACGTGCTCTACACGATCGGAGCCGCCTTCGACATCCTGCCCGCCGCGCTCTTCCTGCACGTCTTTCTCGCCTTCCCCGAGGGCCGGCTGAGGTCCCGATTCGAGCGCGTGCTCGTCGGCGCCGCGTACACGGGCGCGATCGGCCTCCAGCTGGTGAAGCTGTCGCTCGGCGCCTTTGGCCCGAGAAGCCTGCTGGAGGTTTCCGCGCGGCCCGCCCTCGCGTCGGCGGCGCAGCACGTCCAGCTTCTCTCGCTGAGTGCGATCTGCGTCGTCGGGATCGGCGTCCTCGCGGCTCGGCGGCGGCGTGCAGGCCGGCATCGCAGGCGTTCGCTGGCGCTCCTGATCGACCTGTTCGCGGTCGGCCTCGTCTTGATCGCGGCGCTCTTCGTGGACGGGAACTTCCAGGGCCCGTGGTTCCAGCCGCTGCAGCGGACGACGCTGGCCGTGATCGGGCTCTCGCCGATCGTCTTCCTGCTCGGCCTCCTCGACGCGCGCCTCGCCCGGTCGGCCGTCGGCGAGCTCGTCATCGAGCTGCGGGCCGATCCGGAGGCGCATGACCTCCGGGATGCGCTGGCGCGCGCGCTGCACGATCCGTCGCTAACGCTCGCCTACTGGCTCCCTGACTTCGAGACCTACGTCGACCTGGAAGGGCGGCCACTGGCGCTACCGAAGAATCCCGCCCGCGCGTCAACGGTGCTCGACCGAGACGGCCGCCAGGTCGCCGCGCTGATCCATGACAGCGAGCTCGTCGAAGAGCGGGAGCTTCTCGACGCGGTCGGAGCCGCGGCGGGGATCGCGCTCGAGAACGGGAGGCTGCAGGCAGACCTCCGAGCCCGCGTCGAGGAGCTCAAGGGCTCCCGTACGCGCGTGATCGAGGCCGGCCAGAAAGAGCGCCAGCGCCTCGAGCGGAACCTGCACGACGGCGCCCAGCAGAGGCTGATCGCACTCTCGCTTCGGCTTAGCCTTTTGGAGCAGAGGCTGGTCGAGCAGCCCGATGCGAGGGCGCAGCTCGACAGCGCTCGGCACGAGATCGCCCTCTCGCTGGAGGAGCTTCGGGCTGTGGCGCGCGGCATTCACCCCGCCGTGCTGACCGCGCACGGACTTGCGGTTGCGCTCGAATCGCTCGCCGCTGCCGCCTCTCTGCCGGTGAGGCTCACGGTCGAGATCGACCGGCGCCTGCCCGAGCATGTGGAGGTCGCGGCGTACTACGTCGTCTCGGAGAGCCTGGCGAACGTCGCCAAGCACGCGCAGGCAACCCATGCGAGCGTCGAGGTCGCCGAGCATGCGAACAGCCTCGTCGTCGAGGTCCTCGACGACGGCGTCGGCGGGGCGGACACCGAACGCGGCTCCGGTCTCCGCGGTCTCGCCGACCGCGTCGAGGCGCTCGGAGGCCGACTCAAGGTCTGGACGCCGCAGGGCGGCGGGACCCGGGTTCAGGCGGCGATCCCGTGCGCGTAGCGATCGCCGAGGACAGCGTCCTCCTGCGCGAGGGCCTCGCGCGGCTCCTCGACGACGCGGGTTTCGACGTCGTCGCCCAATGCGAGAACGCCGACGATCTGCTGCTCAAAGTGCGCAGCTACTCACCCGACGTCGCGATCGTCGACATCCGTCTGCCGCCGACCCACAACGACGAAGGCCTGCGCGCCGCGCTCGAGATTCGCGCCAAGCATCCCGGCGTCAGCGTCCTTGTCCTGTCCCAGTACGTCGAGCTCGGGCTGGCGCTGAAGCTCCTCGCCGACTCGGCCGAGGGCGTCGGCTACCTGCTCAAGGATCGAATCAGCGACGTCGACGATTTCGTCCTGGCCGTCCGCCGCGTGGCGGACGGGGGGTCGGCGCTCGACCCGATCATCGTTTCGACGCTCCTCTCCCGGCAGCGTCCTGACGATCCACTCGCGCGGTTGACGCCGCGGGAGCGGGAGGTGCTCGAGCTGATGGCCGCCGGAAGCTCGAACCAGGGAATCGCGGACAAGCTGGTGATCACGCTACGCGCGGTCGAGAAGTACGTCTCGAGCATCTTTGGCAAGCTCGGGCTGCCTTCGACAGGCGGCGAGTCACGCCGCGTGCTCGCCGTCCTCGCTTTTCTCCGTTCGTAGCAAGACGCCAGAAACCCGCCCCTGCAACCGACAGGTCTTCCGGCTTTCGCGCGCCCGCCGTCGGTGCGAGGTTGAGCTCACCCACGGAGAGCGAGAGGAGCCGAGATGAAAACGCGTGTGATCCAGGACGAGCCGCAGCCGGCCGGCCGCAAGACGCCGGTCGACCTGGCGTCCGCTCAGATGCAGCGGGCGATGAACATCGCAGGCAGGATGGGCGCGTGGAGCGCGGCCCACTGGAAAACGGCCGTCTTCGGCTGGCTCGCCTGCGTCGTCGTTCTCTTCGGCTTCGGTGGACAGATCATCGGCCTGAAGCAGATCGACCAGAACGACGCCGGCGTCGGACAGTCGCACAGAGCCGATCAGATCTTGAAGAAAGCCTTCCCGGAGCGGGCTCCGCAGACCGAGTTCGTGCTGATCGAGGGCAAGGGGCAGACGGTCAACAGCCCGGCCTTTCGGGCCACCGTCGGCGACGTCATCGGTTCGGTCAAGTCGAACCCGGCGATCAAGAGCCTCAACTCTCCCTACGGGAGCAGCAACAAGACCCTGATCAGCGACGACCGGCACGCGGCGATCGTCAAGTGGGAAATGCGGGGCGACGCCGACGAGGCCCAGAAGAACGTCGACGCGGTGTCGGCGGCGACGGAGAAGGTCGCGAAGAGACATCCGGGGTTCTACGTGGGCCACGCGGGAGTAAGCTCCAACAAGGCGCTCGACAAGATGTTCCTGGACCAGCTCAAGCTGGCCGGTGAGCGGTCGATCCCGATCACGATCGTTGTCCTGCTGCTCGTGCTGGGCAGCCTGGTCGCGGTCGGAATCCCGATTCTCCTGGCGTTGTCGGGCGTGCTCGCAACGATCGGGGTCGTGGCGTTCACGAGCCATCTCGTGCCGGCCGACTCGAACGTCAACGCGGTGATCCTGTTGATCGGCCTCGCCGTCGGCGTCGACTACTCGCTCTTCTACATCAAGCGCTGGCGCGAGGAGCGGGCCGTCGGCAAGGAGTCATCGGCGGCTCTGGCCGCCGCGGCGGCGACCTCCGGACGCTCCGTGCTTATCTCCGGCTTCACGGTTCTGATCGCGATGGCGGGCCTGTTCTTCGCCGGCGACAAGACCTACCTCTCGTTCGGGATCGCGACGATGATCGTCGTCGGCGTCGCCATGCTCGGCTCGCTGACGGTTCTGCCCGCGCTGCTTTCGAAGCTCGGCCCGCGCGTGGACAAGGGCCGCATCCCGTTCGTGCACCGGTTCCGGAACGACGCGGGCGGTAGCCGACTGTGGAAGGCAATCTTGACGCCGGTCCTGAAGCATCCACTCGCCGCCATTGCTGTGGCGGGCGGCTTACTGCTGGCCGTCGCGCTGCCCGCGGTTCACCTCCACACCACCCAGAGCGGGTTCGAGGCGCTGCCGAAGAACGCGCCGACCGTCAAGACGATCCAGCGCCTGCAGAACGACTTCTCGAACGGGAACGTCGCGCCCGCGATCGTCGCCGTCGAGGCGAACACCGACTCGCCCGCTACGCACCAGGCTATCGCGGCGCTGAAGAAGCAAGCGCTCGCGAGCGGTCAGGTGAAGCAGCCGATCGACGTCGAGATCAGCGCCTCGCACCAGGTCGCCCGGGTGACGATCCCGCTCGTCGGAAAAGGCAACGACACGAAATCCAACAACGCGCTGGCCGTGCTGCGGAAGGAGGTGCTGCCGGCCACGATCGGGAGGGTTCCAGAGGCGACGTACTCGGTCACCGGCAACACCGCCCAGTCGGTCGACCAGAACGCGCTGCTGAAGAGCAAAGCGCCGATCGTGTTCGGGTTCGTGCTGATCTTCGCGTTCGGCCTGCTCCTCGTCTCCTTCCGCTCGATCGTGATCGCGGTGAAGGCGATCCTGCTCAACCTGCTTTCCGTCGGCGCCGCCTACGGCGTCCTGATCGCGATCTTCCAGTGGGGTTGGGGCGAGAACCTGCTGAACTTCCAGTCGAACGGGGGCATCGCATACTGGCTGCCGATCTTCCTGTTCGTAATCCTCTTCGGCCTCTCCATGGACTACCACGTCTTCATCCTCAGCCGCGTCCGCGAGGCCTACGACCGCGGTCTCTCGACCGAGGACGCCGTGGAGCATGGGATCGCTTCGACCGCCGGAGTCGTCACGAGCGCGGCGTTCGTCATGGTCGGCGTCTTCTTCGTTTTCGCCCTGATGCCGATTCTCGACATGAAGGAGATGGGCATCGGGTTGGCCGCCGCGGTGCTGATCGATGCCACGATCATCCGAGCGGTGCTACTGCCTGCGTCGATGAAGCTGCTCGGCGACTGGAACTGGTACCTGCCGAGCTGGCTCGAGTGGCTGCCGCGGCTGGAACATGCTCCCGACAGCCGCGATCGGAGCGAGCGAATCGACGCACCGCCCGTTCCGGTGCCGTAGGGACAGCGTGCGGTGGCGGTCTCCGAAAGGGGGCCGCCACGCCGCTGAGCCGGCATTTGTGCGTCTCCCCCTCGTCCGAGTGGCAGCGCACTGCCGAGGAGGTCTCGGCGGTGCGACACCCACTGCGCTGGATACGCGTTTAGAGAAAAGCGTCGAAGGTATCCAACGGCAACGTGAGCCAAAAAAAAGGGGGATCTTCCAACATGCCCGATGAAAACGTAGGCGAGGTTATCGACGAGGCCGAATCGGAAGTCGGAAGCCAGAACGGCCAATCGCTCCTTTCCGCCTTGAAAGCAAAGACGTCCTGCTCCCGGCTGCTGCCACGGCGGCGGCGGCCGCCGTGGCCGGATTGGCCGTCAAGAAGGGGCCGGACCTGATGAAATCGCTCAGCTCAGAAGCAGGCGAGGAGGCAGAAGAACTCGGGCGCAAAGGCGCCGAGGGTGCGAAGAAACAGCTTACCGGCGGCGGCGCCGGGCTCGCGGGCAAGGCCGCCTCGAAGCTGCTCGGCGGAGGCGGTGGCGGCGGACAGAGTGGCGGCAAGACACGCCGCTTGCCGATCCAACGCTGGACCGACGTTGCGGTCCCGGTGGAGAAGGCGTTCAAGGCCTGGACGCAATTCGAGGAGTTTCCAAAGTTCATGCATCGCGTCCTGGAGGTGAAAGAGGAGGAGGACAACA
>Ga0209474_10004409_pt1 | contig 12178 bp, 16 predicted proteins | sample GraSoiAngelo_145_FD_185902 | JGI IMG/M metagenome (GOLD analysis project Ga0209474, IMG submission 185902) | Grasslands soil microbial communities from the Angelo Coastal Reserve, California, USA - 14_1009_05_20cm (SPAdes) (version 2) | ecosystem: Environmental > Terrestrial > Soil > Grasslands...
TCGCCGATCAGGCCCGCACCATTCGCATTCCGGTGCACATGATCGAGACGATTAACAAGCTAATGCGGGTGCAAAAACAGTTGGTGCAGGAATATGGACGCGAGCCGACTCCGGAAGAAGTGGCGGAAGAAATTCTGCTACCGGTCGATCGCGTTCGCGCGGTCTTAAAAATGGCCCAGCAACCGATCTCATTGCAATCGCCCGTCGGTGAGAGCGAGGAAACGAATTTCGGCGACTTCATTGAAGATAAAGGGGCAGAGAATCCGAGCGACGTCACCGCAATCGTGCTGCTGAAGGAAAAAATTAAAGATGTGCTTGAAACGTTGACCGAACGGGAGCGGCAAGTGCTGGAGCAGCGCTTCGGGTTAGTCGATGGATATAGCCGCACCTTGGAAGAGGTCGGTCGGCAGTTTCGGGTCACCCGCGAGCGGATACGGCAAATCGAAGCCAAGGCGTTGCGTAAAATGCGGCATCCTACTCGCATCCGACAGCTGGAAGGTTTCCTGGATGCTGCCGAGGTCTAGCGACTAGCACACGGCCCGGCAGAGCCGGTTTCCGCAAAAGCAGTCTGTTACGCCTAAGGAGGTGTGGGATTACATTTATGAGTGACTAGCTGCCGAAACTTTGGTTAAATTTCTCGGTTGAATTAATGGGCATGAATCGCGAGGAAGATCCACAACTCTGGGATTTGCTTGGCCGCTCAAAAGGCGCGGCACCGTCCCCATTTTTCGCGCGGAACGTGGTCCGAGCTGTGCGCGCCCAAATACCTGAAAGACAACGTCTTACCGGCTGGTCCAACCTCCGCAGGCTGGCTGTGGCATTTTCAGCTGCTGCCGCCGTAGCAATCGCTGCGTTTACCTTCCAAGTGTTACATCATCAGGGTTCGGCTCATCGCGGCTTAACCACGGTAGAAGTTCAAGACTCAGATGTCGCCGCTGATCTCGACCTCTTGGCGAGCAACGATGACGACGACGACGCGTCGCTTCTCTGAAATTTGCGTAAGCGTTTAGCGCCAAAGGCGCAATTGCATAGCTAACCTCGGTCTGATGTATCCCTTGCACTTACTGTCATTCTCCGACCAATAAAAACAGTATAGGCTGAGTACCGTATCGTTGGGAGTTCGGCGCGAATGGCCTCAGACGCGGCGCGGGATAGGACCGCACCCGCAAAAATTGACAGGAATCTAGCGTCAGCGGCGGTACCGATAATAAATCCTGCGGCCGTGCCACCAATAATAAGGCCGGTATCCGCTACTGTAATAGACGCCAGGCCCATAATAAGCCGCGCGGTAAGGGTAATAACCGTACGGATTGTAACCATATGGACCGTACGGATAACAGGCCGGGTATCCACAAAAACCGACTGGGAATCCGAACCCTATGCCGATTGAAACACCTGCGTTCGATTCGGGTGTCGCTATCACGATGAACCCAATCGCAACTAGCGCGATCATCATGAACTTCTTCATTCCTCCACCTCCCTTCTTCATGATTTAACCGAAAATCGGAGACAAAGTTTTGCGGATTATTCTGCGGTAAAGTCCGTCGCTTTTTTCGGATAGCCGGTGATGCAAATGTCCTGCCCAATCCGTTGGTAGCGCGGCGAATCCAACCGCAGCGATTTTTGCGTCGAGGCGGCACCGTTTCCCCCAAACGCCAACACGTTTCCGCCAGTGAAAATCGGAGCGATATAAATTTGAATTTTGTCGATTAGTCTTTGGTCGAGAGCCTGACTCAAGACGTCGCCACCACCTTCAATCAAAACACTGGTAATCTCGCGCCGGCCGAGACCTCGCAATACCATTCGCAGCGATCGGTTTCGATAAACCAACGTGCTCTCTTTCTCCGAATCTCGAAAAATCGTGGCGTTCCGCGGAAGCCGGCCCGATTTGGTCAGAATCACCCGCCAGGGTTGAGTGCGTCGCGGCCCTCTGCGCACGGTAAGACGCGGATTATCTCGCCGAATGGTTTCGGCGCCGACAATAATGGCGTCGACGACCGCGCGGAGCTGGTGCGCGTGAGTGCGTGAGGATTCCGAAGTGAGCCACCGCGTTTCGCCTGGCGGGCGAGTCAGGTAGCCATCCATACTCATGCCACATTTTGCAATTACAAATGGTTCGCCACTGACGATCCATTTGTTAAACGCTTCGTTGAGCCGCGTACATTCGTCCTCCAAAACGCCAGTGCTAACATCAACTCCAGCCCCGCGGAGAAGTCCAATCGCGCGGCCCCGATGTTTCGGATTCGGATCGACTGCACCGATGATTATCCGCCGAATTCCGCGTTGGATGATATAGTTTGCGCAGGGCGCTGTTCGTCCACGAGTCGAGCAAGGTTCGAGCGTTACGTAGAGAACCGCTTCGGCTGGAATCGGATCATCTAATTTTCGCAGGCAATCAACTTCCGCGTGATCGCCACCAGCCCGCCGATGATGCCCGCGCGCAATAATGCGATTGCCCGAAACGAGCACCGCTCCCACGGCTGGATTCGGACTTGTTGTTCCCAATCCCTTTTCCGCTTCCAGTAAGGCAGCGCGCATAAATTCTTCCCGGGCACTTTGCTGGGGCACAGGGTGAAGGTAGGCGAACGGCCGCACTAGCGGCAACCCAGTAAATCTGGGTCGCATTGGCGCGAGCGGTTGGAACTGACCTGGCTGCTGCTGTGCAATAATGTCTCATCGTTAGCGCAGAATATTCATCGATTTTTGTGCATAAATCGTTTATATTCAGTCGATTACTTGTGTCCACTTCGAGATGGCATTTCGCAAGCTGAGGCTTATTGCGAGAACAATTTTAGAGAAAGGAAATTGAACACCATGAGTATTATTCGATATCAACCACCCGAGACAGTGGCGTGGAGCGGGCTCAATCGCTTGAGTAATCTCCGCGACGAACTTGACACCTTATTTGAGATGCCGTTCTGGAACTTCGGAGGGCAGTCGCAACTCTTCAGCGGTTGGTCACCGGCGCTCGATCTTTATCAGAATAACGACAACGTAGTTGTCCGGATCGAATTGCCCGGCATGCGCAAGGAAGACATCGAGATTTCATTGCAAGACGGAATGCTGACGATCAGCGGCGAACGCAAGAGCGAAACCGCGGAGGGCGACAAAGCGGAGCGGACTGAACGTTATGTCGGCAAATTCCGCCGCAGCATTTCGCTGCCGACTCAAGTCGATGCCAGCAAAGTAACGGCGACGTATCGTGACGGCATTCTGACTGTCACTCTGCCCAAAGCGGAAGAAGCGAAGCCGAAACAGATTCAGGTCAACGTCGCCTAATCAAAGGGGAAAAATTATAACTATGGACACATTGGTTCGCGAAAATCGAAATGCCAGCCAGCAACGAAGTGAGCAGTTCGTCACGCCGGCGGCGAGTGTGATTGAGGATAACGATGCTTACCTCTTAAACGTCGAGATGCCAGGAGTGAATAAGGAAGGACTCGAAATCTCGGTCGAGAACAATGAACTGAGGATCATTGGGCGGCGATCGTTGCCGAAGATCAATGGGACATTGGTTCACCGCGAGTCGCGCACGGAAAATTTCCGCCGCGTCTTTGAGCTCGATCCCAGCATCGACACGTCGAAGATTTCAGCGAATATCGAGCAGGGGATTCTCACGCTCAGGCTGCCCAAAGCGGAGCAAGTAAAGCCTCGACAAATCGCCGAAAGCGCAGATTTCAAAGGCTGCGCATGGGAAATATGCGCGGCCTTTTGCTTTTTTCTTGGCGAAGAGGGAAGCGCCGACTTAGTTAACAGTTGAATTATGCCCGCTAAAACCGCTGAGAAGACCGGCGAAGACAAGGTCACCGCCGCCCGTAACAAAAATCTCGATCTCGCCATTCAGCAGATCGCCAAGGATTACGGCGATGGCGCCATCATGCGTCTTGGTGACGAAAAGATAGTCGATATCGACGTTATTCCGACCGGGAACATTTTGATTGATCGTGCGCTTGGCGTCGGCGGTTTTCCCCGCGGTCGTGTGGTCGAAGTTTTCGGTCCGGAGTCTTCCGGCAAAACCACCCTTACGCTGACCGTGATCGCGCAGGCGCAGAAACGCGGTGGGCTCGCCGCGTTCATTGACGTCGAACACGCGTTAGATCCGCAATATGCGAGGAAGCTCGGCGTTAATCTTGATGATTTGTTGGTCTCACAACCGAGTTCTGGTGAAGAAGCCCTTCGCATCTGTGAAACGCTCATCCGGTCGAATGCGCTCGATGTCATCGTGGTCGATTCGGTCGCGGCGCTGGTGACAAGGGCCGAATTGGAGGGCGAAATTGGCGACACCACCGTCGGCGCGCAGGCGCGATTGATGAGCGCCGCGCTGCGCAAACTCACTTCCCTGATCTCGAAGGCGCGGACTTGCTGTGTTTTTACCAACCAGATTCGTGAAAAAATCGGCGTCATGTTTGGGAATCCGGAGACGACACCGGGCGGCAAGGCGTTGAAATTTTACGCCAGCGTTCGTGTCGATATTCGCCGTATCGGCGCAATCAAACAGACCGATGGCGTCGTCACCGGTAACCGCACCCGGGTCAAGATTGTAAAAAACAAAGTGGCCCCGCCATTCACTGAAGCGGAATTCGACATTATGTATAACGAAGGAATCTCTTCGAGCGGTGCTCTGCTCGATCTCGCGTTGGAAAAGCAGATCATCGAGAAACGCGGTTCCTGGTTGAATTACCGGGGCACGCAATTGGCACAGGGCCGGGATGCTGCCAAGGACGCTCTAAAATCCGATCCGAAATTGTACCAGGAGATCGAGGCAGCGGTGAAGGCCAAGTTGGACGAAGAGAAATAGTCAGGGTGTTTCAACGCCGCTCAGGATTCCACCAAGATGACCGGTGAGCGTGATCGCCATTAGGGCCAGGAAGGTCACTGCGAAATAGGCGAAACCTGGCGAAATACCTTTGATGCGGAAGCGCCAGCGCATCCAGGCGAGAAGGAAGATTAGCGAGGCTGAAGTCAGCGCGGAGATCATATGTAACCTTAAGGTGCCCTTAATAGACGCGCCTTCGAGTTGCCATTGCCATGCTCCCAACCCCGTAGCGATCGCTAATGGGAGGGTGAGCGCGGCGCCGAGGAGATTGGAATAGGCGACAGATGCAAAAAGCGGTTGCTTGCGCCAGACCGCGAGCAACTCAAAGACAACGCTCGCTATAAAAAGCGCAATCGGAAAATGAATGATAACCGGATGCTGCGCGTGCCCAGCCAGAACCGCGGATTTCAGATCGAACGGATTCGGAGAATGGGAAGCTGCCACAAATAATTTCATGCTGTTGACAGAACCGCGGCTAAACGGGGCATCAATCGCGCCGCACTATTTCTCGACCACGATTGTCCCGGTCATCTTCGGATGAACGGAGCAAAAATAGTTGTACGTACCGGGAGCTCCGGCCGTAATGGTGAACGCTTGATCGGTGTCGAGCGCGGTCGATTTCTTGAACTGCTTTTCAACGCTCACAATTGTGTGCGGTTCTTCGTCCCGATTAATCCAGGTCACCTTCTCTCCGGACTTCACCGTCAAAGTCTGAGGGTTGAAGGCGAAGTCCTTGATCTCTATTTTGTTTTGCTTGTCCGTGTTATCGACGTTCTTCATCTCGCCGGCGAGAGCGAAGAGAGATAAATTTAGAAAAGTAATGGTGGACAAGAGTGCTGCCATTTTCTTTTTGGTATTAACTGTGATCATATTCTGTAAGGATCTAGCTGAGGTTGGAGTCGACAACCGCGAGAGAAGACTTGCCTTGTAAATACTTCACGCTCGTTAGGCCGAGCATGCTGCGCAGTTTTTCAGCCGGCACCTTGAGGGGGCCGGGATTCGGCGCCGTTCCAGGCGCCGGCTGAGGAAAAGCAGTCGACATGGCGGTATGGAACGTCACGTTACCTTCTACTTTCTGGAGCACTTGGTGGATGTGACCGTTAAGCACGGTCACGGAGCCAAAGCGCTTCAAGTATCCTAGCGCTCGTTCGCTGTCACTAGTGCCCCAGCCCCACTGCGGATAGACCGCCCAGAGTGGGATGTGCGCGAACACAACAATCGGCGTGCTCGTTCCGAGATCTTTCACATCGGTCTCGAGCCACTCAAGCTGCTCGTCGCCGAGCTGTCCTAGACCGCCGGCCTGAAGATTCAAAACGTTCACCATTCCAATGAAATGGACGCCGTTCTTATTGAAGCTGTACCAGCCCGAGCCTTTGCCTTCGACGCTTTTTAAATAACGGTCACGATAAAGCTTCCCGCCATCATTGAGCACGTCGTGCTCACCGGGCACGTAGAAAACGTCCTTTGTCCGGCAGCTCTTTAGTACTTCGTCGAAGGTATCGAATTCCTCAGGCTTCGAGAGCTGGGAAATATCTCCTGTGTGTATAAGGAAAGACGGTGGCGTCGGCATCGCGTTGATGCGATCGAGCGCAATTTTGAAGGTCTCGGTAACGTCCTTGTTCGCGTCTTTGCTAAAACCGATGTGGCTGTCGCTGATTTGCAAGAAGCTGAGATCAGTAGCCGCCAACGGTTCTGCGGCCTTTGCTACCTGGGCGAGGGTTTTCGACACGAGGACGCCGCCACTGATCGTCCAAAGTAAGCCGGTGCCTGCCCAAGCCATGCATTGGAGAAAGCCGCGACGATCAATTCCGTCGTGTTCGTGGTCATGAGAAATGTAATCGGACATATTGTTTGGTGCTGTTTAGGTTGGTTTGGTAGGTAGGCTGTCTTTCATCTTTCCTTACCGATTCGGTGCGCTTTTATTCCCGAAATTACTGGTGACTAATCATTCTATTTCAACGTCGCTTCTCAGTTTCTCGGTGCGGCTTAAGCGGCTCCTTATGCAACAACGCCGCGCTGGAGTTTTCACTCCCAGCGCGGCGCTTGAAGAAGCGAACTGTTACTTAGTCATCAATTTCTCTATCCGCGGCATCCGCGGCGCGGGCTAGAGAATCAATCAACCTAAGGAACGTTTCGGATTGTCCCCGGAAAAGCCCATCCTCAATGAAGCTGTTAATAGCGCCCCTTGCGTCCAGCTGTCCTGGGCCCGTTGGACGAATGATTGCACAGGCAGGCAGGTTTGGACTGATGAATTCGCACGGCTCGGGCATGATTAGGTTGGCCTGCAACGTCTCCGGCTGACCTGTGGTCAGGTCCTTGAATGTTACCGTTGAATGGTTAATTGGATCGAAGTCGGTCAACGGAGTCGCGTTGCCTGCCTTGTCCTGCCAGGTCTGAAAGTGCATGATCTCCGATCCTCCGATGCTGAGGAGGATTCGTAGAACTTCCAGGCTGGTTACCTTCTGAGCCAGTGTCGCGTAGAGGCTCGTCCCGCCTTGCTCAATAAAACCAAAGTGAAATCCCGCGGTGAAAGCGATTGCCTTGACATGGTCACTGGGATTGTTTGGGTCGCCCAGTTCAGCATTGCTTCGCGGAATTGCCGTATGCTGTCCACTATGCAAACTCGGGACGGCGTTGGGGAAGGTTGCACCAAAATCGGGGTTGCGAATGCCACGGTAGCGCGTCCACCAGCTGGTATCCACCGTGAGTTGCTTAAGGTTCGTAAGCCGTCCAGTTTGTGGGACGAACGACACTTGGCTAGGCGCCAAGGTGGCGAAGTGGCTCAGGTCAACCTCCTGCTCGCCTTTGGATTTTAAATAGGCATTGAGAAAAGCCCCGTGACTAATCTCATCATCGGTGTTGTCGGCGATATACTGCGGTTGATCGCCATCAAGAATGACCAGGCCAGCCTTATAGCCTGAATCTGGCGCATTTACTCCTCCCAGTTCGTTGTATTGCTGCCACAAGTCGGTTTCGATCAGTTCTGCGGCAGCAAGGAGCTGAAGAATCGCAACATCTCCACGGGTAAGAGTGTTCTTCTCCCTTTCATTTCCATTTTTTGCCAACGCCTTGACCGAACTGCTCAGTAAAGCGGCGCCGGGCGCGAGAAGAGCTGCGCCAATTCCGATATTTCTGAGGAATGATCGCCTGGCAAGGCGATTGGGCGCTGGGAACGACGTCGCTGATGGCGATGATTCGTTGGCCGCTTTCGCGTCCTTCAGGCCGGAGTGATGGATATCAGATTGCATAAGAGTGCTAGGTTTATTTTGGTTTTAGTTTGGTTGCTTGGCAGATTGCCTCACACCATTCCCTACCGGGCTCGGACGATTTTTATTCCAAAGATTTTTGCGCGAGAAGTAAGTTCTGGCGTTACCTAACCGATAACTAGACACACCGAATGTTTCTCACCGGTTACAACCACGCGAGTTAGAGGTCCGCGTTTGGGATCAACCGATCATGATGGAAAAAACTTTTGATTAAATCATATCTTCTCGCGGTGCTCTGGACCTTGATCAGGAATCGCGTCGACCCATCAGCTATTCGGTGAACAATAAGATTGCATCCGTAACGATGCAGGCTTTCTTGTGCAATGCGCGCGACCTGCACATCGAGCCGTTCGGGTCCGATCGTAGCGGAACGCAATTGATCTATTTGTTTTATCGCGGCGGCGGCCGCTTCGCGTATTTTGTGGACGCGAGTGTCGCAATTTACATCAAATTCATTCCTCGCTTCTTCTGAGCTCATCTGAGTTTTCGCAGGATTGAGAAATCGCAGACGGAACTTGAGCTCGCCCGGTGCTTACCGGCCTGTCGCGCGTGCGAGTAGTTGGTTCAAGTTAACCGCTTCCCTTTGTTCGGTTTTTTCTTGTCCGGGTCGAGGATGGTTGATCCAGGTCACCGTTGCGCCAGCCGGCACAGCGATGGTTTGCGGCGAACAGCTGACGTTATCGATAAAAACCTCAGTCCTTGCAGCTCGTGGGGCAGATAACTTTCCCGGTCCAGAATCCTTGCCCTGTGTGTTACTCAGAAGCGCTAGAGCAACGAACATGGCAAAAGCCAGAGAACCCATATTTAACTGCTTAAGGAACCGAGATGTGAATCGGCTACCCTTGGTGCTGGGCCCGTGATAGGAAGCTTCAAGAGCGGTAGCGAACATAGCGTAAGCCTTTCTATAATTGGGTTCTCGTTAGGTGGTTGAAAATTGCTTTTAACCATTTATACCATTTGCCGTTGAAAATATTCCATTGCGTGTCGATCGACGAAACGCTGGAAGTTAGCGACCCGAAGAAAATCGAACGGGCCACTACCGAATAGCGAATCATCGCCGTGATTGGAGAATGCTGTAACTGCTCCTACCGCCCGGCCGGCTAAACGCCGTAACCGACGTCAGTGACGCGGAATTTGTTCTTCGAAAAGCTGCTTAAACTCTTGCAACTCTTTCTCGTTAATGTCGGAAACAGCCCAGTAGTTGAAGTCCGAGTCTATCCAGTGAAAAAGTTGATAACCTTGCCGCGTCATCGCCTTCGTCGCTTCAGCTGCGTCGGATCCGGCCGGCCAGACAAAGAGATTAATGAAATGCTTGCGCCTTTGATAAATTAAAGCCGCCACCGGCCGGTTATCGAGATAATCGAGACGACCACCAATTAGAGGAAATCCTTTCTCGGAAAGGTCGACCACCGCAGGCGCGAAATCGAGCTTTGCGTCCAGCCACGGCTTGACCGTGTGCTGGTCAGAGGAAGCTACGTCAGTAAGATGGTTCGCCATCAGAGAGCGCACGTGGCTGGCGATGAGTTGCGTTGCCAGGAATTGGTCGGGCCCGCCTCGCTGCGCTCGGGGCAGCACATTGAAAGCGATAATCGCAGCAAGAATGATCGCTGCGGCCAGCCCTAACCAATTCCATGGTATCTCCGAAAGCATGGATCGTGTTTCCGGGTCCCTTTTATGGAACATGACTTGAGCTCCGGGGACACCATTTCGCATGGGCTCTCCTTCGGTCTCTTCTCGTAAAGAGGATCGAATTCGCTCACGTAGTCCTGCGGGCACCTTGTAATAGGGAGCTGCGTTGCCAATTGCGCTAATTAGCGAGCGTTGGGTCTTGTAGGCCTGATCGCAGTTATGGCACTCGCACAAGTGCTTTTCAATTGCCTGGTTGGTAATTGGATCCAGTTCGCCATCCAAATAACCATTCATCAATTTTATGGCTTCTTCGCAATTCATCTCATATCTACTTACTCATTCGAGCCGCCAAATATTCCTTGAGTTTGGCGCGTGCGCGGGCAAGCCGCGACATAACTGTACCCGGGGGAATTTGCACGATGTCGGCTATTTCCTTGTAGGAGAGTCCTTCCTGGTGTCGCAACACCACGATCTCACGAAATTCCGCAGGCAATGCATCCATTGCTTCCGTAATCAGGTCCGCGTCTTCACTATGCTCCAGAATCGTCGCGGGGCTAGCAGACTCGTGCCCGGCCGCATGTATTTCTTCGTCAAAAGTCGTGATTAAATCAACCGCCCGGTTCTTTTTGAGTAATGTGTAGGAGGTATTTCGCACAATCGTCAACAACCAGGCGCGGCCATTGGAACCATGGAATCCATTGAACGATTTGAACGCACGGAGATACGCCTCCTGAACCACATCCTGTGCATCCTGTTCATTGCGCAGCAGCCATCTGGCTAGATTGTGGGCTGCATCAAGATGGGGCAGTAGCGCCTCTTCAAAAGAGGCCAGGGCCTCTTTCTCGCATCCCGGTGTGACGTCGGGAGACTTGGTCCTGGCACCAAGGGCGGGATTGCCACTATTTGACTCGGTTTGGGAATTCGTAGGGGCCGTCCTCCTATAATATAGAGAAAGTTAGAGATGCCGAAAAGGAATAGGTCTGCTGAAAAGCGCCCCTACGTTCATTTGCCTTTAATGATGATAATCAGGAGAATTGCGGCTAGTGCGCGTTCGCTGGATTTTGTGCTGCCACCTCTGAGGTAGTGCCGGCTCCCTCTTTCGAGATAAGGAGTCGATTGGCTCTCCGCGAACTCCTATAAAGGTGGCAAACCGGCGGTGTGCCATTGCGTGTTCATTCAATAAAGACCGGAGCGCGCCTCATCTTATTCCGCAGGGTATTTCGTCAGGCGCCGGAATAAACAGACACGGCTCGAAGTATGCACCGCTGAACGCGATGCGCGCATCGCAAAATACAAACAACCTCAACGGAGAACAACTAACAACTAATACTTACACCTATGATAGTCAGACTTAATCATTTCACCACGATAACATCGCGCATGAAACTGGCGCTACGAAACACGATCCTCTCAGTGGCCACAGCCGTCCTTGTAGCCAGTTGCGCATCTGCGCCCCCCACCATCGTTCACGAGACTATTGGTCCGGGTCCGACAATCGTTAACGAAGAGCACAACGGGTTCTTAAAGGTCTATAGCGCGACGGAATCGATGGCCGACGACGACGGTTTCAGTCTACTCAGGTATACGAATTATCAGATCGATGCAGCCGATGGGACCTTGTTCAAAGAAGTCCCAAACGACGATCAAGAGCCGACTCGCGTGATTCTGCCAAAAGGCACCTACACTGTCATGGCGCAGTCGGATACTTCCGGCATGGTCAGCGTCCCCGTGGCAATCGAGACCGGCAAGACAACCGTCCTGCACCTGGAAAGGGAGAAAGACTGGAAGGACGTGGCTGCCGGAATTCGCAGCGCTGATCTGGTGCGGCTGCCGAATGGACAACCGATTGGCTTTCGGGCGCCGCATGCCAAATTGCTGGAGGGTCCGATCGTGAGGGTTGCACAATCCAAATAAAAATCATTTTGAGGAATATTCCCCTGCGGAGTCGGTATGAATGAGTAAACACACGTGCGAGGCACTAATAACAACTTATGAATCTAATGATCGGTAGTATTCTCAATCTTATGGGACCAGACATGATGGTAATCCTCCTCATCGTCCTGCTGCTGTTCGGCGCGAAGAAGCTACCTGAGCTTGCCCGTGGGATGGGCCGAGCGGTCAAAGAGTTTAGCGCAGCCCGAGATGAAATTGAGAGGGGACTGGGTCAGTCCAGCGGTGGCGGAGTAGCGCGGCCTAGCTTGTTAGACGCAAAAGCTGAGGCACCGCCTCCGCGGCAGTCCTAGCAGCGTTAATACCTTCCTCCACAGCCGCGTCGACGCCTTGCAACGGAACGAACTCAATGGTCGTCCAGGTGAAACGCAGGCGGCGCAAAAAACGAATCGTCGTTCTCGGTGGTGGTTTCGGCGGTGTTTACGCGGCCATTCATCTTGAGAAATTGCTCGCGCGAGTCGACGCAGTGGAGATTTGCCTGGTTAGCCACGATAACTTTTTCTTGTTCACGCCGATG
>Ga0209474_10004411_pt1 | contig 12172 bp, 15 predicted proteins | sample GraSoiAngelo_145_FD_185902 | JGI IMG/M metagenome (GOLD analysis project Ga0209474, IMG submission 185902) | Grasslands soil microbial communities from the Angelo Coastal Reserve, California, USA - 14_1009_05_20cm (SPAdes) (version 2) | ecosystem: Environmental > Terrestrial > Soil > Grasslands...
TTTCATGAAAACGCCCCCTTCCGGCCGTGGCTGCTGCGGATCGTGGGCAACGAGGCCCGCAATCGAAGGCGGGCGGCGGGCCGGCGCGAAGGCTTGGAGCTGAAGGCCGCGCGGGCCGGCCGCCCCGGGGACGCGGCCCCGTCTCCGGAGGCGGCGGTCCTCGCGGCCGAACGCCGGGCCGAGCTGCTGTCGGCGCTGGAGCGGCTGGAGCCGGACTTCCGGCAGGTGGTGGCCTGCCGCTACCTCCTGGAGCTGGACGTCGCCGAGACGGCGGCCGCGCTGGGGATCCCGGAAGGCACCGTCAAGTCGCGCCTGTCGCGCGCGCTCGAGCGCCTGCGACAACAGATGGAGGCCGCGGTCCATGGCTGAGCTGAGCCCGCTGGAGCGCGAACTGTTCGCACTCGGCCCTGAGATCGCCTGGCCGCCCACGCCCCGCTTCACGCCGCTCCGGCGGCGCCGCTCCCTGGTGGACCGGCGGCTGGTGATCGCTCTGCTGGCGGCCGTGCTGGCGGCGGCGCTGGCGGCAGGGGCCGTCGCCGCCGGCTACCTGCACGTTCCCGGGGTCAACATCCAGCGCAGCTCGCGGCCACTGCCCGCGCCGACCAAGAACCTGCCCACGACGTCCCTGGGCGAGCGACTCGACCTGGGCGGCAGCGAGTCATCCGTTGCGGCCGCTGCGGCCGACGCCGGTTTCGGCGTGCGCGTGCCCGCGGGTCTAGGCCAGCCCGACCAGGTCTTCTTCAAGGCCGCTCCGGTGCCCGTGGTGACGCTGGTCTACGCGCCGCGGCCGGATCTGCCCGCCGGCAGCGACCCTGACGTGGGCGCCCTCTTCATGGAGTTCCGCTCCGCGGACAGCACGCCCTTCCTGGGCAAGCTGGCCGGCACCGGAACTCGAATCGAGCAGGTCAGCGTCGGCGGCACCCAGGGCGTCTGGCTGGAGGGCGCCCCACACGAGGTCTTCGTGGAGCCCAGCCCGAGCGGCAACCTGGCTCCGGACCGCGTGCGCCTGGCCGGCAACACCCTGCTCTGGTACCGGGATGGCGTGACCTACCGCCTGGAGGCGAACGTCACCAAGGAGCGGGCGCTGGAGATCGCGGGAACCGCTCGCTGACGCCCGGTGTAAGCCGGGCATGAAGCTGCGACTGCTCGTCTGCCTGCTGCTCCTGACCGCCTGTGGCCAGGCCACTCCCGCCGGCAAGCCCGCCGCCGGCGACCGGATCTACGTCGTGGACCGCGGGCAGAGCTTGGCCGGCGTCGACGTTGCCACAGGGAAGGTGGCGGTGCAGATGCCGCTGGCAGTCCCCACCCCGGACTGGAAGCGCGCCTACGGTGTGATCGGAAACCGACTCCATTACCTGGACCTGGCGACCGCCACCGATCTCGGCGGCGTGGAGCTGCCAGGGCCATACCAGCTGCCCATGACCACGGCCGACGGCAGGCCGGGCGGACTCTCCCACAACGGCCATTGGCTGATCCTCACCAAGGGCTCGTCGTTCCTGGAGATTGAGCTTCCCGACGGCCAGGTTCGTCACCGGATCGACCTGCCGGGCCGCTGGGATTTCGACGGAATCGACGACAGCGGGCTGCGCCTCTACCTCACCCACTACCTGGACGACGAGGGCCGCAACTACAACGTTTCCCTCTTCCACCTGGACAGCGGCCAGGTCGAGGGACCGATCGTGGAGAAGGGGAGCGAGGAGCCCAGTGTGATGCAGGGGCGGCGGCTGTCAGCGCTGACGGACCGCTGGGGAACCTGGCAGTACAGCGTGTACAGCCGCCCCAGTGGGGCCTTCATCCACATGCTGAGCCTGCGCGACCCCTTCACCTGGTGCCTCGACCTGCCCGGCGGCGGAACGCTGGATCAGCAGGCCGCCTGGTCGCTGGCGGTCTCCCCCTCGGGTCACACCCTGTTCGCGGTGAACCCGGTGCTGGACAAGGCCGTGGCCTACTCCATCACCAGCGAGTCACCAACCGGTCCGCCCTCGAAGCAGGCCTCGGGCAGCTGGTCGGGTTCGGGGCCCAGCGGCACCGGCGCCGCCTCCATGGTGCGGGCTGGCCGCGTGCTCGTGGCCGAGGCCCGCGGCGTCCACCTGCTCGGGTTGGCCGCAAGCTCCGACGGACGGGAGATCTACGCCGTCGCGGGGGACCGCTTGCTGCGGCTCGATGCGGCCACCGGCAAGCTGGAAAGCTCGCTGGCACTGACCATCGATCCGAGCGCCATCCTGGGCGTCCGCGCCGTGTAACGTTCAGCCCGGGTGGCGGCCGTTCTCGAGCAGCTCGACTACATCTATGCGCCGAGCTCCGACGTGGCCCGTGACCTGGCCAGCTTTGCGGAGCTGCCGGGCGCTCGCGTCGCCTTCGCCATCGAAGACGGCGGCACCCGGGTGGCGATGCTCCAGCTCACCGAGTCCTCCCCGCGCCTGCTGCTCGCCGATCACCTTGAGGGCGAGACGCCGGTCTACATATACCGCGTGCCCAGTCTCGCGGAGGCCAGCGGCCGGCTGCGCGCGGGCGGCTGGGAGGAGCTGCGAACGCTGGAGATTCCGGTCGGCCCCTGCGCCTCTTTCCGGGCCCCGGGCGGCCAGCGGCTGGCCCTGTACGAGCGTACCCGGCCAGGCGTGGTCGACCACTTCGAAGGGCGGCGCGACTTCTGATGGCCGAGCCCGAGGTCTGGATCGAGCGCCTGACCTGGCCGGATGTGGAAGCGCGTATCGCAGCCGGCGCCAGGCGGGTGATCATCTGCGCCGCCTCCTCCGAGCAGCACGGGCCGCAGCTGCCCGAGGCGACCGACGCCCTCCTCGGCGCGGCCACGGCCGAGCGGCTGGCGCGGCGCCTCGGCGACACTTTGGTGGCGCCCGTCATCCGCCCCGGCTGCTCCGAACATCACATGGCTTTCGCCGGCAGCCTGACGATCAGCGCCGCACTCCTGATGGACATCCTCGACGCCTACGTCGACGGCCTGCGCCGGCACGGCTTCGACAGCTTCGTCGTCTTTTCCAGCCACGGCGGCAATTTCGGCGTGCTGGAGGAGTGGAACCGCACCCGTCCCAAGCCGGGCGCGGTCGTGATCAGCGACCTGCGCGCGTTCAGCGACGTGCTGCTCGACGTGGCCCGCCGGCACGGCCGCAACGACGGCGAGCTGGTGCACGCGGAGTACTGCGAGACGTCGATGATGCTGGCCGTGCACCCCGACCTCGTCCATCCCGAGCGCTCTCGGCCCGGCTACACCGGCCAGCTCGAACCCGAGCGGTTGTTCCGCGAGGGAATGCGTGGAATCTCCGCCAATGGGGTGCTGGGAAACCCTGTCGGAGCGGACGCCGCGGTCGGTGAGGAGCTGTTCCAAGCGCTGACCGGATGGCTGGCAGAACAAATTCCGTGATCGACGCGATGGGATATCGGTCCTATACTCGATCGATCCAGCCGACGGAGAGGAGATAGGACATGGCCATACGCAAGTTTGCATTCCTGGTCGTGCTCGGTCTGATGGCGACCGCCTGCGGCAACGGCAGCGGCAATCCGACCAGCAGCGGCCCCAAGCACGGCGGCACCCTCACGGTGGCGATCGGGATCGACCCCGACACCCTCGACCCCGCCGCCCAGACCACCACCACCGCCTCGCAGGTCGTGGACATGATGGTGGAGCGCCTGTACACCCTGGACAGCAACGGCGCCACACAGCCGCAGCTGGCCAGCGCCATGCCGACGACCTCGTCGGACGGCCTGACCTACACGATCCCGCTGCGGACGGGCGTCAAATTCTCCGACGGCACGCCCTTTAACGCGGCGGCCGCCAAGGCCGGCCTCGACCGCCTGCTCAACCCCGCCACCTTCAAGACCCAGCCCGGTGTGCTCAGCGTCATCGACACCGTGACCGCCACCGACGACAAGACGCTGACCGTCAAGCTCAAGTCGCCGTTCGCGCCTTTCGTGGCGGCTTTGACGCAGACCAACGCGGCCATCCTCTCCCCCGCGTCATTGACGGTCAACGGCAACACGCCGGCGCAGGTCAAGGTGCCCGTGGGGACCGGTCCCTACGTGATGAAGGACCGCGTCAACGGCGACCACATCGCGATGACCGCCAACAAGGACTACTGGGGATCTCAGAAGCCGAACTACGACACCCAGGTCATCAAGATCGTCCCCGACGACCCCAGCCGCGAGGCGCTGATCCGCTCCGGCGGCGCTGACGTGATCGTCTCCCCGCCGCTCTCCGACCTCCCCTCGCTTTCCAGCGACTCCAGCCTGAAGGTACTGAAGGCCAAGTCGGACCGCACCCTGCAGATCATCATCAACACCGTCGACACCAACCAGCCACTGCTGCAGAAGCCGGAGGTCCGGCAGGCCCTCAACTACGCCGTCAACAAGGACGAGATCGTCAAGAACGTGATGTTCGGCAACGCGACCACGCTGGACGCGCCGATGTCGAAGACGCTTTTCGGCTACTGCTCGGTCGGCACCTACGCCTTCGATCCCAGCAAGGCCAAGCAGATGCTGCAGGCGGCCGGCGCCAGCGGCATGACGGTCAAGCTGGGCTCGCCGACCGGCCGCTACCCGCAGGACATCAAGGTCGCCCAGGCGGTCGCCAGCTACCTGCACGACGTGGGCGTCACCGTCCAGGGCCCAGAGACCTCTGACTGGCCGACCTACCTGGGCCACGTCAACGTGCCGCCGGCCCAGGCCGCCTTCGACATGCACTTCCTGGGCTGGGCGCCCGCCTACCTGGATGCCTCCCAGCAGTTCGAGCAGTTCCGGCCCGACCGCATCCCGCCCAAGGGCCTGGAGACCTCCTACTACGCCAACCCGACCGTGACCGACCTGGTCACCAAGGCTGCCGCCGAGGTCGACCAGCAGAAGCGGAAGGACGAGTACTGCCAGGCTTCCAAGCAGGTCTGGAACGACGCGCCCTGGATCTTCCTCTACAACCAGAGCTTCCCGATCGTATACAGCGCCAAGGTCACCAGCGTGGGCGCCTTCCCGAACGAGAAGTTCGATACGCGGTTCGCATCGCCGGCGTAAGCCGGGACGGTTGAACAGGTAACCCGGCGTGCTGACCTACGTCGCACGCCGGGTCCTGGTTTCCATCCCGACGGTGTTCGGGGTGGCGACGGTGATCTTCCTCATGGTGCGGCTGCTGCCGGGGGATCCGGCGCGCGTGATCGCCGGCGTGCTGGCCACGCCGGAGGACGTGGACAGGATCCGCCACCAGTTCGGGCTCGACCAGCCGCTGTACGTGCAGTACGTGACCTACCTCTTCCACCTGCTGACCGGCGACCTGGGAACCTCGACCCGGACCGGGCAGCCCGTGACCCAGGAGATAGTCAGCCGCCTGCCCTACACGATGGAGCTGGCGGTGGTGAGCACGGTGATCGCCGTCGTCGTCGGGGTCACCGCGGGCGTGATCGCGGCCACCCGGCGGGGCAGCGCGCTCGATCTGGCGATCTCGGCCCTCGCGGTCTTCGGGCTGTCCATGCCCGTTTACTGGCTGGGGCTGATGCTGATCATCCTGCTGGCGATCGACATCCATGCCTTCCCCGCAGCCGGAGCTCAGAACCCCTTGGGCTTCGTGCTGCCCTCGATCACCCTCGCCCTTTTCTCGCTGGCGCTGGTGGCGCGCCAGTCACGATCGGCGATGCTGGAGGTGCTGAACCAGGACTTCGTGCGCACTGCGCGGGCCAAGGGCGCGCCCCTGCGCACAGTGCTGGTCAAGCACGCGCTGCGCAACGCCCTGCTGCCGGTGGTGACGGTGATCGGCCTGCAGTTCGGCGCCCTCATCGGGGGGGCGGTGCTCACCGAAACGGTGTTCAGCTGGCCCGGCGTGGGCCGGCTCCTGGTCGACTCGATCTTCTCGCGCGACTATCCGGTCGTGCAGGGCGTGGTCCTGATGCTGGCGGTGGCTTTCATCCTGGTCAACCTGCTGGTCGACCTCCTTTACGCATATGTCGATCCGCGCATTAGATACAGCTGAGCCCGGCCTCCGGGACCTCACCGCGCCGGAGCTCGGCGCGCAGACCGCGCGCGGCCGCTTCTGGGGCAAGCTACGGCGCTCGCCGAGCGCACTGGTCGGCCTGGCCATCCTCGCCCTCTACGTCGGGCTGGCCCTGGTGGGGCCGCTGGTCGCCCCTTTCGATCCCGGCCACGACGTCCTGCGCGACCAGTTCCTGCCCGCCTCCGTCCACCACTTCCTGGGCACCGACGACCTGGGCCGCGACGAGTTCCTGATGATCCTCTACGGCGCCCGCTACACCCTCTACCTGGGCTTCCTGGCGGTGGGCATCGGCTTGATCGTGGGCCTGCCGCTGGGCGCCGCCTCCGGCTACTTCGGGGGCTGGGTCGACCTCTTGGTCCAGCGCCTCACCGATGTCCTGCTCTCCTTCCCCGGCATACTGCTGGCGCTGGCGCTGGTGGCCGGGTTGGGCGTGGGGCTGCGCAACGTGATCATCGCCGTCGGCGTCAGCTCGATCCCGATCTTCATCCGCCTGGTGCGCGCTTCAGCGCTTTCGATCCGGGAGCTGCCCTACGTGGAGGCGGCGCGGGCCCTTGGCGTGCCCAACTGGCTGATCCTGCTCCGGCATGTGATCCCCAACTCCCTGGCGCCGGTCATCGTGCAGGCCACCTTGCAGCTGGGAGCCGCGATCCTGGTCGCCGCCGGGCTGGGTTTCCTGGGGCTCGGCGTGCAGAAGCCGACCCCCGAATGGGGGTCGATGCTGGGTGAGGCCCGCACCTACATCTTCACGGACGCCAACCTGGTGACCTTGCCCGGTCTGGCGATCTTCGGCGCGGTCCTGGCCTTCAACCTGGTCGGCGACGGCCTGCGCGACGCGCTCGACCCGCGCCTAAAGTAGGGGCGGGGCTCGCCCCGCCCTCACTGCTATGAGCAAAGGCTTCAGGAGCGCGGACGAGACGCAAGTCCTGACCGAGCAGGCCACCACGGCCCAGATCGAGGAGATCCTGCGCCAGGACCGCGAGCAGGAGGCCCGCTCCCAAGAGAAACGCTTGCAAGGCACCTACGGAACTTGCGAGAACTGCGAGGGACCGATCGGCGAAGAACGGCTGGCTGCGCTGCCGGCCGCTACCCGCTGCGTCGAGTGTCAGGCGGATTGGGAGGCGGGCCGGACTTCTCATAGCCCGCGCAGCTGAGCACCGGCAGCCGCGGGTAGCGCGGAAACCGCGCGTCCAGCGCCGAGCGCTTGCACATCCAGAAGTCGCTCTGCGCGCCTTTCACCACCCGGTGGTGCCGGCAGCTCGCGCAGAGGCCGGGGTTCACGCCGGTCACGAGATGAGCTCCCGCTCGATCGGAGGCGAGATGCGCGTCCGGGGCGCCAGGCGGACCTCGCCGATCCACGCCTGGAGGCGGGCTGCCTCGGCCGCGACCTGCTGCTCCGCCTCCCGGCCCAGGTCCTCCAGCAGCCTGAAGACAACCTCGCCGTCCTTGCGCTGGGCCCAGGCGCCGACCACCCGGCCCTCCCACCACACGCTGGCGCAGGGGTTGCCGCTGCGGTCGAAGAGCTCGCGGCCGCGTTCGCCGAGGTACCAGTCACGGGCCGCCCAGCCCATGATCGTGGGGTCGAGCGCCGGCAGCAGCGCCGGAGCCGGATCGGCGGCGGCCGGCTCCGGCTCCAGGTCGTCGGGCAGGACGAATCCGGCACCGCCTTCCAGGTCGACGGCCACTGCGCCGGCTGCGCGTAGCGCGGCCTGGGTGGCACGCATGGTCCAGCCTGTCCACCAGCGCAGGTCGGCGGCGGTGCCGGGCCCAAAGCTACCCAGCCACAACCCGGCCAGCTCGGCTTGCGCGGCCTCGGTTGCCATCTCGCCCAGGCCGCCGGGCAGCCAGTCCTGCATAGGATGCCAGCGGAACTGGCTGCTCACCCAGGACCCGCGTGGCCGCCCGCGCGCGATCCGGCCGTCGGCGGCCAGCAGGAGCAGGACCCACGAGGTCAGGTTGACCTGGTAGTTGGTTTCCGGACCGCGGGCCATGTCGAGGCGGCGGCCGAGACGCGGCTCGTCCTCCACCAGCTCCCCGCCGAAGGCTGAGCCACGCCGGACGAGGGCCTTCAGCGTGGAGCTCTCGACCTCGCCCAGCCAGCGCCCGTCGACGATGCCGTTCTGTTCCAGATAGGCCTGATAGGTCTTGCGGGCGCGGGCGGCCACCTCGCGCGTACAGGCCGCGTGCACGATGGGTGCGATCTCGCGGGCCACCACGAACACCGTCCGCCGCATGCCCAGGATCCGCAGCAGCCGGCGCTCCTCGTACAGGGCGTCTTCGATCGCCGCCACGCCGGGGTCGGACATGCGCGCCCGCGCCGCCAGGAAGACCGAGGCCGGATCGGTGCCGTGCAGCGCCACCAGGTCCCGCGCCACCTGGACCACGTCGGCACATCGCGTGGCCGGCGCCAGGTGATGGCGCCTGACCATGCGGGCCCGGCGCTCAGCCGCGGTGATCGTCCTCACGTCGCTCGTTAAGATGCCAGGCTTGCCTGACGCCATCGCGCCCGACGGCTCTCAGATCCGGCTGCTGGTCACGGACGCTCGGCAGGCCAGCCTGGTCGAGGTGACCCTCCCGGCCGGCCAGGTGACGCGCCCGGTGCGCCACCGCACGGTGGAGGAGATCTGGTACTTCCTGGAGGGCCAGGGCCAGGTCTGGGTGGCCGGTGTGACCCACGCTGTCCAGCCCGGCGCCCGCCTGGTCATCCCGACCGGCAGCCCCTTCCAGTTCGCTGCCGGCGGGGGCGGACCCTTGCGCTTCCTCTGCTACACCTCGCCGCCCTGGCCGGGCGCCGAGGAGGCGGAGCCCTGGCCCAAGGGCGGCCTGGGCGCGGCGACGCTCTGAAGCGCCTGGAGCAGCTTTTCCAGCGAGCTGTCGAGGCCGAGCTCCTCTGAGAGCGCCACCAGCCGGGCCGGGTCGGCCGGGTAGGAGTCACGGCGGCCCGGCGGGACCGGCACCGGCTTCGAGCTGCCCGGCTTGACGACCTCGAGCGCCTTGCGCACGTAGTCGGCGTCCGCGGCCGAAAGCCGGCCGGCCTCCAGCAGGCCGGCCACACCCTGGTACTTGGTGACCAGGCTGGCCGCCGTCTTGGCGCCCACGCCCGGGAGCCCCGGCAGGCCGTCCGAGGGATCGCCTCGAAGCACGGCGAAGTCGGCGTAGAGCCGGCCGGGAATCCCGTAGCGCCTGGTCACCGCCGACTCGTCGACCTCGGCCAGGCCGCCCCTTTCCGGGTAGAGCACCCGAACCAGCGGGTCGCGGACCAGCGCGAAGAGATCACGGTCGCCGGAGACGATCTCGATCCGCGCCCCCTCCAGCTGCTCGACCCAGGAGGCGATCACGTCCTCGGCCTCCAGCGTCGGCGCACCCACGAAGTCGAGCCCGAGCGCCTCCAGCACGGCCGCGATCAGCGGCATCTGCGGGTCCAGCTCGGGCGGGATCGGCTCCGCCACCCGGTGCGCCTTGTACGAGGGGATCAGGGCGACGCGGTGCTTCGGCCGCCAGTCCTCGTCCGACGCCACCGCGAGCCTTGCCGGCCGCCGGGTGAAAATCAGCCGGGCGAGGGTGTCCAGGAACCCGCGCACCCCGTTGACCAGGCGGCCGTCGGGCGCGCGGACCGAGTTCGGGACGCCGAAATAGGCGCGAAAGATCAGGCTCGAGCCGTCGATCAGGAGCCAGTCGGGTCGGGAAGCCATCGTCGGAGGAGAAGTATGAGCACGACCCTGCTGGTCACCTGGCGGCGCGGGCGGGCGAGGCCATACCCACGCCGGGAGCGCCGGGTGCGCCCGTTTTAAGAAGATCTCTAGCCGTGGATCTGCCGCCGGCCGATAGCGCGAGCTGGCTGACCGCTGAGGAGCTGGTCCGAACCGGCTTCCAGCGCTCGCGGGTGGTGATGATGAACGAGGCCCACGACGGCCACCGGCGCTGCATCCGCACCCGCACCGTGGGCCGGCGCATCCTGCCCACTGCCCGCGCCTTCGGCGCCCGCCTGCTCCTGATGGAAGCGTTGGGGCCGCCCGGCGGAGCCGCGCCCGGCCAGGAGAGCCCTTATCTGAAGCAGCCCGAGATGGCGCTGCTGCTGGATGCCGCCCGCCAGCTGGGGTTTGCGCTGGCCGGCTACGAGGCCGAGATCGACCGGGCTCCGGCTGAGCTGCTACGGGACACCCACGCGATGCCCTTCACCAACTGGCGGGAGCGCCGGCAGGCCGAGAATCTGGTCGGCCTTCTGCACCAGGCGCCGGTCACCGACGGCGCCCTGGTCTGGTGCGGCAACAGCCATCTGCGCAAGACGCGGCAAAGCGAGTGGTCGCCGATGGGCTACTGGTTCCGGCAGCTGGGCGGGCCCGAGCCCTTCGCGATCGATCAGGTGGTCACCGTCGACTTCGGCGAGAGCGCCAATGCGCTTTCGGGCGTGCTCCTGGAGCGCTACGGCCAGGTGCTGGCAGCGCGCGGCGGCGAGGTGGGCCTGGTCCTCGACGGACGCCTGCGCGAGGAGCTGGGCGTCGACGCCCTGCTGCTCTCGAGCGACAACCGGATGGAGTAGCGTTCCGCCATGACCCGCGTGGCGGTCGTCCAGCATCCGCCGGTGCTCCTGGATCGCGACGCGACCATCGCCCGCGTGCTCGAGCTGCTGGGCGAAGCCACAGCCGAAGGCGCAAGGCTGGTGACGTTTCCTGAGGCCTTCGTCCCCGGCTACCCGGAGTGGGTCTGGCGCCTGGCCCCCGGCAACGATTACGAGCTCACCGGGCAGCTCCACCGACGCCTGCTGGAGAACTCGATCGACCTCGATGCCGGCGACCTGAAGCCGGTGCAGGCGGCGGCCCGCAAGCACAAGGTCATGGTGCTGCTGCCCGTCAATGAGCGCGACCCCTTCAGCCGGGGCACCCTCTACAACGCCTTCGTGCTGATCGGCCCCGACGGCAAGGTGCTCAACCACCACCGCAAGCTGATGCCGACCAATCCCGAGCGCATGGTCTGGGGCCAGGGCGACGCGCGCGGGCTGCAGGTGGTGGAGACGGCGGCCGGCCGCATCGGGGGCTTGATCTGCTGGGAGAACTACATGCCCCTGGCCCGCTTCTCTTTGTACGCGCAGGGCGTCGAGATCTACCTGGCGCCGACCTGGGACGCCGGCAGCGGCTGGGTTTCGACCATGCGCCACATCGCGCTGGAGGGCCGCTGCTGGGTGCTGGGCAACGGCACCGCCATGCGCGGTCGCGACATCCCTGAGGATTTTCCCCAACGCGACCGGCTCTTCCCGGACCTCGACGACTGGTTCAATCCCGGTGACTCTGTGATCGTGGATCCGAGCGGCAAGGTCGTGGCCGGCCCCCTGCGCGAAGAGCACGGCATCCTTTACGCGGACTGCGATCCCGCCGACGCGGACGCGGCCCGGCGCACGCTCGACGTGGCCGGCCACTACGGGCGGCCGGACGTCTTCTCGCTGGAGGTCCGGCGGGAGGCTCGCCATCCCGTGGCGCTGAAATAATCAGCGCCATGGCCTCCACCACCACCTTCGAGATCCGCGCCGCCACCCGCGAGGACTTTCCCGCCGTCGTGGGGATCTACAACTGGGCGGTCAACCAGACCTTCGCCACCATCGACTCGGAGCCGCTGGACGTGGAGGAGGCGGAGTCCTGGTGGGACACCCACGCCAGCCGCAACATCATGCTGGTGGCGGCCGACGAGCAGGGGGTCCTGGGCTGGGCCCGGCTGCTGCCCTGGAAGCAGCGCGGGTTCGACGTGGTCGAGGATCTGGTCTACGTGGACCCCGTGCACCACGGTCGCGGGATCGGCCGCGAGCTGCTGAGCCGGCTGATCGAGGAGGCGCGCGCCAGCGGCTGCAAAACGATCGTGGCCAGCGTGGCGACCGACAACCAGGCCGGGCTCAAGCTGCACCAGGGACTTGGTTTTGAGGTGGTGGGGACGATCCTGAACTGCGCCTTCAAGTTCGACCGCTGGATGGACATCACGCTGGTCCAGCGGGCGCTCTAAAGGGCGGGGCAAGCCCCGCCCCTACGACAGCTCCTCGAGTTCTTTCACGTAGTTCAGGTCGCGGTCGGTGAGCGCGCCCTCGTTGTGGCTGTAGAGCTCGAGCTCCACGTAGCACCACTCGTGGATCCGGATGTTGGGGTGGTGGCCGATCCGCTCGGAAAACTCACCTATCCGGTTCACGAAGGCCAGCGCCTCCTGGAA
>Ga0209474_10004414_pt1 | contig 12171 bp, 10 predicted proteins | sample GraSoiAngelo_145_FD_185902 | JGI IMG/M metagenome (GOLD analysis project Ga0209474, IMG submission 185902) | Grasslands soil microbial communities from the Angelo Coastal Reserve, California, USA - 14_1009_05_20cm (SPAdes) (version 2) | ecosystem: Environmental > Terrestrial > Soil > Grasslands...
GATTGTTCTGAACGCGCATACAATGCCGGATTTCGCCGGCTTGGAATCGGAGCGCTTTTCGGCCTATGGCGCTGGCAGGACGAAGCGGTCGCCCTGGCCGCGCACGTCGATTATTTATTGAGGCGCTGTTGGAAGGCGCAAATCACTATCAGCTTGCCGCGGCTGCGGCCAGCCGCGGGCGGTTTCCGGCCGGTCTTTTCGATAAGCGATCGCGAACTGGCGCAACTCCTCTGCGCTCTGCGCATTAGTTTTCCTCAGGTCGGGATCGTCTTGAGCACGCGCGAACGGCCTTCCTTGCGCGATGCGCTGGTGTCGTTAGGCGTGACGATGATGAGCGCCGGCAGCCACACCGAACCGGGCGGGTACACCCGTCGCGGCACGGAACATTTGCACCAGACCGTGCGCGGCCGAATCATGCCGCCGGAGTTTCAGGACGGCGAAGACCGGCTGGCTACTGGTCAATTTGAAATTAGCGATGATCGGACACCCGAAAGAATAGCAACCATTTTGCGGGAAAAGGGATTCGATCCGGTCTGGAAGGATTGGGAGCAGACGCTCTCTCACTAATGCGTATTTCACTCAACGGCCGGGAAGAAGACGCAAGCGGCGCGCAAACCGTGGCCGAACTCGTCGGACGCTTTGAATTGCCACCTGAGGCGATCCTAATCGAGCATAACGGCGTCGCCTTGCACCGACGCGAATGGCCGCAAAAGCCGTTAACCGATGGCGACCGGATAGAAATTATTCGCGTTGTCGCCGGCGGCTAGCTGCGATTTTAACGCGCGGCCTTAACAACCACGCGCATTCCATCTCGCCGAACCACCGTGATCGAAGTGTTTGGCGGGATGAATTCGCCTTGCGTGATCACGTCAATAATCTGGTCGACAAAACGCGCCTTGCCGCTTGGACGCAAGATCGACAACGAGACGCCTTCCGCGCCCGGCGAAAGGTCAACCGCGGTCGCAAATTCGCGGGGCACACCGGCCAACGACGGGCCAGGCGGATTTGTGGTCAGGAGCGCGAAATGTCGATAGAAGCTGGTGCGCGGAAGATATTTCGCGAGCAGGGCAATTACGATCGCGGCTGCCACGAGCGCGATGAAGAGGTTGCGCAGCGGAACGGCAAGCATTTCGCCCGTCGGAAAAAATGGCTGCTCCGGATAACGATCGATCATTGCCCAAAGCATTGAGGCGAGCATGAGCAGAACGCCGAGCACCCCAAAGACGATCGTGGAATGGGCGAAGAAAAGAATCTCGATGATCACGAGAGCAACACCGAGAACAAAAAGCGCGACCACTTCCCAACCGGCGAGACCGGCCAGGTAATGTCCGAGAAAGAAGAGCGCGAAGCAGATGGCGGAGATGATTCCCGGTAAGCTTGCCCCCGGAATTTTGAATTCAAGGTAAGCGCCCACAATTCCGGCCAGCAAAAGCAAAGGAGCGAGCGTCGTCAGCCATAGCGCGAGTTGCTCAAAGCCAGTGGGTTTGATCGAAACCACGTTGCCTTTGAGGCCCGCTTTTTTTGTAAGATCGACAATCGACTCAGCGACGCCGTCGGCCAGCAAAGGCTTGCCATTTATTTTTTCCGTCGCTTCCTGCGTGTTGAGAGTCAGCAGAGTTCCTTTGGCGTGAATCACCCGATCGCCGATCTTCACGTCCTTTTCCTTGTTCATGAACGCTTCGCCGAGGTCCGGGTTGTGTCCGTTCTTTAGGGCGGAGCCCCGGATCAATGCGGACCAGTAGGAAATGGTCTTCTCGCGCGCGGTCAGAGGAAGGTCTTCGCCGGTTGGTAAGATCGGCGCGGCCGCGCCAATAGCGCTGACCGGCGCCATATAAATATGCTGGGTAGCCAGGGCAACGAGAGCGCCGGCCGATCCGGCGTTCGAATTAATAAACGTGTAGGTGGGAATGACGGCGTGATTAAGCGCGCTCGTGATTTCTTCCGCGCTATCGAGCCGGCCGCCGTAAGTGTTCATTTCGAAAATGATCGCACTTGCACCGCTGGTTTCGGCGGTCTTGAGGGCGCGACGCAAAAAAGCGAGAAGCGAAGGCGAAATTTCACCGCTAATTGGCGCGACGACCACGTCGCCTTTATGGATGACTTCCCGGGCTTGCCCAATTTCCAGCGCAGACAAGACCGCGATCAAAACGAGGATCGATAATTTCTTCATAGTTTGGAAAGCGCCCCGACGCTGAGTAAATTTGGCATCGCTTCAGAAAGCAAACGAGCGAAAAATAAAAGCGAGTGATTCCATCAGAAACCATAGAGCAGATCGCGGCCGCCAACGACATCGTCGAGGTGATCGGCTCGTATTTTCCGCTGAAACGGGCCGGCGCAAATTTTAAGGCGCTCTGTCCATTTCATCAGGAGAAGACGCCGTCGTTTCACGTCAATCCGCAGCGTCAGACATTTCATTGCTTCGGCTGCGGCGTCGGGGGAAGCGTTTTCCGGTTCGTGATGGAATACGAGCACCTCGATTTTCCATCGGCCGTGCGAAAATTGGCGGCCCGTGTTGGCGTTCCGATTGTCGAAGAACGCGCGGCCGCGGACGAAGATCGACAACATGAAGCGCGCCGCACGCTGCTCAAACTCCATGCCGAGGCCGCCGAATGGTTTCAGGAAAATCTCTTGAAGAAGCGGTTCGCGGAAGCGGCCCGCGACTACTTGAAAAATCGTGGAATCGACAAACAAATCGCAAAAAATTGGCAGCTCGGTTTTGCCCCGGACAGTTGGGATGCGTTTTTGAAATGGGCGCTCGAGCACGGTTACTCGCGCAGCCAGCTGTTGCAAAGTGGACTGGTCAAGCCGCGCGATGAAGAACGGCCCGGCAATGAAGCCTACGATCGGTTCCGCGGGCGCATTATATTTCCGATCTGTAACGACGTCGGGGAGGTGATTGCCTTCAGCGGCCGGTTGCTCGAGTCCGATCCGCAGGTGGCGAAATATTTGAACTCACCGGAAACGCCGCTCTTTCAAAAAGGGCGCGTGCTTTTTGGACTCCATAAAACCAAACGGGCGCTGATTGAAGCAAACTGCGCGATCGTGTGCGAAGGCCAGCTCGATTTGATCTCTCTGTTTGAAGCCGGCATCAAAAATGTGGTCGCGCCGCAAGGCACCGCCTTTACCGAGCATCAGGCTCGAATTCTGAAGCGCTTTGTTGCCGAGGTCGTTCTTTGTTTCGATGCCGACCAAGCCGGACGAAAAGCGGCGGAACATTCACTCGACGCACTCCTTCAACATGATCTGATCGTCCGGGTAGCAGATATGCCAGCGGGCGAGGATCCTGATTCGCTCATTCGACGGAATGGAAAAGAAGAATTTGAAAAGCGCGTAACATCTGCGCGCGACTTTTTCGATTACTGGATCGATCGCGAAGCCGCAGTTGTCGATCTAAGCTCGCTTCGGGCAAAAATGCAGCTGGCCCGGAAGCTCGCCGAAACTGTTTCGCAGGTGCGCGATCCGCTCATGCGCGGCGAGGTCTTGAACAAGATGAGTGCACGTCTCAGCGTTCCAGCGTCTGAGTTCGAAAAACTTATGACTAGGCCGAGGTCTGAACGCAGCGCCGAATCCGCTCCGGCTCGATCCGCAGCTGCGATGCCTCCGCGGCATGATGTTGCCGTCCTTTGTCTTCTCGCTTTACGTGACGAAGCAGCTCGCAAATTTCTTCTCGAACAAAACTGGCGTGAAGTCTTACCCCAAATATCCGGCACGGAATTGCTCGCCCGGATTCTGGAGAGCGAATTGCGTCTGGACGATCCCGTTTCTCTCAATTCCTTCATGTCCCAATTGACGGCGGAAGAGGAGGGCCTGGTTTCTGCTTGGCTGTTGCAAAAGATGCCGGCAAACGCAATAGAAGTGGCTGAGAGCTGGTGGAAAGGCCTAATTCAAGCGACCTTACGCCGACAGCTTGAGATTGCCGAAACGCGAATGCGGCTTCCCCAATTGACCACGGGCGAGGTCGTTAATTTACAGAAAGAAATTGTTGACCTGCGGGAGCAACTCCACCAGATTTCCCGGCTTTCGTCTGTTCCCGAGCCCGACCGATGATTGTCGATCTATGGGAACGCTGATCGAAGGCCGCAACTCTTAACCCACAGTCTTGGCCAGGCATTCGAAAGCAAGGAAGAGCCTCCGCCGATCATCGGCGAAGCGGCCGAAATTTAAGCGGGCGCGCCGGCGAGGAACATCGAAAATCTCGACTCCCCAGTTGAAAGACAAAGCGAGGATCGCAGCATTCAAGTCGAAGCGGATCACATCATTGGTCCGCGCGCGAAGAAATGGAGCTGACGTATTACTCAAAACGAAAACGGAAACTGACGCGGCGAATGAAATTCAAGTCCGTCTTCGCGAGCTAATCAAACTGGCCAAGGAGCAGGGTTATCTCACGTTCGATGACCTGAACGAGGCGCTTCCAGATGGAATAACAGACGCGAACGAGCTCGACGCCATTCTTACCCGGCTCCGTCGAATGGAAATCGACGTCATCGAGGCATCCGACGTCGATCGACATAAAGAAGTAAAAAAAGATCTCGACGAGGAGGAGGAAGAAAAACCCGAGACAAAGCTGGATATTCTCGATGATCCGGTCCGGATGTATCTCAAACAGATGGGTCAGGTGCCGCTTCTGACGCGTGAGCAGGAAGTGGAAATATCCAAGCGAATCGAGGAAGCGGAAAATATGGTGCAAAAGCACATCAATCGTTTCGGCTTCACCGCGCGCGCCCATCTCGATCTTGCCCAAAAACTGACCGAAGGCCGGGAGCGATTCGACCGTGTCATTCTCGACAAGAAAATCGAGAGCCGGGAGCGATACATGAAAATCCTGCCGCGATTGTGCAAGCAGGTCGAAAAATTAGGCGACACCATTACCCAGAATTACGCGAAGCTGTCGAGCAATTCATCCAAAAAGGACACTAAGGGATTGAAAGCGTTTCAGCGAACGCTCGGTTCTCTGCAGCGGCTTTATCCAAAATTTTATTTCAAGCAAAAGGTGACTGAAGAATTCGTTCACCTGGCGGACGAGCAATATCGGACGCTCCTGAATGTTCAGACTGAAATGGCAAAACATCGCCGCTCCTCTGGAACGCACTCACCAGTCGGGATCAAATCGCGCGAGCTGGAGAAATCCGTCTGGCTTTCTCTTGATGAGTACGCGGAGCAATATCAATCCCTGAAAAGCTGGCTACGGAAAGCGTTACGAGCAAAGACCGAAATGGTCGAGGCCAATCTGCGACTCGTGATTTCGATTGCTAAAAAATACACCAACCGCGGCTTGTCCTTCCTGGATTTGATCCAGGAAGGCAACATGGGCTTGATGAAAGCGGTGGAGAAATTCGAATATCGACGTGGCTATAAATTTTCCACCTACGCTACTTGGTGGATTCGCCAGGCCATTACCCGCTCGATCGCCGATCAGGCGCGCACGATCCGTATCCCCGTGCACATGATCGAGACGATCAACAAATTGATGCGGGTGCAAAAGCAATTGGTCCAGGAATATGGCCGGGAGCCGACGCCGGAGGAAGTGGCCGAGGAAATTTTGCTGCCGGTGGACCGAGTGCGGGCGGTTTTGAAGATGGCGCAGCAGCCGATCTCGCTTCAGTCGCCCGTCGGTGAAAGCGAAGAGACAAATTTCGGCGATTTCATCGAAGATAAGGGCGCTGAAAACCCGTGCGACATGACCGCAATCGTGTTGCTGAAGGAAAAAATCAAGGATGTGCTCGAGACGCTGACTGAGCGCGAACGCCAGGTTCTGGAGCAGCGCTTCGGTTTGGTCGACGGATACAGTCGGACGTTAGAAGAAGTCGGCCGCCAATTTCGAGTGACGCGCGAGCGTATTCGCCAGATCGAGGCGAAAGCATTGCGGAAGATGCGACACCCGACCCGTATTCGTCAGCTGGAAGGATTTTTGGAAGCACCTGAAGTGTAAGACATTGTCGGACGCACACCGGCCGCAACTTTCGGGAATCGATTTTGTTCAATTCGCGAAGGAAATGAAACGCGAAGACGACCAACAACTATGGGATCTCCTGGGCCAGGCTAAGCCAAGGCAGCTTTCGCCTTTTTTCGCACGCAACGTCGTTCGGAGAATTCGGGAGCGCTCGGCCCGCTTCGAATGGCTCCGCGGTTGGCTTAGTCCGCGGAGGCTCGTTCCAGTGACGGGAGTGGCGATCGCAGTGATAGCGACAATCCTGGCCGTCCATCGGCCCGCCGGCCGTAATCCGGCCGACCGTCCGCCGGATGTGATCGTGAGGATCGATCCGCAGGATTATGACGTTGTCGCCGATCTGGACGAATTGTTGGCCACAGACGAGACCAGCTTGTGGGACGACGATACGCAAACATTGTAGGCGCAATCGCGAGCGGCGCGATTTTGATCATCGGTTCCGAATCGATCCAAGCGCAGCCGCAAGGAGGGCAACGTCCGAATGTTCGGAGAATGCCTCCGCCGCGACATGCTCCAAATTTGAACAATCCGCGCGATCGATGGATCGCGATGCCACCGGAAGATCGAAAAATATTCCAAAAGAACGCGGAGCGTTGGATGAAAATGGGTCCGGAGGAGCGAAAAGTATTGCGCGAACGGGAACAAGCTTACCGCGCGCGGGTAAAACTGGAAGTGGACGCGGCCTTGCGTGATTCTGGCTTGCGCCTGGAGGGTGAAAAACGGGAACAGTTTGAGCAACGTTATCTGCAGGAGAGGCGTCGTATTGAGCACGAATTGCGGCAGGAAACCGAAGCGAAGCGTCAACAGCAGTTGCCGGTGCTACAGGAACGTTTAAAGAAGGAATTTCAAGAGCCCGCATCAATTACATCGCCATCGGCGCCGGCTGCTTCAACGTCGCCAAAAAAATAAGCTGGCGGGATATCGAACCCGCCAGCCTCAAAAATCTTCTGGCTGCCTTAGTTTAGTACCAGTGCCGGTAATAATGGTGTCGATGGTGGCGCGAATAGTAGACACGGTGACCATGGTACCAATAAAACGACGGCCCACCATAGTAGTACGGCCTGTAGTACCCGTAGTACGGATAAGGGTAGCCGTAGCCGTAGTAAGGATATCCGTATCCCGGATATCCGACTCCGATGCCAATCGCGACACCGGCATTAGAACTGGGGGCTGTAGCGAATGCGAATCCACCCGCCACGAGCGCGATTAAAAGAAGCTTTTTCATATTATTTTACCTCCTGAAAACTCTACCAATTGAACCCTGATTTAGACCCAAAAGTTGCTCAGATTATTCGCAAGCTCGCGGCGCGGTCGTATTTTGGGTAACCCGTCACGTAAAGATCGGTTCCGATTTTTTCAAAGCTTACCCGCTCGAGGTGCGCGCCATCGTGGGTGCGATGTACGCCGCGCCCGCCAAAGGCCACGATTGGTCCTCCGGTGAAGATCGGAGCCACATAAATTTGCACCTTATCAATCAACCGCTCGTCTAACGCGTGACCGAGGAGGTCTCCGCCACCTTCGATCATCACACTGGTTATCTCTTTCTGTCCCAGTTCGGCCAGAACCACACCGAGAGGCATTTTACGATAAACAAAACTATTTTTCGCGAAGCGATCCGTGAATAAACGAGCGTTCCGCGGGAGTTTTCCTGAACGAGTCATCACCACGCGCATCGGTTGGTGGACTTGGCGCCGACCCCGCACGGTTAAACGTGGATTATCGACCCGCAGCGTCTCGGCGCCGATCAAAATCGCGTCCGTTTGCCCGCGCAGCGTCTGCGTGTGCCGGCGCGCCGTCGCGCTTGTGATCCAGCGCGGTTCCCCTTCAGGGCGGGTCAAACGCCCGTCCAAACTCATTCCGCATTTCGCAATCACGAACGGAATTCCGGTCGCGATCCATTTATTAAATGATTCGTTCAATGCGGCGCATTCTTCCGCGAGCCCGCCCGCTCTCACTTCTATCCCGGCGCTACGCAAAATCTCGATCCCGCGGCCGCGATGGCGCGGGTTCGGATCGGTCGCGCCAATCACAACAGAGTTAACCCCTGCCCGAATGATCTCGTCGGTGCAGGCCCCAGTTCGACCTCTCGTGGAGCATGGCTCCAAGGTGACATAGAGCGTGGCGTTTTTCGGGAGCTTGCGTCGAAAACTTCGGAGACACTCAATTTCGGCGTGAGGAAATCCGGCCCGGCGATGGTGTCCGCGCGCGACTATTCGGTTTCCAACAACCAAAATAGCGCCAACCGCGGGATTCGGGCTCGTCTGCCCGATGGACTTTCGCGCTTCAGCTAGCGCGCTGCGCATAAACCGTTCATGCTTCTTCTCTGACGTCATGCGACGAATATTCGGCGGGGCCTGGTTTGAGCAACTGCTTTCCAGAGGGCATCAGCGCGCCCGCTAGCTTTTCTGCTTGGCGAATCTGTCGCGGCGGACTTACTTAGAGTGAGCCCCCCAAAAATATGGCCACGAAAACCGAAGAGAAAACTGGCGCAGACAAACTAACCGCCGCGCGAAACAAGAACCTCGACCTCGCTATCCAGCAAATAGCGAAGGATTACGGTGAAGGCGCGATCATGCGCCTGGGCGCCGAAAAGATCGTCGACATCGATGTAATTCCGACCGGCAACATTTTGATTGATCGCGCGCTGGGCGTAGGCGGATTTCCGCGCGGGCGGGTGGTTGAAGTTTTCGGACCGGAATCTTCCGGCAAGACAACGCTCACCCTCACCGTGATAGCACAAGCGCAGAAGCGCGGCGGTCTGGCCGCATTCATCGACGTTGAGCACGCGCTCGACCCTCAGTACGCCAAAACACTCGGTGTGAATCTGGATGACTTGCTTGTTTCGCAGCCCAGTTCCGGCGAAGAAGCGCTGCGCATTTGCGAAACGTTGATTCGCTCGAATTCACTCGACGTCATCGTGGTCGATTCGGTTGCAGCGCTGGTGACGCGGGCCGAACTGGAAGGCGAGATCGGCGATACCACGGTCGGCGCGCAGGCACGGCTCATGAGCGCGGCGTTGCGCAAATTGACCTCGCTCATTTCAAAAGCGCGCACTACCTGCATTTTTACAAACCAGATCCGGGAGAAAATCGGCGTCATGTTCGGCAATCCGGAGACAACCCCGGGCGGAAGAGCGCTGAAATTTTACGCCAGCGTGCGGATCGACATTCGCCGGATCGGCGCTATCAAACAGACGGACGGGAGCGTCATGGGCAATCGCACGCGCATTAAGGTCGTAAAGAATAAGGTCGCGCCGCCGTTCACCGAAGCTGAGTTCGACATCATGTACAACGAAGGCATCTCTACCACTGGCTCTCTGCTCGATCTCGCTCTCGAAAAACAGATCATCGAAAAGCGTGGCTCATGGTTGAATTACAAGGGCACGCAACTGGCGCAGGGACGCGATGCGGCCAAGGACGTATTGAAAAGCGACCGGAAGCTTTACGAGGAGATAGAAGCCGCGGTAAAGGCCAAGCTGAACGAGGACAAAGAATAGAACGCGCTCGTATGATCGACATGTTCTCGCAAATCTTTCGCTTCCGAGTCGTCGCCCTCATTTCTCTTTGCGGGGCGATGGCTTCGATCGCAGCCATCAAAAATGAACCAGTACCGCGTTTAATACCCGGGCTGGGCGACGTTCATCATCCGGTTTCGACCAAAAACCGCGGGGCGCAGCAGTTCTTCGATCAAGGACTAAAACTCGTCTATGGTTTTAATCACGACGAAGCGCGCCGATCCTTTCAACGCGCGGCCGAGCTCGATCCGAAACTTGCGATGGCATGGTGGGGCGTGGCCCTGACGCTCGGACCAAATTACAATCTGCCGGTCGATCTCGAACGCGAGAAAGCTGGTTGCGACGCGGTCCAGCGCGCGGTTTCGTTGCAGGACAATGCGTCCGAACCGGAGCGCGCCTACATCAATGCGCTGACCGTTCGTTATTCAAACGATCCGCATGTCGATCTTCATGCGCTTGATCGCGCCTACAAAGAGACGATGGGTAAACTGGCAGCACGTTATCCGGATGATTTGGATGCCGTGACTCTTTACGCTGAGAGCGCGATGACTCTCAATCCGTGGCGCCTTTGGTCGGCGGACGGAAACCCGGCCGAAGGAACTGAAGAAATCGTCGCGACGCTTGAATCAGTCCTAAAACGCGATCCGAATCATCTCGGTGCCAATCATTATTACATTCACGCGGTTGAAGCCTCGCGTCACCCCGAGCGCGCTTTGCCGAGCGCGGCGCGTTTGGAAAAATTAGCTCCGGCGGAAGGTCACCTCGCCCACATGCCGGCACACATTTACGCGCGTGTCGGCGACCATTTTGCATCGGCGCATTGCAATGAAGCCGCCATCGCGGCCGACAAGAAATTCCTCGGCGAAACGCAAGAGCAGGGCGTTTACCGAATGATGTATTACAGCCATAATTTGCACTTTCTCGCGTTTGCTTCGTGCATGAACGGTAATTTCGCCGGAGCTAAGGATGCGGCGGCCAAATTGGTTGCGAATGTTGCGCCTGGCGTGAAAGCGATGCCAATGCTGGAAGGTTTTCTGCCCACGCCAATCGTCGTCCTGTTCGCCTTTGAACGTTGGAACGATATTCTGAAGCTGCCCGCTCCTGACAAATCGCTGGAAAGCACAAGCGCGGTTTGGCATTCGCTCCGCGGTATCGCCTTTGCCAATATGGGAAAGACGTCAGAAGCCGAGCAGGAGCAAAAAGAGTTCCGCGATCTCGTGACCAAAATCCCGCCGGCAAAAATGTACGACCAGCTCAACAATGTGGGCGCCGTTTTTAAGATTCACGAACATTTGCTGGCCGCTGAGATTGCCCGCAGCCAACATGACGAAAAGGCGGCGATCGATTCTTTGAAGCAAGCAATCGCCGCCGAGGACGCGCTAAATTACAGCGAGCCGCCGCCCTGGTATCCGCCGGTGCGGCCAACGCTTGGGCGATTGTTGCTGGCCACAAATCGAGCACCTGAAGCCGAGAAAGTTTTTCGCGAAGATCTCGATCGAAATCCGCGCGACGCTCGTGCGCTTGCCGGGTTGCGTGATTGTTTGAATGCGCAAGGGCGCAAATACGAGGCCGACCAAATCGATCAACAATTTCATGCTGCCTGGAAAGTTGCTGCGGCCACCAACTCCGCGGCATCCAAGCGCTGATTATTGGCAAGATCGATAATCGCCGGTCGAGTCTCAGTTATTGCGGGCGAAAACGGATTGTGTAGAAAGCGACTTGGCCTTGCCTGTCAAGGTACGGCTGAATTTCGGCATCGTCGTCGCCATTTTCAGCGAAATTGGAATAAGGAGCGCTTTCCGGCGCGACCGCGTATTCGTGTGGATGCACTAAATACAGTGAACTGGGGCTTTTCACCAGCGGCGCACCCGCCGGTATGCTGTGTCCAAGTGCCCAGACTGGCTCGTAAAGTTTCGGTCCATTGGTGAGGAACGCCAATTGTTCGTTAAACCCCCAATCGAGGCTCACGATCGTCAGGTCCGTGCGATGCCCGTTTTCTCGGCAGAAGGCGTCGAGGCTATCGCTCCAGCGGCCGCGGCCACCGGTTTCCCTGATTAAGGTTTGCGTTTTTGAAATAACCCAGAGCTGACCGGCCACCAGCAGGGCGATGGCGAGTAACACAAGCGTTCGGACTGCGGCCGCAGGCCGCTTCGATGTCGATGCCGCTTTCCAAACGGAGGCGACCGCAACCGCAATCACGAGCTGCGGCAACGGAAAAACTAGCACGGCGTGATGAATTCGCACTGCACCCGGAAGAACAAATACACCAATCGTGATCAAGGCAGCCGCTAACAAAAGAAACCGCGCAACTCGAGCACGACTTTTTCTTCGGCTTGCCGCCATCGCCAATAGCCACGCGCTACTCGCGATCAGTAAAATCACGCCGGCGAGCGAGCGTATTTGAGTTGGCTCTCGGAACATTTTATCAAAAACGCCGCCGGCATCCATCAGGCGATAAAAATAGGAGCCGTCGTAGGTCGAAATCATTGTGTGCAGTTTATCAGCAAATTCAGCTGGTCCGCTGGAAGCTTTCCCGGACAGTCCGTATCTCAGGAGTCCGGGCATCTTGAAGAGGATTGGCGATGCAGCCAAAGCGAAACCAAGACAGGCGAATGCAGTAAGTGGGAGCTGTCCTCGCAGCGCTCGCCGCAGCAGCCCTCCATAGCAAAAAGTGCCGGCAATGACGGAGCCGATTAGCAGAACAGCAAAA
>Ga0209474_10004415_pt1 | contig 12171 bp, 12 predicted proteins | sample GraSoiAngelo_145_FD_185902 | JGI IMG/M metagenome (GOLD analysis project Ga0209474, IMG submission 185902) | Grasslands soil microbial communities from the Angelo Coastal Reserve, California, USA - 14_1009_05_20cm (SPAdes) (version 2) | ecosystem: Environmental > Terrestrial > Soil > Grasslands...
GGCCCCTTCCCGTCGACCGGCTGGCCGAGCGCGTTCACGACGCGGCCGACCATCGCGGGGCCGATCGGCACTTCGGCGATGCGCCCGGTGCGCTTGACGACGTCGCCTTCGCGGATCTCGTCGCCCTCACCCATGATGGCGACGCCGACGTTGTCCTCCTCGAGGTTCAGCACCAGTCCGATCAGATCGTGGGGCATCTCCACCAGCTCGCCGGCCATCACTCCCGAAAGGCCGTAGACACGCGCGATCCCGTCTCCGGTGGAGAGGACGGTGCCCGTTTCACTGACCTCGATTTGCTTGCCGTACGTCTTGATCTGCTCGCGCAGGATGCGGCTGATCTCGTCGGCCCTGATCTCCATCTGGCTTCGCTCCGATCTTTAAGAAGGGGCGCCGCTCTTCAATTCGCGCCGCAGGCGCTCGAGCTGCGTCTTGATGCTTCCGTCCCAGACCTTCGGACCAACTTGCGCGACGAGCCCGCCGACGATCTTCGGATCGGTCCGCGACTCGAGCACGATGCTACGGCGCGTGGCAGCGGCCAGCGCTTCGCGCACGCGCCGCAGCTCCTCGTCGCTCATCGGTTTCGCGCTGGTCACCGTCGCGCGGATGCGTCCCACCTTTTCGTCGACCATCTCGGCGTACGCACGCGCGATGGCGGGCAACTCGGCCAGCCGGTGCCGATCGACGAGCAGCCGGAGGAAGCTCGCCAGAACCGGCGACAGGGAAAGCCGCTGCGTCAGCACGTCGACCAGCGCATGGCGCTGCGCCTGCGTGTACCCTGGGTTCTCGACCACCGTGCGTGCCTCGTTCGAGGCGCGGAGCGCCTGCGCGACCGCTTCGAGTTCCTCGCCCGCCCGTTCGTGCTCGCCCTCTTCCAAGGCAAGCGAGAAAAGCGCTCGCGCGTAACGCCGGGAGACACTGACTGAGCTCACTGCAAAACCCTCGATTTCCCTCGAAGAGTCCGCGAAAAGACGCGGTTCCGTAGCATGGACCCCAAAGGGGGTCAATCGCGCGCGACACGTGGTTTGCAGCGGTTTTCCGAGAGGACCAGATTGTCGCGCATGAAGGTCATCATCCAAGGAAAGCACCTGCGGCTGTCGCCCGGTCTGAAGAACTACGCGAGGGAGCACGTCGTCGAACCGGTCAACCGGTTCTACGACAACCAGGCTGCCGAGCTGCGCGTCGAGCTGGGCGACGTGAACGGCACGAAGGGCGGCGTCGACAAGGAATGCCATCTCACGCTGCACATGCCCGGAGCGCGCACCATCCAGATCGAGGAGACGACGCCGGACGCGTACGCCTCGATGGACGCGGCGGCGGACAGGCTGGTGCGTGCGGCGAAGAAGGAGCTGCAGCGGATGCGGCGGCCGAGCCGGCGCCACAAGGAGCACCCTCTCGCGACGGTCGTCGCTGAAGGCGGAGTGCCGGCCGGGCTGATCGAGGACCTCCCCAACGCGAGGCCTACGGGCGCGCGTCCGCGGCGGACGCGCCGCTGAAGCGTTCGCCTCGGGCCGACGACGCCGCGGAGCCCGTCGACGGCGCCGCGTTTAACGCCGCGTCCGCCGGCCTTGACGACCCCTGAGCGCTGGTTACGTTGGCGCCGGTCGCGGGGAAGGAAGCCGCGGCCCGCGAAGGCGCCTCCCGGAAGGCGCCATGGAATACGTGCTTTTGTCAAAAACCTTTTCGAAGGAGGCGTCTGTCATGGCAATTACCCGGTACGACCCGTTCCGCGATCTGTTCAGGCTTCAGGATCAGCTCTTCAAGACGTTCGGCGAGGCTTACGGCAACCGTGAGGAGAGCGGCCTCACGGGCGCGTGGACGCCGGCCGTCGACGTCTACGAGGACAACGACGCGATCACGCTGAAGGTGGAGCTGCCGGAAGTCGACTCGAAGGACGTCGACATCCAGGTCGAAGCGAATCAGCTGACCATTCGCGGTGAGCGCAAGCTGGAGAACACGGAGTCGCGCGACAACTACCACCGCATCGAGCGCACCTACGGGGCGTTCAGCCGGAGCTTCACGCTGCCGAGCACCGTCGATACCGAGCACATCTCGGCCGAGAGCAGGGACGGCGTGCTGCGCGTCGTGCTGCCGAAGCGGGCGGAGACGAAGCCGCGCCAGATCCGGGTGCAGATCGACTCTTCGCGCCCGAGCCAGGTCAGCGCTGGGACGAAGCAGTAAGCGGAGTTACTCGCGCTCGGAAGCAGCAAGCCATTTCGTAGTTCACGAACGAGGCGGATTCCCGATGCGGGGTCCGCCTCGTTCCTTGTTGGTCAGCAGCCGTGATTCAGGAAATCCGTCCCGCGGCCGTGCCTCGTTCCGTTAGTGCGTCGGCTCGGGCATCGGCCGCCGCGCAGAGATCGGTGTCGCGGTGGCGCCGCTCGTGTCCATCTTGCAACTGCCGTCGAAGAAGACGCCGCGCTCGATGACGATCGAGGCCGTCGTCAGCGTGCCGCGCACCTTCGCGGGCGCTTTCAGCTCGATGCTCTTCGACGCCTTCGCGTCACCGGTGTATTCGCCCACGATCACGAGCGAGCCCACCTGGACCTGCGACTTCACCTCCGCGCCCTCCCCGATGATGAGCGTGTCCGTCGAGACGATCTCGCCGGTGAACTTTCCGTCGATCCGGACGGTGCCTTCGAAGACGAGCTTGCCTTCGAAGGAGCTGCCCTTGCCGAGCAGCGCGTTCAGCTCACCGGGGCGGCTCGCCGCCGATCCGATCGCGGTCGGTCCCTTCTCTACTTCGTCCTTGCGCATCGCCATGTGTACCCTCGCTCGTGGAAGCGGTGTTGTAGCACCACCCCTCGAACGCGCGGCAGAAAAGGTTTCTTCACGCGCGTATGCCGAAAACGGCCAGGATCGAGAATACGAGCACCAGGAGCGCTTCGCCCGCGATGAATCCGGAAGCGAGCGGTGTGCTGTAGGTTTCTTCGCTGCGGGGTGCGCTCTTCGCCCACACGTATCCGGCGATGCCGCCCAGCACCATCGGCATGATCGAGTAGCCCGGGATGAGCATGCCGAGGCCGACTCCCGTAGGAGAGGGTACGTATTTGTGCCAGCGCGGCTCCAGGACCGTGAGCAGCACCCCCAGCACCAACGCCACGAGCATCGCGGTGAAGCATCCGCGGGGTAGCTGATCGAAACCGCGGTTGAGCAGCTCGGCGAACCCGGCCCATTTCACGCTGATGGGAGACGCGAGGCCGCCCTGGCCGCCGAATCCGTAGCGGTCGCGAAGCGCTGGATACGCAATCGCGACGGCCGCCGATCCCACGGGGACAGCCATGAGCTGCACCAGCGTGAGGTGGCGGTTGTTCGCGCCGACGATCTTGCCCGCCTTGAAGTCCTGCATGAGGTGCTCGCCGTGCGCCGCCACGGTGCCCGACATGCCGGAGCCGATCATGTTGATGCGCATGCTGCCCGGCGCGAGCGCGGCGAACACCGCCTGCATCAGGTTCGCGAGCGCGCTGATGGGAGCCCAGTTCGTCTCGCCGAGCACGCGCGTGCCGACCAGCATCAGCGCGACCGAAAGGACCAGCGAGACGATGGTCAGCCAGACGGGGAACTCGAGCGAATAGTGCTGCACGACGCAGAGCACCGCGGTGAGCAGGACCACGCCGATGGCGACGAACGGGAGCGGGAACTCCTCGCCGCCGGTGCCGATCTCGCCCGCCTTGAGCGACGTGAACGATCGAGCGATGAGCTTCCACTTGAGGACCAGCGCGGTGAGTCCCCCCGCGACCATCAAGCCTGTCGCGGGCCACATCACCCAGCGGAGCACGAGCGCGTACGTCTGGTCGGCGACGACCTGCTGGCCAGTGAGGACCGGCGGTGCGATCACCCAGGCGATGATCATCCCGAGGCCCATCGAGAGCGTCACACGAAGGCCGACCAGGATCCCCGAGCCGAAGGAGAGCAGGCTCACTTCCGTCCCCATGCGCAGGGCCGCGCCGTGCGCGCCGAGCGAAATCTCCGAAGGGATGAAGGGAAGGAGCTGCCGCGCCTTGCCGCCCAGCGCCGCCTTCCAGTGGAAGTCGCGGAAGAAGGCGGCCAGCGCGGAAGCGAGCAGTCCCCACCCGAGAGCGCGCACCCGGGCGCGGGCCTGCGTCCGATCCAGATCGAGGACGAGCATCGTCTCGCCGGCCGCGGTGCCGTCGGCGAAGGGGAGATCTTCATCGTCGATGTAGTGGCGCCGCAGCGGAACCGCGAGCAGCACGCCGAGCAGACCCGCCACCGACAGCCAGCCGAAGATCTGCAGCGACGAGAGGTGCACGGAAAAGCCGAGCTCGGGCCGCGCGTTGAGCATGTCCATCGCCGCCAGCACGACGCACATGAAGCCCGCCTCGCCGGCCGCCGTGCCCGCCGTCTGCACCAGGTTGTTCTCCCAGCGCGTACCGCGGATGCCGGTGAAGAGCGCGATGGCGCTCAGCGCCAGGTACCCGAAGAAGGCGCTCACTACGGAAATGTTGGGGCCGTAGCCGATCTTCAGCACCACGTACGGATACGACCCGCCGACGATCGCCGCGACGACCATCGCCGTCGCCACCGCGCGAAACGTCAGCTCGCGGCGTCCCGCCGCCGGAGCGGCGCGAACGCGTGTCCCACGTGAAACGGGTTGGCTGACCGCGGCCTCGGGCGCGGGCAGATCGTCGGCGCCGGCTTTCGATACCGGTTCGCCGCTGGGTTCGCTCATGTCGTGCTTCCTCCGCGACGCGGCCGCGTCGGGTCGGCGGCGCAGCAGAGCACGGTTCGTTCGCGAGGGAAACCGGTCGCCGGCGGAGCGTCGAGGGCCGAAAAGATGACGATCGAGATTGTCTTCGCGCTCTGCCGTTTGCCGCCGCGCTGCCCCGGCACCGGTGTTACGCGTTCCCGATCGACGCTCGAATTTGACGCACTCCACCGACCCGCTTGACGCAGTCGCGGTGGCGTTGGACTCGGCGTCCGATCGGCCGCGACAAGCGCCGTCCGCGAATCATCCGCTTCTTCCGGTCGGTACCGCGGGTCCATATCGTTGCGGTTGCCGCTCTGCGGGCTCCACTCCAACGTTCGAAATTGACGCGGTCGGTCGCTGCGGTTGACGCGGTCGCTTCGCCGCGCCTCGGCGACCCCGCGTTCAGACGTCGCCGAGGATTGCCTGGAGGATGCGGTCGAGCTCCGCGTGGCTGTGGTAGCGAAGCTCGAGGGTGCCCGCGCCCCCGCGGTCGCGCAGCGCGACCTTTGCGCCCAGCTTGCGCTGCAGCTTCTCGACGACATGGCGCAGCTGGACGCTGCCGTTCCCGACGCGTTCGCGCCGCACGACCTTCTTTCCTTTCAGCCGCTGGACGAGCTGCTCCACTTCGCGAACCGACAGCGCCTCGTTGATCACCTTCTCGGCGGCGCGGCGCAGGTCCGTTTCGTCGGACAGCGCCAGCAGGGCTCGCGCGTGTCCCATGGTGAGCGCTCCGGAAGACATGGCCTGCTTGATGGGCTCGGGCAAGCGCAGCAGGCGAAGAGCGTTCGCGACGGTGGAGCGCTCCTTGCCCACGCGCTGGGCCAGCTCCTCCTGCGTGAGGCCGTGATACTCGATGAGCCGCTGGTACGCCTCGGCCTCCTCGATCGCGTTCAGATCCTCGCGCTGGATGTTCTCGATCAGCGCCAGCTCGAACGCTTCCGGCTCGGTCACCTCGCGGACGATGCACGGCACTTCCCGCAACCCGGCGCGCTGCGCCGCGCGCCACCTGCGCTCGCCGGCGACGATCGCGTAGCGGTCGCTGTCGCGCCGCACGAGGAGCGGCTGCAGCACTCCCTTGGCGCGGATCGAATCGGCGAGCTCGACGATGTGGACTTCGTCGAAGTACCTGCGCGGCTGTCCCCGGTCGGGCTCGATTTCCTCGATCCCGAGCATCAGGATTCCTTTCCGCTCGGCGGCCGACGCGCCGGGGATGAGCGCTCCGAGACCGCGTCCGAGGGCCGCCCGCTTCATGGCTTTCTCCATCCGCTCTCCACCGCGACGGGGTATCGCAAAATCGGACGTCCGAATCCCGCCCCGCGCAGAGCGCCGGGACCCGGGCCGCGGGGGAGGGGAGCAAGAAGCATGCTACGGACGCGCCCTCTGCCGTTCGTGGAGTGCGGCGCCCGAAGCGCACCGGCGCAACAGCTCCTGCGCGAGCGCGAGGTAGCTCTGCGCTCCCTTCGACTCGACGTCGTACAGAAGCGCCGGACGGCCGTGGCTGGGAGCCTCCGAAAGACGGACGTTGCGCGGGATCACGGTCGAGTACACCTGGCCGGGCAGGTTGGCCTGCACGTCGCCCATCACCTGGCGGGCGAGATTGTTGCGCGCGTCGAACATGGTGAGGACCACGCCCTCGAGAGCGAGCTCGCGGTTGAGGTTCTTGCGCACCAGATCGATGGTGCGCAAAAGCGAGCCGAGCCCCTCGAGCGCGTAGTACTCGCACTGCAGCGGCACGAGCACGCGATCCGCCGCCACCAGCGCGTTGAGCGTGAGCAGCCCGAGCGAAGGCGGGCAGTCGATGAGCACGAACTCGTAATCGGCGCGCACGGGCGCGAGCGCTTCGCGCAGCCGCTTCTCGCGTTCCTCGGCGCCAACCAGCTCCAGCTCGGCGCCGACCAGATCGGCGTCGGAGGGAAGGATCGCGAGCTGCGGGAGCTCGGTGGCGCGAATCGCCGCGCGCGCCGGCACCTCGCCGACGAGGGCGTGATAGAGCGTCGGCCCGTCCAATCGGTCTCGCGTCACGCCGACGCCGCTGCTCGCGTTTCCCTGCGGATCGAGATCGACGAGGAGGACCGAGCGCTCCGCCGCGGCGAGCGAGGCGGCGACGTTCACGGCCGTGGTGGTCTTTCCCACGCCGCCCTTCTGGTTCGCGATCGCCAGGACGAGCGCCATGTCCCCTTCCCAAGCACGGCGGATCGTCGCGCGAGTACCACGCGATTCCGCCGCCGCGCAAGCAACGTTCCACGTGGAACACCGCGCCGCTTCGGGTTCTGCCCGTCCTGCGGCGCCGCTCGGATTACCCGCGCCAAAACCGCCTGCGAATTGCCCCTCCACGGCTCCCCTGCTGCCGCCCGCGACCGCCCTCTCGATGCCGAACTGAAGTGTGTGTAGCAAGCCCGCGTCGCCCGCATGGGCGCACACCCGCGCACAGCGCCAACCGTCATCGGTCCCGGGCTACCCCGACGAGCGGCGCAATCGCAGCTGCTTGCGGCGCTCGCCCTTCGGCATGGCGGACTCGATCGCGGACGCGGCGCACGATCGACCAATGGGTGTCCCCCATCTCGGGCGCCCTCCAATCAAGCCTTGCGCTGGAAGATCGCCAGTCGCCGCTCCGCCCTCGACAACGGCAGCCGGTAGGCGAGCTCCCGCTGCAGGACCAGATCGCCGGCAGCGGCCGGCACGGAATCGGAGGGGCCGAGCATGCAGAAGACGACGCCGCCGGGAAGGACGTAGGGTTCGGCGAGCTCGAGCCAGACCGGCGGCTCCGCCAGCGCGCGTGCCACCGCGGCGTGGACGCGGGGAAGGTGCTCGTCGCCCGGATCGCCGCGGAGGCGCACCGCGACCGCGCGGGTGCCGGAGAGGCGCAATTCGGCGATCACGGACTTGAGGAACGCCACCTTCTTTTGCACCGAGTCGACCAGCACCACCTCGGTCTCGGGGCGCGCGATGCGCAGCGGGATGCCGGGGAATCCCGCGCCGCTGCCCGCATCCAGCAGGGTGCCGGCGGGGAGTAACGGCACGAGCGCCAGCGAGTCGAGGACGTGCTTCTCCACCACCTCGGCCGGATCGGTGATGGCCGTCAGGTTGATCGACCGGTTCCAGCGCAGAAGGAGGTCGACATGCCGTGCGAGCAGCGCCACCTGGTCGCGGGCGAGCCGCACTCCGATGGCGCCGGCGCCTTCCTCGATGAGCCGCAGGTGTTCCGGTTCCACGCGTCTGCCAAACAGATCGCGGCAGCGCTCCGCTTCCCGGGTCCTGGGATCGTCTCGGAAGAAGGACGATGTTCCACGTGGAACGTGCCGCGCCGTGGCCACGGCTCAGCTGCCGCGGCGGCCGTGCCCGCGGATCGCTTCCTCGACCTCTTCAGTGTGATCGGTCAGGTACTGCTCGACCTGCTCGTCGGAGAGACCGAGGTCCCGCAAGATTCCCTGGTAGAGCGACTGCGTCTTCTTCCAGTCGTCGCCCTCGCGGCGGCGGAGGAGCGCCTTCAGCACCGCCGCGCCGAGCAAGGGGTTGCGGCGCGGTTTTCCCGTTTTCCCCGGTCCCTTCGTCATGCGCGCCGCGCCGTGACGGCGAGCGTCTGCGTGCTTGCGGGAGGCGCCGGAGGACGCATCGCACGGCGCAGGTAGAGCTGCTGGAGGATGGAGAGGATGTTGTTGACGAAGATGTACAAGGTGAGTCCCGACGGCAGGTTGAGCATGAGCAGCGAGAAGAAGGCGCTCATCGCGTACCCCATCGTCTTCTGCCCCGGATTGGACATGGGCGTGGGGGTCAGCACCTGGGTGAGCAGCATCGTCGCGCCCATGGCCACCGGCAGGATGTAGTAGGGGTCCTTGGCGGTGAGATCGTCCAGCCAGCCGGGGATGAACACCGAGTTGTACAGCTCGACGGATACCTGCAGCGTCGTGTAGAGCGCCAGCCAGATGGGCATCTGGATGAGCATGGGGAGGCAGCTCCCCATCGGGTTCACGCCGTGCTCCTTGAACAGCTTCATCTGTTCGACGTTCTGGCGCTGCTGATCGCCCGCGTACTTCTTCTTGATCTCCTCGATTTGCGGCTGCAGGCGCTGCATCTCCTGCATGCTCTTCATCGATTTGTGCTGCAGCGGGAAGGTCAGCGCCTTCACGGTGAGCGTGAGCAGGATGATGGCGATGCCCCAGTTGTGGGGCGGAACGACCTTGTGGAAGAACTTCATGACCGCGAGCAGCACGTTCGCGATCACGGACCAGAACCCGAGGTCGACGGAGTTCTTCAACGCCGGCGCCACGGCGCCGAGCTCCTCCGTGTCTTTCGGACCCGCGTAGACGACGAACGCGGTGCCCACCTTGCCGCCTGCGGGCACCGCCAGCGGCAGACTCAGCGTGGCGAGCAGCGCGCCTTCGGCTTTCGCCTCGATCCGGCAAGAAGCCACCGCGCCTTGCGGAGGAACGACCGCGCGGATGAAATATTGCTCGTCGACGCCCGCGAAGGCCGCCGTGCCCGGCCCCTCCCACACGGGGTGCTTGTCTCCCACGCCGACCCGCTCCAGCTTGCCGGCCGCCTCGCAGATGGCGCGCTCCGGCGCGTTCGCGTGCCCGGAGAACCACCCCCCTCCCGAGCCGGCCTGCCCATGCCCGGTGGAAATGATGGTGAGCTGCCCGTTGAGCGGGGGCGCCGAGCCCGCTTCCCCGACATCGACCGAGAGATCGAGGCGGTACAGCCGCGGATCGAGCGTGAAAGTCTTGCGTACGGTGAACGCGCCGGCCGTGGCGCGGAACACGGCGGAGTGGGCATCCTGGCGCACGAGCTCGTACCCGGCGTCCGCCGCGACCACCTCGGCGCCGGCCGCATCGCGCAGCGCCGTCGAGAGCGGCAGCGGCTGGCCCGGCTGTACCTGCACGAGATCGACCTGCGTGTCCTTCGCGTTGCCCGTCTGGCGGCGCTGGAATTTCTCTCCTTTCAACAGCACCGACTTCAACGCGGCGCCGTCGGAGGTCAGCACCACGTGCAGCCTTTCCGAATCGAGGGCGACGGATCTCTCGGGTGGGCGCGGCTGCGACGTTCCACGTGGAACACCCGTCGCCGGCGCTGCTCCCGCCGCGGAACTGCCGCCCGCCGAGGAAGCGGCACCGGTGGGCGCGCCCGAAGGCCCGCTGGGGGAGGACGACGGTTGCGGCGAGGAGGGCGGGGTTTGCGCGCTGCGTTCCGACTGCTGGCGCGCGGCGCCTGCGTCAGGTGCACCGGCGCGCTGCGGGGATTTCGGCTGGAAAACGAAGCTCCAGACGAGAGCGACCGCCATGCACAGGACGACGGTGAGAAGGAGGCGTTGATTCGAGTCTTTCATCACGTCACTCGGCCCGGGAGCTCGCCGGAGCGGTTCGGCCGGGCACCGGGTCCGGACCGCCGGGTGACCAGGGGTGGCAGCGCAGCAGCCTGCGGACGGCGAGCCATGTGCCGCGGATCGGACCGTGCAGCGCAATCGCCTCGGCCGCGTACCGGGAGCAGCTCGGATGGTAGCGGCAGGCCGGAGGGAGCGCCGGTGAAATGAGCGATCGGTAGACCCACAGCAGCGCGAGCAACGGCCACCCGAGGATCTTCGCGGTGGCTCTGGCGAGCGCTGCGGCGGCCGTCGCCGGATGGGCGCGGGATGGAGCAGCGCGGGTCACGGCGTCATCTCCTGGCGGGCGACCCGCGCGACAAGGCGCCGCATCCAGGCACGGAATTCGTCCGTCGTGGCAGCGGCCGCGGATGAGCGCGCGACCAGCACCACGTCGAGCGCGGGCAACCGGTGCAGCTCGTGGCGGATCGCCTCGCGCAGTCGCCGCTTCACGCGATTGCGCTGCACCGCGCCTCCCACTTTCGACGACACCACCAGTCCAACGCGCGCCGTGGCGGGGGCCATTCCCGGGCGCGTCGCCGCCGGCGCTCTCGGGGCCCAACTTGCCGCCAGCGGACCGTCCGCCATTCCCTCCGCCCACCGCAACCGCAGGAATTCGCTGCGCCGAAGCAGGCGCGCGGACTTCGGGAACGACCAGGTGCGGCGGGCGGCTCGGGCCATGGTGGCCCCTACTTCTTCGGCGCGCTGACCGCGAGGCGCTTGCGCCCCTTGGCACGCCGGCGCTTCAGCACGGCGCGGCCCTGCCTGGTACTCATCCGCTTGCGGAACCCGTGCTCGCGATTGCGACGGACCTTGCTCGGTTGATACGTGCGCTTCACCACTGCCTCCACGCGGTGCGCAAAAAAGCGCGGCACCTAAGCACGCGCAATCCCGAGTGTCAAGCAGCGTCGCGGCGCCGCTTCCCTCCGGGGCGGCAGGGCGCGACAGGTTCATCGCGAGCGATGCGCGGCGACACCTGGGCGTCACGATCGGCGACGCGGAGCTCGAACTCCCCGCTCGTCGCCAGTCGGAGGTGCGCCCATTCGGGAACACTCCGGCGTGCACTCGCCGCCAACCGGTGGGGGCGGGTCGCGACCGCGCATTTGGGGTGGTTCGAGGGCGGATACGAGCGTGGATCCGACTACTTCGAAAGGGACGCTTGATCCGCTTCGGACCACGGTGCTAGGGTCCGCGACCGCTTCAGGACCTTTGGAGTTTGGGCGGCGACATCCGAGAGGGACGACCCACGGTGCAACGGGTCCGCGCCAGGAGCCCGTAGGCACAGGTGTTTTCCGAGCCCGCAACGCGAGGACTTCCGATGTCTGGCTCCTTGTCCACAGCTGTGAACAAGCCTGTGGACGGCGTGCTCGATGACTCGGCGGAGAAGGCAGCTGTTGACCTGTGGACGCGCGCCATCGAGCGTCTCAAGGCCCGCCTTTCGCGCCATACGTTCCAGACCTATTTCGAGCCGATCAAGCCCGTCTCGCTCCACGCCGACGAGCTCACGCTCGCGCACTCGAGCAAGTTCATGATCGACTGGGTGCGCGACAATCTGCTCGACGTGCTCTTGCAGGACCTGGAGGCGCAGCACGGCGCCAGGTGCACGGTGAAGTTCATCGTGCGCGAACGGCCGGGCACCGAGAGTGAAACGGAGCCCGCGGCTACACCGCCACCGGCGCGTCCCGAGACGCCGGGCGGCGCTCCGGCAACGAGCGTCGCGGTGCCGGCGCGGCCTCCCACGCTCAATCAGAAGTACACCTTCGACTCGTTCGTGGTGGGCCCGTCGAACCAGTTCGCCGTCGCTGCCTGCACGGCCGTCGCGAACGCCCCCGGCAAAGCGTACAACCCGCTCTTCCTGTACGGCGGCGTCGGATTGGGCAAGACGCACCTCGTGCACGCCGTGGGAAACCACGCGCTCAAGGCGAATCCCAACTGCCACGTCCTCTACCTGTCCAGCGAGGCGTTCACCAACGACCTCATCCATGCGCTGGAGCAGCACAAGATGCCCGAGTTCCGGGCGCGCTATCGCGAGAAGTGCGACATCCTGCTGCTCGACGACATTCAGTTCCTCGGCAACAAGAAGCAGACGATGGAGGAGTTCTTCCACACC
>Ga0209474_10004416_pt1 | contig 12171 bp, 16 predicted proteins | sample GraSoiAngelo_145_FD_185902 | JGI IMG/M metagenome (GOLD analysis project Ga0209474, IMG submission 185902) | Grasslands soil microbial communities from the Angelo Coastal Reserve, California, USA - 14_1009_05_20cm (SPAdes) (version 2) | ecosystem: Environmental > Terrestrial > Soil > Grasslands...
TCGTCGCTGCGCTCCTCGCAATGACAGCCCTTTGTCGTCATCGCGAGCGAAGCGAACCAATCTCGTGGGTCAGGAGGCGGCCTGCGCTGGGGTTTGCGTGGCGGCGCGTTCCAGCATCGAGCGGGCGATTTCGCGTTCGCCCATGATCACGATATCGGCGCCATGCTGCAGCAGGTGATCGACCTCGGCATCGAAATGCGCCCGCGCGACGATCTCGATCCGGGGGTTGGCGGCGCGCGCCTGCTCGACGATCTGCCCGGCCTCGAAGGCATTCGGGATCGCGACCAGCAATATGCGAGCATCGCCGAGATTGGCCGCGGTGAGGATGCGGTCGTCGGCGGCATTGCCATGGATCGCCTCGACCGGCGCCGCTTTCGCCCGCTCGAACGCGTCCTCGGCGTCCTCGATGACGAGCAGCGGCCATCCCTTGTCGGCGAGCCCCTGGCCCACGAGACGGCCGACCCGGCCGTAGCCTATCAGAATGGCGTGATCCTTGAGGCGGGTCCGCACCAGAGGCGTCTCGTCCGCGATCTCGACTGAGGCGGCCGGCGCGGGCCGGCGGCGGCGCAGCCGCGGCAACAGCCAATTCGGCACCGCGAAGACGAGCGGGTTGAGCAGGATCGAGAGTATCGAGCCGGCGAGGATCAAATGCCTCGCCCGGTCGGGCAACGCCCCGAGGCCAATCCCGAGATCGGCGAGGATGAACGAGAATTCGCCGATCTGCGCCAGCCCCGCGGCGAGCAGCAGCGCCGCGTCCGAGCGTGCTCCGAACAGCCGGGCGAACAGGAAAGCAAGACCGGGATTGCCGATGACCACCAGCAGCAGCACGCCGCCGATCGCCAAGGGCTCGTGCACCAGGACGGTCGGGTCGAACAGCATGCCGACCGAAACGAAAAACAGCACGGCGAAGGCATCGCGCAGCGGCAGCGACTCTTCGGCGGCGGCCTGGCTCAATTCGGATTCGCTCAATGTCATGCCGGCGAAAAAAGCGCCGAGCGCGAACGACACATCGAACAGCTCCGCCGCGACGAACGCGACACCGAGCGCCACCGACAGCACCGCGAGGCGGAACAGCTCGCGCGAGCCGGTATGGGCGATGTAGTGCAACAGCATCGGGATCGCCCGGCGGCCGACGATCAACATCAGCACGACAAAGCCGGCGACCTTGGCGAGCGTAACGCCGAGGCTGGCGGCGAGCGCTCCGTAGTCGATAGCGCCGGCAGCGGCGCCGCTTTGCGGCGCGAACGCGCCGGCGATCGGCGGCAGCAGAACCAGCACGATGACCATCAACAGATCCTGCACCACCAGCCAGCCGACGACGATGTGGCCGCGATCGGTTTCGACCAGGTGGCGCTCCTGCAAGCCGCGCATCAGCACGACCGTGCTGGCCACCGACAACGCAACGCCGAACACGATGCCGCCAACCCCTGACCAACCCAGCGTCCAAGCGAGGGTCCAGCCAAGAGCCGCGGATGCCGCGACCTGCGCGATCGCGCCGGGGATCACGATGGCGCGGATCGCCATCAGGTCTTTCAGCGAGAAATGCAGGCCGACGCCGAACATCAGCAGGATGACGCCGATCTCGGCGAGCTGCGGCGCCAGCACCTGGTCGGCGATAAAACCCGGGGTGAACGGGCCGACCACCACGCCGGCGAGCAGATAGCCGACGAGCGGCGAGATGCGCAGCCGGTTGGCGATCGTGCCGAGGATGAAGGCGAGCCCGATCCCGGCCACGATCGTGGCGATCAGCGACGGCGTGTGATGCATGTTTCCGGATCAACTCACAGCGGGGCGGCCCACAACTTCCCTTGCCGCGTGCGCGACGGCAACCCGTCCACAAGAGAGGTGGTACAATCCGCCGCGAGTCCACCCCGAGCACCTGGACAATTGATGCCGACCTCATCCTTTGCACCGATCTTCGAGGCGGCGTGCACCCGCCACGGTGCGCAGGCTTTGGAGACGCGGCTGCCGCGGCCGAAGACGCCGGCCGAGCTCACCGCCACGCCCGACGACCGCTATTTGTCGCAGATGTCGCTGCGGGTGTTCCGCGCCGGGCTCAAGCACAGCCTGGTCGATGCGAAATGGCCGGCCTTCGAGGAAGTGTTCCACGGTTTCGACCTGCGCCGCGTGCGGGCGATGTCGGACGAGGCGCTCGAAGGCCTGCTCGGCAACGCGAAGCTGATCCGCCATTGGGGCAAGCTCAAATCGGTGCGCGACAACGCCGCCGCGATGCTCGAGGTCGCGGCGGAGCACAAAAGCTTTGGCGCGTGGCTCGCCGGCTGGCCGGGCGAGGACATCGTCGGGCTCTGGGAGGCGCTCGCCAAACGCTTCAGCCAGATGGGCGGCAATTCCGGGCCGAGCGTTCTGCGCATGGTCGGCAAGGACACCTTTATCCTGACGCCGTCGGTCACATCGGCGCTGAAGCATTGGGGCGCGATCTCGGCGCCGCCGAAAAACCGCGCCGACCGCGCCGCGGTGCAGGCCGCCTTCAACGGCTGGGCCAAGGAAAGCGGCCGGCCGTTGTGCCAGCTCAGCCTGATCGTCGCGATGTCGCACGAGGATTGAGCGGGATACCCCCTCACCCAGCTCCGGGTAAGGCTCAGCTGCGCCTCGCCAACCCTGCGCATCCCTCTCCCCCACTGGGGGAGAGGGTAGGGTGAGGGGGACTACTCAAAGCGTCAGTAGGTCGAGATTTCGATCGAGTTCTGGTCGGGGTCGTCGATATAAACTGACTGGATCGTGCCGGTTGCGCCGGCGCGCGGCCCCTGCATGCGGATCGGCACGCCGCATTCTTCGAGATGCGCGGCGACCTCGGTAATCGGCGTGTCGGTGATGAAGCAGATATGCGCCGGCATGCGTTTGTCGCCGCTCATCGTGGTGGCGCCGGCCAAGTCGAGATGGATCTTCTGCTGGCCGAACAGCAGCGCGGCGCGGGCCTCGCCCATGCTCTCGGTCCGCATGCCGAGCACGCGCTCGTAGAACTCGATGCTACGGCCGATATCGGCGACGGTGATGTTCAGATGGTCGATGCGGTCGATTTTCATGGTGGCCCTCCCGGATTCGTCGGCGTCTTTTCTCGCGCGGCACAGATTAGCAGGACCGAGTGCCTGCGGCACTAAGTCGAAACGCGGTGAAACCGTCATCCCCGGTCTCGACCGGCCATCCATGGGTTTTTTCGTGGGATGGCCGGGCCAAGTCCAGCCATGACGGGTGGGTGACGCCCATTGCGGCAGGCAGACTTGAATATTGCCAATCCCGCCCCTAAATAAGTGAGATTACGCCGTTCGCCATTGGCCTGTAGGGACCATGATGGGGCGTAAATCCGGATCGTGCAGCGTGCGCCCTTGTACCACAATTAATCCGGATTGTCAAGAGCTAAAATCGCAATTATTGGTGGGCTAGACGATCGGGACGCGCGCTTGGCGAGCTCGGCTTCGTTGACGGTCAGACCGAGCCCGGGCTCGGCCGGCAAATGGAACAGCCCGTCGACCGGTTTTGGCGGGTTGTCGAACACCGCGTGCGTGCGCGGCGACGGGTCGTTCAGCTCGCACGGCTTCGTCATATGCAATTGGCTCGCCGCGATGTGCAGGCTCGCGATATGGCCGATGGTGGGCTGTGTCTGGTGCGGCACCAGCTCGACGCCATGCGCGTGCACCAGCGCGGCGCAGCGCTGCAGGCCGGTTATGCCGCCCATTTTGACGATATCCGGCTGCACCATGCGCACGCCGGCGGCGATCAGATCGGCGACTCCGGACAAGGTATAGGTCTGCTCGCCGGCCGAGACGGTGATGTCGAGGCGCCGCGCGACCTCGCCCATCGCCTTGACGTGATAGTGCTGCACCGGCTCCTCGAACCACCAATAGCCGAGCTCTTCGAGGGCGCGGCCGACGCGGATCGCACCGCCGGTCGAGTAGCCGTTATTGGCGTCGAAGGCGAGCGGGAAGCCGTCGCCGACCAGCTTGCGCACGGCTCGCGCCTTGGCGATGTCGCCGGGGATGTCGCCGTCGAGGCGGGTGCGGTCGTTGTCGAAGCGGATCTTGACCGCGGCCGGATTGTCCCTGAGTCGCTGTTCGACGACCCGCAGCACCTCATCGACGCTGCGCACGCCATTGCCGCCGATCGAGGCATAGAACGGCAGGCTGGTGCGCCAGGCGCCGCCGAGCAGCTTATAGATCGGCTGGCCGAGCAATTTCCCCTTGAGGTCCCACAGCGCGATGTCGAGCGCCGCCAGCGCGCCGGTCAGCGCTCCCTCGGGCCCGAGCTTGACGAAGGTGTGCAGGGCGCGGTCTAGCAATACGGCGTGATCGAGCGGCTCCTGGCCGATCAGCACCGGCGCGATGTCATGCGCGATGATGCCGAGCGAAACGATGCCGCCCTGCATGGGCGAGGCCTCGCCGATGCCGGAGAGGCCCTCATCGGTATGGACCCGGACAAAGGCGCTGCGCTGCTGCGGCTTGTCATCCGGCGCCCAGCTGACCTGAAACGCGTCCACGGCGGTGATCTTCATGTCTTGGCAATCCCATTCCACCAAAGATGACGAGCTTCGCTGACCGGTCGTCGTGTTGGAAGGCGTCTCATGGATGGTTCAATCGGCTATTACATCATGTTGGCGCTGCTCGGGGCGGGCGCGGCGTACGGCATGGCCAACAAAGGCAAACCAAAGCCGGCCCTTTCCAGTGGAAAGAAGATACTCGCGATTGTTTCCTTTGGCGTTGCGGGAGCGTGCGGACTGCTGGGTTTTGATGCTGGCCGTGCTGGTACCTCACCACTAAGGCAAGCAGCATCCCTGGCCGGTTCAGCCGCGCATTCTTTTCGCCGCGACCCGGCGCGCCGCCGCTAGCGCTATTCCAGCCCATGCGACAAGCTCATCGGGTTCGTCGAACAGCCGTTCCGGCGCGCGCCAGAAAGACAGATCGATCGTCTCGCCCTTCTTCCGGTAATTCAGGGGCGGAAAGGACGCGGCTTCCTGGAACACCGCGCGATTGTCGTCATCGACCCGGAAATAGAGCGTGTTGTCCGTAACCATCCCTAACATCAATCCGTCGCAGAACACGCCGGTCTTGCCGAACATCCGCCGCATCGTGACGCGGCCGAGCGGCGCGAGCTGTTCACGCAAAAATTCGGCAAAACTGTCGCTGGCAACCATACGCCAGCCGCATTCAGTAATTGGAGATTTCGACCAGGTTCTGGTCGGGGTCGCGGATATAGACGGATTGGATCGTGCCGATTGCGCCGGCGCGCGGGCCGGGCCCGGCAATGATTGGAACCTCGCAATGCTGCAGATGCGCGACAACCTCGGGAAGCGGCGTGTCGGTAATAAAACACAGATCGCCGGAGCCGGGGGTCGGCTTGTCGGCAACCAGGCCGGGAATGTTATCGGCGGGATGCAGGTTGATCTTCTGCTGCCCGAAACGCAGCGCCGTCCGCCCCTCGCCAAAGGTGACGACCTCCATGCCGAGCACCCGCGTGTAGAAATCGCAGGTGCGCGCGATATCGGCGACGGTCAGGACGAGATGATCGAGACGCGCGATCTGCATGGCCGGCCCCGCAATCGGGATCGAGGCGTGCAGCTTGCCACGCACGAGACGCGGCCGCCAAGCCGGGGCGATCGCTAAGACAGCCCGCAGGTAAAAAAAGGCTAGTGGCGAGGGTTGCGGCGGATCAGTTGAACATGCCGCCGAGCTGACGCAGGCTCATGCCGAACCCGGCCAGCAGATAAAAGCCGCCGAGCAGCACGAACAGTATCCCCCGCACGCTGCTCGGGACCGGAAGCATGATGGCCGCGATCAGCAGCGCGGCGGCCGCCAGAAGTATTTGCGTATCGGTCATATTCATCCAACCTGCAGCGGGAGATGCCGATTGTAACCGGCAATCGTTAACCCTGTCTGAAGCCGCTTCGGCCGCGTAAGCCCTTCTTGACAAGCAAGCCGCACCCCAAATGTACTACGCGTGCTACATCGGAGACCGCATGATGAAACAGGTGACCGCCCGCGAAGCGAACCAGCATTTCGCTCAGGTGCTGTCGAGTGTCGAAGCAGGCGAGCGCGTGGTCGTCACGAAGCGGGGAAAACCCGTCGCTGTCATCTCGCCCTATCGCCCCGAAACGAGCGACAGTCATAGAACCGCCGTCGCCGATTTTCTCAAGGTGCTGAGCGAACCTCTGATTTCGCCGGCCGATTTTCGGCCGGTCTCGCGCGACGAGATGCACGAGCGCCCGTGACCTGTACCTTCGACACCAATGTATTGATTTATACGCTCGTCAAGCCGCCGGACTCGAAGGGGGAACGGGCGCGGGAGCTGCTTGCGCGCTGCACCCGCCACGATGTTGCTCTGCTGCTGTTTCAGGCGCTGGCGGAATTCAGCCATGTCGCGATGCGGAAATTTGCAATCGATCCCGCTGAAGTTCGTCGCCGGGTGAATACGTGGCGTCGGATCATCCCCGTGCACGTGGCGGCCGATGACGATCTAATCGGCGCACTCGAGCTCGTCACCGATCACAAATTGGGCTTTTGGGACGCGCTGATGTGCGCGACCGCCGCGCGAGCCGGTCTGCGTCACATGCTCACGGAAGACCTGCAGGACGGCAGGCGGTTGGGCGGGTTGACGATCGTCAACCCGTTCCGGGCGGAAAACCGCCGCCTGATCGACCGCATTCTACCGCCCTGACAGCTCTGCGCGCCCCGATGGACGCGTACCGCTACCCGGAATATTTCGACATCGCCTTTGCGGTCGAGGATGCTGCGCGCGAGGTCGGTTTTTTTGACGCGGCGATCCGGCGCTTTTCCGGCGTTCCAGTGCGCCGGGTATTAGAAATCGCCTGCGGCACCGCGCCCTACCTGGAGGAGTGGCATCGCCGCGGCTATCGCTATTGCGGGCTCGATCTGAGCCCGGCGATGCTCGACAACGCGCGGGCGAAGGCGAGCCGCCTCGGTATTGTGAGTGATTTCGTCGCCGCCGATATGCGCGATTTCGATCCGGGCAAGATCGGCGCGGCCGAACTCGCCTATGTGCTGCTCGGCTCGATCTATGTCGGCTCGAACCGGGAGTTTCTCGAACACCTCGACCATGTCGCGGATGTGTTGCCGCCGGGCGGCCTCTATCTGCTCGACAGCGTCGTGTGGTTCCAGCTGTTCGGCGGCCGGCGCCGCGCCTGGACGCGGCAACGCGGCGGCATCACCGTGCGGATGAGCTACCGCGCCGAGATCATCGATGCGATCGCGCAGACCTATTACGAATGCGTCACGCTCGATGTCGACGACCACGGCGCGGCGCAACGGATCGAGGGCCGCGTCCCGACCAAATTTTTCTTCCCTCAGGAATTCCTCTGTCTCGTCGAGGCGAGCCGCTTCGAATTTGTCGGCTGGTTCAACGATTTCGACCTGACCGCCCCGGTGACGCCGCAAGGCCGCCACATCGCGATCCTGCGCCGGCGCTGATTGATTACGGCAACGCGGTCAGCCGTTCGACGGCTTCCGGTTCTTCCTCGATCTGCAAGGCGTCGTTGAATCGGTTGAAGAAGCCGCAGAGCGTGATGCGCAAGGTCAATTCGACGATCTGCGCCTCGCTGAAATGCCGCCGCAGTCGCGCGAACAGTTCGGCGGGGATGCGGTTCGGGCGTTCCGACGCGGCGATCGCGTATTCGACGACCACCTTATCCGTGTCATCGAGCTCCGGGTGGTCGCGATAGTCGAGCAACCGGTCGGCGCCGGCGGCCGATACTCCCTCGACCGCGAGAAACGGCTTGTGGTGTGCGACGCAATAGTGGCACGCGTTGAGCTGCGACACGGTCACAATAGCCAATTCGAGCGCGCGCTTCGGCAGCGTCGCGGCAGCGCGCAATTCCATCAGCAGCGGCATCAAATGCCGCAATGCCGCCGGCACATGCGCGAAGACCGCGACTTGGTTGGCGAAGGGACCATAGCTGCCGGCAAATTCCCGATAGATCGCAGCGAGATCGGCGGGCAGCTCATCGGCGGCGATATTGCGTACCCGCGCCATGGCCGGCTCCTACCTGCCCTGGCGCGGCGCCATCAGCTGCTGCATCTCGGGATGACCGATCGCCGGATCGATCGCGTCGAAGCGGCCGGTCGTTTTGATCTCGCGCGCGACCTGCCGCGTCGCGGCCAGCGCCACCAGGGTGAGCTGAGTCGCGGTCGTGACCCGCGCGATACCCAGCGCTTCCAGCTCGGCGACGCTCGGATAGCCGGCGCGAACATTGATGTTGACCGGCGCTTTCAGCGCCTGCACCAGCCGGCCGATCGTCGCGGGATCGCGCAGCGTGATTGGGTAAACGCAGTCGGCGCCGGCGGCGAGATAGGCGCGGCCGCGCGCCACCGCCTCGTCGAACCGGCTCTGCTCGTCGCCGATGTTCTTGATGTAGACGTCGGTGCGGGCGTTGATGACGATCGGCACGCCGGCGGCACGGGCTGCCTCGCGCGCCGCGCGGATCCGCGCCACCGCATCCTCGACCGAGCGGATCGGCGGCGAGCCGCTGCGCAGCCCGTCTTCGAGGTTCACGCCGACGATTCCGGCGCGGATGATATCGCCGATCGAGCGGCCGACCGCCTCCGGCGTCTCGCCGAAGCCCGCCTCGATATCGGCCGTGACCGGCACGGCCACCGCTCGCGCGATGCGCGCGGTCTGGCCGACGACCTCGTCCCACGGCGCGGCCTCGCCATCGGGATAGCCGACCGCCCATGACACCCCGCCGCTGGTCGTCGCCACCGCGGCAAACCCTTCCGCCTCGAACAAGCGGGCGGTGATCGCGTCCCACGCATTCGCCATCAGCAGCAGGCGCGGCCCGCGATGCAATGTCCGGAACGCCTCGGCCTTGGAGGCCTGCTCTGCCTGGTTCATCATGTCCTCGCGGGATTGGGATCGCGTGCCCGCAGCCTCGGATGCGAAACCCGAATGGTCAAGTCCGCTGGATCGGGAGGCCGGGTGAAGCGATTGGCGCTCGCAAGCATGCTTCTGATAGCCGGGTTGTGCGCCGCCGCCACCATGTCATCGGCGGCCGAACCGACGGCGGCGGAGAGCGAAGGGCTCGCCCATCTGCTGCCCGCGCTCGCCTCGATAGAAGCAAAGGAAGGCGCGACCAGCCCGTATCTGCTGCCGCTGCTCGAGGAGATCGCCGAACTGCGCCTGCATGCCGGCGAACTCGCCGAGGCGGGGGCGTTGCGCCGGCGGGCGCTCAATATCGCGATCGTCCGCTTCGGCAGCGACTCGCCGAGCGCCGCCGAGGCGATGGTCGCGGTGGCGCTCGCCGATATCCACGGGCGCCATTATCTGGACGCGGAGCCGCTGCTGATCGCGGCCGAGACAATCCTCGAAGAGCGGGTCGCGCCGGATCACCCGGCGCTGGCGGCCGCGTTAGCCGCCCTGGCCCGCATCGCATTGGCACGGGGCGAGCCGGCGGAAGCCGAACGCCTGGCGGAGCGGGCGGTCGGCATCGCGCGGCGCAATCCGCATGGGCGCTCGACCGAGCCGCTGCGGGCTCTCGGCGCGGCGCTGGCCGCCCGCGAACGCTTCGCGGAAGCCGAGCAGGTGCTGAACGAAGCGCTGGCGCAGGACCGGGAGCATCATGGGCCGGAGGGGCTCGCGACGGCGCGCAGCCTGGCGCAGCTCGCCAATGCCGAGTTGCGCGCGCACCGTTTCGCCGAGGCGTTGCCGCTGGTCCAGCAGGCCATCGCGATCGACCAGGCGCGGCTTGGTCCATCGCATCCGTTCATCGCCGACGATCTGCTCGATCTAGGTCTCGTCTATGACGGGGTGAAACGGACCGCGGATTCGCGCCGCTGCCGCCGTCGAGGTGCTCGAACGCGGCGCCGGCCGTGACACGCCGCGCGTCGCCTATGTCGAGCTAGAGCTGGCGCGGCTCGACCGTCAGGATGGCAAGGAGGCGGAAGCGGAAACCGCGTTCAAGGATGCGCGGCGCATCCTGCGCAAGGCCGAAGACGAGGAGCATCGGCGCGAACGCCGGGTGTGACCTATTTCAGTCGTCATTGCGAGCGAAGCGAAGCAATCCCCTTCCGACGGAGCTTACCCCGAGGGGGATTGCTTCGTCGCTGCGCTCCTCGCAATGACGTAGGGGTGGGCGGTTCAGTAGAGGCGGGTGCGGTAGCTCTCCGCGGTCATCCGCTCGCCCTCGACGGGGTCGGTGCCGATCTGCTCGGCGATGATGCGGCCGAGCGATGGCCATTCGCCGCGCGGGATGTGTTTTTCCGGGTTCCACAGATCGGAGCGGATCAGCGCCTTGCCGCAGTGGAAATAGACTTCCTCAGCGGTGATCAGGATACCGCTGCGCGGCACCTTGCCGTTGACCGCGAGCGGCTCCAAGAGCGCCGGATCGGTCGTGATGCGGGCTTTGCCGTTGACGCGCAGCGTCTCGTTGACGCCGGGGACGAAAAAGATCAGCCCGACCCCGGGCCTCGTCAGCAGATTGCCGATCGTATCGACCCGGTTGTTGCCGAGCCGGTCGGGGATCAACAGGGTTTCATCGTCGATGACTTTGACGAAGCCGGGCGCATCGCCCTTGGGCGAGGCGTCGCAACGTCCCGACGGATCGCTCGAGGCAATGACCAGGAACGGCGATAGCGCGATAAAGGCGCGGGAATGCTTTTCCAGCCGGGGCAGCTGCTTTTTGACCGTCCGCTCCATCGGCTCGCCGTAGATTTCACGGATCTCGACGATGTCCTCGATGATATCCACCCTCGCCTCCTCTGGCAGGTCGCGCCTACTATGCACGAGCGAAGCGGCAATCTCCAGGCGGAGAAACGCGCGATGGGCGTGAATGTTGCCCGCGAGGAGCGGCCGGAGGGCGGTTATCTGGTCCGGCTGACCATCGATAATGCCGCGAAGCTCAACTCGCTCAATCGCGCGCTGACGCTCGAAATTGTCGATGCCATCAAGGCGCTCGAAGCCGAGCCGGAGTTGCGACTCGTCATCGTCACCGGGGCCGGCGAGCGCGCCTTTGTCGGCGGCGCCGATATCAACGAACTGGCCGCGCTCGACCCCGACAGCGCCCGCGAGTTCATCACGCTGGTGCACCGCTGCTGCGACGGCTTCCACCGCCTGCCGGTGCCGGTCATCGCCCGGATCGACGGCTATGCGCTCGGCGCCGGGCTGGAACTTGCCGCCGCCTGCGATCTGCGCGTCGCCAGCGAGCGCGCGATGTTCGGCATGCCCGAGGTCAGGGTCGGCATTCCGTCGGTCATCGAGGCGGCATTGCTGCCGCAGCTGATCGGGTATGGCCGCACGCGGCGGCTGTTGCTGACCGGCGTCTTGATCGACGCCGAGGAGGCGCTCGCCTGGGCGCTGGTCGATGCGGTGGCTCCGCCCGACCGGCTCGACGTCGTCATCGAGCGCTTTGCCGCCGCGATCCTCGCCGGCGGCCCGCAGGCGATCAGGCTACAGAAGAAGCTGATCCTCGATTGGGAGGAATTGGGCACGGGCGCCGCGGTCGCGCGCGGCATCGAGATCTTTACCGAGGCTTATGCGACCGACGAGCCGCACCGCATGGCTACCGCCCAACTTGCGGCGATGCGCGCCCGCCGCGCCAAGCGCGACCCAGGACCGCGCTGATGCCGACCAAACGCGCCCCCCGGCAAGCCGGGCTTGCCGATTTCAGCGGCGCCGACCCGCATTATTATGGCCACCGCGATCGGCTGCGGCAGCGCTTGATCGAGGCCGGCGCCGACAGCCTGCCGGATTACGAGCTGCTCGAATTCATGCTGTTCGCGAACGATCTGCGCAAAGACGTGAAGCCGTTGGCGAAGGCGCTGATCGAGCGGTTCGGCGGGTTTGCCGAGGTGCTGGGCGCCGAGCCCGACGCGCTGCGCAAGGCCGGGGTGCGCGACCCGGCGATCGCGGTGCTGAAATCCGCGCGCGAGGCGGCGCTGCGCTTATCGCGCGCCGAGTTGCGCGAGCGCGACGTGATCGGTTCGTGGGACCGGCTGATCGCTTATTGCAATACCAATATCGCCTACAGTCCGGTCGAGGAGTTCCATATCTTGTTTCTCGATCACAAGAATGCGCTGATCAAACACGAGCCGCAGCAGCGCGGGACGATCAACCACACGCCGGTCTACACGCGCGAAGTCGTCAAACGGGCGCTGGAATTATCGGCTTCCGCCCTGATCCTGGTGCACAATCATCCGTCCGGCGATCCGACCC
>Ga0209474_10004417_pt1 | contig 12170 bp, 12 predicted proteins | sample GraSoiAngelo_145_FD_185902 | JGI IMG/M metagenome (GOLD analysis project Ga0209474, IMG submission 185902) | Grasslands soil microbial communities from the Angelo Coastal Reserve, California, USA - 14_1009_05_20cm (SPAdes) (version 2) | ecosystem: Environmental > Terrestrial > Soil > Grasslands...
GAGCTCGACGCGGACGTCCCGGAGCTCGAGCCCGAGCTCCTCCGCCGCGATCTGCGCGAGGACCGTGCGGGTGCCGGTGCCGATGTCCTGCGTCCCGCAGCGCAGCACCGCGGTGCCGTCGGGATTCAGGTGGATGGTCGCGTACGCCGGGGGCAGGCCGCTCCCGCCCCAGAGCTGCGACGCCATCCCGTATCCGCGCCGGCGGTGCGGCGCGCTGCCGCGAGCGCCCTCTGGCCTGCGGTGCCGCCAGCCGATCAGATCGGCGCCGATGTCGTAGCACGCCAGAAGCCGCTTCAGCGAGTAGCGCATCCCGAGCTGCGGGTCGCGCTGTCTCGCGGCGTGTCGGCGGCGAAGGGTCAGCGGATCGGTGCCCATCCGGTCGGCGAGCTCATCGATCGCCTGGTCGAGGGCGAACGTCCCTTCGACGTAGCCGGGCGCTCGGAACGAGCTCAGCGCGCCCAGGCTCGTCACCACCTTGTACGAGCGCGACCGCACGTTCGGGATGTCGTACAGGCCGTTCGTCGGCCCGGTCGGATCGGCGACCCAGCGGCCCTGGCCGGAGTTCGACCAGGAGAGGTGCTCGATCGCGTGGATCCGTCCGGCGCGCGCGGCGATCCGCACCCGTTGAAGAGTGGCCGACCGGTTCCCGGCGGCGAGATTCTCCTCGTCGCGCGTGAGGACGCAGCGCACCGGCTTGCCGAGCTGTCGCGCGAAGAGGGCGGCGACGATCGAGTACTTCCCCGCTCCGCCCTTCGAGCCGAAGCCGCCTCCCATGTAGTCACACAGCACCCGGATGTCGCGATACGGGATCTTCAGGGCCGCCTGGAGACCGGCGCGGACGCCGAACACGTGCTGCGTCGACTCCCACACGGTGAGCTCCTCGCCGTCCCAGCGCGCCACCGCGCCATGCGTCTCCAGGCTGTTGTGGAGCTGCGTCGACGTGCGGAACGTGCTCTCGACCGTGACCGTGGCTTCGGCGAAGGCGCGTTTCGTGTCACCGCGCTCGTACGTGCCCGACTCCGAGACGTTCCCGTTCTCCTCCAGGCGTGGCGCGTCGTCGCGGAGCGCCTCCTCAAGATCCGCCACGAAGGGCAGCAGCTCGTAGTCGACGTCGATGAGCCGGAGCGCGTCGGCCGCGATGTCCTCCGAATCCGCCGCGACCGCGGCGACCTCGTCCCCGGCGAAGCGGACCTCTTCGCGGAAGATCGTCTCCTCGCCACGGAATGCGGCCTTCGGGGAATTGAAGCGGTGCAGGACCCCGCGCACGCCGGGCAGAGCGAGCGCGCGGCTCGCGTCCACTCGTCGGACACGCGCCCGGGGATACGGGCTGCGGAGCACGCGCACGTGGAGCATCCCCGGCAGGTAGACGTCCTGGGTGTACCGCGCCGTGCCGGAGACGCGCGCCACGCCGTCGACGCGCCGGTGGCCCTTGCCGACGATCCCGAGGCCGTCACCCGCGCGCCACGGAGCCAGGTCCCGGCCCTCGACGAGGGCGGTCTCCTCGCTGATCTGGCCTTCGAACTCGGCCTTCGTCCGGACGACCTTGATGCTCACCGCCGGGCCTTCCTGGCTGCGCTCAGCGCGGCCGCGACGATGTTGGGATACGCACCGCAGCGGCAGAGATTGCCGCTCACCGCGCGCAGAACGTCCTCGCCGGTCGGCGCGCCGTTGCGCCGCAGGAGCGCGACGCACGACATGATCTGGCCCGGGGTGCAGAAGCCGCACTGGAATGCGTCGCGGTCGATGAACGCCGCCTGCACCGGGTGCAGCACGCCGTCCTTCGACAGTCCCTCGACCGTCTCCACCGTGCGACCGGCGCACGCGACCGCGAGCGTCATGCACGCGTAGACCGGCTCGCCGCCGATCAGGACGGTGCACGCGCCGCAGGTGCCCTCGTCGCACACGCGTTTCGCGCCGGTGAGGCCGAGGATCTCGCGCAGCACGTCCAGGAGCGTGCGATGCGGCGGCACGTGGACGCTCACCCCGTCCCCATTGACCTCGAACGCGACGTCGACCGCACCGGGACCGATGAGCGGAGGAGCTTTTGCCAAGGTGGCCCATGCTACGGAATGCGCATGGACGACGATCCGGTGCTCGCGGACGCGATAGAGCGTCTCGATCGGCGATACGGCCTGGCCGCGAAACGGCGCCACGAGCCTGAGCTGGACACGATCCTCGAGGAGTTCGTCGGCCGGCTGCGCGGCGCGTTCGGCTCGCTCAGTTCGGTCCGCGGGAAACGGATCCTCGACCTCGCCTCCGGATCGAACACCAGCCGTCATCCACAGACCGGGCGCCGGACGGCTGTCTTTGAGCCGTGGTTCTCGCGGCTCCTGCTCGAGCTCGGCGCGAAGCCGGTCGCGATCGATCTCGGCGACCTCGCTGACGAGCCGTTCGAGCACCATCGCGTCGACCTCGGCCGGCCGGGCGCGTTGGACTTCCTCCCGGCCGCATCGTTCGACGGCGTGCAGGACAGCCGGCTGTTCGGGTCGCCCGAGTTCCGGTCCGCGTACCCCGGGCGCGCGGATCGCGTGCGCGTGAAAGCCGAGATCAAGCGTCAGGAGCGGCGGCTGCTGCGGCCCGGCGGAGTGCTCATCCACACCGACGAGCCCTGACGGTTCGCGTCCCTATGATTCGAAAACAGATCCGCGCGAGGGGACATCCATGACGATCAAGCGCGTTGGCGTCGTCGGCTTCGGACTGATGGGCTCGGGCATCGCGCAGGTGTGCGCGCAGGCCGGATACGACACGGTGATCCGCGAGGTCGGTGAAGCGCTCCTTGAGAAGGGCTTCGGCCGAGTGGATTCGTCGCTCGCCCGCGTCGTGAAGGCCGGCAAGCTCACCGACGAGGACGCGAAGGCCGCGCGCGGCCGGATGCGCGGCACGACGGCGCTCGAGGATCTCAAGGACTGCGACCTCGTCATCGAGGCGGTCGTCGAGGAGCTCGAGCCGAAGCTGGCGGTGTTCGGCACCCTCGATGGTCTCTGTCCGGAGACCACGATCTTCGCCTCGAACACCTCGAGCCTGGCCATCGTCGAGATGGCCGCGGCCACGAAGCGTCCGGACCGCTTCGCCGGACTTCACTTCTTCAATCCCGCCCCGGTGATGCCGCTCGTCGAGATCGTGCAGGCCCTCACCACGAGCCCCGAGACGATCGCGACGCTCCGCGAGTTCGTCACCTCGCTCGGGAAGACCGGCGTGCTCTGCAAGGACTCGCCCGGCTTCATCGTCAACCGCCTCATGGTCCCCTACCTCTTGGGCGCGATCCGCGCGCTCGAGGAGGGCGTCGCCACGGTCGAGGAGATCGACACCGCGGTGAAGCTCGGACTGCGTCACCCGATGGGTCCGTTCGAGCTCATCGACTACACCGGCCTCGACATCAACCTGCACGTCGCGAACGTGTTCTTCGACGAGTTCAAGGACCCGAGCGTCGCGCCGCCGGCGCTGCTGAAGCGCATGGTGCTCGCGGGCCGCCTCGGCACGAAGGTCGGCCGTGGCTTCTACGAGTACGACGAGAAGGGCCAGAAGAAGTCAGCCCAGACGAAGTAGCGGCCACCGGTCGAGCCGCGCTCTGGAGCCTGGTCTCGGCCGTGGCGCACCTCGCGATCGTCGCGTTCGGGGCCGTCGCCTACCCGTATCTCTACGACGCGCTGGCGGCGGTCGCCTACGGGTTCCTCCTGCCCGGCATCGCGGTGCTGCACGTGCGGCACGCCGCGGCGCGGCAGAGCGGCGCGATCCTGGGCACGATCGCCGGCGCCGCGGTCGCGACCGTCGGCCTCGCCGGCTCGGCGAACGTCGATGTTCGCCCGGCGTCGCTGTTCGTCCTCGGCCTCTGGTGGTGGACCATCGGGAAGATGTGGAGCCAGCCGCTCGAGGCATGCTCCCCGGCCTTCGTCTCGGCGATGCCGCGGTCGCTCGCCGACGCGCTCGCGCAGCCGTACTTCAGCGCGGCGCACCTGGCGCTCGGGCTCTGGCTCATCGCCCTCGGGTGGACGTTCGCGACGCTTCGCGCGGAGCCGGCGGCGTGAAGCGCGAAGGGAGCCCGGCCCGCTCGTTCGTCCTGCTGCTCGGCGTCGTCTCCCTCTTCGGCGACATGACCTACGAGGGCGGCTGGAGCATCGTCGGCCCGTACATGGCGACGCTCGGCGCGAGCGCCGCGATCGTCGGCATCGCGAGCGGCTTCGGGGAGCTCGTCGGATACGTCGTGCGCCTGGGATCGGGCATCACGGTGGACCGGACGCGCGGCTACTGGCCGATCGCGATCTTCGGCTACGTCGTGAACGTGCTGTCCGTCCCGGCGCTCGCGCTCGCCGGCAGCTGGCCAGTGGCGACCGCGCTCGTCGTCGCGGAGCGCTTCGGCAAAGGCGTTCGCGTGCCGCCGCGGGACGCGATGCTGGCGAGCGCCGCGAGCCGCGTGGGCGCGGGCTGGGCGTTCGGGGTGCACGAGGCCATGGATCAGACGGGCGCGCTCCTGGGGCCGCTGGCCGTCGCGCTCATCCTCTTCATCGGCGGCACGTATCAGGTCGCGTTCGCTGCGCTCGCGGTGCCGGCCCTCGCCTCGCTCGGGGTGCTCGGTCTGGCGCGCCGGCGCTTCCCGCATCCCGAACGGACGGGAGAGGAGCAGCGCGGCGCGGTCACCGACCGGCGCGGGTTCGTCCTCTACACGCTCTTCGCCTCGCTGACCGTCGCCGGCTTCGCGCACTTCTCGATCATCTCGTACCACATCACGGTCCAGAAGATCCTCTCCGAGCCCCTGGTCCCGTTGTTCTTCGCGATCGCGACCGGCGTGAGCGCGGTCGCCGCCCTCGCGGCCGGCCTCGCCTTCGACCGGGTCGGCCTCGCCTCCGTGCTGGTCGTGCCGGTCGTCACCGCGATCGTGCCGTTCCTCGTGTTCGGCGACTCGCCGATCGCGCTGGCCGCGGGGATGGTCCTCTGGGGCATCGTCCTGGGCGCGCAGGAATCGACCGTGCGGGCGGCCGTCGCCCACCTCGTCGCGCCCGGCGCTCGCGCGACGGCCTATGGCATCTTCAACACCGCGTACGGCGTCGCGTGGTTCCTCGGGAGCGCGGCGCTCGGCGTCGCGTACGACCGCAGCATCCCCGCGGTCATCGCGATCTCGGTGGGTACCCAGGCCCTCGCGCTGGCGGCGGCCGTGCCGGTGTTCGCGTCACGGGGACGCGCGCGGGCGCGCCGCTAGCCACTCGGGGTGGAGCGGTTCGGGCCGCGGCGCCGGGGGTAATCTGCGATCGTGCGCGCGCTCGTGGTGCTCGACGGCGACCTCCTCGGGAGCGACGCGTGGCTGGAGCACCTCGCGCGGAGCGCCGACGTCGTCATCGCCGCCGACGGCGGCGCGACCAAGCTGGCGAAGACGGCGCGCCGTCCGGACCTGGACATCGGCGACATGGATGCCGTCAGCGCGGACGCGCAGCGAGCGCTCGAACGGGCGGGCGCGAAGCTCGAGCGGTACCCCACCGAGAAGGCCCAGACCGACGGCGAGCTCGCGCTCGACGCAGCCGTGAAGCGCGGCGCCGACGAGATCGTCGTCGTCGGCGCGTTCGGCGGCGCGCGGCTCGACCACATGGCCGGCAACCTTCTCCTGCTCGCGCATGAGGACTTCGCGGCCATCGATGTCGCGCTCGTCACCGAGCGCACCACGTTCCGATCGATGGTCGGTCCGGGCACCCTCGAGCTGGAGGGCGCGCCGGGAGACTGGGTCACCCTGGAGCCGCTCTCGGAGGTCGCCCGTCGCGTCGCGACCGACGGCCTGCGATACCCGCTGCGGCATGAGGACCTGTTCCGCGGATCGACCCGAGGCGTGAGCAACGAGCTCACCGATCGGCGTGGGAGCGTCGAGCTCGGTGACGGGCTGCTCCTCGTCGCCATCACGACGCGTCGCTCGGTAGCATCACGCTGATGGCGATCAAGACGGGCCAGAAGACCGGTCACAAGCCCGGGCACGAGGCCCTCGGCCTCACGCTCGACGATGCGAAGGGCATGTACCGCGCGATGCTCCTGACGCGGATGCTCGGCGAACGGATGATGCAGATGAACCGCATGGGCCGGGCCGCGTTCGTCGGCGTCGCGGACGGCCACGAGGCCGCCGAGGTCGGCTCGGCCTGGGTCATCCGGCGCGGCCACGACTGGGTCCATCCGTACTACCGCGACGTCGGCGTGGCACTGGTCCTCGGCCAGACCGCGAAGGATCAGTTCCTCGGGGTCTTCGCCAAGGCGACCGACCCGAACTCAGGCGGGCGCCAGGTGGTGAACCAGTTCAGCTCGCCCGAGGCGAACATCGTCACCGGCTCGGTGTGCATCGCGACGCAGTTCCCACAGGCCGCCGGCATCGCGCTCGCGATCAAGGTCCGGAAGGAGGACCGCGTCGTCTTCACGTACGGCGGCGACGGCGCGACGAGCCCCGGGGACTTCCACGAGGCGGTGAACTTCGCGTCCATCCACAAGCTGCCGGTCGTGTTCGTCATCGAGAACAACCTCTTCGCGATCTCCACGCCGACGTCGAAGCAGATGAGCGTGCCGAACGTGGCCGATCGCGCGGCAGGCTACGGGATCCCCGGCCTGATCGCGGACGGGACCGACGTCCTCGATGTGTACGCGAAGACCAAGGACGCCGCCGACCGGGCTCGTCGCGGCGACGGTCCGAGCATCGTCGAAGCGAAGTGCTACCGCTACCAGCCGCACAGCTCGGACGACGACGACACCCGCTACCGATCGAAGGACGTCCTCAAGGAGTGGCAGGCCAAGGACCCGGTCGACAAGGGACGGCTGTACCTCCGCTCGGTCGGCGTACCCGAGACAGAGCTCGACGCCATGCGGACCGAGATCGCCGCCGAGATCGAACGCTCGATCGACGAGGCCGAAGCCGCACCGGACCCACGGGCCGAGGATCTCCTCGAGCACGTGTACGCGAAGGAAGGCATCCCGGGCGGGACCCGCGCGTAGCCGCGTGCCGCGCGCGGCCCTGGTCACGCTCGTTCTCCTGGCCGGCGCCTGCGCCGCACCACCGCCGTCGGCGGCTCCGCCGACCCCCTCGCCGACGCGCGAGCCAGGCACTTACGCGGTCACCGCGCTGCTCGACCTCTCCGGCACCCGCGGGCCTCGCGGTGATGCGCAGCGCAACGCGATGCAGCAGTGGGCCGACGCCCAGCGGGGAACACCGCGGATCAGGCTGCGGATCACGGACGTCGGCGGCAGCGATGCGAAGCTCCTCGTCGAGCTCAAGCGCGCTGCGGACGCGGGAGGCGCGGACGCGTTCGTCGTCGGCGTGCCCGCCACGATCGACGACGCTCTGTCGAGCGCGATCGCACTCGTCAAGCGGCCGGTCCTGTTCACCCTGCCCATCGCCGAGCCGAGCGGCGACGGCGCGCGCTGGATCTTCGGCCTCGCGCCGGCCCCGGATGCGCTCGCCCGCGCGCTCGTCGACGCGCTCCCCGCGCACAGCACGCCCGCGGTGGTCGTGACGAACGGCACCCTCGCCGCAGGGCGCGAGGAGCAGGCCTTGACCGCGACCTTCCGCGCCGACGGGCGCCCGCTGCCGTTCGTGCTGAGCGCCGCGCCCGAACAGCGCGACACGTTCGCCCAGCGGTCCAAGCCGTTCTTCAGCGGCGGAGCGGCCGTGTTCTTCACCGGATCGGCGACGGGGTACCTCGACCCGCAGCGCATCGTCCCCGCGGCCGCCGTCGCGCCGGGCCTCGAGTTCCTCTCCTATCTCACCGACGCGAGCGACGCGAGCCGCCTCGGCGACGCCGCCGCCGCGGTCCGGTGGCCCGGCCTGCTCCGTCCGACCAGCTCGGCGCTGGGAACGCATGCGGCCACCGCGACCGACGCGCTCGCGCTCCTTTCCGTGGACGCCGACGCCGCGGATCCCGAGCGGACGCGGACACGCATCGAGGGCGGTACATTCGCCGGCATCGCAACGACCTACGCCTTCAGCCCCGCACGCCACACCGGCGTCGACGCGCGCGAGATCACGCTGCTGGCGTGGGAGAACGGTCGGGTCGTCGCGGCGCAGCCGATCGGCGTGCCGGTCCGATGAGCGATCTGGACGCGCTCGTCTATGACTGGAATCGCGACGGCCGGGTCGCGCGCCCGGACTACCGGTCCGTCGAGCTGGACGATGAAACGCTGCGCGACGGGCTCCAGGGGCCCTCGGTCCGCAACCCGCCCCTCGAGGTGAAGATCCGGCTGCTCCGGCTGATGGACCAGCTCGGCATCGACAGCGCCGACATCGGGCTGCCCGGCGCGTCGGCGCAGGCGCGCGCGACGGTCGTCGCGCTGGCGAAGGAGACGGCGAAGCTGCGGATCACGCCGAACGTCGCGGTCCGCACCCATCCGGCGGACATCAAGGGGGCCATCGAGGCTGCGGTGGAGTCAGGCGTCGCGATCGAGACGTGCGCGTTCATCGGCTCGAGCCCGATCCGGCGGTTCGCCGAGAGCTGGTCGATCGAGACGATGACCCGACAGGTCGAGGAGTCGGTGCGCCTCGCGGTGAACAACGACCTGCCGGTGATGTTCGTCACCGAGGACACGACCCGCGCCGATCCGGAGACCTTGATCACGCTGTACGAGACCGCGATCGGCGCCGGCGCGACGCGGATCTGCGCGTCCGACACCGTCGGCCACGCGTCCCCGGAGGGCGTCCGTAACCTGCTCACCTTCATCCGTGCGGAGATCATCAAGGACCGCGACGTGAAGCTCGACTACCACGGCCACAACGACCGCGGCCTCGGCACGATCAACGCCCTCGCCGCGACGGCGATCGCCGACCGCGTCCATGGGACCGCCCTCGGCATCGGCGAGCGCGTCGGCAACGCCTCGATGGACCAGCTGCTCGTCAACCTCCGGCTCTGGGAGCTCATCACGACGGACCTCGAGCCCCTGGTCGAGTACACCGCGCTCGTCGTGGAGCACTGCGGGGCGACGCTCCCGGCGAACTACCCGGCCCTCGGGGCGGACGCGTTCCGCACGGGGACCGGCGTGCACGCGTCCGCGGTCGTGAAGGCGCTCCGCCGGGGCGACCGCGCGCTCGCCGATCGCGTGTACAGCGGCGTGCCGGCGTCGGTCGTCGGCCGCGAGCAGCGGATCGAGGTCGGCCCGATGAGCGGTGAATCGAACATCGTGTTCTGGCTCGAGCAACACGGCATCGCGACCGATCGCGCGCGGATCGATCGCATCATGACGGCCGCGAAAGCATCCGACCGCCTGCTGACGGAGGACGAGCTGCACGCACTTGCCCGCCTAGACTGAACGTCATGGCCGTGCAGCATCGCATCGAGCCAGCCAGGCTCCTGCCCGGCGTCGGCCTCGCGGACATCGAGAGCCGCGCGCCGGCGGCCGAGACCGGACCCGCGGAGCACGCCATCCGGGGCAAGGCATTGATCCTCTGGGACCGCTCCGGCCGGCGCCCCGGCAAGAAGCTCGATGCCATCGACACCGACCAGATCACGCCGGCCAAGGACTGCGTCTCGGAGAGCCTCGAGACGCTCGATGAGCGCTGGAAGGCGGGGTCGTTCCGCTACCTGATGCCGGAGTTCCGCTCGCGTGTGCACGCCGGCGAGACGTTCCTCGTCGCCGGGGACCGCTTCGCGATCGGCAGCTCGCGCGAGATGAGCCCGGCCGGCTTGAAAGCCGTGGCCGAGGAAGCCGGCCGCGAGATGGTCGTCGTGTGCGGCGAGAACATGGGCGACATCTTTCGCCGCAACGCCTTCAACCTGGGCCTCCAGGTGGTCCAGGCGCCCGATGCCGTGGAGGACGCGCAGGACGGCGACACGTTCAGCTTCGATCCGGCGACGCGACGGCTGACGAACGAGACCCGAAAGAAGACCTACGAGCCGCTGCCGCTGACGCCGAAGGAGGACGAGATCCGCCGCTCGGGCGGGATCTTCACGATCGGCCGGCGCGAGTTCGCGGCGTCGGTGCGGCGCGCGCCCGACGTGGCGTGGCCCGACGATGAGACCGCCGCGGGGATGACGACGACCGAGCGCATCGTGTGGGCGCATCGCGTCGACAAGGACGCCGACGCGCGGCCGGGCGCAACGCTGCGCGTCTACGCCGACCTCCTGCCGGCATCGGACGGAACGGCGCCGTTCGCGATCCACACCTTCAACCAGATCACCGGGGGAGACACGATCTTCCCGCGCCAGATCGCGATCGCGAACGACCACTTCGTCTTCACCCGCAAGGAGGCGGACGACAAGCAGACCGCCATCGGCAAGGCCTTCGCCGACCGGTTCGGGGTCCGCAAGCCGTACTACGCGACACCCGGCGACGGGATCTTCCACTTCTACTTCCCGGAGCAGGGCCTCGTGCATCCCGGATCGTTCGTCGCCGGCGCGGATTCGCACAGCCGCGCCTACGGCGCGTACGGCGCGGTCGGCATCGGCGTGGGCTCGACGACGCTCGGCTTCGGCTGGGCCACCGGCTACGTGTTCTGCACGCTCGCCAAGGCCCGGCGCGTCGTGTTCACCGGCCGGCTGCAGCCGTGGGTGAGCGGCAAGGACATCGTGCTCAAGCTGCTGGAGCGCTGGGGGACGGCCCAGTCGCAGGGCATGTCCGTCGAGTTCGTCGATGAGCACGCGCAGCTCCCGATCGCCTACCGGAACACGATCGCCAACATGATGGCCGAGGGCGAGGCCCAGAACGGCATCTTCGCGGCCGACGAGATCACCGAGCGGTGGTATCGCGACAAGGGCATCCCCCTGCCGTATCCGCTGGTGGGCGCCGGCCGCGACGCGCACTACGAGATCGACGAGACGCTCGACCTCTCCGACGTCGTCCCGATGATCGCGAAGCCGTACTCGCCGGGCAACGCGTTCGCCGCCGAGCAGGTCGCGAGCGAGCGCCTTACGTTCGACAAGGCGTACATCGGCTCCTGCACGAACGGGAGCTACGACGACCTCCTGCAGGCCGCGCTCGTCATCCGCGACGCGAGGGAGGCCGGCCACACGAAAGCGGCGACGGACTTCGTCGTCTTCCCAGGCTCGGGCTCGGTGAAGGACGCGATCGAGCGGCCCGAGGCCCGACTCGGCGGCGACTCGATCGCGGACGTGCTGCGATCGGTCGGCGCGCAGATCCGGATGAGCTGGTGCGGCCCGTGCTTCGGTCAGGGCGAGGACGCGCTCGCGCCACAGCAGCGCGCGATCACGTCGTTCAATCGCAACTGGCAGAACCGGATGGGCGTCGGCGGCGAGGGCTATCTCGCGAGCCCCGCCGTGGTCGCGTCGTCGGCCCTCCTCGGGTACATGGCCCCGCCGAGCGAGCTCCACCTGCGCTGGAAGCCCGAGCGCCACGGGATCTAGGGCTCACGACGCCATCTTCCTGAGCGCCGCGGTGGTCGCGCTGATCGCCTTCGGACTTCTCATCCTGCTCACCCGCCCCGGCAGCCCGAGCGCCGGCCCCTCGGCCACGCCGAGCCCGGCATCCGAGGCCACGTTCTCCCCGCTCCCCTCGATCGCCGTCACCGTCGCGCCCGCCACGAGCGCCCCGCCACCGTCGCCGTCCGGCGTGCCGGTGACCCCGCCGCCGACGCCGACGCTGACCACGATCCCCACGCTCCCCCGCCCGACGACGCCGCCGCCGACCGCGAGCCGCTGACGCGCGTTCCGGTCTAGCGAGCGCTTTCGGCGCGGACGGACCGGGACGCGCGGCGCGCTAGGTCCGCGATCGTCGGCCACAGGCCTCGCCGCAATCCGAGCACGATGACGATGAACACGGTGCCGGTCACCACGCCTGGCGCGTCGCGGAAGAGGGCGGATGTCGAGAGGAAGTCGCGCAGGAGCATGAACACGCCCGCACCGAGCACGCCGCCCCAGAGCGTGCCGAGACCGCCGAGGACGGTCATGAGGACCACCTGACCGGAGGTGCTCCAGTGCAGCAGCTCGAGCGAGGCGAACCGCTCGCCGAGGGTGTATACGGACCCGGCGAGGCCCGCGAGGGCCGCCGAGAGCACGAACGCGATGAGCTTGTAGCGCGCCGTGTCGTATCCGAGCGCCTGAGCGCGGGCGTCGTTGTCCCGGATCGACACGAGGACGTGGCCGAAGGGCGAGTGGACCACGTTCGTCGGCCGATCCAACGGCCAGGTGTTCCGGGTCATTTACCGTGCGGAGGTTTGTGGGAACGGGGCAGGCGAGCAGCCCGGCTGCGGTCCGCGCCTGGACGTC
>Ga0209474_10004418_pt1 | contig 12165 bp, 18 predicted proteins | sample GraSoiAngelo_145_FD_185902 | JGI IMG/M metagenome (GOLD analysis project Ga0209474, IMG submission 185902) | Grasslands soil microbial communities from the Angelo Coastal Reserve, California, USA - 14_1009_05_20cm (SPAdes) (version 2) | ecosystem: Environmental > Terrestrial > Soil > Grasslands...
CGTGACGTGGTCAGCGCGCAAGTCATACTGCAACGCGCCCGGATCGGGCGTTCGCGGCATAACGTAGAGGATGTCGCCTCATGCGTGCCGCGAGAAGCCGTCGCCTTTCAGGCGACGGAGTGATCACTCCAGGACACGGGCAGCATGTCGTTCCCAGGTAAATGCCTCGCTCGCTTTTCTGGCGTTTCTTCCTAATTCTTCGCGGAGGGCAGCGTCTTTTCGCAACTCGCAAAGACATTGCAAAAGCCCTGCTCGATCGCCGGGTTTATAGAGAAGGTACGCCTACGCGATGATGAATGAGTTGGGGAATTTGTCCTGCGCTACTGGCCACGACAGCCAGGCCAGCAGCCATATATTCGAAAAGCTTGAGCGGCGAAAAGTAGAAAGTTTCCAAGGCTGGATAGGGGGCCAAGGCCACGTCCACGGCCGCCAGATAGCGCCGCATCTGTTCATGCGGGACAACGCCGGTGAAGACGACGGCTTTCGCGAGGCCTGCCCGGTAGGCCTTTTCCTGAAGGGCATCTTTTAGTGGCCCGTCTCCAATGAGAAGCAGCCGCGACTGTGGTTCCTGCCCATGGAAGTCCTCCAACACAGAGAGCAGGAAATCAGCGCCGTGCCACGCTTTGAAACTTCCCACAAAGCCCAGCACAAACTTGTTCCCTTTTTGCAAATCGCTGGGCGGATGGATGCTTGCGGGATCGTCCGCAAACCAGCTTGCATCTACGGCGTCCGGAAGAACGCGGATCCGCAACTCACGACACACAACGGCTTACAAATATGCCGACGTTGTGGCACACACACATGCGGCCATGCTCTTTCACCATCCCTACTCACGCATTCCAAGCCTTGTTGGAGCGCTTCTTGGAAATGACGCGCCAGGGTCCTTTGGCAATATTTTCCACTTTAGGCCTTCGACCAGCGTCGCTACGGCAGGAGCTCGAGCGGTCGTAAGAAGCGCGGGCCTACATGAATTGTGGCGAAGTCGCGCCGATCGGTGGTCAGCACTCGATAGACTTTGCGCCGCTCAGTAAGGGCGGCTACCGTGCCGTCGACTAATCCGAGTTCGAGCTCCTTGAACTTGGCGTCGAATTCGAGCGCGCGAACAAGATCGGAAGGCAGCGGCAGCTCGTACTCGTAGCGGGTCGCTGGATCGAAGATCTCGGCGATCAGCTTGCGCATGGCCGCCCGATTGTCTCTGAGGAAGTAGTCCACCTCAGCGAGCACCAGCGCTGGTACTATCACGACAGTCGTGGTGGTCAGAATCGTTTGGTATTCCGGAAAGGTGGGTTTGTGATCAGACGTGCGGGCGAGTGCCTTGAGGAGCCCGCCCGTGTCGGCGATGATCGGGCCACTCAATCCTCGAGATCCCGAAACAGCTCGGATTCGTCTCCCAGCTTCGTGTCCGTGGACTCAAACAGTAACGTAGAGGGCGGTCGGCGACCGGTGTAGTACCGCGAGGCGACGACGCGCAGGCCCTTCCGAACCAGTTCTGAAGCGGAATGTCCGGCCGCTCTCGCGCGCTTCAAAGCGCGAACATCCTCTTTGTTCAAGCGAATCGTTGTCGAGATCATCCGCGCCATACACTCACCATACAACAAAATAAACGAACTCGCAACGACCCACAACGACCCAAAGGAGCCAAGCTTGCCGCAGATGGCCTCTGCTCGGTGTTTCAGATAAGCCCCTCAGCCTACTTGTAAGCCCCTCAGCCTACTTGTAAAGTCCTTGTAAATTCGCGTTTTAACCACAGCCTCTTTGCTCGACAGCATAGATCCTTCGGTTTCGGTCCCGATAGACTACTGCAGAGCAGCCGTTCATTGCCTCCGAGTGTCCCCGAATATAGGAAGGAACTTGTCTGACATTGAAGTGAAGCTGACATAGGACCTGTGGAAGACGAAAAGTGATCCGTGGCGTAGTCGCGCTACACGCCGGACCGGCAGCAAGCGCACTTTGCAGAGAGCGCTTACTCCAGCCTTCTCCTCCGAGGGATGGCACACGGCTTTCTGCGCGCTATTGAGCCCAACGAGGAGCGCTGTAGTGATCATAACTCCCTTCACGGTTGACCTGCCGGCCGCAGTGTCTAAAGCAGGCCGTTCCGTTCGACGATTCTTTCCTCTGCAGGCAAGAATTCACAAATCCATTCGCCGGGTAACGGTCCACGGAGGTTTATATGACTAGGAAAGTCAGAAAGCTGTTGTCACTGTACTTCGCCACTGTTGCCATGCCCTTGGGAATCGCCACTGCTTTCGGATTGGCTAGGCGCCCAAGGGTACCCCGCGCAACAGACGGCGTCAGCGCGGAACAGCAGACCGACGGCGCCTACCGCGATGGGCTTTTTTTGGGCAAGCTAGATGGCCGACAAGGAAGAGAGAAGCAGTCAGCCGTTGGCCGCTGGAATTCCGACAGGGATCGCGCTTCCTTCCTCGCCGGTTACGAAAAGGGCTACAGGGAAGCCGTGGCCGCGCGTAACGCCGAGCGGCGGTAAGAGCCCAGTGCTATCTTGCTGCTTGGTCGGTGAAGCAAGGCAGGCGGAAGAGAAAAGGTTCTCCTTGCGGCAAAAGACTTAATGAAAAAGGCATTCTTACACACCAAAGCTAGAGCTCTCGGCGCACCGTTCGCAACTGCTCTTGCGTCCTGCCTGTGGGCGCGAACTTGCGTTCAGCCGGCTGAAGTACGCATCCCACAAGGAATGTCTTTCCCTCCATCTGCATTGCTGTAGTTCCTTTGTCTTTCCCAGTCGCAGCTGGGATTTTTGTTATTGTGCGGGCACCGCCAGGCTCAGCCTCTGGGCGCAATCCCTCGCTCTGCCAGCGATGGGAATATCTGCATCCTTCCTCGTTTTCGTAATTGTTCAGTTACCCGAACGCCGCTCCTGGCTGGCGACTCTTTTGGTTTTGATGGTTTTCGTCGCGTCCCGATTTGCGGTTGGGACGTTTCTGCGGAGCATGGCCGAGGAGGAAGACGAAAAGAGAGACGAGCCAGGCAAACACGAACCGTAGCTCCTCGGCTCCCCCCCGGCTATTGCGAAACGCTGGATTCTTGGGAGCTTCGAGGAAACACGGAAACGCGTGTAGAACTGGTTGAAAATCCGTTCAAGCTTTGCGGAGGGTCCGCCGAAACGTTAACTGCCAAAACCTCGTGTGCTGCGTCCTCATATCCCCATTTTTCGGCATGCTGGTTGCGCTTGCGATATGCCATGATGGCGATGCCCGTGCCGATGCACAACGGAGGGAAGAGCAGGATCAGGATGCCGTGCTTGAGAGCCTGAATAAAATGCGCACCTGAATGAGCAGCGCTCTGATAGCACAATGCGCAGCTCTGGGCGTACAGGGCCGATGGACTTGCAAGCATGGCTAGCGCAGGCAGGCCGCGCTTCAGATGCGGATGTCTTTCTTTTGGCCCGCGATGCATCTTCATTGCTCCCTTTCCATTTTAATTTCTTGCGGCATTCCAGCCAAGCGCATGCGACTGCCAGAAACTGCCGGCTCACCAATGTACAACCCGCAGATGCTCGAGCCGGAGCGCATCTGGCCAGAAATGATCCATCATGAACAGCACGAACAGCAGCGCCGGGACTAGGCTCCAAAACAGGCTAGGGCGTTCGTACTTCAAGTGCATGAAGAACATCACGGCGATGCTCGCTTCGATGCACGCGAAAATGAGCAGGAACAAGAGTAGCTTCTGCGAGGAGAAATGCCTGTAGGTCAGGAACACCTCGATTCCTACGATGCACAGCAAGCCGGCCCAGATGGCCACGAAGGGGCCCATTCCCATGCCGTCTTTTGTCTTTGGAGCGCCCATCTCGCCTCCTGCCTCTGCGGCGTCCGTTCCTATCTTGCGTTCATTAGATACACAAGCGGAAAGACGAACATCCAAACGATATCCACGAAATGCCAGTAAAGACCGACGGTCTCCACATGGCCAGCATCCATGCGACTCCGATTGAATTTGCCGGCCACGACGGCGAGGGCCACAACACCAGCGACAACATGCGTCAGGTGCAGACCAGTGATGCTGAAGAAGGTGGCTCCAAACAGGGCCGGTCCTCCCAAGGGATTCTGGAAGAGCCGCCAGCCGTCCTCCATCATTTTGAGCCACTCGCGAATGTGCAAGGCCGCGAAGAGCGTTCCAAGCAGCATGGTCGCGCCCAGCCAAGCAAGGCATCGCGACTTGTGGTCGTGTTTGGCAGCTTCCAGCGCTCCGAGCATCGTGAGACTGCTGGTGAGGAGCGCCAGCGTCATAACCATTCCATTAGCGATGGTGGGTGAGAACTCAAATGGCCTGGTCCAACCTGGGCTTCCGACGCGCACGTATCCGTAAGCGAAAAGAACGGAGGCGAAGGTGACAGCGTCGGATAGAATGAACAGCCAAATCCCCAGCTTTTTGTGCTGAATTCCGTAGGGGGAGTCTTCTCTTACAGCCTCGTGGCCCGCCATCGCCATCTCGGATTCGCTCACGGCACCTCCTAGGCCACGTTCATCCGCGTCATCATCAAAAGGATCAAATACACCCACAGCCCGTCCATAAAGTGCCAGTACACCGAGGCGACTCCAAGTGCCGTCCTTGGCCGTGAACCAGTGCTCCTGCTCATCCGGTGGAGGACATAAGCTAGACCGGTGATGCCGCCGAGCAAATGCACGCCGTGGACCGCGGTTAAAACATAAAAGAACGAACTGCTCGGAGTGGTTGCAAGAAACAGCCCTTGCGCCGCGAGTTCACGCCACGCGGCTAACTGCCCAAAGACGAAGATTAGTCCGAGCCCCATCGTGGCATAGAGCCAGTACAAGACCTGAGCCGGTCGTCGCCCATTCCCGCGCGACTCTTCTCGCCCGAGATCGGGATCTTGGGCGAACGGGAGACGCGCCATTTCGAGCGAGAAGCTGCTAAGTAGCAGAATCAGCGTGTTGAAGTACAGGATTCCAGGCAGCTCGAAATGTCCCCAATCTCTGGCTGCACCCTGCCGAATAACCATGGCGCTCGTAAGGGCGGCAAACATCATCGAAATGGCCGCGAGCGCTACCCAAATACCGGTTTGTGAAGGTCTAACCGCGGCGGGAAAAGTGGAAACGGGCGCCGGCCGGCCATGCTGGAAACCCCCGCCGCCTTCTCCGGTGGGACCCAAATCGCGTTCCATGCCAGGTGGCGGCGCCGAGGTCGTTGATGCCATAGTTTCACCCCCTCGCTCTGACCGTTCAGCTTGCCGCAACTTTTTCGGGCGAGACCTGCATTACGTAATCGCCGCTGGAACTTTCCACACCGTATTCCTCTGGGCCATGATGGACCACAAGATGCCTCCCGCCGAAGTTGTCAGACGGAGGCGGCGAACTCGTTGACCACTCCAGCGTGGTCGCTTCCCAGGGATTGTCAGTGGCTTTCGGGCCACGGAAGCGGCTCCAAATCACATTGTACAGAAAAAGGAGCTGGGCGGCCCCTGTAAACAGGGCGGCAATGGTGATGAACTTATGCACGGGAATCAGCGGAGCCAAGTAATTGTCCGTAAATGCGGCATAGCGGCGCACGTTTCCGGCCAGGCCCAAATAATGCATGGGCATGAAGATCGAATAAACACCCACGAAGGTCAGCCAGAAGTGCCACTTGCCCAGGGTCTCATTCATCATGCGGCCGAACATTTTGGGAAACCAAAAATACGTGCCGGCGAAAATTCCGAACATGGCCGCAACCGCCATCACGAAGTGGAAGTGCGCCACAACGAAATAGGTGGCGTGCAAATAGGTGTCCAGCGAGGGCTGGGCAAGAAAAAAACCGCTAAGCCCACCGGTGATGAAGACGGAAATGAACCCGACGCAGAAAAGCGCGGGCGTGGACAAGCGCATGCGAGCGCCATAGAGGGTTCCGAGCCAGAGCAGCACCACAATCGTCGCAGGAATGGTGATGATCAACGTGGGCACGGAGAAGAGCAGCGCCGAAAACGGGTTCATCCCGCTCACGAACATGTGATGTCCCCATACCATATAACTGAGGAACCCGATGGCGACCATACAGCCGATGACCGCGCGCGAGCCGAGAAGACGCTTGCGTGCGAAAACGGGAAGAATCGTGGAAATAATGCCAAAGCCCGGAAGAATGGCAATGTACACCTCGGGGTGTCCGAAAAACCAGAACAGGTGTTGCCATAGAAGGGGCGACCCACCGGAATGCGGCAGCGCCTGATCATTCACCACCAGACCGGCGGGATTGAAGAAGCTCGTTCCCGCTACCCGATCCAGGACCAGCAACCCGCAAGCCGGCAACAAAACCGCAAACGCTAGCAAACCGATGACCGAGGTCACGAACCAAGCCCAGGTGGAAAGCGGCATGCGCGCCAAGGACATCCCTCTGGTGCGCAGGTCTAGGGTCGTGGTGATGAAGTTCAGCGAGCCCAGCAACTGGCCAACACAAAAAATAGCGATGGATAGCGCCCAAAGGGTCTGACCGGTTCCTTGTCCGGGCCCGGCCACAGCGCCTACGGAACTAAGCGGCGCGTAAGACGTCCACCCAGCAAGCGCCGGACCGTCCCCGATAAAGAAAGACAGAATCAGCACGACAAACGCTGCAAAGGTGACCCAGAACGACATCATGTTCATTCTCGGGAAGGCCATGTCGTCGGCGCCCACCTGAATAGGCAGAAAATAGTTTCCGAAACCTGCGAAGGGCGCGGTCGTCAAGACAAAAAAGACCATGAGGGTGGCATGCATGGTCATCAAAGACAGGTAATATTCCGGAGTCATGACGTTTCCCGGCGCTCCGGCCGGCGAGAGTTTTTCGAGCAGCGGAATGTGCGCCGTGGCCCAGCCCAGGTGGATGCGCATCAGCCAGGACAAAACCATCCCTATGCAAACAGCCAAAAGAGCCAAGCCGTAATACTGTTTTCCGATAACCTTGTGGTCCACGCTGAATAGATATTTTCGAATGAACCCCTGCGGTGGCGCATGGTGATGAGCCACTGCTTGCGGTGAACTATCCATGTGCGTACCTCGCAAACCCAGATGTATCTTGCTGCAGCGCTTAAGCCGATCCCCTAATCGCCGGACTGGCTTTTCAGCCACTGATCGAACTGATCTTGCGGCAGCACTTCAAGAAAGGACCTCATGCTGTAGTGGCCGAGACCACACAACTGAGTGCAAACGATCTCATACTTGCCCGCTTGCGTTGCCGTGAAATGGAGCGGAATGTTCAGGCCCGGCAGGATGTCCTGCTGCATGCGCAATTCAGGAACGTAAAACGAGTGAATCATGTCCTTGCTGTGCATGGTGAGGAAGATGGGCCGATTGACCGGCACGGTCAAGGTGCCCACGATGACATCATCCCGCGCCGCGACGTCATTCGCAGGATCAAGGCCGAAATAGTTCCCGTTTCCATCCCTGACCCTTTCCGGATGGATGACACCGAACCGACCGTCTGGGCCTGCATAACGGAAATAGAAGGCAAATTGTTCAGCGGCTACATCAACATGCAGGGCATCCGGCTCTGGCGGCGACATATAGACTGCCGCCCAGACCTTGGAGCCTACAAAGGAAAGAACCAGGATTTCGATTCCCACTAGAGCGATGGCGAACCCGATCAGAGGGCCGGAGCCTCCTGGGAAGTATTTGATCTTTCCTCCGTCCCGCTTGTCGCCGAATTTCCAGACAACGCAGGCCAGAATCAACTGTGAGGAGAGGAAAAGGATGCCGGTGGCGACCATGGTCTCATCCATCTGGCGGTCGATCCTGGGTCCGATCGTAGAGATATCGACCGGCAGCCACCAGACGTGCGCGGCAATGAGCCCGGCCGATACCACGGTAATGATCGTCAGAACCACTGCGAATAATTTGCCCATGACCCGTCGCCTTTGCGCTTCGTCCCGATACGTGCAGCGAGGCTGTTTAATACAGATAAGGAGTAACCTTGTAGGTGAAAGTGATCGATTTGGTCTCTCCCGCCGCGAGGGTAACCTCCTGACTCTGCGTGCCGTACTGTTCTTGCCAACTGGTCACCGTGTATTTGCCCGGCGCGAGGCCCTTTAGGCTAAACGAGCCGTTGTTGTCTGTCACCGCGTAGTGAGACGTCTTGAGAACGGCGAAGTACCCGTGCATCCACGGATGGATGTTGCACTTTACCTGGATGAACTCCGCCTCGCGCCACTTGGTCTGGATGGGCGGAGTCCCGGGCAGCTGCGATTTATTCCACTCCGGATTCAGTTTCGGAACCGGGTGGATATTATGTGAGAACGGATCATCGGTATAGATCTGAAGAGGCTGATCCACCTGCATGGGAAGGACATGCGGGATATACATACATCCTTTTTGATCATATCGGACGGCTTGGCTGGGAGCTGGAGAAGGCGGCTCGCCAGCTGAGATGTAGACAACCACATATTGAAGCGCGTTGCCTGGACCAGTGACGACATTTTGGGTCATCTCGGGCGGGTTGTGCTCCTGAGCACAGGTGGGCTCCTTGGACATGTCAATGGGCTTCATCTTCGGGGGTGTACCTGTATAGGTCACTCTCCCTTCGATTGTGCCAGTGTCTGCAGGCGGCCCCGCCAGACTCGCCAGTACCGAGACCGCAAGAACAACGACGAGCGGAAGTACAACGTATTTCAACCGCATGACTCGAACTCCTTAAGCAATCAGCAAAATTCAATTTCCTCCCGGCGGCTGCTCTTGCCCGATGGGCTTGAGCTCTCCTTATGCGCACTCGCCCACTGCCGGAAAGCAGCTGGTTCAGGCGTCTTGAGAGATACCTCCAAGGTCCGGAGGAAGCGCACCAAGTCCCACCCCTCCTCAGGCTTGATGTTGTCGGCGAAGGAAGGCATGGCGTCCCATCCCAGGCCAGTCATGAAGATCCGGTAAAGGTCCCGTTTCGAGACACCGCATTTACCGTGAGGGTCTGGGCCGACGGACCATCTTCGCGTCCTTCTGTCCCGTGGCACTTCCAACATTGCATTTTGTCGAAGAGTTCGCGACCGTGAGGAATGCTCTCGAGTCGCGGGCACAGACCAAACTTCTGGTCCTCTGCTGGCTTAAGAACCACGCGGAAATCGGCGATGAAGAAGATGCAACACGTCCATTGAGGACCCCGCCCTTCCTTTCACGAAGAAAAGAAGGACCGAAACCCCCCGAGTCCCTGGACCGAGGGGAATTTACTCCTGAAAGAAAAGGATTGCAAGTTTCTCTTCCAGCTCACCGGCTCATTCTGGCCCATAACCGCTAATTGGATGCAGAGAAGAAGGGGCGCGTACACTGGTCCGGCGAAAAAGATGGCAAGAACTTTTGTCCGTTTCCCCGTCGCGATTGTCCTTTGTCCGTAGCCGTTGCATCTCGGGGGCTGTGCTCCCCCTTCCCTCCGGACCACGGGCCGTCGTTCACGGTCAATTTCGGGATTGACTTTCCTCCGCCCCACGCGTACGAAATACCCTTGAGCACAAACCAAGCAACAACCGCAAGGTGGATTAGCTTCTAGACCCCAATGCAAAACTTCTTGCCAACCCGGCACAACAGCGTCGTCACCGGCTTCGCCGCGGCATTAAGCATCGTACTTCTTGCAATGTTCTGCATGGAAACGCGACTGACCGCAGCCAGCGATCGCAACACACCTAGTCCGGGTTTGGTTACCGAGCTCTCTGCGCCTGTAGATCACGTCCTGCAGGCTGTCGAGGAAGTGCTTCAAGATCAAACTATCCACGGGACACTGATGTTCGAACGGGAACCGACGCTTACCGGGGCGATTGCTGTGGAGTCCACTCCGCTGTTTGAGCCCTGGAAAGGCGAGGGGCAGGTCTTCTACAAGATTCGCAAAGATGCGATAGCTCCCAGGCATTTCCGGGCGAGTGCGGACCGGGGAACGATCGCCGTTCGTTATGTGGTCACGAGTGTTAGCCCGGAACGCACGCGGTTGCGTATTGATGCAATTTTCGTTGAAACGGTCAGGCGCACAACCCATGCGTCGGACGGCACAGTTGAATCCAGTGAATCCAGGGCTATTCAGGACCATCTTCAGGTGATTCAAGCTGCGGAGCAGCAAGCCGTCGAGGCCCAGCGTCGTCGCGAGAGCGCAGACCTTGCCACACAGACGTTGATCCGCCAGCGCGAAGATGAGACGGCTCTCCTCGCTGCAGCCGGGTCTTCCGTATACGATCTCGAGCAGCGCATCGACTCCTTGCAGCATGAAATAGAAAGACGGATTAAGGGGCCGGGTGCCAGTCTGAAAGCCTCGCCGTTTCGCTCCGCGGCAGACCTGGTCCATCTGCCCGCGTATACCCAGGTTGTCATCTTGATCGTTACTCCCCACTGGTATGGCGTCGAAACGCCGAACGGCCAGCACGGATGGCTTCCGATAGACCAATTGGAACCTCTACCGTGAGAAGACCTAAGTACGCCGCATGCAAGCTGCGACTCCGCGCGTTATGGATGCTTTCCGCCTTGGGGACTTCAATTCCCCGTCCGGCAACTGCCCAAGCTGTTCCTTATGCGCGGACCTATGCCAAATCGAACGAAGAAGTGGACAAAGCACTGAAAAAAATGCAGGCCTACGCAGGTCAGAAACTGCCTACTGTTGAAGGTTTCGTGGCCAATGCAGAGCACCCCCTCGATCGCTATGAGCGTCCCTTCTACCAGTTCTCCATCGACCTTCTGCCGACCGCATCCGGGACCACTGTTGTTCGCGTCACCGCAAAGATAACGGCGTGGTACGCCGACCGCGATCCCTCGAAGTCGGCCTATGAGGCTCTGCCATCGAATGGTCGGTTAGAGTTAGACCTTCTTGACAGGCTCAACGAGAAGCTCGGCAGCCAGCCTTCTCCTTCTGCATCAAGATCGGACGTGCAGCCTCCCAAACCGAAGTTAGACCTCTCGAGCAGCTTGTCGGCGAATCCTCTCGCGTCAAGAAAAACCTCCGCACCAACCGCGAGCGTATCTGCAGAAACCGCGGCTGACGGACCAGGCAGCGAAGAAGTAGCGGCCCTGCGAGCGAAGCGTGAAGCCGAAGAGAAGCGCATGCGGCAGCTCACGACAGAGCTCCAGAACTTGCAAGAGATCCAACGCAACCAAGCACATCCTCTGAATCTTGTCGTGGTGAAGAAGACAGGCACGCCCGTCCGGGCGCGACCCACGGCAGGCTCCCGCGTTCTCTTCACCGCCACCGCCGATGACGAATTCGAGTTTCTGGGTGCCGATGGGGAATGGATTCACGTCCAGATTTCCCCTGCCTTGCGGGGATATATTCGCCGAGACAATCTGGATTTGCCCGAGCATGTTGCCGCGCGGCAAAAATCGCCGAATGGGGCGCCTGCAAATGGTAAGCGGGAGGCTTTCCGCGTAGAGCGCGAGGAAACCCGGGTTTTCCCTGGCAAATGGGAGGCATTGCGCGAAAAGCCGGTAAAGATATACACCGTTCAGCGGGTTTCACAGGATTCCCAGGAAACAGGCGACACCGCGAAGCTTAATTTCGCATTTTCCCTCTTCCAGAAATTCTCAGCAGACGCAACCAGCTCTGCGCCGGAAGTCGACGGAATCGTGGTCATTTTCGATTCCGCCGATGGGGGCATCATTGCAGCGACGATCGCTACCATCGAGCAAGTGAGAGGCGGCTCGCTCTCCCGAGATGATTTCTGGAAGTACTGTTATCTGGACCCGGCTGACGCCTTTCGGGCAGCACCAAACCCGTCTGAGAAGCGATAACGTCGGCCAGAACAGACCCTCGTTAATCGCGCGACCTAACTTAACTACGATGCCGCTGGAGATCTGGAAGCAGCTTGGAAGCGGAGCGTGTGGCGCAAACACACGACCGCTCCGAAGACAGCACGAGCCGCAAAGCCTGTGCTTGTGATTGAGCCGTTGCGAGCACTTCTCGCGGAGTTACGAGAAGCGGAAGGTAATCCAGCGAAGGGCGCAATTCTGCGCGGCGTGAAACTCAGCGAGGAGGGAAAACCGAAGCCGCTCAACCTTAACAGGCCGGCTAGCGGGAGTTTACAAGATAAGCTGAAATTTGGGCGCACTTCCCGCTTTTGGGGTGTGGTTATCTGGTGGAATCTTCTTGAATGGAAAGAGCTTGTCACTTCGCCGGTTTCCGGTGGGCATTTGTATGGCCTAGATATTTAAGTCCGGAAAGCGCATGCGAACCTCACCGTGCCCCTCCCCCTGTCTGCTCGTTGGCCCTCGATAACCCTATATTGTGCGGAATATT
>Ga0209474_10004420_pt1 | contig 12162 bp, 13 predicted proteins | sample GraSoiAngelo_145_FD_185902 | JGI IMG/M metagenome (GOLD analysis project Ga0209474, IMG submission 185902) | Grasslands soil microbial communities from the Angelo Coastal Reserve, California, USA - 14_1009_05_20cm (SPAdes) (version 2) | ecosystem: Environmental > Terrestrial > Soil > Grasslands...
GACAGTGGCGGAAGCGCCCGCCGCGATGAAACTTGGCGCTGCAGGGGCACAGGTGATCCGCATCGCCACCACATCGGGCCCTGGGCTCGATCTCCTGGCCGTACTTCACGCTCTGGCGGAAAAGGGCATCACCAGGCTCCTGGTCGAGGGCGGCGCACGGGTAGCGTCGTCCTTTGTTGCCGCCGGTCTTGTCGACGAATTCTGGATGCTGCGCGGCCCGGATGCAATCGGCGCCGACGGCGTCGCTGCGTTGGATGGATTGCCGCTGTCGGTTCTCACCGGCTCGGCGGCTTTCAAGCAGCGTGCTAGCGAGACGCTGCAAAACGACACGCTAACAATCTACGAGCGCGCTTGATGTTCACCGGGATAGTCACCGACATCGGCGAGATCGTCAGCCTGACGCCAACGGCGCGAGGGCAACTCCATCGCCTGCGCATCGCATGCCATTACGAGCGGGCCACCATCGCTGACGGCGCCTCGATCGCCTGCAATGGCGTCTGCCTGACGGTGGTCGCGTCGGGAGTGGATCAAGGCAAAACCTGGTTTGACGTCGATGCCGCCGCCGAGACGCTTGCCATGACGACCGCTAAGCATTGGGTAACGGGAACAAAGCTCAACCTGGAGCGGGCGCTGAAAATTGGAGACGAACTCGGCGGCCACATCGTCGCCGGCCATGCCGACGGGATCGCCACCATCGTTACGCGCGACGATCTGCCCGATATGGCGCGGTTCGAGCTGCGTAGCACGCGCGAGCTGGCGCGCTTCATCGCCGCCAAGGGTTCGGTGACGCTTGATGGCGTGTCGCTGACGGTGAATACGATCGACGACGTCGCGTTTTCGGTGTTGATCATTCCGCACACGTTGAATGTCACGACGCTTGGCGGCTGGCGCGCCGGCGGCGAGGTCAATCTCGAAGTCGACCTGATGGCGCGCTACGCCGCGCGGCTTGCGGAAATGAAGTAGAGGCAACCCTTGGCTTTGGAGACTGCTGCGCCTAAAACGCGCACCAATACAACCCTTTTGACTGGAACAAGATGGCAGACGCGCGACGCGCACAATTGAAAGATCGAACCGACATATCAGGCGCGCGCGCGCTGATTGTCGAAGCGCGATTTTATGACGACATCCAGGATGCGCTGCTGGAAGGCGCTGTCGCCGAGTTGAAGTCTGCCGGCGTCAGCCATGACGTGATTACGGTGCCTGGTGCGCTGGAAATTCCCGCCGCGCTCGCGATTGCGCTCGATGCCGCCGATAGCACCGGCCGGCCTTACGATGCCGCGGTTGCGCTCGGCTGCGTTATCCGGGGCGACACTATCCATTTCGAAATCGTGTCGATGGAATCTTCGCGTGCGCTGATGAAGCTCGCGGTGGCCCGGCGGTTTCCGCTCGGCAACGGGATCATCACTGTCAATACCGACGCGCAAGCCTGGGCGAGGGCGCGCGCCAGCGAACTCAACAAGGGTGGCGATGCCGCCCGCGCGGCGCTCGCGATGCTGCGGATCAAGCGCCGGCTAACGCGGGTCTGATCATGGCAGACAGCAACAACACCCCGGACAAGAAGCCAGCGAAGGGCCAGGAAAAGGGCAAAGACAGGAAAGCGAACCGGCGGGGCGCGGCGCGGCTCGCGGCGGTGCAGGCGCTCTATCAAATGGACATGGCGGGAGCAGGCATCAACGACATCTTCGCCGAATTCGAAAGTCATTGGCTTGGAAATGAGGTTGAAGGCGACAAATACCTGCCGGCGGAAGCCGCGTTTTTCCGCGATGTCGTGGCCGGGGTGGTGCGCGATCAGGCGAAACTCGATCCGCTCATCGACGAGGCGCTGTCGAACGGCTGGCCTCTGAAGCGGATCGACGCCATCTTGCGCGCGGTACTGCGCGCCGGATCCTACGAACTCGAGCACCGGAAGGATGTGCCGGGCCGAGTCGTGGTCTCGGAATATGTCGACGTCGCTCATGCCTTTGTCGAGGCTGAGGAGACCGGGATGGTGAACGCGGTGCTCGACCAGATTGCCCGGCAGTTTCGTGCCGACGAATTTGCACGTGGGTAGCAGGGCCAGCCACACATTCCGCCGTCGCCGGGTCAAGCCGGGCAATGGCAAACGTGGCGCATCATGACTGATCGCCAAGACAATCCAGTCGGTGAGGACGCGCTGATCGCGCGCTATTTCCGTCCGCTCGCGACGCATCCCGGTGCATTCAATCTGGTCGACGACGCCGCGATCCTGAAGTCGTCGGACGAGGACCTGGTCGTGACGACAGACGCCATCGTCGAGGGTGTGCATTTCTTCGCGGATGATCCGCCGGACACCATCGCGCGCAAGGCGCTGCGGGTGAACCTCTCCGATCTCGCTTCCAAGGGTGCGACCCCAGCCGGCTTTGTGCTGACTCTGGCGCTGCGCAGCGCCGAAGACGCCTGGCTCGCGCCGTTTGCTCGTGGGCTCGGCGAGGATGCAGACCGGTTTGGCTCTCCGCTGCTGGGCGGCGATACGGTTTCCACGCCGGGACCGCTGATGGTTTCGATTGCGGCGTTCGGGCGCGTGCCGGCAGGCAAGATGGTCCATCGCAGCGGCGCCAAGCCTGGCGACCGCCTTGTGGTGACGGGAACGATTGGCGACGCCATACTCGGGCTCGCTATCCTGAACGGCGGGGCGGCTGCCGCAGCTCTCGCCGACAATGCCGCCGCAAGCGACATGCTGGTCGGACGCTACCGCGTGCCGCTGCCGCGCAACGCTATAGCGCCGGCCATTCGCGAACATGCCACCGCCGCGATGGATGTGTCCGACGGGCTCGCGGGCGACCTCGGCAAGCTGTGTGCTGCATCGGGGGTGACGGCTGTCATTGACGCGCCGAGCGTCCCGTTGTCCGGGCCGGCTGCACGCCTGCTTGCGAGCGGAGTGGTCGGCATCGAGGCACTGCTGTCCGGCGGCGACGATTACGAGATTTTATGCGCGATTCCGGAGAATCACTTCGACGCCTTCTCCAAGGCCGCAGGGATGGCCGGGGTGATGGTGACGCCGATCGGGACAGTGATCGCAGGAACGTCGGAGCCAAAGTTTTTGGACGCGCAGGGCCGGGAGATACAGATGTCGCGCTTGTCTTTCAGCCATTTCTAGCGTTTTGGCGGAAAGCTCTCATGCCAATGCAAATAGCTGCAGAAATCGACCGTATAGGCTCTCCACGGCGTTGCGCCCGGGATGTGATTTTGGCATGGTCCCGCCGATTTAAGGTCGTCCTTGGGGCAGGGCAGACCTTCTTTTTTATGCGCCCGCCGGTTCCGCGGTGATAGGCGTGGGTTAGATCGAGATCTGAGGCAAACTCAATGACAGCATTATGGGCGATTGTGCTCTGCGGAGCACTTTCCATCGTTTACGCCATCTGGGCGACCATGTCGGTTCTGAAATCGGATGCCGGCAATCCGCGCATGCAGGAAATCGCAGCCGCCGTGCGCGAGGGCGCGCAGGCCTATCTGAAGCGCCAGTACATGACCATCGGTCTGGTTGGCATCGTTATTTTTTCGCTGCTGGCCTACTTCCTGGGCGGACTGGTCGCGGTGGGTTTCCTGATCGGCGCGATCCTGTCGGGCGCGGCCGGCTTCATTGGCATGAACGTCTCGGTTCGCGCCAACGTGCGCACCGCACAAGCCGCGACGACGTCGCTGGCCGGCGGGCTTGAACTGGCGTTCAAAGCGGGCGCGATCACGGGCCTCCTGGTCGCCGGTCTCGCGCTGCTCGGGGTGACGATCTATTTCACGTATCTCACCCAGTTTCTGGGCCTGACCGCCAACAGCCGCACCGTGGTCGACGCACTGGTGGCGCTCGGCTTCGGCGCTTCCTTGATTTCGATCTTCGCGCGTCTTGGCGGCGGTATCTTCACCAAAGGCGCCGACGTCGGCGGCGATCTCGTCGGTAAGGTCGAGGCCGGCATTCCCGAGGACGATCCGCGCAACCCGGCCACGATCGCCGACAACGTCGGTGACAACGTCGGCGATTGCGCCGGCATGGCGGCCGACCTGTTCGAGACCTATGCGGTGACCGCAGTGGCCACGATGGTACTGGCGGCGATCTTCTTTGCCACCTCACCGCTGTTGGTGAACATGATGACGCTGCCTCTCGCGATCGGTGGCGTTTGCATCATCACCTCGATTGCCGGCACCTTCTTTGTGAAGCTCGGCGCCAGCCAGTCGATCATGGGAGCGTTGTACAAGGGCTTGATCGCAACCGGCGTCCTGTCGCTGATCGGCGTGGCCGGCGTGATCTATTGGCTGATCGGATTTGGTCCGCTGGCCGGCGTGAAGTTCACCGGCATGGACTTGTTCGAATGCGGCATCGTCGGTCTCGTGGTTACCGGCATGATCATCTGGATCACGGAATACTATACCGGGACCGAGTATCGCCCAGTCAAGTCAATCGCCTCGTCCTCGGTCACCGGTCACGGCACCAACGTGATCCAGGGACTGGCGATCTCGATGGAAGCCACCGCTGGTCCGGCGCTGGTGATCATTGCAGGCATCCTCGTTACCTACAGCCTGGCCGGCCTGTTCGGCATCGCCATTGCCACCACCACCATGCTCGCGCTGGCTGGCATGATCGTCGCGCTCGACGCCTTCGGTCCCGTTACCGACAACGCCGGCGGCATCGCCGAAATGGCCGGCTTGCCCAAGGAAGTGCGCAAGGCTACCGACGCGCTTGACGCCGTCGGCAATACGACCAAGGCGGTTACTAAGGGTTATGCGATTGGCTCCGCCGGTCTCGGTGCGCTGGTGCTGTTTGCCGCCTATAACGAAGATCTCAAATTCTTCATCGGGAACGCCGCCAAGTTTCCGTACTTCCAGGGCGTGGTGCCCGACTTCTCGCTGAACAATCCCTATGTCGTGGTGGGCCTGTTGTTTGGCGGCCTGTTGCCATATCTGTTCGGCGCGATGGGCATGACCGCGGTCGGCCGCGCGGCCGGTGCGATCGTCGAAGAAGTGCGGCGGCAATTCCGCGAGAAGCCCGGCATCATGCAGGGCACCGACAAGCCGGACTACGGCAAGGCGGTCGATCTTCTGACCAAGGCTGCGATCAAGGAAATGATCATTCCGTCGCTGCTGCCGGTGCTGTCTCCGATCGTCGTCTACTTTGCGATTTACGTGATCGCAGGCGGTGGCGCGGCCGGCAAGTCGGCGGCGTTTTCGGCCGTCGGCGCGATGCTGCTCGGTGTCATCGTGACCGGTCTGTTTGTCGCGATCTCCATGACTTCAGGCGGCGGCGCTTGGGACAACGCCAAAAAGTACATCGAGGACGGCCACTATGGCGGCAAGGGCTCGGACGCCCACAAGGCCGCGGTGACCGGCGATACCGTTGGCGATCCCTACAAGGATACGGCCGGACCCGCAGTCAACCCAATGATCAAGATCACCAACATCGTTGCTCTGCTGCTGCTGGCCATCCTGGCGCATTAACCCGCATTGTTCAACGTCTCGACGAAAAGCCCCGCGGTGCGAGCCGCGGGGTTTTTCTTCCTCTCACGTCTGCATGGTGGCGATCACTTCACCTCCATCTGCAGGCCTTCCTTTTCGATAATGGCGGCGAACTTCGTCGTTTCCGCCTGCACAAAATCGGAGAACTGCTGTGGCGTACCGTAATCGGTGCGCGCGCCCATCGCGGCGATGTTGCGTTTGGTATCCTCGCGCTCCAGGAAAACTTTGATCTCCTTGTTAAGCGTATCGACGATCGGCGCCGGAGCGCTCTTCGGCAGGAAAATGCCGAACCATGACGACACGTCGAACTTCGCCAGCTCCGGCGCGCTCTCGCGCATGGTCGGAATGTCCGGTGCCGATGCGCTTCGTTCCGGTGTCGTAACCGCAAGCGCGTTGAGCTTGCCGTCTTGCACCTGCGGCAGCGTCGGATACAAATTGTCGAACAGGATCTGGATATCGCCGCCGAGCGCCGCCTGCAGAGCAGGGCCAGCGCCACGGAAAGGCACGTGCACCATCTTCAAGCCGGTGAGCTGCAAAAACCAGGCGCCGGTGAGGTGAGGGCTCTGCCCGACGCCCGACGAGCCGTAGGTGAGCTTGTCCGGATGAGCCTTGATATAGGCGATCAGTTCGGGGATCGACTTTATCCCCACGGAGGGGTGAGCGGAGACGATGTTCGGGATACGGATCAGGTTGCTGACCGCCTGTAGCTGGTCGGCCTTGTAGCTCAAGTTCCGGAAAATGCTGTAGGCGATCGCGTTGGGACCGGGATTACCGACCAGAATGGTATGTCCGTCGCCCTTCTGCCGCACGACCTCGGCGGTCCCGATCGTACCGCCGCCGCCGGATCTGTTTTCCACGATCGCCGATTGGCCCCACGCCGACTGCAGATGCGCCGCCAGCATTCGTCCCATCACGTCAGTGCTGCCGCCGGCTGCAGCCGGCACGATAAGCCGGACGGTCTCGGTCGGCCGCCAGTCCGCGGCCTGGCCAAGGCGCGGTATCGCGGCGGTTGCGGATAAAGCTGCGGCTGTCGATAGCACGCGGCGCCGCGAAATCCCCTCTGTCACGGTTATCACTCCCTGTGGTCTATTCTTTTGCCAGCGAGCGTAGGAAACCCCGCGCTGCCGGGCAACCCGACGGGTTGGCGCAGGCGGCGCTAGTTGAAGCTGAGCAGCTTGAACAATGGCGTCAGGTAGCTGAGTTCCTGGCCTGACGTCGGCGTGGTGCGGCTGATGAAGTCGAAAATCTTGCCGTCCTGCAAACCGTAATTCGCGAGCCGCTGCACCTGGCGCTTTTTGTCAAAATAAATCGCGATGACGCGTTGGTCGACGACCCTCTGGTTCATGAAAGCGACCGGGCGCTCGGAACGCTGCGATATGTAATAGAACACCTCGCCGTTAAGTGTGGCGACGGTGGATGGCGTTCCCATTACGATCAGCACTTGATCCTGGCTGGCCCCAATCGGAATTTGCTCAAGTGCGCCCGGGGGGATGATATAGCCCTTTTGAAACTGCTCACCGGTACAGCCGCCCAGCGCCGCGCATACCAGCGCTACTGCGGCGAAGGCGCGCATGCGGTGCGCAAAGCGCTCGCGTGAGCGTCCCTGGCTCTTTTGGTTCATTCCGGAACTGGCCCCATCCCCTTGCATCGTACGAGGCGTTGACGTACCCGGCAGGAAGCAGCATTGCAACAAGCGCGAGCCTGAGGGGCTCGCTTGCGGAACCCACGATGGTTTGGCCATTCAATCACTTCAGGAAATCCCGCGCACCCCTGCGCGGCACCATTGAAGCCATCTATGGCATGATCGTGACGCAAGCACGAGAACCCTTGTTCTATCGGGACTTGGGCGTGCCGGACACAGTTAATGGCCGTTTTGATGTGCTAGTGTTGCATTTGTGGATGGTATTGCGGCGCTTGACTCCGGTGGAGGGCGGCGCGGCGCTACGGCAGGGACTGTTCGATCGGTTCTGTGAGGATATGGACGCTAATTTGCGGGAAATGGGGGTCGGTGATCTCACCGTCCCCAAGCGCATGCAGGAGTTTGGCGAGGCATTCTACGGGCGCTCGGCTGCTTATGATCTAGCTGTCGCCGAAGGCCGGGAGGAATTGGCGCAGGCACTCTGCAAGAACATCCTGAATGGCGGGCAGATCGAAAATGCGCGCAAGCTTGCCTTCTATGCCGAGGCGGCGATTGCGGCGTTGGCGGGATTGAACGATGCGACGATCCAGAAGGGATCATGGCGGTTTCCATCGCCGGCGCGAGTAGGCGTGCAGCAATGAGCAGAAGCAATAGCACGACCGAGAAAGCGGACCCCTGGCGCGTTCCCGTCGTGGTAGCGCAGATCCCCGATACCGGATTGCACCGGGACATCGAACCTAATCCTCTCGAACGCCAAGCGATGGCAGAGGTCGCGGGCTTGCGAGAGATATCGTCGGTGAATGCTTCCTTCGACGTTACGCCGCAACGTGGAGGCCGTTTCCACGTCGGCGGCCATGTCCGGGCGCGGGTCGGACAGACCTGCGTGGTCACGCTCGATCCAATCGAGAATGATATCGATGAGCCAATCGATCTGATCTTCGCGCCACCCGAGCAAATTCCCGATCTCGCGGACCTGGTGGAGGCCGCCGAAACGGACGTCGAAATCCCCGATCCGCCGGAGCCGATCGTGAACGGCGTGATCGACCTCGGCCGGCTCGCGACCGACGCGTTGTTGCTGGGGATCGATCCTTATCCGCGCCGCAGAGATGCGATTTTCGAGCCGCCGGTCGAGGTCGTCGACCCGGAGGCCCATCCATTTGCGGCGCTCAAAGCGCTTAAAGTCGATGCAAAACCGTCCCGCGCCAAGAAGCCGAAAGAGCGCTGAACCAAGCCGCCAGCAGGCTGTTGCCGGCTTAGCTCGATAATTCGGGTCTAATTGGTTGAACAATCAGTAGTTCTTCAAATGTGCCGATTCTTGGTCGCGGCGGCAGGATATCCAAAAGAGCGCGGTCAAGAGGTTGTGTCGGGACGCGGACACGCTATTGTCCCGGCCCGGCCGGGGTGCGGCAGTGGGCTTCGCCCGGCGCCGCCCTCCATGGCGACTTCAGGGTTTGCGGCCGAACGCTGAAACACCACAAGAGATCAGGCTTCCGGGACGTTCATGCCTCAAAAGGTTCGAATCGCGCTTGACGCCATGGGTGGCGACGTCGGCGCATCGGTCGTCATTCCCGGCGCCGCGATCTCATTGACCCGACATCCTGATAGCGAATTCCTTCTGTTCGGAGATCGCGCGCTCATCGATGCGCAGCTGGCAAAATATCCAGCGCTGAAAGCGGCTTCCCGCGTCATTCATACCGATGTCGCTGTCAGCATGCATGACAAGCCAAGCCAGGCATTGCGCCGGGGCCGCAAGACATCTTCGATGTGGCTTGCCATCGATTCCGTCAAAAGGGGTGAAGCCGACGTCGCAGTCTCCGCTGGCAACACCGGCGCGTTGATGGCGATGGCGCGATTTTGTCTGCGCACGCTGCAGGGGATCGATCGGCCGGCGATCGCGGCGGTCTGGCCGACTATGCGCGGCGACTCGGTTGTGCTCGATTTAGGCGCCACCATTGGCGGTGACGCGCATCATCTCATGGCGCTGGCCGTGATGGGCAGCGCGATGGCGAGTGTGCTGTTCAATCTCGAGCGGCCGACCGTCGGCCTGCTCAATATCGGGGCCGAGGAGATCAAGGGCCACGAGGAGATCCGCGAGGCGGCCGAGCAGTTGCGTGCGATGAACCTGCCCCAGCTCGAATATGTCGGTTTCGTCGAAGGCGACGGCATCGGGAAGGGGACTGCCGATGTGATCGTCTCCGAAGGCTTTAGCGGAAATATCGCCTTGAAGGCCACCGAAGGAGCTGCGCGTCAGATCAGCGATTTCCTCCGCGCCGAAATTTCAAAGTCCTGGATGGCCAGGATCGGCTATCTGTTTGCGAGGGGTGCCTTCAAGGCATTGCGCGACAAGCTCGACCCCAGCAAGTCTAATGGCGGCGTGCTGCTCGGGCTGAATGGCGTGGTGGTCAAAAGCCATGGCGGAACCGACGCCGAAGGCTTTGCCTATGCTGTCGATGTTGGCTATGAGACGGTCCGTAACGATCTCCTCGCCAAGATCAACAGGATACTCAATCGCGACGGCGGCGCGCTTGCAAAAGCGCCCGCCGCGCAGGAGGCCGTCTCGTGACTGCAATACGTTCCGTGGTGCTCGGCTGCGGCTCTTATCTGCCGCAGCAGATTCTGACCAACGCCGAACTGGCGGCGCGGATAGATACCTCCGACGAGTGGATCGTACAGCGTACCGGGATCCGGCAACGCCATATCGCGGCCGACCGCGAGTTCACCTCGCATTTGGCCATCCATGCCGCGCGCGCGGCGCTGGCCAATGCCGGCGTCGACGCGCAGTCGATCGATCTGATCGTGCTTGCGACCTCGACCCCGGACCATACCTTTCCGGCGACCGCGGTTGCCGTGCAGAACGATTTCGGCATCCACCACGGTGCGGCGTTCGATCTGCAAGCCGTGTGCTCGGGGTTTATATTCGCCTTGGCCACTGCCGATAATTTCCTGCGCTCCGGCGCGTTCAAGCGCGCGCTGGTAATCGGTGCCGAGACCTTCTCGCGGATTCTCGACTGGAACGATCGAGGCACTTGCGTTCTGTTCGGCGATGGCGCTGGGGCGATCGTGCTCGACGCGCAGCTCCAGCCCGGTAAGCCATCCGACCGCGGCATCCTGACTACTCATCTGCGCTCGGACGGCCGCCACAAATCCAAATTATACGTCGATGGCGGTCCGTCTTCGACTCAGACGGTGGGCTATCTCCGGATGGAAGGCCGCGAAGTGTTCAAGCACGCGGTCGGCATGATCACGGACGTGATCGTAGACGCGTTCAAGGCCACCGGCACCAGCGCCGAGGACATCAACTGGTTCGTCCCCCACCAGGCCAACAGGCGAATCATCGACGCTTCGGCGCACAAGTTGCATATTGCTCCGCAGAAGGTGGTGGTGACGGTGGACCTCCACGGCAACACGTCAGCGGCGTCCATACCGTTGGCCTTGTCGGTCGCGGCCGCCGATGGCCGCATCAAGAAGGGCGATCTGGTGCTGCTCGAAGCCATGGGCGGCGGTTTCACCTGGGGCTCGGCGCTGCTTCGGTGGTAAGCGCCAGTTTAAAGAAATAGCTACATTGCCGGATTGTTTCATGCGATTGCATTGATGAGCGCTGTTGACCGTTGCTTGTTAACCTCTTAATTTCAGATACATATTGTTCGCCGTGAGTTGGGGCAGGCGATGACTGGAACCGGAAAGACAGTAACCCGCGTCGATCTGTGCGAAGCCGTCTACCAAAAGGTGGGGCTGTCGCGCACGGAATCGTCCGCCTTTGTCGAACTAGTGCTGAAAGAGATTACCGACTGCCTGGAGAAGGGTGAGACGGTAAAACTCTCATCGTTCGGCTCGTTCATGGTGCGCAAGAAAGGCCAGCGTATCGGCCGGAACCCTAAGACCGGCACCGAGGTGCCGATCTCGCCACGTCGTGTAATGGTGTTCAAGCCGTCGGCCATTCTCAAGCAGCGGATCAACGGCCAGAACCCTGGTAACGGCCAAACCAACGCCGACTAGTTCGTTTCAACCGAGCGACCGAAAGGAGCGAGCATTTGGACAAAGCGCCGGATGCGTTCCGAACCATCAGCGAGGTCGCCACCGACCTTGACATTCCCCAGCACGTGCTGCGGTTTTGGGAGACGCGGTTCACTCAAATCAGGCCCATGAAACGAAGCGGTGGCCGCCGTTATTACCGCCCCGACGATGTTGACCTGCTCAAGGGCATTCGCCGCCTGTTGTACGCGGAGGGCTACACCATCCGCGGGGTGCAGCGGATTCTGAAAGAGCACGGGATCGGATCGGTCCAGCGTTTGGCTGATAGCTCGACGGTGGCCTCGTTCGGCGCGATCGAAGAGGCGATCGGCCAAAGCATTCTCGAACAGGACGAGGATGTTGTGCCGGGCGTCGACATCGATGACGAGGATTACGAGGCTGCCGACGGCATCGATTTTCGCTTGATCGAGACCGACGAGGACGGAATGCCGGCGTCGTTTGACTCGGGCCCGATCCCCGGAATTGCCGGGTCGGCGCGCCCGCTCGAGCTCGCGCGACTTGAAAGCGTGCTGCAGGATCTCATCGCCTGCCGCCAGTTGCTGGACCAGGCGCTGAAGGGCTAACCGTTCAGCGGGAACCAGCGCTTGCGCCCAGCGCCGATCTCGCGCTCAAGCCATTCGAGACCACTTGCAATTTTTCGACCCATCACCTCGCAAATGCTGACCAACTTGTACCTGTGTGTCGGTGCTGATCCCATAGCCCGCAAGAGCTGTTACCCTTGCGCTCCGCGTATCGATAAAGGGGAGTTACAATGGCCAGCTATAGTGCGTGATCTATGGTCGTCCTTGAATTTCCATGCGTGCCATCCACGCATTCTGGAATTCACCGGAATACGTCCCAGTAAAGAAGATTCGCGAAGGTGCGGCGACCTTGAACATCTGGGCTGTCGCAGGGGTGACGTGAGCATACGCGTCTCGCTGGGGATAAAAAACAGACAGCCGAACATGGCCCTGTGCTTTCGCACCGGCTATAAGGGGCGCGGGTTAGGCACTGCGGTTCGACATGGATTCAGCCGAATTTGGGACAGACGT
>Ga0209474_10004422_pt1 | contig 12161 bp, 11 predicted proteins | sample GraSoiAngelo_145_FD_185902 | JGI IMG/M metagenome (GOLD analysis project Ga0209474, IMG submission 185902) | Grasslands soil microbial communities from the Angelo Coastal Reserve, California, USA - 14_1009_05_20cm (SPAdes) (version 2) | ecosystem: Environmental > Terrestrial > Soil > Grasslands...
CGACGTGAAGATGACCTCCTTGGCCGCCACCCCGTAATAGGCGGCGACCTCGTCGCGCGCCTGGTCGATGGCCTGGCGCGCGCGTTGACCGAGCCCGTAGACACTGGAGGCGTTGCCGAACTCGCCTGTGAGATACGGCATCATCGCCTGGAGTACCTCGGGATCGAGTGGCGTGGTCGCTGAATGGTCGAGGTAAACCATCGACACCATTCTATGGTGCGTCGAGAGCCGCGACTACGGGGACGTCGGGCGCGAGGGACGCCCGCGGGTCAGCTCTTTGAGGGACCCGCTGAACGCCTTCATGTACTCGTGGACGTCGAGCATCTCGTCGGTGCTGATCGGACCTTCGTCGGCGGCCTGGGGGAGGCCGTCGGGATGCTTGGCCTTCTTGAGCAACAGGACCGCGACGAAGCTGACCCCGCAGTTGGCGCAGGTCACCTCGACCGTGCAATGGCCGTCGGCCTCGTTGAGCAGCTTGACCTGGCAGTCGGCCAACGCCTGCGAGCAGGCGAGGCACTTGTAGTACTTGGCTCGCTCCTTGATCAGCGCGATCAGGTTCACTGCTTTCCACTATAGAGGGCAGTCCGGCGTTGGGCCAAGCGCCCGAATCGAAGGTATTACGACGCCAGCCGGTAAATTCGGATCTGTGGGCCAGGCCTGACCCACCCTCTATATCCGGCAAGCGGGACATAGTAGGTGTCGATCGGGTCGAAGACACTGTCCGGACAACCGTTCGTAGGTGAAAAGCTCGCCAGCGGTGGTCCTTTTGCGCGCAATGCCTGCTCGAGCGGACTGAGGGTCCCGCACCCGGTGCCGGGGGTTTCGTAGCCAACGACCACGTAGGAAATCCCCTCGTTCCGAAAATTGTCGAGCGACGTCAACTGCAGGTCGTCGCGTGTCAACTCACGGATGGTGTACTGGGTTTCGAGCCGGCTGTCGAGGAAGGACGCGATATAGGGGTCCGTCGCCCCGTGACTGTGCTCGCCGCTGTCGATCATCGCCTGATCGTGGGCCGGGCCGGCCATGTAAGGGACCGCGGCCCGGCCGCCGGTAGGCACGTGCTGAGCCAGCCACTCGAAGGCGAGGGTGCGGGTATCGGTCTGCTGAATCAAGAGGTCGTAACGGACGTCATGAACGAGCGGTGCCACGGCGATCAGGACGAACGCCACGCCCAGCGCCAGTCGCCGCGTCCGACCCGGCGCGGTCAGTTGGACGAATGCGGCCAGGGCCCGACCGGCGAGCAGCAGCAGCAACGGAATCATCGGATCGGCATAGCGCAGAAAGACCGAACGGCCGGCGCCCATCAACAGGAAGTAGACCAGCAGGAACGTCAGGATGATCCAGTCGGCCGGTTGCCGTCGCCATGCTGCATAGGCAACACCGATGACCCCCAGCAGTACGAGCACGGGATCGATGCCAAACCACAGCGCGACACTCAGTTGCACCCAGCCGATTGCGGGTGCGGTCGCCCGCCCCAGGTGCTGAAAGATGTAGCCGATGCCATGCTGGGTCATTCCGGGATCGAGCACGAGGAACGGGGAGGTGAGTGCCAGGGTGACGATGCCGAAGACGCCAATCAGTGCCAGCCGTCCCAGCAGCCGCGGCCATCGGAGGAGCTCCGCGCGCGCGCGCAGCGTTTGGGCGGCGGCGATCCCCGCGAAGACAAGGGCGCCGTTGTACTTCAGGCTCGCCGCTACGCCGAGCGTGATCCCGTTGATCAGGAGCGGCCGGAGGCCGCGCGCCCGCAGCGTGCGGTAAGCGACGTACATCGCCGCGACACAGGCGAGGCTCAGCGGGATGTCGAGCGTCCCGAAATGGCTGTCGCGGACGTGGAGGAAAGCGACCGCGAGCGCCGTCGCCCCGAAGAATCCCGCGAGCCATCCATAGGCGCGCCGTCCGAACTCGAAGACGAGCAGCACCGTGAGACTGCCGAGCAGCGCATCGAGGACGCGAACGCCGAGATAGCCCGACGCCGGATCGGAGACCAGGCCCACGAAACGAAGTGGCGCCAGCCAGGCCGCCGCGACGTAGAAGTAGAGATGCGGCCAGTCGGCGAAGTGAGGGTTCAGGACGGCATGTAAGATGCCCATCGCCCGACCGACCGTGACGTCCTCGTCCGGTCGATAAAGGGCTGGTAGCCCGAAATTGATCCCCCACAGCCGCAGCCCGGCGGCAACGACAAACAGTCCGGCGACCGCGCCGGCGGCGAAGGGAGGCGGGCGGTCCGGGTTAGCTGCCGACGAGGTCCGGCCGGGTAGGGCCGTAGAGGTCGACCGGCACGGGGGTCGGCTCGTGCTTCTTTGCTTCGAGCTTCTTCACCGCATCGATGGCGGCGGTGGTCGCATCGCCGACAGCCGTCGTGATCTGCCGGGTCAGTTGCGAACGCACGTCGCCGGCGGCATAGACGCCTGGCAGGCTCGTCTGCATCGTTGAGTCGGTCACCAGGAATCCAAGTGGGTCGTGCTCGACGTGCTCTCGATGATCGAAGAACTGGACATTCGGCTGAAAGCCGATGAAGACGAAGAGCCCGGTGACGTTCAGCAGCCGGGTCTGTCCGGTGACCACGTCTTTTAGGGTGACCGCTTTCACCTGGCCGTCCTCACCCTTGACCTCGCTGACGGTGGTGTTCGTGATCAGCTCGACCTTGGGGTTCTTGCGTGCTGCCTCGACCAGGATGGCCTGGGCGCGAAAGTGCTCGCGACGGTGGATGATGTAGACCTTCTTTGCATAGCGCGTCAGAAAGACGCCCTCCTCCAGCGCGGCGTCGCCGCCGCCGACCACCGCGACCTCTTCCTCTTTGAAGAAGGCCCCGTCACACACGGCGCACTGCGAAACGCCGCGCCCCTGGAACTCACTCTCACCCGGGATGCCGAGCTTCTTGGGCTCGCCGCCCGCCGTCAGAATGATGTAGTCCGCCGTGTACTCCCCGTCCTCGGTCTCCACGACATGCTGCGCGCCGCGCCGGCGGATACCCGTGACGCGGACAGTCTCCAGGTCGACCCCGAACTTGACGGCCTGGTCGGCCATGCGCTGCGCCAGCTCCGGCCCGGTGATGTGATCGAAGCCCGGGTAGTCCTCGATCGCTTCGGTGTTGAGCAGCTGGCCGCCCGGGGCGCCGCGCTCGAGCACCACGGTTTTGACCCGCGCTCGTCCGGCGTACAGGGCGGCGGTCAAGCCGGCCGGCCCAGCGCCGATGATGACGACGTCGTATCGGCGGTCTTTCTGCATCGCTTGCGAAGCTCCCATGTTATCTAAGCCTGATCCCAACTCCAGTATTCCCAATTTCGCCTCGCCTGAACGAGCCGGCCCGGCCGACGCGCGACGTAACCCCGGGCGGTATATAACTGCGGAAGTGGATGTCTGAGGACCACAGGACCGGTACGGCGGCGTTCGCTTCCTCCGGAAAGGTCGTGGCGCTGCCTCAGGCGGACACGACTCAGGGTCAGGACCATGTCACCTGGGCATATCAGACGCATGTCACCGCCATCTACCAGTACATCTACAGCCGAGTCGGGAATCGCCCGGATGCCGAGGACCTCACCGCCCAGGTGTTCATGAAGGCGATCAGCGGCATGCGTAGCGATGTCTCGGTCCCCGAGTTGCGCAGCTGGCTTTACCGAGTGGCGCAGACAACCCTGGCCGATCACTGGCGTGAGTATTACGCCGAAGGCGCCGGTGAGCTGGATGACGACGTGACGCGCCCGCCGGCCCCGCGCGAGAATCCGGAAGCGGCGCAGCGGGTGGACTCGCTGCTCGCCACGCTCCCCGAAAGCTACCGGCGCGTGTTGGAGCTCCGCTTCTTGCGCGGCTATTCGGTGCGCGAGACCGCCCAGGAGCTTAGCCTCAGCGAGACCAACGTCAAGGTGCTGCAGTTTCGGGCGCTGAACCGTGCCGGCCGGGAACGGGGGAGGACGACATGAACGACGATCCCGAACAGCTCGAAAAGCACGTCGAAGACCTGCTCCAGGACCGCAAGCCGGAGCGCACCCCGCTGGGCGATGAGGATGCGCTGCGCGCCCGCCAGACTGCCGCCATGCTCCGCGCCGCCAAGCCGGGCGCCGGTCTGCCGTCGAAAGAGTTCCTCGAACGGATGCAGGGGTCGATCAAGCAATGGGTCGGCGAGCAATCGGCGCGGCCACAGCCGGCCGCCCGCCCGAGCCGCCGCGCTCTGCTCCTGACCGGGGCCGCTGGGATCGCCGCGGGGGTGGCGGCAGTCGTGGGGATCGAGCAGCTGACCGAACCAGCGCCGAAAACCGCCCGGCCGCTGGTCGAAAACGGCAGCTGGAAGCCAGTCAAGGCGCTGGCCGAGTTGCCTGAGGGAACCCCGATCGCATTCCGTTCCGGTGCGATCGAGGGGTTCCTGACCCGCAGCGGCAACCAGGTCAGCGCGCTGTCGGCCGTCTGCACCCACATGGGCTGCATCCTCAACTACAGCAAGTTCCGCGACCGGTTCGAGTGCCCATGCCACGGAGCGACCTTCGAGAAGGATGGCCACCCGACCAACTATTCCAGCCCCCTCACGTCTCTGCCCTCTTTGCAGGTGCGCATCCAGCGCGGGCAGGTCGAGGTCTACACCGTCTAGCCGTAACCATCCCCCGTACCAATGTGGATGGTGGCTTCACTGGCCAGATTGGAACGCTCGCTCGTCGTCATGGCGTCCTCGGCGCTGTTGCTCGCCGCGTGCGGAGGTCAGGCCGGCGGTCCGGCGGCCACCGCATCACCATCGCCCACGCCCTCGCCAGCCCCAACCGCGACACCGGCGGCCGCTCCGGTCGTCTTGGCGCAAAATGTGGGCACGATGGGGACGATCCTGATTGCCTCGTCGAACAGCCACACGGTCTACACCTTCGACAGCGACAGTCCCGGCGTCAGCCGCTGCAGTGGTGGGTGCGCAACAACCTGGCCACCAGTGACCATCGCGGCTGGGGCCACGCCGACGGGCGGTCCTGGCGCGACCGGTCAATTGGGCACGATCACCCGTGGCGACGGCTCCCTTCAGGTGACCTATAAAGGGATGCCGCTGTACTTCTTCCATAGCGACAGTAAGCCGGGTGACACGAAGGGTAACTACACCGGCTGGAGCCTGGTCAAGCCCTAGCGGACGCGGCGCCCACTCGGCCTGCAGACGCAGCAGGGTTTCGGGTACGCTCGGCCCAGTCCATTGGGAGGGGTGGCCATGTTGGTCTGCTCGCGATGCGGCGCCGAGAACCGGCCGGGACGCAAGTTCTGTGCTCAATGCGCCGCGGGCCTGGCGATCTCGTGTCCGTCCTGCGCTGCAGCGAACCAGCCGGGCGAGAAGTTTTGCGGTGAGTGCGGTGGCCCTCTCGCTGGAGCCGCGCTCGCCGGCGAGATCGTCATTCCGGCCACCGAGCGCCGGCTGGTTTCGGTGCTCTTCGCCGATGTGGTCGGTTTCACCAGCCTGTCTGATAGCCGGGATCCCGAAGAAGTGCGCGACGTTCTTACGCGGTACTTCGATACTGCCCGCAAGGTCATCGCCCGCTACGGCGGGACGGTCGATAAGTTCATCGGCGATGCCGTGGTCGCTGTCTGGGGTACACCTGCGGCGCATGAAGACGACGCTGAGCGAGCTGTTCGTGCGGCCCTCGACTTGATAGACGGCGTCACACCGCTGGGGTCCGCCAACGGCCTGCCGCCATTGGCGCTGCGAGCGGCGATCGGGACCGGTCCGGCGGCCGTCCTGGTCGGAGCCACCGGCCAGGGGATGGTTGCCGGCGATATGGTCAACACGGCGTCGCGCCTGCAGGCGGCGGCGTCACCAGGCACGGTGGTCGTCGATGAGGCCACCTATCGAAGCGCTGGCCGCGCGATTGCGTTCGAGACGGTCGGCGACCAGAGTCTAAAAGGCAAATCGCTGGCGGTGCCGGCCTGGCGCGCGCTGCGCGTGGTGGCCGGACGGCGCGGGCTGCTGCGCGCCGAGGGCCTCGAGCCGCCGTTCGTAGGCCGCGACACCGAACTCCGCCTTCTCAAGGAACTGTTTCACGCCACCCAGGCGGAGCGCCGTGCCGGCCTTCTTTCGGTAGTTGGTCAGGCGGGGATTGGCAAGTCACGCCTGGCATGGGAATTCCAGAAGTACATCGATGGGCTGGTTGCCGACATCTACTGGCATCAGGGGCGCTCGCCGGCGTACGGCGACGGCATCACATTCTGGGCGTTGGGCGAGATGCTCCGCCAGCGATGTGGCATTGCCGAGACCGATGATGGTTACGTCAGTCGGGATCGTCTCGCCGAGACGCTGGCCAAGTTCGTCACCGATGCCGCGGAACGAGAGTGGCTGGCTCCGGCGCTCGGTGCGCTGCTCGGTCTCGAGGCGGCGCCCGCCGGTGAGCGCGAGGAATTGTTCGCGGCCTGGCGCACGCTCTTCGAACGGATCAGTGACCGTGGGCCGACGGTCATGGTCTTCGAGGACTTGCAGTGGGCGGATCAGGGCCTACTTGACTTCATCGAATACCTCCTGGAGTGGAGCCGATCTCACCCGATCCTCATCATCACGCTCGCTCGACACGAACTTCTCGAACGGCGTCCAACCTGGGGTGCAGGTCAGCGTAACTTCACGGCGCTGTATCTCGATCGCCTGTCGGGCGATGCAATGGGCGAACTGCTAAACGGCCTTGCTTCTGGGTTACCCGACGCGGTAGCCGGCCAGATCCTCGCACGAGCCGAAGGCATTCCGCTGTATGCCGTCGAGATCGTGCGCATGCTACTGGACGACGGGCGTTTGACAAGGGACGATGGTTCCTATCAGCTCGTAGGCGATCTTTCTCGGCTAGAGGTTCCAGCCAGCCTCCATGCGCTGATCGTTGGACGAATCGACAGTCTTCCCAGAGACGAGCGCTCGGTCATCCAGGCCGCCGCCGTGCTCGGACAATCGTTCACGGTTGAGAGCCTCGACGCGTTGACGGGCACGGGCCGGGAGAGGCTCGATGCAACGCTTCGCTCACTGCTCCGGAAGGAACTTCTTGCGCTCGACACCGATCCCCGCTCGCCTGAGCGCGGCCAGTACAAGTTCCTACAGGGCCTCTTCCGAGAGGTCGCTCACGAAACGTTGAGCAAGCGAGAGCGGAGAGAACGGCACCTGGCGGTGGCCCACTACCTCGAAGGGCTCGCCGATGACGAAGTTCTCGGAGTGGTCGCAAGTCACTACCTCGATGCCTTTCGAGCGACTCCGGCGGGCGCTCACGCCGATGCACTGGCGGTCAAGGCCCGCCTGGCACTGCGGGCGGCCGCTGATCGGGCCTCTGCCCTCCATTCCCACGATCAGGCGTTCACCTACCTGGAACAGGCGCTGATGGTGACCACTGATGAGTCGGAACGGGCGGCCGTCCTGGTACGAGCCGCCGGATCGGCTGAGATAACCGGGCGGCTTGAAGTCGCCGAAGATTACCTCAGCCGAGCGATGGCCCACTATCAAGAACGGAAGGACTCTGACAGTGTGGCACGAGCAGCGACCGCGCTCGCCCATGTGCTTACTACCTCTGGACAGAGCGGGCGGGCCATTTCTGTGCTGGAATCGGTGGGCCTTCCTGAATGGGAGTCGCAACCGGCATTTGTGGCCCTGAACGCCGAACTGGCGCGGGCCTTCATGGTCCATTGCGATTTCACGCAGGCCGTTGAATATGCCGACCGCGCCATCACGGCCGCCAGTCATCTTGACCTGGTCCCCATCATTGTCGACGCGCTTAACACGAAAGGGTGTGCCCTCGGGCACACGAGCCATCGTTACAGAGAAGGTCAGGCCTTGCTAGCGGGGGCACTGTGGCTGGCACAGATTCAGGCTCTCGTGGTGTCGGAAATGCGCGCTGGCAGCAACCTTGCGGTCTTCCTGGGTACCGACGATCCGCGTCTTGCGCTGGAGGTCTGTCGCACGGGACTAGACCTTGCCAGGCGGCTGGGGCACCAGGGCTGGACGCGGAATTTTGCCCAAGCTAGTTCCTGGTATGCGTTTCGAACGGGGGATTGGGACTGGGCTATGAGTTTCCTTGATGAAATGGAAAGGGAATCGGACGATGGTTTGCAGGCCGTCGACCTTTTGATTTTCGCCGTCTACCGTGCGCACCGTGGCGACCGGTCAGGCGCCGAACGTCTCGTGGCTAGGGCGGACCAAGCAGTTCGCGGATCAACCAATCCAGACTGGCAGGCCAGTCTCGCTACCACACGCGTGTTGATGGCGCTGGCCAACGGACAAATGGAGAAGACCGTCGAGATGGCAATGGAATTTGCAAAAACGATGGATAACCCCGACTTCCGTACACAAATTCTCAACGATGCCGCACATGCAGCGGTGGCGTTGAGGGACGTTAAGCGCATGCAGGCCGCCGTGCGAGAACTCGATGCCTTGCCAAACCTCGGCAAGTGGATGGAGGGTTGCAAGCAAACGCATCGCGCCGGATTGGCCCTACTGGAGGGTCGGACCGATGAGGGTCTAGCCGCTTACGCGAATGCACTGGCCCGCTGGCGCGAACTCGGGGTGCTCCTTGACCTTGGTCTCTGCCTGCTTGACCTTGCAACATTGGTCGGCACCGATCACCCCGAAGGTCGGGCCGCGGCCGAGGAGGCGCGCCAGATCTTCACCCGCCTCAACGCCGCGCCGGCCCTCGAGCGTCTCGAGGCCCTATCGGGCCAGGTTGCGGTCGCACGCTGATGGCTCGTATCGCGTGGGTCGAGGACGACAATGCATCGGGCGAGATCGCCGACCTCTACCGTGAGTTGAAGCGAACATCGTCGAAGGGGAATGTCCCCGACATCCTGCGGACGATGAGCCTGCGGCCCGACTTCCTGCGTGCCATCGATCAGGCGAGCCGCCTGCACTTTACCGACGGGGCACTCAGCCGGGCTGAGCACGAAATGATCGCGTCCTACGTCTCGGCGCTAAACCGCTGCCACTATTGACTCAGCAGCCATGCCTGGTTCCTGCAGTTGCAGGGAGAGCAGTACTCGAGAGCCGCGGCGGCGCTGCGCGACGGCGACCTCGACGCCGCCGATCTGGCGCCGAAGCACCGGCTGCTCCTGGAATTCGTCGAGACGCTGACCCGGCACGCTTATCGCATCACCGACGAGCAGGTCCAGCGGTTGCGCGAGGTCGGGTGGACCGACGCGCAGATTGCCGAAGCCGTCTACGACGGCGCGCTTTTCAACCTCTTCGTGCGCCTTGCCGATGCCTTCGACATCCACCCCGACCCCTCCTACGATGCTGCCGGCGTACCCGGGATCCTCGGCCGACCCGACGGGGCCTGAGGCCTACTGGACCGTGGCGCTGTCGAGTAACTGGGCGACCACTGACGAGCTCGGCTCGTCGAGCAGGAAGATCAAGTCGTAGTAACGGGTGGCCGTGGTGATCCGGACCTCGTGGACGAGCGCCGCACAGCCGCTGCCGGCCAGCCTGATGCCGAATACGTGGTCGGTGGCGGAAAGGTCGCCGACAAGGGCCTGCTCGGTGGAACGCGCCGTCCAGGCGGATCGGGGCGGTAGGCTGGCCGGCACGGTTGTCTCGGTCGGCGCCTTGTCGCTCGCGCCACTCTCCACGTAGAGCAACGTCATCGGCCTGTTCTTGTAGTGCGCCTCCATCTTCCCTGGTGCCACCGACTGGAACTGATAGCCAACAGGCAGCCAGATCTTTAGCGAGTCGGTCGAGGCGAGGCTAATTGGGTAATTGGTGGTATAGCGGCCGCTCAACCAACCGTCCCGGCCGTCGCTCAGGCGAATTCGATACCAGGTGCTGCCATCGGGATTGGTCTGTTTGCCCTGAAGGTTCAATTGCGTTCCGGTCGCCAGTGTCGTAAGGCGCGTCGCCGACGATGATGGGGCGGCCCGGACGTTGACGCCATCCGACGCGTGGACCCAGGCGCTCCGTGGGATCGTATCGAGTTGTTCGAGCTTGTGGACCACAACGTCTGGACACACGCCACCAGCGGAGGGGGTGCCCAGCCTGGTCGCACCCGGCGAGGGCGAGCCGTTGGCCGACACGAGGCTCGACGTGTGCGAGCCGGATAGCGACAGGGCGATGTGATGGTCCCAGGGCCGAAACACGGCGAGCCCGATCTCCGCGCCTAACAAGACGAGTACCAGACCCCACGCGGCCAGTTCGAGCTTGGTCACGATCCTTAGCCGCGTCCCGGATTGTCGGGCGTCGCCGTCACGGTAGCGGCGTTTGACTGCTGGGCGGTCACGTTATCGATCGTGCACGTCACGGTGGTGGTCGCGTTGTATCCGACGTCCGGCACGACCGGCGTCTGGCACTTTCCGAGGACCTGCCGAGAGGCCGTGTCCGCCATGGTGAAGGTGATGGTGGATGGCGCCTGGGCATGGAGTAGCCCACCGAGATTCTTGAGCAACGCCGAGACAACGCACGACGAGCCGCATCCCGACGTGTCGACCGACACGACCGTGTAGATGGGTGGCAGTGTCGTAAGGTTCGAGAAATCAATCACATCAGCAGGCGCCGAAATCCCGAAGTCGTGGTTGTAATTGACGAACCGAAGGTCGGCATCGTGAATCCCGTCAACAACAACACCGTGTTTGAGGCGCACGCGTAGCACCCGATAGGGCGCCTGCGCGGTGACGAACACCTCTCCCCGAGCGCCGGACAAGTCGACCGCATCGATGCCATCCACCGACACGTGGTCGGTGCGTTGCGTGATCGCCTGCCCGAGGAACGTCGACCGGAAGACGTTTCCATCGGTCAAGTCCGTCAGTTGGGGAACGTGGCCGGCCGACCCCTTCCACCAGCCGTTCCCTGCCGCCTTGACAAAGCTGCGGGAAACAATGTCGCTGCCCATGTGCGCCGACAGAAACTGCTGACCGCGAAAATAGGCATTGTCGCCAAGGATAATGGCCTCCAACTTGACATCAGCCGTCGTAACGGTCACGTACTCGGAGCCCGGCCGACTCAGCTGCAACTCGATCGACCACCGGGTGCTGCCTTCACGGTACGAGCCGGTGATCTCGAAGCTATCGGCCGCGAGCAGCGTGCCGGTGGCGCCGCTCTCCAGGCTGCGGGTCGTGGGCAGGCCAAGGCCGAACGGAAGATCGCAGGCCGAGAGCGCGGCGACGACGATGGCTCCGACCAACCCCGCCCGTGCTCGGTACAACACCTGCGATCGAGAGCGAAATGGTAACAAGGCCCTGGGGTGTAACGGGTTGCGCATTCTAACCGTTACTCAACGGTGAGAGCCAGGCGCCGGGCGGTGTGCCTCTTCGGCCGGGAATACGCGGTCATCCTCCCCAGCCTGCGCGATCCCCGGATGCACGTCGCTGCCGTGCTGGTGACGCTGCAGGTGCTGGGCCAGACGGTGCTCGGCTTCCGGCTCTCGGTGGCGCAGATTCTCATCTGCCTTCTGACCGGTGCTCTGATCGAATTCGGGGTCGCCTTCTTCAAGGATAGCGCCATCATGTGGCCAGCGAGTGGATTGCTGACTGGCAACAGCACGGCCTTCATCCTCCGAACTCCCGGCACGCTTCATGGTCAGTGGTGGAGTACGCATGGGATCTGGATCTTTGTCGGCGTGGTCGCCATCTCGATGGCGTCGAAGTACCTGATCCGTTGGCGTGGGCGGCACATCTTCAACCCCTCGAACCTCGGCCTGGTCATCGCTTTCGTCGCGCTGGGCCCCAAGTTCACGGAGCCGCAGGATCTGTGGTGGATCCCGCCCGGCCCGTGGCTGATCGTGACGTACGCGGTCCTGGTGGTCGGGGGGCTGTTGATCGCGTGGGAACTGCGATTGTTCGGCCTCGAGCTCGCCTTCATGGCTGGGTTTGCGGCCTTTACCGCCCTGGCGCTCGCTCTTGTGCCCGACCATTGCATGGTCGCCAGCTGGCACGTGGCCCCAATGTGCGGACGTGAACTCTGGCAGATCCTGGTCACCTCCCCCGAACTTCTCGTCTTCGGTCTCTTCATGGTCCCCGACCCAAGGACCGTTCCCGACGGTCCGCTGGCGCGTATTGCGTTCGGCATTCTCGTCGCCATTCTGGCCGTGCTGCTGATCGGCCCGACCACGCTCGAGTTCTGGACTAAGACCGCGATCCTGGCAAGCCTGGTCATCGCTTGCGCACTGCGCTTTGCCCTGGCGCAGTTCCTGTCGCCGCTCGAGGCCCGCGACCGGCAGAGGGCTGGGAGGCGTCGCCTGAGCTGGCGCCTGCCGGCTGCG
>Ga0209474_10004424_pt1 | contig 12158 bp, 8 predicted proteins | sample GraSoiAngelo_145_FD_185902 | JGI IMG/M metagenome (GOLD analysis project Ga0209474, IMG submission 185902) | Grasslands soil microbial communities from the Angelo Coastal Reserve, California, USA - 14_1009_05_20cm (SPAdes) (version 2) | ecosystem: Environmental > Terrestrial > Soil > Grasslands ...
ATCGTCCTCGGCGTTGTGCCTGGCCGGCAGTTCGCCCGCGGCGTCGAGGACGGGATAGGCCACCGAACAGATATGCGAGTGGATTCGCCTGAGGTCGCGCAGCACGTCCAGATGCAGCGAGGTTGTCTCCATCGTCTCGGGCCGACCTTCGCGCAGACGGTCCAGATGACGTTCGGTGGCGGCAAGCTCGGTGTTGCGCAGAGCCGCCTTCTCGGCAAGCAGCTTGCGTGCTTCCTTGACATCGCCCGACATGAATACGCCGAACGCGATCCGGAGCGAGTCCATGGTCCGTTTGTGGAAAGTCGCCAGTTCGTCTGCGCCCTCGGGCGAAAATTCGAACCTGCGCTTGATCTTCTTGGTCGCAAGCTCGCTGAGATTCTTGTCGATGATGTCGCCGATATGCTCCAGATTGATGGCGAAGGCGATGATCTCCATCGCCCGCTGGCCCTCGCGTTCGTCCAGGCTGCCGCGGGTGAGCTTGGTGAGGTAGAGCTTGATCGCCTCGTCCAGACCGTCAACCGCGTTGTCCATCTTCGATACCTGATCAACCAGCGCGCGATCGTTGGTCATCATGGCCATCATGACTTTCCGCAGCATGACTTCGACCAGGTCGCCCATGCGCAGGGTTTCACGCGCGGCGTCGGCGAGCGCGAGGGAGGGCGTCTCAAGCGCGCTCTCCTCCAGGTAGCGCGGCCGCGCCGGATCGGCCTCTTGCACGCGATCGGGCAATAGGCGCTTCAATAGCTGGGCCATGCCGTCGAGCAGCCCGATGAAGAGGATCGCGGTAGCCAGATTGAACGCGATGTGAAATTCCGCGGTCAGCTTGGCGAGGTCAGGCTGCCAGGCTTGCAAAAGGTCGGTCACCGGACGGAGCAACGGCAACACCAGCACCACGCCAACCAGTCGATTGATAAGGTTGCCGAGCGGCAGACGATAGCTCGCGGGATTGTCGCGGCGACCGCCTTCAATCAGCGGATTGATCGCGCTGCCAAGATTGGCGCCGAGCACGAGTGCGAGAGCCGCAAACGGCGTGACGAAATGCGCGTAGGCGAGCGACATGATCAGCAGCACACTGGCGACGCTCGAGTGAACCGCCCAGGTAACGGCTGCGGCAATCAGGATGCAGAGCACGGGGTCGCCGGTGATCGCGTTCATGACGACGCGGACCCCGGGCGCGTTCTCCGCCGGCGCGAGCGTGTCGAGCAGGATATGCAGCGCCAGCAGCATCAGGCCGAGACCGATCAAGACACGGCCGAGATCCTTGATGCGTGAACGCGCGCCGCCGCGGAAGGCGACCAGGCCGAGGACGAACAGAACCGGCGCGGCGGCATTGATATTGAACGACAGCACTTGCACGATCAGGGTGGTGCCGACATTGGCGCCCAGCATGATCGCCAGCGCCGCAACCAGGCTGACCAGGCCTCCGGCGGCAAACGAGCTCGTGATCAGGGCGGTCGCGGTACTGCTTTGCAAGAGCGCGGTCAGGCCGATGCCGGCGGCGAAAGCCGTGATGCGGTTGCTCAGCGCTTTCGACAGCAGCCGCCGCAGGTCCGGTCCGAACGCGCGCAGAATTCCACTGTGGACCATATGCAGGCCCCACAGCAGCAATGCCACGCCCCCCATCAAATCAAGAAGAACCAAGCTTCCCATCAAGCTCCACTTGCCGGATTTGAATCGAAAGAACAGGCTACCGCTAAACAACAGCAGATCAATCGTTTTGTTGCGAAGATATTGCTGAAACCGGAACGTCAACGCGTGACGGCGCGTTCCCTGGTCGAGCCAGCCGCGTAGCTTGAGCCGGAAGTCCGCTCGCGATGATCATCGGGCCGATCGGTCAGTGCGCTGCAGGAGCAGCCCGACTTCTCGTGTTGTGGAAACTGGCGTAGCGTCGCTGCAAGGGAGGGCTGCGTCCACGAGCCCTAGTTTCCCGCCCGGCTGTCAGGCAATATTCGTCGAACAAAAACAGGTTTCTGCGCGGCCACGGCGGCGCGAGCCCATGTGGGAGGTTGGCATGCACGACATCGTTATTCGTGGCGGCACGATCATGGACGGCACCGGCAAGGCTGCCTTCAGCGGCGATGTTGCCATTGCAGGAGGCCGGATCACGGCCGTTGGCGGGAAGCAGGGGCCTGCCCGGCGCGAGATCGATGCCACCGGGCTGATGGTTACGCCGGGCTGGGTCGACGTGCACACGCATTACGACGGTCAGGCGATGTGGGATCCGCTGCTTGCGCCGTCATGCTGGCATGGCGTGACGACCGTCCTGTTCGGAAATTGCGGCGTGGGTTTCGCACCGGTGAAAAAACATCATCGCCAGGCCTTGATGGATTTGATGGAAGGGGTGGAGGAAATTCCGAATCCCGTTTTGGCCGCAGGATTGACCTGGGAGTGGGAGAGCTTTCCCGATTTCATGGATGCGCTGGAGCGCCGCGAGCGCGTCATCGACATCGCGGCGCAGGCCGCGCACTTGCCGATGCGCGTCTATGTGATGGGTGATCGCGCCATCCGCCGGGAACCTGCGACGGCAGACGACATTGCGCAGATGCGGCAACTCACCGTCGAGGCGTTGCGCGCCGGCGCGTTCGGCTTCACCACGTCCCGTACGGATTCGCACAAGACCCCTGACGGCGAGCTCGTGGCTTCGCGCAATGCCGACGATTTGGAGCTGCTCGGTATCGGCTCCGCGCTGACCGAGACCGGCACCGGCGCGTTCGGCATGAACAGCGACTTCGACGACGAGGAGTATGAGCTGCGCTGGATGCGAAAGCTTGCCCGGTCGTCCGGTCTGGTTCCTGCTCACCGATCGCTACGAAGACCCGCAGCGCTGGCGGCGTTTGATGAAAGCAGTACATACGGCGCGCGCCGAAGGATTGCCGCTCACAGCGCAGATCGCCGGACGTCCGATTGGCGTGATGATGGGCATCGGCACCGCGCTCAATCCGTTCACCGTGCGGCCGAGCTACAAGGCGCTCGAAAGCCTTCCCATTGCCGAGCAGCGCAAGCAGCTGCGCGATGGCGAGCTGCGTCGGAAAGTCCTCGCCGAGAAGCCTTCCGAGGCCGAGGTCGCGAAGCTGTCTCAGTTCCGCCAGCTCGTCACCAGCCGCTGGGACAAGTTCTTTACGATGGACGACCCGCCGGATTACGAGCCGGATTCCGACAAGAGTGTTGCGGCGATTGCGGCACGCACGGGACGTACGCCCGATGAGGTGGCCTACGACTACATCGTCGAACAGAACCAGTTCCTGTTCTTTCCGGTGGTGAATTACGTGGAAGGCGACCACGAGCCGATCCGCGAAATGCTCAATGACCCGGCTTGCCTGCTCGGCCTGAGCGACGGGGGCGCGCACTGCACTTCGATCGTGGATTCAGGCCTGCCGAGTTTCATGCTGGCGCATTGGGGTCGCGACCGCCGCCGCGGGCCATTGCTGCCGCTGGAGCATCTGGTCAAGCGGCAAACCAGCGAAACCGCCGACTTCTTCGGTCTGTCGGATCGCGGCCGGCTGGTGCCGGGCTTGCGCGCCGACGTGAACATCATCGACTTCGAGCGCCTGCGGCTGCACAAGCCGGAGCTCGTGCACGACATGCCGGCCGGCGGCCGGCGTTTCGTGCAGCGGGTCGATGGATATGAAGCAACGCTTGCGGCAGGCATTCCCATCTTCGAGCGAGGCGAGCATACCGGCGCGATGCCGGGGCGCCTCGTGCGAGCAGGCCGCAATGGTCATCGTTGAGCCTCCGAGTATGTTGAGCGCGCGGTTGAGGTCCGGGGCGCGGAGATCGAAGGCAAAGAGTGAGCCGCCTGTCGGCGTTTCTCCGGCGTTGAAGCGACAATCTCACCGAGCTGATGGGCGATCCGCCGAGACGGCCGGGCCCATGAAGTGCTAGGTTATCCCCAGGGCGCGAACCCGTAGAATTCGGGGGCGTCAGCGAGCGATGACATTGCCGGCCGGTTGCTGTAGGTTATTTCCACGGTGGTTCACAGTGGGTAAGTAAGCGGTCCGGTGGCCGCCAGGCCATTTCCCAGGCGTTATAGGGAGCAGCTTATGGGTAGCTTCGGTGAGCAAGACCCCAACGATCCTGAGTTCTATGCGCCCCTCCGGTTGCGCGAAAGAGCAGCGAAGCTAGGGCCATCCCTCTCGCAAGAAGCAAGATCGGAGTCCATCGGGTCGTCCCCAATCTCCCCTCCTGCCTCGCGCGATAATGCCTTGTGGAAGCCGCTCGACCCCGAGGTGATTAACGAGCCTGCCAGGCGCGCATGGGAGCGGCGAACTGCGCAGCTCAGCGTTGCCGCTGCGGCCGCCGGCGTCGCGACGGTCGTGGTACTGCTCTTCGTCCTCATGATGCCTGCTTCACGGCAATCGGTCGCCAGTTCAACCTCTTCCGAAATAACGGGATCGACGAGCATCGCTCCCCGTCAGCCCATCCAGGCAGACGTCGGGTCGACGCCCGCGCTTGCAGAGTTTCAAGCGTTCCTCTCATCGGTCCCGCCTGGCCAGCCTGCTACCAGCCCGCCTGCTACCAGCCAGCCTGCTACTCAGGAGCAGCAGTCGCTTGAGCAGTTTTTGCAATGGCGTAAAAAAGCCAGCACAACCGACAAAACGGTGGAGTGAAAGCGCGGAGGCGGTAGGCCGCCCAACGGCGGTTGTGTTGCTTTCAGGCGATGATGCCGCGGCCAATGCCGATGTGGCGACGCTCATCAAGAGGTTGGGATTCTCCGGAATTGATCTCGGCAAACTCGCGGAAAGTGCTAGTTTTTGCTCGTCGCACAAACCGGATCCGTGCGGACGCATCGCGCTTGCGCCGGACGTCATCGTGAGCGGGTCTGGCAAGTGGAGTTCAGACCGGACTCGGCTTAATGTTGCCGTTCGGGCTTGATCACTGTCTGTCTGACTTCGGTTCCACAGTCAAAGCACTCGTAGGTTAAGTCGATCTTCGCCATGCTCCAATGGGGCTCGACGTCTCTTACGTACATAGGAAGTCCTAGGCAGTTGGGACAAACGATTACAGCTGCCTCAATTTCGCGATGCTGGACGTAGGCTGGCATATCAGGTCTCCTTCACAGGGGAAGCAGTCACCTTGCCCTTGGCCCGAAGACCACTCTAATCGCGGGTGACAGTCGCTCGTTATCAACTCTTGCGAACACACGAAGAACGAACGCGCTATCTTCGTGACTGTGACTAAATCCACACAGCTGCCCAGGAGGTCCGCTAAACGGTCGCTTTCGAGGGGAAAGCGCGTCGCACGAACAAGCCATTTCGGTAGCGATTGAACCTAACCGGACAGGTTGGGATGGGCAGAGCACTGCCGCTCTGTCCACCTACTTCAGACATTAACTTGTTCGGCAATTTGGTCTGCAGCACCAAGTCCGCTTCGTGCCTATAAGCGGCCGTTCGGCGATATCGCCAGTCCCGCAAATACGAGATTACATCCGCCCGAGTGCGAGCTGTGAGGCGTAAACTGCTAAAATCAGTCGCGTTCGAAGATCTTGGCGCCGGGGTAGACGCGCCGGGCGTACGCCACGACCAACTCCCGGTCCTCAGTCTCCAGGAACGGAGTTCGGATCTGACACGACCCGACGATGAGGTGCCACAGGCCATTAAGCTTCTGAATGATGATGTTCATTTGAGTGTTCCTCGAAGCATGCATTCCAGCAAGCACTTGTTTATCGCGACAGTCCTGCGATTCACTCCTCGGAGCAGTGATCACAGATTTTCGGAACGCAACTCGCGCCCGATGTAGAACGACGATTGCTATCGTTAGTCGCGCTTCCGGAGAGAGACGTTGTGAGCTGCTTGTGCGTCCGTTTGGAATGGCCACGAGTATAAAAACCTCTCGCCGTCGCTCAATTGTACGAGCGTAAGCACAGGGCATGAGAAGGGATGAACGAAGTATACAAAGGTATGCTGATGTCTGTCCCGGAGGCGCGTCAGCGGGCGGCGCGCCGTTTAGAATCTTGTCCACGAAGTATGCGGGGCTGTTCGCTGAGTACACCTCCTACGCCGCATTGAAGGCGGCGAAGCCGCGTTCGAGGTCGGCTTTGAGATCATCGACATTCTCAAGCCCGATGTGGAGCCGCAATGTCGGGCCGCCGGGCGCCCATTTGGTCGCGGTGCGATAGCCGTCGCAATCGAAGGGAATGACGAGGCTTTCGAAGCCGCCCCACGAATAGCCCATGCCGAACAATTTCAGGGTATCGAGCAGCGCATCGACGGCTTTCTGCGGCGCCGGCTTCAGCACGATACTGAACAGGCCGGACGCGCCGGTAAAATCCCGTTTCCAGATCGCGTGCCCGGGATCGCTCTCCAGCGCCGGATGCAGCACCCGGATCACCTCGGGGCGCGCCGCAAGCCAGCGCGCCATCTCCAGTCCGGAACGATAATGCTGGTTGAGCCGCACGGCCAGCGTGCGCATGCCGCGGAGCGCCAGGAATACGTCGTCCGGCCCGGCGCAAACGCCGAGCAGTCTGATGTTCTCGGCAATCGTCGGCCAGGTCTTGGCATTCGCGGAGATCGTGCCGAACATGATGTCGGAGTGGCCGCCGATATATTTGGTCGCGGCCTGGATGCTGATATCGACGCCGGAATCGAGCGAGCGATGAAACAGCGGTGTCGCCCAGGTGTTGTCATCGATCACCAGCGCGCCCCGTGCGTGGGCCATCCCAACGATCGCGGGAATGTCGGGCATCTCGAAGGATTGCGAGCCCGGCGCTTCGACCAAAACGGCCCCGGTGTTGGGCCTGAACAATTTCTCAATTCCGGCGCCGATCAAGGGATCGAAATAGGTCGTCTCGACGCCATAGCGCGCCAGCACGCCGTTACAAAAATTACGCGATGGACGATAGACGTTGTCGCAGACCAGAAGGTGATCGCCGGCTTTGAGCACCGCGAGCAGGGTGGTCGAGATCGCTGCAAGTCCTGACGGCGCGATGCCGACGCCGGCGCATTGCGGACCTTCCAGGGCCATGAATGTTTCCTGCAAGGCCCGGGTGGTGGGCGTGCCGTGGCGGCCATAGGTGAATTCACCCCGATGGGCGTGCAGGTCTTCCGCAGTCGGATAGAGTACGGTGGAACCATGGACGACAGGCGGGTTGACGAAGCCTTTCTGGGCTTGGGTGTCGCGGCCCGCCGTCACGAGTCTGGTTTCGACCTGTTGCGGGCTCACAGGTCCGGAGCCGGTGGAGGGGTCCATGCGTCGCTTTCAAAAGACCTTTTGCCGCACGTCACAAATGGCCGCCGGGCGGCGATGTGGGCGGACATAGTTAATAGCAGGACCTGGAAGAGCCCCTCAACCCCTTGACCCGGCGCGCCAGCCGTTCTGTGATGCGCGCCAGCTATTGAGGCGCCGCACGTTGAGGGGCTTGCCGCGACCTTTGATCCATCGCTTCCAAGGTATCAGCACATTCGACTGCGTTTCGGGTTGGCGTTTGCGGCGGTAGATCACGGGTTTGGCCAATCGACGCGCGTGATGATAAGCGAACACCTCCCGGACGACACTTGAAAGGCTTTGCCATGAAACGCGTATCCCTGGTCTTTACCCTTGCTCTCGCCGCCGGTCTTTCGACCAATGCCGCCACCGCGCAAACGCTCAAGACGGTCAAGGACCGGGGGCTGTTATCCTGCGGCGTAAGCCAGGGCTTGCCGGGGTTCTCGTCGCCCGACGACAAGGGCAATTGGACCGGTATTGACGTCGACGTCTGCCGCGCGGTCGCCGCCGCGATTTTTGACGACCCGACCAAGGTCAAATTCGTGCCGCTGTCGGCCAAGGACCGTTTCACGGCGCTGCAGTCGGGCGAAATTGACGTACTTTCGCGCAACACAACCTGGACGCTATCGCGCGACACTTCGCTCGGCGCCAACTTCACCGGGGTTACCTATTATGACGGCCAGGGTTTTCTGGTGAAGAAGTCCCTGAAGGTCAATTCCGCGCTGGAACTGAACAGCGCGTCGGTTTGCGTGCAAACCGGGACCACGACGGAACAAAATCTCGCCGACTACTTCAAGGGCAACAACATGAAGTATGAGGTAATCGCATTCGGTACCGCTGACGAGACCGTCAAGGCTTACGAATCCGGCCGCTGCGACGTCTTCACTTCGGACGTGTCGCAGCTCTATGCCGAGCGCCTGAAGCTCTCGAACCCGGCCGACCACGCGGTGCTTCCCGAGGTGATCTCGAAGGAGCCGCTGGGTCCGATGGTGCGCCATGGCGATGACCAGTGGTTCGATCTCGTGAAATGGACGTTGTTTGCGATGGTCGATGCCGAAGAACTTGGCGTCACCCAGAAGAACGTCGGTGAAATGGCCAAATCCGACAAGCCGGAACTCAAACGCGCCTTCGGCACCGACGGCAATCTCGGCGAACAGCTCGGCCTCACCAAGGATTGGTTTTCCCGCATCGTGAAGGCAGTCGGCAATTACGGCGAGTCCTTCGATCGCAACGTCGGCTCAGGCTCCAAGCTCGGGATCGCCCGCGGGCTCAACCAGCTCTGGAACAAGGGCGGAATTCAGTACGCACCGCCGATCCGCTAATCGAGAAAGCCTGGGGGCTTGCGGTGATGAGCATCGAGGCCCGGCCACCGCCGCCGCAGTTCGCCGCCCGGCTGAAACGCGCGCTTGGTGGCCGCGCCGGGTGGAGCGGTTTTGTTGTTCAGATTCTCTTCGTCGCCGCGCTGGTCTGGATCTTCTATGAAATCGTCGCCAATGCGCGGACCAATCTCGAGAACCAGCACATCACGGCAGGCTTCGGATTTCTCAAGAATACCGCAGGCTTTGACGTCAGCCAGAGCCTCATTCCGTATTCGGGATCCGAGACCTATACGCGGGTATTTTTCGTCGGCCTGCTCAACACGCTGCTGGTCTCGCTGATCGGCATTTTCTTCGCCACCCTGATCGGCTTTCTCGTCGCGCTCGGCCGGCTGTCGCCGAACTGGCTATTGTCGCGCATCTCCGGCGGCTATGTCGAGCTGGTGCGCAATCTGCCGCTGTTGTTCCAGATCCTGTTCTGGTATCTCGCGGTGCTCGCGGCGTTGCCGGGCCCGCGGCAGAGCATTTCGCTGTTTGGCAGTTTCTTTCTCAGCAATCGCGGGCTGATCATCCCAAAGCCGATCGGCAATCCCGCTTTCGAGCCCTTCGTCATGGCCGTCGCGGTCGCGATCGCGGCGGCGTTTCTGTTGTGGCGCTATGCCCGCCGGCAGCTTTTCCAAAGCGGCAAGCTGATTACGATCTGGCCTTACGTGCTGGGTCTGCTGGTGGGATTGCCGCTTGTCACCGCGCTGGTGTTTGGCGCGCCGGTCCGGTTCGAATTCCCGGAACTGAAGGGTTTTAACTTCGCCGGCGGCTCGCGCGTCATCCCGGAATTCGTGGCGCTGACGCTGGCGCTGTCGACCTATACGGCGGCCTTTATCGCCGAGATCGTGCGGGCCGGTATTTTGTCCGTCCACAAGGGGCAGATGGAGGCGGGCGCCTCGCTCGGCCTCGCACGCGGTTCGGTGCTGCGGCTGATCGTGATCCCGCAGGCGTTGCGCGTCATACTGCCGCCGCTCACCAACCAGTATCTCAACCTCACCAAGAATTCCTCGCTGGCGGTGGCGATCGGGTATCCCGACCTGGTCTCGGTGTTTGCGGGAACGACGCTGAGCCAGACCGGCCAGGCCATCGAGATCATCGGCATCACCATGGGTGTGTACCTGCTGATCTCGCTCGTCACCAGTGCGATCATGAGCTTTTACGGTTGGCGGCTCGGCCGGAGCCTGGAGGGATGAGCGACATCACCACATCCGCTTTCGTCCGACAGGATCTGGTCCCGGAACGTCTGGCGCCGATCAAGACCACCGGTTTTGTCGGTTTCCTGCGCACGCGGCTATTCAATTCGCCGACCAATATCCTGATCACGGTCGTGAGCGTGCTGCTGCTCTGGTTCACCCTCGTCCCCGCGATAAAATTCCTGCTGGTCGACGCCGTCTGGCGCGGCGGCGATCGCAACGTTTGTCTGGCCGAGAGTGCCGGCCACACCGTCGGCGCGTGCTGGCCCTTCGTCGAGGCGAAATTCACCCAGTTCATCTACGGCTTCTATCCCGAGCCCGAACGATGGCGGGTCAATCTGACGTTCCTGCTTGGGGCGCTGTTGTTATTGCCGCTCTTGATTCCACCCTTGCCGGCCAAGGGTCTCAACTCCGGCCTGTTCTTCGTGGCATTTCCCGTGGTCGCATTCTTCTTGCTGCACGGAGGCGGCATCGATGGTTTCGGCGTGAGCTGGACCGCCACCATGCTCGCCGGGTTTGACGAGAGCATCGGCAATGCGGGCGCCGCGCTGAGCAATGCCGGGCAGACTTCAGCGGTCATCGGACCACTGCTGACGGTGCTCGGGAAACTGCTCACCCTGTTCGGTTCAGCCGTTTCCTGGCTGATCTGGCCGCTGATTTGGCTCCGCGATCAGATTCAGGCCTCCAGCCGATCGGTCTGGATCGATTTCGCGGTCACGGCCGCGATCGTTTCACTGCTGCTGTTTCTGCTGAACGGCGGCACGCGCAGGGGGTGGCGCTCCCTGATCGTCAGCCTCGCGATCTTCGCCGGCATCGGCATCGTGATGTCGGTGATGGGGCTCGACCACGGCGGACTGCCTGTCGTCGACACCAGACTGTGGGGTGGCCTTTTGGTGACGCTGGTCGTCTCCATCACGGGCATTGTCGCCTCGATGCCGATCGGGATTGCACTTGCGCTCGGGCGACGGGCGACCATCCCGCTGATCCGGATATTCTCCATCGCCTTCATCGAGTTCTGGCGCGGCGTGCCGCTGATCACGGTGCTGTTTTTTGCAACCTACATGCTGCCGCTGTTTTTACCCGGAAATTTCAGCGTGGACGGGCTGGTACGCGCGCTGATCGGCATCGCGTTGTTCGCCGGCGCCTACCAGGCGGAGGTCATCAGGGGCGGGCTACAGGCGATCCCGCGCGGGCAGGGCGAAGCGGCCAGTGCGCTCGGGCTATCGTGGTGGAAGACCACGGCGCTGATCGTGATGCCGCAGGCACTGCGCCATGTCATACCCGGTCTCGTCAACAGCTTCATCGCCTTGTTCAAAGACACCTCGCTGGTCTCGATCGTGGCGCTGTTCGATCTGCTCGGATCGCTGCGGGCGTCGTTCTCCGATCCGGTCTGGGCGACGCCGACCACCTTGTTCACGGGCTTTGCCTTTACCGGAATGATCTATTTCGCCTTCTGTTTTGGCATGTCGCGCTATTCGCTGTTCGTCGAGAACAGGCTGAACGCGCACCGCCGCAATTGAGAGAGCCATGAGCGAGAATTCGATCGTCAGCATTACTGGCCTCAACAAATGGTTCGGCGACTTTCATGTCCTGCGCGACATCAATCTCGAGGTCGCCAAAGGCGAGCGCATCGTGGTCTGCGGCCCCTCAGGCTCCGGCAAATCGACGCTGATCCGCTGCATCAATGCGCTGGAGGAATTTCAGGAAGGCCAGATCGTCGTCGATGACATCGAGCTTGGGCCAAACCTGCGGCGGGTCGATGAAGTTCGCCGCGAAGTTGGAATGGTGTTCCAGAGCTTTAATCTGTTCCCGCATCTGACCGTGCTCGACAACTGCACGCTGGCGCCGATCTGGGTGCGCAACGTCCCGAAAAAGGATGCCGAAGCGGCCGCGATGAAATTTCTGGAGCGGGTCAAGATCCCGCATCAGGCCAACAAATATCCGGGCCAGATGTCGGGTGGCCAGCAGCAGCGTGTCGCGATCGCGCGCGCGCTCACGATGAATCCGAAGGTCATGCTGTTCGACGAGCCGACCTCGGCGCTGGATCCCGAAATGGTCAAGGAGGTGCTCGACACCATGGTCGACCTCGCCAGGGAAGGCATGACCATGCTGGTGGTCACCCACGAAATGGGATTTGCGCGCGAGGTAGCCAACCGCATCGTCTTCATGGATGCCGGCCAGATCATCGAGGCGAACACGCCGTCGGCGTTTTTTGCCAACCCGCAGCACGCGCGGACGAAGCTGTTTTTAAGCCAGATTTTGCGGTGATGTCGGTCGTCATTGCGAGCGGAGCGAAGCAATCCATCGGGCCGCAACGAAAGAATGGATTGCTTCGTCGCGGCGCTCCTCGCAATGACGTGGTCGGATGTTAAACCGCTCTCACACCTTCTCGAACGGCACGCTG
>Ga0209474_10004426_pt1 | contig 12153 bp, 12 predicted proteins | sample GraSoiAngelo_145_FD_185902 | JGI IMG/M metagenome (GOLD analysis project Ga0209474, IMG submission 185902) | Grasslands soil microbial communities from the Angelo Coastal Reserve, California, USA - 14_1009_05_20cm (SPAdes) (version 2) | ecosystem: Environmental > Terrestrial > Soil > Grasslands...
CGATCGTGTTGCGGGAAAAACTGAACCTTCGCCTGACGCTTGGCGCTTTGCTGATCAGCGCCGGGGTTGTGCTCGTTTCAATGAGCTAGCTCCGGCCACAATCGTTCCAGCGTAGCGAAGTTAGTCCTTCGAATCTCATCGGCCGCCGGCAAATTCAGCTTGGGGTGATCCCACTCTGAAGCGAAACGTTGCTTCCAGCGCGCATACTTCGGTTCCGAGTACGCGCCGCAAATGTCACCGCCGATGATTCGGCTCTGCTCGCGCAATTTCCCGAGCGACCAGTCGAGATCAGTGATCGTGAATCGCCCACTCTCCCAATTTGTCACCGCGTCCCTCGCGCGGAGACAATCGAGATCGATCGTAACATAAACATCAGCCCCACCGAGACTAGCAACGAACATTTCGAAATGGTCGCGCCAATTGTCCCGCAAGATCGCGCCGCGACGTTGTCGATGTTTCATCGGGCGATTGTCGGCCCACGGATGAACTTCGAGCCGCCCTTCGCGTTCACCAGCGCGGTTTGCGAAAATATTGTGTGGCCACCAGCACTCAAAATTGCCGCAGCCCCAAATCGCGATGTGCTGGACGTGCGCAAGCTCAAGCGCGCGATTGATCCAGCCGCCGCAACCCCATTTCGGCGGTCGAACGTCCCAGTCCGGATGATTATCAAATGAAACAAGAACGATTGCTTCACTCAGCCGACGAAGCCAAAGCGTGGTCAAATAATGAAAGTCGCCCGAGCCGTAGAGTATAAACGGCGCAAGCCGCAGCGCGTATTCGTCATGAAATTTCTCGATCAATCTCGACGGCGCAGAGAAGCGCAGTCGCGCGCCCCAGTTGCGCGCATCGATCGCTGGCAACTTCAGTGGCTCATCTCGCCACGCGTCGTCGAGATTAAGATGCAGAGCGTGGCTCAGAAAAATTACTTGGGCGCATGCGCCTTAAACCGTGTATCGCTTGCTCTCGCGACCCGGAGATTTTCTTCGGCCTCGGTCAGCTTGGGATCTAGTCGTAACGCTTCCTCGTACTGCAAGATCGCCTGTGAGGTTTTGCCCTCGCGCAAAAGCAAACTGCCGAAGTTGCTGTGAATATCGGCCCGTTTCGGATCAAGCCGAGCCGCTTCGAGATAATGCGCTTCGGCCCGTGGCAAATCACCCTTGGTGAACAGCGCCGTCGCCAGTTCGGAATGCGCATCGGCGAGATTGGGATCCACTTGCAACGCGCGTTGATACTGCGCGATCGCCGCATCGAGCTCGCCCTTCTTGTCGAGAAACGCTGCATACGTGTAGAAGAGCCGCGCCGATTTCGGGCTGAGACGGATTGCGTTCTCGTATTCGGCGCGCGCTTCGTCTGCCCGGCCGAGGCGTTCGAGAAGATAAGCATAACCCGAGCGAACTTCGCCGGCGCTGGGATCGAGCTGGACGGCCCGCTCGTAATATTTTTTGGCTTCATCCAGTTTCGACTTCGACACCAACACGAGCGCCAGGTTCACATGCACTTTCACGTAGTTGGGATCGACCCGCAGAGCTGCGTTGTATTCCTTCTCGGCTTCATCGAGCCGGCCGATTTGTTGTAATGCCGCGCCGTAATTGAAATGTGCCCGCGCACTGGCTGGCAGATCAGCGGCAACATAACCGCTGCGATCCGCCGGTGGAGCTGCTCGGTAGACTTTACCAAACCACATCGCCGCGAGCGGAATGACAAACGCGACCGCCCACTTGCTTGCATGCAACGCCCAACCCGGCACAAAACCGCCCACGTTCACATCCGCCGTGCCGCCGGTCAGTCCCAGTGATTGGCGCGTCGATTTCTCGCGAACTTTCCAGATGAAACCGTCGTAGTAAAAATGCAGCAAGCCTGATGCCGCCACCACACCGGTGAGCACACGTGTGATTGTTTCGATTCCGATGCTCGAATTCAAGTAACCGATGGAACCGTAAGCAAAGACCAATCCGATATAGAGCCCGATCAAGGATCCGCTGCGACGGAAAATGAATCGCATGAATCCGCCGATGGACCTGTCTTTCTCCACCCGGTTGCGGTTGTAAATCCAAACCAGGGACAGGTATTGCACGTCGTGAAAGACTTCGAACAAGGCGATACCGGCGAGGATGTTCGTCACGCCGTTGTTGCAATACCACCAAAACGCAACGCTCGTAATAAAAAGCGCCAGCTTCACCGGATTCTGTCGGGTTCCGGCAATCCACATCCTCACGTAATTTGCCAACCATAGAATCGATACCGCGACTGCGGCAAAGAACAACGTTTGCTGCAGGGAGTGAATTCCGGCCGGCGAAATAAATGGCAGACCGCATCCGTAAAATCCCTCCAGGGTATCGGTCATCCTGGCCGGTGAAAGAATCACGCCCGCAGCGAACCAGATCCCGCAGGTAGCAAAATCAAGCCGTCGAGTCAGCGCGGCAAACGATCCAGTCTTGGCATCGTAAATTCGCCCGAAACCGTAGGTCTGCATCATCCCGTGCCAAACTCCCCAGAGAAACACAATCATCACGACCGGATTGGTCTTGATGTCCCAAAAATAAAAACCGACGCAGACGGCGAGCAGAAAAATTGGAGCGATAATAAAGCGCCACCGAAAACGCTCGAACAGTGCGCGATCGCCGTAAGCGCGAATCATTCCCGGCAAGTGATGGCCCATTGCGCCAAAAGCGGCGACGAAAAGATAGATTTCCTGCGCACTCCAGCGTGCCTGCGCCAGGGTGAAGAGTGGAATAATTAGCAATGGCGTTCCGACGTAGAGAATCAGGTCGCGCCAGCTGTCGAGAATCCAGACATTGCGCTTCGGCACGAGCGCCAAGACTGGCGGAACAGCTTCTGGACGCGAAAAGGCGGTGACGTGCTGCATGGCGCTGCGGGGGCTCTATTTTCCTCAGATCGGCGGGAAAATCAATCCCGGGCTATGTCCGACACGGTCGTAAGATCGACATCTTCCATGCGCGCGCTTTCCCCGTTCCACGCGAAAATACAGTGACGCTTGTGAAACACACTCAAACAGAAGAGCTAAAAGAGCGCGACTTCCTTTGCGTTGTCAGCGACGCATTTCGTGTTTTCGCGCGTCGCTCCTCCGTGATGCTCGGAAGCGCGTGGGCGTTTGCAGGCGCGATGCTCGTAATTCTCGTTTGGATTCTGACCGGCCCGACTTTTCATTTTTCCGATACCTGGCAACTGATCATCAATACCGGGACGACCATCGTCACGTTCCTGATGGTGTTCCTGATTCAAAACACCCAGAACCGCGATGCCAAGGCGATGCAATTGAAACTCGATGAGATCATTCGCGCGCTGAAGAAAGCGCGAAATGAACTGGTCGATCTGGAAGATCTTTCCGACGAAGAATTGAAGAAACTGGAAGACCAATTCAAACAGCTGCGACAAAAAGCCGAGCGCGACGGAACTCAATTGTCGCGGCACGCCGAGCCGAGCAAATTGCGCTGAGCTTGTTCGTTAATCGTCTGGTTTTCGCGCAACGCCCGTTCTCAGAAAAACCTTGCCGCTCGGGCAAAGCCGAAACACTTCGCAGTTGGCGCAATCTGGTTTGCGCGCGAAACAGCGGCGGCGCCCATGCCAGATCAACCAATGGCTCCAATTCGTCCAATGCTCTTTCGGCACGAGCTTCATCAAATCGCGCTCGATCTTCTCCGGATCTTTTTCTTTGGTCAGGCCAAGGCGCTGCGACAAACGGATCACGTGCGTGTCGACGACAATCCCGTCGTTTACGCCAAATGCGTTTCCCAAAACAACATTCGCCGTTTTCCGACCGACACCGGGCAGTTCGCGCAGTTCTTCCATCGAATCGGGGACCTTACCGCCAAATTTGTTGGCGATTGTCGACGTGGCCGCGCGGATGCTCTTGGTCTTGTTGCGGAAAAATCCGGTCGATTTGATCGCGTTCTCCAGCTCAGCTTGCGGCGCCTTCGCATAATCTTTCGCGCTCCGATATTTCTTGAACAACGCCGGCGTCACCATGTTCACGCGCTTGTCGGTGCATTGCGCGGAGAGAATCGTCGCGATCAACAACTCGAGCGGATTCTCGAAATTCAGCTCGGTGCGCGCGTTTGGGTAAACTTTTGGCCAGATTTTTATCAACTGCGCGACCCGTTCACTGGCTTTCATTTATTTTGCGTTGTCATCCTGAGCGAAGCGAAGGACCTCTCACAAGCTGATTGATCACTAACTACGCTTGCGGTGCTCAATGCTTCGATTGCGAGATCCCTCGTTGCGAGCCCCACTGGCATTCGCTCGGGGGATGACAGGTCAAACCTGCTCCGCGTAGCGCTCGAGTTTTTGCGCCAGCTCTGGCGGAACGTGCGCGACAATCAGCGCGGCTTCGCCTTCGTACCGCAGCTCGAGTACATGACCAACGCGATGAATTTCGGCGATCAACGCCGACTCGCTTGCCGGAATGCGGAAACGGGAGCGCAATCGCCACGCACTGAGCGCATCCTGCAAGGCTTGCACGAGCCTGTTCACGCCTTCGCCGGTCCGCGCAGAGATCGCTACGCTTGCCGGATATCGTTTCGTGTAGGTCTCGGCCAGCTCACGATTGGCGAGATTGTCGATCTTATTGAAGACGATCAGCGTTTGCTTCCCGAATGCATCAAGTTCCTTGATCACGCCCTCGACCGCTTCCATCTGATCGTCCACCCGCGGATGACTAAGATCGACAATGTGAATGAGGAGATCGGCCTCGCTCACTTCTTCCAGCGTCGCTTTAAAGGATTCGATCAATGTGTGCGGAAGCTTTCGCAAAAATCCCACCGTGTCGGTGAGCAGCACCCGCTGTTTGTTCGGTAAAACAAAACTGCGCGTGGTCGGATCGAGCGTGGCGAAAAGTCTGTTCTCAGTCACGAGATCCGCGCCGGTGAGCAAATTCAAAAGGGTCGATTTGCCGGCGTTGGTGTAGCCAACGACCGCCGCAACCGGCCATTGATGCCGTTTGCGCCCCTGGCGCTGGACGGCGCGTGTTTTGCGGACCGCTTCCAGTTCGCGCTCGAGTCGCGCGATCCGTTCTTGGACCCGACGTCGGTCGACTTCCAATTGCGTTTCACCCGGACCGCGCGTGCCGATCCCGCCCGTTTGTCGTGACAGGTGGTGCCACATGCGTGTCAGTCGCGGCAATAAGTATTGCAGCTGCGCCAGCTCAATCTGCAAGCGGCCTTCGCGGCTGCGTGCGCGCTGCGCAAAAATATCGAGAATGAGTTGGGTGCGGTCGAGCACTTTGCGCGCGAGCAAATTTTCCAGGTTGCGTCCCTGCGCCGGTGAGAGTTCGTCATCGAAAATCACCGAGGTCACTTCTCGCTCGTGGAACGAATCTTTGATCTCTTCGGCTTTGCCCTTGCCAATATAATACGGCGCCGTCGGTTTCGGCAGCTTTTGGGTGATGGTATCGACCACTTCGGCGCCGGCGGAATTCGCCAGCTCGGCCAATTCTTCGAGTGAGTCCCGCAAGTCCCATTTCGAGACGCCTTGTTTCTCGAGACCGATTAAGAGAGCGCGCTCGTGCGTTTTCTTCGGACGTGTTTCAATCATTCCCTAGCGCAACCCCGAAAGATTTCGCGAGTTGCGAAATCCGTTTCACGGCTTCGTTGTGACTTAGAAGCGATAAATTCAGCGGTTTAAAATTAGTTTGCCGCCGAAACCAGGTCAACTGCCTTTTGGCATAACGTCGCGTCGCTTGTTGAATCGAGGCCACGCATTGCTCGCCACGGGACGAGTCCGTCCGACTGGCGGACAAGATCGACATCTTCCCGTCGAGCAATTCGCGAATCTCGCGCAAACCGATCATCTTCGATGCCGTTTCGCTCATCGCGCCAGCCGCGCGGACTTCTTCGATGACGCCATTCTCAAACATCGTCTCCACGCGGCGATTAATCCTTTCGTAGAGTTCATCGCGGTCACGAAAAACGAACACGCCTTTAGTGGCCGCCGTCTCGGCGGCGCCGCCCCATTTGCCGCTGAGGACGGCGGCCTCTACAGCTTTCCATCCAGTGCGCTGTGCCGAGGCGGATTTTCCAGTGAGCAAACAGATTTCCAATGCGCGCATGACACGCCGCCGATTTTTCAGGTCGATCTTGCGCGCGCTTTCCGGATCAAGCTCGGCAAGTCGCAGGCTCAATTGATCGAGACTCAATTTATTTAACTTGGCTCGCGTCTTCGGGTCGGATTCGACTGCTGGAGATAATCCGTGCGTCAACGCTTTGACGTAGAGCCCGCTCCCGCCCACGATGACCGCCAACTTGCCGCATGAATGAATTTCGCTGATGGCTTGGAGCGCAAGTCGGCGAAATTTCGCGGCGTTCATCTCTTCCGAGATCGACATCGTGCCGATCAGATGATGCGGTGCTTTTGCCAACGTTGCGGTATCCGGCTTTGCCGTCAGCAAATCGAGCCCGCGATAAATTTGGAACGCGTCCGCGCTCACAATTTCTCCGCCGAGCTCGCGCGCAACGTCAGCCGCGATCTCCGATTTACCGGTCGCCGTCGGACCGACAATGAAGAGGACGTCGCGCATAAAAAAATCGGGAGACGCGCGCGCCTTAACGAGCGCTACGTCTCCCGACTGAAATCACAGGCTGCGCTTAACTTTGCGAGTACTCGCTCGATTTCGCGCCGCTGACCACGAGCTTGCGTCCGAGGAATTCCTTATCGTGCAATTCATCCACCGCGCGCTTGGCTTCCTCGATCGTCTGCATTTGGACGAAGGCGAAACCTTTCGAGCGTTGGTTGTGCCGATAGCTCACTACTTCGGCGTTTTGCACATGGCCGACGCCGTTGAAGAGCTCGAAGAGATCGCTCTCGGTTGCGTCGAAGGATAAATTGCCGACGTAAAGACGCGGCGAAGTGACTTCGACTGATTCGGGTTTACGCGACGGCCGCGATTGCTCTTGCGACCGCTGGTGCTGCTGTTGCTGACCATTGCGTGATTGTGTGGCTGGTTTTCGTGTATCGCCGCCGGTTCCAAAAAATGCGGCGATTCGTTGCCAGAATGTTTTCTGTTTCGGAGCCGGCGCGCGCTGCTCTTGGAAACGCCCGCGGCCACCTCGTCGTCGAGACTGGCCGCGCCCATGGCGCTGGCGTCTCCCTTGTTGATGAGAGTTCATGTTGATCCTCAATATTGTCCCAATTGTTTAATGGGCGGAGCGCATCCAATGATGCACGGTCCGCGGCGCGCGAACCCCGAGAGGTCCACAAATTGCAAGCAGTCTGTGACGCCGCCGGAAACTCCGCCTCGTCATGTCGGAAATAGAATCGTCTTAAGATGCAACCCGCCGTGGTCAGCCAATCAAATCGCGAAGATGAGAAACCTCGCTTCATACTTTTAGCCTCGCTTGAAAACGGATGCTCGGAGGATCGAAATAGATTCCCGACATCTACGGGCCGATTATCGCCTGCCAGGCTGGCGATTGCAAGTGGAACAAAATGTCGATCCTAAGAACGAATCCAAGCGTCTCGGATAGAGTAGGCGCGCGACTTCAGGTATTCGGGTGGCCGCTCCCCGCGAATCGGCTTGGCGAAGTGCAGTAACGCACGCGCACATAGCCGCGGCTCATACCCAAATTCCGGCATCAGATCGCGGCAATGCCATTCCACCCAGCCGATCTCGTCTTCGGACAATTCGTGCTCCCATCGCGACGCCGGCTCGGCAGTCACTTCAGAAAATGCGATCTGCGCCGCGGAATTGCCGCCCCACGGCTGACCAATCTTCGTCGGTCTAAGAACGATGTCGGGATCAAAAGCGACCTCGAGATAGTCAGATACATTTTTCATCACAGCTGATGGTTCGCTCACCAGCTGCTCGAACTGAACGAACAAACCAGGAACGTCTCCGCTGCGCACGCGTCGCGCCAACTTCGCGGCCACGCGCCAGTGCGCGACCACGTAATAAACTGAGAACCGTTTCGTTCTTCGCGTTTTTTCCAACGCGATTTGCGTCGCCAGAATCGCGCGCGGGTCGCGCAACGTGACCAGCAATTTCGCCTCCGGAAATCGCGCGAAGATTTCATCGACATGATTCCGATTCGCCGGCGTCTTCTCGATCCAGCGCTGAATGCGATCGGGGGGCACGCAGATCGTCGCAGCGTACGATTCCGCCATGAGCGCGAGTAAATCGCGCTGCCCGTTCGCCGGATCGAATGCAACGCGCTCGAATGCTTCGAAGAATTTCTGCTGCGGAAAATTTGTGTATTCGTGCTCGCGCCATTTCGGTTCCCCGCCGAACAAGACGCGCGAGAACGATTCCTTGGTTAGATAATCGAATTGTACGCGTCGGCCCGCGTTCCGATATTTCGTCAGAACAGTTGGGAAATAAGCAGTCTCCTGCGGCAGAACGAGAACTTCGGGATGACCGTCGAGCAACGCCCCCAGCAGTGTCGTCCCCGACTTGGCCTGGCCGGCAATGAAGCAAGCTCGCTGATCAAATGGAAGATTTTCCATCGGCACTTTTAATTGTGCGACTTAGCGCCGAGTTCTTCAATCACTCAACGTTGTTATCCCGAGCGGAGCGAGGGGTCTTCCCGTCGGAGCCTACATCACACAATCTAAGGAGCGCGATCTGCTTTTGAGAGATCCCTCATCCCGCATTGCAGGATTCGGGATGACAGCAGGTGTTATTTCGCGGCGCGCGATTTCAGAAACCAATGAACAAAGCGCGGCAAACCGTCTTGGAATTTCGTCTTCGGATTGTAACCGAGAAGTTTCCGCGCTTTGGAAATGTCGGCGCAGGTCAACGGCATGTCGCCCGGCTGCTCAGGCAACCGGTTGATCTTTGCTTTCTTGCCGAGCGTCTTTTCGATCGCGGCGATCAAGTCTTCGAGCTGAATCGTTTCACTCTCGCCGAGATTAAAAACGTCGAACATGGGCCCGTCGTATTTGAGCGCCGCCGCCGTCCCTTGGATGATGTCGTCGATGTAGGTGTAGTCGCGGCGCGTCGTGCCGTCACCGAACTGATCGATCGGTTCGTCCGCATGAATTTTTCGCGTGAACTGATGGATCGCGAGATCGGGACGTTGTCGCGCCCCGTAAACGGTGAAATAGCGCAGCGCGACGATTCGAATTTTGTAGAGATGCGAGTAAGTCGAGCAGAGAAATTCACCACCGATTTTCGTAGCCGCATAAGGACTCAACGTTTGGGTGAGATGTTCTTCTTCTGAGAATGGAACCTTCTTGGCCGCGCCGTAAACCGATGAGCTTGAGGCGAAGATGAAGCGTCCGACTCCGTTTGTGCGCGCCGCTTCGAGCAAATGCAGCGTGCCCGCGACATTGGTGTCGTAATAAAGCTGCGGCTGTTGAATCGACGGACGAACCCCCGCGCGCGCAGCCAGATGGGCGATTACGTCGAACTTTTCCTTTCCAAATAAACTCGCGACTTTGTCGCCGTCGCGGAGATCGACATCGTGCACCGTGATCTCCTTTTCAACGGTGGAAATGTTGTCCCGTTTGATTCGCGGATCGTAAAAATCATTAAAATCGTCGAGGATCGCGACATCATGTCCGTCAGCCAGTAGTTTTTCGACCAGATGGGAGCCGATGAATCCAGCGCCTCCGGTCACGAGAATCCTCATGTGTGCAGAAGATCAACCACGAAGGACACGAAGTGCACGAAGAAAATTGCGGTTGTACCTCGCAACCTTTGTGTTCTTCGTGATCTTCGTGGTTAAATGAAACGCGCGATTTGGCTGAGTGCGCTCGCATTTGTATTAGCGTTTGTCGTCGTACTTGCTTGGAAAATTGGTCCAGAACTCACGCGACCGAAGTATGTCGATCCCGCTTTTCGGATCCCATCACCGCTCGAGCTCGCTTCAATTCCGACCGCGACGCATTTTGATTTTCCACTCGGGAACGAAAACGGCGCGATGGCTTACAACGCGCAGCGTTTCGCCGAGAACAAGCATCTCGGCGATGATTTGAACGGAATCGGTGGCGAAAACAGCGACCTCGGCGATCCGATTTACGCGATTGCCGACGGCCGCGTCCTGCTCGCGCGCGACGGCGGCCCTGGCTGGGGCCACGTCGTTATTTTGCTCCACGCCCATCTCGAAAACGGCGAACGAAAGTATGTGGAGTCGTATTACGGACACGTGCAAGATATGCTGGTGCATCCGGGCGAAACCGTGAAACGCGGCCAGCAAATCGCGACCGTTGGCACCGCCAACGGTCGTTACTTCGCCCATCTCCATTTTGAAATGCGCGAATTCATCACGCCCTTTATCGGCCCTGGTTATCGCGAAAACACGCGCGGCTGGATTAATCCGACGAAGTTCATCGAAGCGCACCGCTAAGTCCGAGCCGGACTGGCACTTTTTGTCATGTCGACCGAGGTGGAGACATCTCTTACTATTTCTGACTAACGACGGGGTGATTAGGAAGCGCGCGGATTACCAGAAATATCTAGAGATTCCTCGATTTCGCTCGGAATGATAGAAGCAAAATGAAACTCGAGCGAAATCGCGGAACTATTGTCCTTATGCTCACCATTGCGGTTGGCTTTGGAATCGAGATCGCGACCAATAGTATTGGTAACGACGCTGCGCTCTTAAAACTCGGCGCGCTGCCGGATGATGGCCAATTGCGGGGCGAATTCTGGCGCATCGCTACCTATTCGTTTCTTCATTTCAATTGGCTGCACCTGCTTCTAAATGTCGGATTGCTTTTCTGGATTGGTCGAATTGTTGAGCAACAAATCGGCACTGCACGAGGTGCACTGATCTATTTTGTCAGCGTGCTTTGCTCGGCCGCTGTAATTCTCCTCGTGCATAACTGGCATCCGAAAGAAGGCGCCACGGTCGGCGCGTCCGGCGGTGTTTTCGGTTTATTAGGCGCAGGGTTAATAATTTCATATCGCCAGCACGGCGACGATCGATTGCGAAGGTGGCTTTGGATCGTGCTCATAGCGGGATTCGGCGTCTCTCTGTTTCCCGATATCAGTATGGCCGGTCACATCGGCGGAATCATCGGCGGCGTACCGTTGCCGCTGCTTGTAAAAGCACGAAGAAATGAAAATTGACGGATGTAGGGCACTGATCACCGGCGCTTCGGCTGGAATCGGCCGGGAATTTGCGCGACAACTGGCGTCTCGAGCGCGTACCCTCGTCCTCATCGCGCGACGCGAGCAACGGTTGAATGAGCTGCGCGACGAACTTCGAAACCAAAACGCGCAATTGAGCATTCACGTACGCGTTGTCGATCTTTTCGACAAATCGCAAATCGATGAGCTGGTGCGATGGCTCCAGGAGAACAAGATCGACATCGACTTCTTGATTAACAACGCCGGCATTGGCGATCAGGGTCCCTTCGCCACGATTGAGCCCGGCCGACTCAACGCCATGATTCAAATCAACATCACTGCGCTCACGCTGTTCACGCGCAAGTTGCTGCCGCAAATGATTTCGCAAAAGCGAGGCGCGATTTTGAATGTCAGCTCGTCCGCCGGCTTTCTTCCGATCCCGGAATTTAACGTTTACGCAGCGACCAAAGCGTACGTCACCAGTTTTTCGGAATCTCTCCGCGCGGAAGTGCGCGGCAGCGGCGTGACCGTAACCGCACTTTGCCCGGGTCCAGTTCGCACGGAATTTCAGCGACTCGCGCAGCGCTCGGGTGGCGAACCGGATTCGGCGCCGGAGTTCGTCTACGTTTCAGTAGAGCAGACAGTGCGCGACGCGCTCGCCGCAATCGAAGCTGATAAGCCGCTCGTTATTCCCGGCTTCGTGATGAAAATCGCAATGTTCCTCATCCGCATCACGCCGATGTCGATCCTGCGACTCGCCTGGCGGTTCGGCGCGAAGCGCGGCTAATTGCCAAAACAAAAGCGGCGGTTCGAGAACAACCGCCGCTTTCAAATCATTCGCAGGCGAGACGCCTGCCTCCACAGAAGTTATGAGGATTTGTATTTGACCGAGCAGCCGTACGGTTTGGTTTGCGCGTTGGAGACCGGTTTGCCGGCGAGTGATTCATCGAGCGCGGCTTTGACGTAATTAGTCGAGCTCGGAATGTCGGCCGGATTGGGCGATGCTTTGCTGTCGATCGCGCCTTCGTAAACGATTTTACCTTCCGGACTAATCACGACCATGTTCGGCGTGTTCTTGGCACCATAAAGTTTGGCCACTTTGCTTTCAGGATCGAGCAGGAGTGCGGTCT
>Ga0209474_10004428_pt1 | contig 12151 bp, 10 predicted proteins | sample GraSoiAngelo_145_FD_185902 | JGI IMG/M metagenome (GOLD analysis project Ga0209474, IMG submission 185902) | Grasslands soil microbial communities from the Angelo Coastal Reserve, California, USA - 14_1009_05_20cm (SPAdes) (version 2) | ecosystem: Environmental > Terrestrial > Soil > Grasslands...
GGGCTCGTCCTCGAGGGCGACGCCGTTCCGCCGGCCGGCAGCGAGGTCGTGGCCGGCGACGCCGTGATCGGCGCGGTCACCAGCGCGACGCGCTCGCTCGGGCTCGGCCGTCCCATCGCGCTCGCCCTCGTGCGGCGCACTCACGCGGAGCCCGGCACCGGCGTCGGCGTCCGGATCGACGGCGCCGTCGTCCCCGCCACCGTCAGCGCGCTGCCGTTCACGCGCTGACCGGAACCCTCCCATGAGCCAGAACCGTCTCGCCAGGGAAACCAGCCCGTACTTGCTGCAGCACGCCCACAACCCGGTGGACTGGTATCCGTGGGGCGAGGAGGCGTTCACGCGCGCCCGGAGCGAGAACAAGCCGATCTTGCTCTCGGTCGGCTACTCGGCGTGCCACTGGTGCCACGTGATGGAGCGCGAGTCCTTCGAGAATCCGGACATCGCCGGTCTCATGAACGAGAGCTTCGTCAGCGTGAAGGTCGACCGCGAGGAGCGGCCCGACGTCGATCACATCTACATGCAGGCCGTGCAGTCGATGACCGGGCACGGCGGCTGGCCCATGACCGTATTCCTCACGCCCGAGGGCACGCCGTTCTACGGCGGCACCTACTTCCCGCCGCAGGACCGTCACGGGCTGCCCGGCTTCCCGAAGCTGCTGGCGGCCATCGCGGAGGCCTGGCGCTCGCGGCGCGGCGAGGTCGAGCAGTCGGCCCGCCAGCTCACCGAGTCGCTCGGGCAGACCGAGCGGCTGCGCGGCTCGGCGCAGCTGCTGACCGAGGAGCTGCTGTTCACGGCGTTCCAGGGCGTGTCGGCGCAGTTCGACGAGGAGTGGGGCGGGCTCGGCGGCGCACCGAAGTTCCCGCAGCCGATGATCTGGGAGTTCGTGCTGCGCTTCTGGAAGCGGTCGAAGAACCCGTACGCCCAGCGCATGGTCCACACCACGCTGATCCGCATGGCGCGCGGCGGGATGTACGACCACCTCGGCGGCGGCTTCGCCCGCTACTCGGTCGACGCCCACTGGATGGTGCCGCACTTCGAGAAGATGCTCTACGACAACGCCCAGCTCGCCTCCGTCTACCTGCACGCCTGGCTCGCCTTCGGCGATCCCGAATGCCGGCGCGTCTGCGAGGAGACGCTCGACTACCTCCTGCGCGACATGACCGATCCCGCCGGCGGCTTCTACTCGGCAGAGGACGCCGATTCCGAGGGTCACGAGGGCAAGTTCTACGTGTGGGCGGCCGACGAGATCCGTGACGTGCTGGGCGCCGACGCCGACCGCGCGCTCGCGTACTGGGGCATCGACCGCGGGGCGAACTTCGAGGGCAAGAACATCCTCTACCTCCCCGGCGAGCCCGACCCGGAGGCGATCGCCCCGCTGCGCCGGCGCCTGCTCGAGGCGCGCGAGCGACGCGTGCGGCCCGGCCGCGACGACAAGGTACTGGCCGGCTGGAACGGCCTGGCCTGTCGCGCGCTGGCCGAGGCCGGGCGCGCCCTCGGCCGCAGCGACTACGTCGCGGCGGCCGTGCGCAACGCCGAGTTCGTGCTGGGCGCGATGCGCGCGGGCGGCCGCCTGCTGCGCACGTGGAAGTCGGGACGTGCGCACCTGCTCGGCTATCTCGAGGACTACGCGATGGTGGCCGACGCGCTGCTCGACGTCTACGAGGCGACGTTCGACCCCCGCTGGCTCGACGAGGCGCGCGCGCTGGCCGACGACATGCTGCGCCTGTTCTGGGACGACGCGCTCGAGGGCTTCTACGACACCGGCCACGATCACGAGCGGTTGATCGTGCGGCCGCGCAATCTCTTCGACAACGCCGTGCCCGCGGGCTCGTCGGTGGCGATCGAGACGCTGCTGCGCCTGGCCGAGTTCACCGGCGAGGCGACCTACGAGTCGCGCGCGGCGGCGGCGCTGCGGCCGCTGGGCGATCTCATGAGCCGCCACCCGACCGGCTTCGGCCGCTTCCTCTGCGCGCTCGACTTCCACCTGGGCCCGCGTGTCGAGGTGGCGCTGGTCGGGGCCTCCGGCGACGGGCTCGAGCCGCTGGTCGGTGAGGTGTTCGGCCGGTTCCTGCCGAATCGCGTGGTGGCGGGCCGGCGGGGCGGCGACCCGCGCGCGGCCGAGCGGATCCCGCTCCTCGAGGGACGCGAGGCCGTGGGTGGCCGCGCGACCGCGTACGTCTGTCGCAACTACGCCTGCGACCTGCCGGCCACCGACCGCGAGACCCTGGCCCGCCAGCTCGACCCGCTGTGAGCCGCGCGCGGGCCGCCGCCCTCGCGCTCGCCCTGCTGTTGCTGGTCACACGCTCGGCCTCCGCCCAGCTCGACGAGCTGCTCAAGAAGCTCGAGCAGCTTCCCGGTGGCGCGCCCACGCCGAGCGCGCCCGCCGGCGCGCTCGGCGACGTGAAGATCGGCCAGGCCCTCAAGCAGGCGCTGCAGGTGGGTACGGAGAACGCGGTCAAGCTGACCGGCCGCACCGACGGTTACTTCAAGAACGAGGCGATCAAGATCCTGCTGCCCGATCGGCTGAAGTCGCTGGAGCAGGGGTTGCGCATCGTCGGCTTCGGTCCCCAGGTCGACGAGCTGGTGCTCGGCATGAACCGCGCCGCCGAGCGGGCCGCGCCCGGCGCCAGGCAGATCTTCTTCGACGCCATCGGCGAGATGACGATCGACGACGCCCAGCACATCCTGAACGGCCCCGCGACCGCCGCCACCGACTACTTCAAGGGCAAGACGACGCCGAAGCTGACGACGGCGTTCCGGCCGGTCGTCGAAAAGTCGATGAGCCAGGTCGGCGTCACGCAGAAATACGAGGAGCTCCTCGGACGGGCCGAGACGATCCCGTTTCTCGACGCCGAGCGCCTCGATCTGAACCAGTACGTCGTCGGCAAGGCGCTCGACGGCCTGTTCCACGTCGTCGGCGAGGAGGAGCAGAAGATCCGCGCCAACCCCGCCGCCCGCGTCACGGATCTCCTGCGCGAGGTGTTCGGAAGCCGGTCAGCGCCTCAGCGATAGGCACACGGCGGCACCGGCGTCCGGAAGGGCGCCTGCGTGAGGTGCTCGCCCGGGGCGAAGAGGCGGAGCTGGTGCGGCGCCGGTGCTCCGGCCAGCCGGCGGCCGCGCAGCGTGAGGTAGTACCCGGCTCGCACCGTGTCGACCCCGATGCGCTTGAGATCGCGCAGGTCGCGCAGGACGGAGTGCCGGCGCGTCTGCACGATCGTCCGCGCGGCCCGGGGGCCGACGCCGGGCACGCGCAGGAGCATCTCGAGCGGCGCCCGGGTGACGTCGAGCGGAAAGCGCTCGGCATGGGCCAGCGCCCACGTCGTCTTCGGATCGTGCTCGAGCGGGAGGTTGCCGTCGGCGCCGAACGCCAGCTCGTCGAAGCGGAACCCGTACTCGCGCAGCAGATGCTCGGCCTGGTAAAGACGGGCCTCGCGGGCGGCCGGCGTCGGGGCGAGGTTCTCGAAGGGTGTGCCGACCACCGGCTGGAAGGCGCTGAAGTGGGCGTGGTGCAGCAGGCGCTGGCGCTCGAGCCGGGCGACGAGGCCGAGCACCTCGCGATCGCGCTCGCCGGTGGCGCCGACGACGAACTGCGTGGTCGTGCTGCCGCGCGGCCCCGGTCCGCCCTCCTCGCGCGCCTGGCGATAGAGGCGACCGGCCAGCTCGAGCTTGGGCAGCAGATCGCCGGAGAGATCCTTCTCCCTGGCGAGCCGGCGGACGTGGTCGTCGGTGGGCCCCTCGAGATTGACGGACACGCGGGTGGCCAGTCGCACCGCCGCCTCGACCTGCGCCGTCTCGGCGCCCGGCAGCAGCTTCACGTGGATGTAGCCCTGAAAGCCCTCGCGCCGCCGGAGCAGCTCGAGGGTGGCCAGCATGCGGTCGGTGGCGCGCGTCGCCCGGCCCGGCACGCCGGACGTGAGGAAGAGGCCCTGGGCCAGGTGCTTGCGCTGGACCTCCATGAACGTGGTCGCGACCTCTTCGGGACTGACGGTGGCGCGCGGGACGTTGCCGCCGCAGAACGTCGGGCAGTAGCCGCAGGACAGCGAGCAGGCGTTGGTCTGCATGACGCGCATGAGGTTGATCGAGCCGCCGCCGGGGATGCGCGCCTGCGCGATGCCCATGGAGGTGATGGGCCGCCCCTGCAGCGGCACCGCGCGGCGATAACGCGGCATGCCCTGCTCGCGATCGGTGAGCGCCGCCTCGGAGAGAAGCTCCATCCGCCGTCGAAGATCCACGGCAGATATATACCAAACAAAAGACGAGTAGTCTAGCCCGACACTCCAACTGCGCCGAGGCCGGCCAAATGATCGATCTCGCTCGGCGAAATACCGAGCTCGGCCAGGACCTCGCGAGTGTGCTCGCCCAGGCGCGGCGCCGGCCGCCGGACCGCAGGCCGCTTGCCGCCGACGGCGAACGGAAAGCCGAGCATCCGCACCGATCCGAGCCCGGGCTGCTCGACGTCCTGAACCATCCCGAGGTGCCGGATCTGGGGGTCGTCGAAGACCTGATCGAACTCGTAGATCGGGCCGACGGCGATGCCGACGCCGATCAGGCGCTCGACCCACTCGTCCACGGTGCGCTTGGCCAGCGCCGCCTCCACGCGCGCCTTGAAGGCCGCATGATTCGCGATTCGCGCCTCGTTGGTCGCGAAGCGCGCCTCCTCGATCAGCCCCTCGTCGCCGAGCGCGCGGCAGAGCTTGTCGTACTGCTCGGGATTGAGGATGACGACGTTGATGAAGCCGTCGGCGGCCTTGAACGCCTCGGCCGGCGTGACGTTGGGATTGCGGTTGCCGACGCGCTTGGGCGCGACCCCCGACGAGAAGTAGTGCGCCGAGGGATCGGGCAGCAGCGCGAGGCTGGAGGCCAGCAGGCTGACGTCCACGTGCTGGCCGCGGCCGGTCCGGAACCGCTGGACGAGCGCCGCGCAGACCGCGCCGAAGGCGATGTACGAGGCGGCGACGTCGGAGATCGAGCCGCCGGGCCGGGTGGGCGGATCGCCGGGCTGGCCGGTGAGCGCCATCAGGCCGCTCATGCCCATCGCGATGGTGTTGTAGCCCGGCCGGCGGGCGTAGGGACCGTCCTGGCCGTACCCGCTCACGGAGGCGTAGACGACGGCCGGATTGGCGGCGCTCAGCGCCGCGTAACCGAGGCCGAGGCGCTCGGCGACGCCGGGTACGAAGTTCTCGAGGACGACGTCGGCGCGGCGAGCGAGCTCGCGGATGATCTTCGCGCCCTCGGGATGCTGCAGATCCACGGCGATGGCCCGCTTGTTGCGGTTGATGCTGGCGAAGCCGAGGCTCATGCCGTCCTTGCCGCCGCCGAGGTAGCGCATGTCGTCGCCGCGCCCGGGACGCTCGACCTTGACCACGTCGGCGCCGAGGTCGGCGAGCATCATCGCGCAGTAGGGCCCGGCGATGACGCGCGAGAGGTCGAGCACGCGGATGCCGTCGAGCATCAGGCGCGGTCGAGGAACCCCTCGGTCATCGCGTTGACCTCGGGGATGCCGGTGCGCGCGAGCGCGTTGATGCGCGCCTTCATCTCGGCCAGCGGCCGGAACGGCTTGCTCGCCAGCTTCTCGGCGTACTCGCGCACCGTCTTCGCGAGCTCGTGACCGGGAACGACGCGGTGCACGAGGCCCCACTGCCGCGCCTCCTCGGCCGTGAAGCGCCGGCCCTCGAGGATGATCTCCTTGGCGCGGGCCGGGCCCACCAGCCGCACGAAGCGCGTGGTCGAGCCGACCCCGAGGGGCACGCCGAGGTCGACCTCGGGGATCCACAGCTGCGCCTCGGTCGCCGCGATGCGGAAGTCGCAGGCCAGCGTCAGGCCCCAGCCGCCGCCGACCGCGTGGCCGTTGATGGCGGCGATCGTGGTCTGCTCGAGGTTCTCGAGCAGCGTGTTGGCGCGCTCGAAGAGCCGGCGGAACTGGCTCTTGCGCTGGGCGAAGGCCTGGCGACGCTCCTCGGGCGACATGCTGCTCTTGAGCCCGGCATCGGCGCCGGCGCAGAATACCGGCGGCGCGCCGGTGACGATGACGACCCGGGTGGACGCGTCGTCGCGCAGGGCGGCGAACGCGGCGCCCAGCTCAGTGAGCATGGGATCGCTCAGCGAGTTGCGCTTGTCGGGGCGATTGAGGGTGACGGTCGCGATGACGCCGTCGCGGGTGAGCAGGACGTTGGCAGCCACAGCGGAACCTTTATCATAGGGACGGGCCCATGACCACCGAGAGCAGCGAGATCGTCTGGCGACCGACGCCCGAGCACCTCGAGCGCTCGCGCATCGCGCGCTTCATGAAGGCCCACGGGCTCGCCTCGCTCGCCGACCTGCAGCGCCGGTCGGTCGCCGACCCCGAGTGGTACTGGGACGCGGTGGTGCGCGATCTCGGCGTGCGCTGGACGGCGCCGTACACGCGCGTGCTCGACGCCTCGCACGGCGTGCCGTGGCCCACGTGGTTTCCCGGCGGCCGCCTCAACTTCACCGACAACTGCGTGGACCGCCACGTCGACGCCGGCCGCGGCGCCAAGCCCGCGATCGTCTGGGAGGGCGACGACGGCCGCACGCGCACGCTGACCTACGCCGAGCTGGCCGCCGAGGTCAACCGCCTGGCCAACGCGCTCGAGGCGCTGGGCGTCGGCGAGGGCGATCGGGTCGGCGTCTTCCTGCCGATGTCGCCGGAGGCGGCCATCGCCACGCTGGCAGTCGTCAAGATCGGCGCCATCTACACGCCGTGCTTCTCCGGCTTCGGCGCCGGCGCCGTGGCCTCGCGCCTGTCGGACTGCGAGGCCAGGCTGCTGATCACCGCCGACGGCTTCCAGCGCCGCGGCCAGGTCGTGAAGATGAAGGAGACCGCCGACGAGGCCGTCGCCCAGTGCCCGTCGGTGAAGGCCGTGCTCGTCTACCGTCGCCTCGGGCGCGAGATCCCGTGGTCGGCGGGACGCGATCGGTGGTGGCACGAGGCGGTGGCCGGCCAGAGTGACCGCGCGCCCGCCTTGCCGGTCGAGGCCGATCGTCCCTGCCTGATCATCTACACCTCGGGCACGACCGGCAAGCCGAAGGGTGCGGTGCTCACGCACGGCGGGTTTCTCATCAAGGCCGCGCACGACTTCGGCTACTGCATGGACGTCGGCGAGAACGATCGCCTGTTCTGGCTGACCGACCTCGGCTGGCTCATGGGCCCGATGGCGTTCACCGCTGCGCTCTTCCACGGCGGCACCGCGGTCGTCTTCGAGGGCGTGCCCGATCATCCGAAGCCCGACCGCCTCTGGAGCCTGGTCGAGCGCCACCGCATCAGCGTGATGGGCCTCTCACCGACCGCGGTCCGCGCCCTGATGCCGCACGGCCCCGAGCATGTGCACGCGCACGACCTGTCGTCGCTGCGGATCCTGGGCTCCACCGGCGAGCCGTGGAACCCGGAGCCGTACCGCTGGCTGTTCGAGAACGCCGGCAAGGCGCGCATCCCGATCATCAACTACACCGGCGGGACGGAGATCTCCGGCGGCATCCTGGGCTGCTTCCCGATCGCCCCGATCAAGCCCTGCTCGTTCGCCGGCCCCATTCCCGGCATGGCCGCCGACTGCTTCGACGAGAACGGCCGGCCCGTCCGCGGGCAGGTGGGCGAGCTCGTCATCACGCGGCCCTGGCCCGGCATGACCGCCGGCTTCTGGAAGGATCGCCAGCGCTACGAGGAGACGTACTGGTCGCGCTGGCCCGACGTCTGGGTCCACGGCGACTGGGCCTTCGTCGACCCCGACGGCTTCTGGTTCATCCAGGGCCGCTCCGACGACACGCTGAAGATCGCCGGCAAGCGGCTGGGGCCGGCGGAGGTGGAGTCGGTGCTGGTCGGCCATCCCGCGGTCGCCGAGGCCGGGGTGATCGGCGTGCCCCACGAGGTGAAGGGCGAGGCGGTCGTCTGCTTCGTCGTGCTACGCCCGGGCCAGGCAGCCTCCGAGCCGCTGCGCCGCGAGCTGTCGGACCGCGTCGCGGCGGAGATGGGCAAGGCGCTCAAGCCCGAGAAGATCCTCTTCACGCGCGATCTTCCCAAGACGCGCAGCGCCAAGATCATGCGCCGCGTGATCCGCGCGACCTACCTCGGCAAGCCGGCCGGCGACGTGTCGTCGCTGGAGAATCCCGACGCCGTGAAGGCGATCGGCGAGGCCACGTAAGAGCGGCGGGGTGTATACTCCACCTCGTCGCTCGTGGGGGGAGGATTCCTGAGAACCGGGTGCGGCCCGGGACCCCTCGAACCTGATCCGGATAATGCCGGCGAAGGGAACACGGCGGCGGGAGTCGTGACGGCCGCACCCTAAAGGGGAGCGGCCGTTTGTGTCTGTGAAGATCAGCGTCAACGGCAAGCCGATGGATGTGGCGCCCGGGCTCACCGTCGACGCGCTGCTCACCCTCCTGAACGTCAAGCGCGAGTACACGGCCGTCGCGGTCAATCGCGAGATCACGCGGAAGACCGACTACGGCGCGGTGATGCTGTCGGAAGGCGACAAGGTCGAAATCGTACGGCCGATGGGTGGCGGTGCGAGGTGAACGGCGCCGAGCCGTGAGCCGAGCCTGAAAACGTGGCGGTGCGAGGTGAACGGCGCCGAGCCGTGAGCCGGAAACGCGGGGGGTAGGGGCATGTACGACACGAATCTGGTGCTGGGCGGCAAGGAGTTCACGTCGCGGCTGATCGTCGGCACGGGCAAGTACGCCTCGATGGACGTGATGCGCGACGCCCACGAGGCCTCGGGGACGGAGATCATCACGGTCGCCGTGCGGCGGGTCAGCCTGCCGAGCGGCGAGTCGATCCTCGACTACATCGACACCAAGCGCTACACGCTCCTGCCGAACACGGCCGGCTGCTACACCGCCGAGGAGGCGATCCGCACCTGCTATCTCGCGCGGGAGGCGGGCCTGGGCGAGATGGTCAAGCTGGAGGTCATCGGCGATCAGCGCACGCTGTTCCCCGACGTCGAGGGGCTGCTGGAGGCGACCAGGACGCTGGCGCGCGAGGGCTTCACCGTGATGCCCTACACCAACGACGACCCGGTGATGGCCAGGAAGCTCCAGGATGCTGGCGCCGCCTGCGTGATGCCGCTCGGCGCGCCGATCGGCTCCGGCCTCGGCATCCGCAACCCGTACAACATCAAGATCATCCTCGAGACGGTCACGGTGCCCGTGATCGTCGACGCCGGCGTCGGCACCGCCTCCGACGCCGCGATCGCGATGGAGCTCGGCTGCGACGGCGTGCTCATGAACACCGCCATCGCCGGCGCGCGGGACGCCGTCTCCATGGCCCGCGCCATGAAGCTGGCGGTCGAGGCCGGGCGGCTCGCCTACAAGTCCGGGCGCATCGGCAAGAAGCTCTACGCGACAGCGTCCTCGCCGCTCGAGGGCCTGCCCGATTGGACGAGCTAGCCCTCACCCTCGTCACCGACCGCACGCAAACCCGCGGCCGGGACCTCGTCGCCGTCGTCGGCGAGGCCCTGGCCGCCGGCCTTCGCTCGGTTCAGGTTCGCGAGAAAGACCTCGGCGCCGGAGACCTCGCGTTCCTCGCGCGCCGCCTGCGCGACCTCGCCCACGACATGCGCGCGATGCTGATCGTCAACGACCGCGTCGACGTCGCCCTCGCGGTCGGCGCCGACGGCGTGCAGCGCACCCACGCGTCGCTCGCCGTCGACGACATGCGGAGGGTCGCCGGCGATCGGCTCCGCATCGGCGCCTCCGTCCACTCGCCGGAAGACGCCGTCGACGCCGAGCGGAGGGGCGCCGACTGGGTGACGTTCGGACCCGTCTATGACACCCCGAGCAAGCGCGCGTACGGCCCCGCCCAGGGCCTCGAGCGGCTGGCCACGGTGGCGCGCCGGCTGCGCGTCCCCGTCGTCGCGATCGGCGGGATCACGCCCGCGCGCGTGCCCGAGCTCCTGGCCGCCGGCGCCCGCGGCGTCGCGGTGATCTCGGGGATCCTGGCGGCAGAGTCGCCCGCCGACGCGACGCGCGCCTATCTCAGGGAGCTGAAGCGCTAGGACTCTTGCCCGATCGGCGGATGTCGAGCATCGGCGGCAGTGGCCCCGCCGAGGGCACTTCCGCGAGCTGCGTGATGTGATTCATGTGCTTGACGATGTCGCGGATCTGCTCGGCGCCCTCCTTGGCGCTGGCCATCCACTTGGCCTCCTCGCTCCCGGGTGGCAGCGAGCGATTCGCCAGCGCGAGGCCGCCGAGCACGGCGGTGAGTGGATTGTTGATCTCGTGCGCAGCGGCGCGCGCCAGCGAGGCCACCGCGCGGAGCTGGGCGGCGTCCCGGCGCGCCGCCTCGGCCGCGTGGCTCTTGACGACGTCGCCGTAGAGGCGGGCGCCGGCGCCGATGCCGATCACGCTGAGCGCGAGGAAGTCGAGCCACAGCGGCTCGAACATCGTGAAGCCGCGAGCGCCGAGGACCAGGAACGAGCCGGCCGTGATCGCCCACACCGCCACGATCAGGCTCACGATGTGACGCCGGCTCTGACCGCCGTCGCGTCGCGCCCACCGTCGCACGGCGGCGGCCGCCGCCGCGGTCGCCACGATGCCCAACACGCCCGCCGGCGCGCCGCTGCCGCCCTGCCAGATGCGGTAGAGGGCGGCGATGGCGGCCGTCACCGCGCCCGCCTCCACGCCCTCGATCAACGTGACCAGCGCGATGGGCACGGCGCGCGCGTCGATGAAGCGATCGTGGCCGACGTAGATGCGCGCGATCATCAGCGCGACGGCCACCGCGCCGAACGCGACGCCGGTGGCCACCGGCCGCCAGCGCCGCCACGCGGCGGGCGCCCCGTCGAGCGCACGGATCAGATAGGAGTAGAAGACGAGGCCGAGGCTGACGATGCCCGCCGCCTCGATGACGTGGTGATAGTCCATGGCGGGTAGAATAGCGCCGGAGGATCGACCATGACCAAAAACGAGCTGAAGCAGCGCGTCTACCAGGCGATCGACCGGCGCGCCGAGGACATCGTCGGCCTCGGCGAGCAGATCCGCAAGAACCCGGAGCTCGGTTTCAAGGAAGTCAAGACCGCACGCCTGGTCGAGGAGACGCTGGGCAAGCTCGGGCTCAACCCCAAGGGCGGCCTGGCGCTGACCGGGGTGCGGGCCGACGTGGCCGGCCGCGCCGGCGACGGCCCGACGTTCGCGCTGCTCGGCGAGCTCGATGGTCTGGTCGTCACCGGCCACCCGGTGGCCGATCCGCAGACGGGCGCGGCCCACGCCTGCGGCCACAACGCCCAGGTCGCCGGCCTGCTCGGCGCCGCCATGGGGCTGCTCGACGCCCGGGCCTTCGAGCACCTGGCCGGGCGCGCCGTCTTCTTCGCGGTGCCGGCCGAGGAGTACGGCGACATCGAGTGGCGCGTGGCGCAGGCGCGCGCCGGGCGGCTGGAGTTCCTCGGCGGCAAGCCGGAGCTGCTCCGGCTCGGCCACTTCGACGACGTCGACATGGCGATGATGATCCACATGACGTCGCGCCCGGAGGACGGCAAGACCGGCGTGCCCGGCTCGAACAACGGCTGCATCGTGAAGACCGTGCGCTACCTGGGGCGCGCCTCGCACGCCGGCGGGGCGCCGCACATGGGGGTCAACGCGCTCTACGCGGCGCAGATCGGCCTGGCGGCGATCAACGCCATCCGGGAGACGTTCCGCGACGAGGACACGATCCGCGTGCACCCGATCATCACCCACGGCGGCTCGCAGGTGAACGTGATTCCGGGCGAGGTGCGGCTCGAGACCTACGTGCGCGGCCGTACCGTCGAGGCGATCCTCGACGCCAACAAGAAGGTCGATCGGGCGCTGCGGGCGGGCGCGCTGGCGCTGGGCGCCAAGGTGGAGATCGAGACGCTGCCGGGCTACATGCCGATGACGGGCGACGCCACGATGGCCAGGATGTACCGCGAGAACGCCGCCGCCCTGGTCGGCGCCGAGCACTTCCGCGAGATCGGCCACCGCACCGGCTCCACCGACATGGGCGACCTCAGCATGGTGATGCCGGTGCTGCATCCCTACATGGGCGGTGCGACCGGCTCCGGTCATGGCGCCGACTATCAGATCGTCGATCAGACCCTCGCGTACCTCGGCACCGCCAAGGGCCTGGCCGGCATGGTCATCGACCTGCTCGCCGACGCCGCTGCCGGCGCGCGCGAGGTGCTGA
>Ga0209474_10004431_pt1 | contig 12148 bp, 8 predicted proteins | sample GraSoiAngelo_145_FD_185902 | JGI IMG/M metagenome (GOLD analysis project Ga0209474, IMG submission 185902) | Grasslands soil microbial communities from the Angelo Coastal Reserve, California, USA - 14_1009_05_20cm (SPAdes) (version 2) | ecosystem: Environmental > Terrestrial > Soil > Grasslands ...
TATCGGAGCTACTTTGCTCCTTTCGCGACCGCAATTGTGACATTCCGGAGCGCGTTTTTGCAGCTGAGAGCGCCGCCTTTTGTGACCTTGAGGACTTCAAGCGGGCCCCTTTTGCGTCGAGATTCGACGCTTTGCGCGCGGATGGTGGGCACGATAAACGCTCTTAAGATGGTCCATTGCGACGTGTGTGTATACCTGGGTAGTCGCGATATCGGCATGTCCCAAAATGGTCTGGACGGTCCGCAGGTCGGCTCCATTGCCCACCATGTGGGTGGCGCAGCTATGGCGGAGCATATGCGGACTCGCCTTGCCTTCGATCTTTGCCTCACGGACGATGCGCCAGACACGTTCACGGGTTAGGCCCGTTCCACTTCGGTCTACAAACACAAGCGGCGAGCGACGCACCCGGCAAAGTTGCGGACGCGAATCCCGCAAATATGCAAGGAGCGCATCGCGCGCCGCAACTCCGAAGGGAACGATGCGTTCTTTGTCTCCCTTGCCGTGGACAATCGCCGACGAAGCCTGCAGGTTCAGATCCTCCAGCCGGAGATTCACGATCTCCGAGACACGCATTCCCGTGGCATAGAGCAATTCGAGCAGCGCAGCGTTGCGGATTGCGAGGGCGGGATCCTGTGGCTTCGATTTTTCCTGCGCCAGCATGGCATCGATCTCCTCGAGGGTCAGCGACTTCGGCAGAATCTTCCACTGCCGCGGACTCTCGATGTTCAAAGTGGGATCGTGTTTGATCTTCTTATCGAGCAAAAGAAATCTATAAAAATGCCGCAGCGCAGACAGCTTGCGCGCGCGACTGCGACCATCGACCATGTTCGCGGTGAGCTGTTCAAGAAACGCAAGCAGATTGGGACGCGCGGCATTCAGCAGCGTACGCTTTCGTTTTTCCAGGAACTCGGCGAGCTGCCTCAGATCGCCGCGATAGGCATCGACGGTGAGCGGAGAGAGCCCTTTCTCAACTGTCAAATAGGAGAGAAACGCGAAAAGGATATCGGGAGTGGACATCAGGAATATTGTCGTTCGCAGATCAATGTTCCGGCTTAGGGGTGCCGGGAGAGTAACCAAAAAGCTTTGAACACGCTCTCGACTACGTGGTTCCGGCGGCCCTCGGCCGGTACAAGGCAATGCCCAAAAATCTTTGAACACGGAGGACACGAAGTACACGGAGGGATTCGGAACCCGTGGCACGGCACAGCAAATACTCGCGATTAAAACGCGTAAACCTTATGAGCGCAAGAATCAATCCCTCAGTGCTCTCCGTGTCCTCCGTGTTCAATCTTTTCGCAGTCGCTTTAACAGCTTCCTGGCGTTGATTGCGCCTTCCGGGGTGTCTTCGTGCTTCAGGAAAGCATAGACTTCGCGTTCCTGGGCTGCTGCGCGCAGGCGCTTTTCTACTTCGTCGATCTCTGCATCGCTGTAGTCGGACTTGCGCAGGCGATAGTACGTGAAGTTTGCGGTGAAGACCTCCGGCACGGCTAGTTCATCGCTCTCGGCTATGCACAGCGCGACGTTGTGCTCGCGCATTAAGGAATAGATCGAATCGTTAAACCAGCTTATGTTGCGGTACTCGATTGCCGCGGGCGCATCTTTGGGAATGATCTTCAGGAACTTCGCGAGGCGATCCGTGTCGGCCTTGAGGTTCGGAGGCAACTGGAAAAGCACTGGGCCTAACTTACGTGCGTGCAACAGCGGCTGCAGCGCGGCAAAAAAGGAATCGACATCCTGATCGACGTCAGTCAATCTCTTGATGTGTGTGATCCTCTGGTGCGCCTTGGCAACAAACGTAAAATCCGCGGGGGTAACCGTCGCCCAATTCTGCAGTGTCGTCACGGCCGGCCGGGCACGGAAGGTGTAGTTCACCTCCACGCAGTTGAGCTGAGTTGAGTAATAGTCGAGCAGTTTGCTCGAAGGGGTTTTTGCCGGATAGAAGTCGGGCTTCCACGTAGGATATGCCCATCCTGAAGTTCCAATATGGACTTTCATAAAGCAGCGATAAGCAATAAGCGATAGGCAATAAGCTACAGCAAAGGCAAATGCAGGATCCTTCCCGTCAAGGATAGTGTGTAAGAACGTTTTCAGGAAACATTTCCCGGGCGATCAAAAGACTAATCCGCACCCAGTACTCAGCAGTTGTTACTCAGAGAGTGGGTCAATCAATTCCGCGCCTGCAACGACAACAAGAAGATTTGCACAGCTCACACCGCGAATTTTGCCTTGACAATGCTCCGGCAGGTAGTATCGTCAGCTTACTTTCCCCGCTTCTACCCCCACAAGCAGAGCAAGTCCCCAACTAGCGGCCCTGGTTTCGAACCCACGGAATTTACATAAGAGATCGAGTGAAAATCTCGCTCTTCGGCTAGAGATCGAGTTCTCACGGAACTTCATTCGGCTAAGAGACTGTTGGCCCAAATCGGCACTTTGGTGCGCGACCTCAACGCCACTTATCTGTGCCCTGAAAAAGGAGACACATATGTTACTGGCCCGGCTTGGAATTCGAACTCAAACCATGGGGACGCTCGCGACATTCATAATGGCGTTTGGAATGCTTTCCTATGGCCAGGATCTACTGCCCTCTCCCATTGATTCAACCCATAATCCACCGACCGAAGTGGCAACCACAGCCCAGGAAAATGCGGCGGCTAAGAACGTGATCATGGGATGGATGGTTAAGAATCTCGGCAGCAAGATGGCGATGAAGGATCCTATGCAAGAATTCGCCATGACCAGCTTGTTCAAAGACAACACAAATCAGTGGAACAGCCAGTTGACGCAGATGTTCAATGGCATTCCAGTTCGGCGCGGCCATCTGCAAATTAACGTTGTGGAAGGCGCTGCGGACGCCTCGCATTGGTCCGGACAGTATCTGAACGATCCAGAGGTGGATACAACTCCGGCTCTAAGTCAACAGAAGGCAATCGAGATCGCCAAGAAAAAGCTCAAGCAGATGCTGAAGCAAAAAGGCGGCGAGATCGAAGACAGCGCCGACGTCGACAATGGCGCAGCAACTGCCGGGAATTCGAATCGTCCCGACAGCTCGTTGCTCGTCGACAGCGGCAAGTTACCGGTTGCGACTGCAGCCCTGGAGATCCATCCTGGTGATGGTCCGGGAAAACGCAAATTGACGTATCACGTAGTAGTAAGAGGACACTCTGCGCAAGGCGAGGTTCAGCTGCATGCCTGGGTGGACCAAAATGGGAACATTGTCGAGGCTTACGACAACGATCAGGCTGTTTGTGTCGACGGCTTGGGCGCCACCCTTTACCAGGGTTATCAGGGGCTGTTCTCTGGCTTCTTCTATGGCTTTGGCTCGTACTTCAAGATGTTTCCGGCCTTCGGCGGATATGTATTAAACGACACCTGCACCCGGTGGGGGACGTTTGACAACTACAACACTGTATCAAGCACCTACCAGGCCTTCAGCCCGAGTGTGATCTTTGGGAACCTCGCCACCTCCGATCGCGAGTCTACCAACGCCGATGTTGCACTCGCGAGTCGCCAGACTTACACGTTTGAGTTTTATGTGCTGGGCAGGAATGGTCCCGATAGTTTTGGCGGACCGGGCTACTACGGTTCCGTTGATGGCTTGGGACCACTGGTGAGCGCTCGGAACCACGTAATGACGAATTGGGTAAATGCGCGGTGGGATGGTAGTGCGACGAACTTTGGCGATGGCGACAACGTGACTTCAGGTCCCCTCACAAGCCTCGACATCGTCGCGCACGAGTGGCAGCATGCGGTTACGCAGTACACCGCCAACCTGGTGTATGCAGATGAATCCGGCGCGGTAAACGAGTCGTTTTCAGACATCATGGGTGCCATGACGGAAAGGTATTGGTACGGGGAAACTCCTTACTATGTTTGCGGCCTGAACACGTGGAAGATGGGGGAACTGGCGTGGACGCCGGGCAATGGTAATTGTGACGCGCTGCGTTACTTCTACAGTCCCGAATCGGGCAACCAGCCACGCTTCTATCAGAACCGTCAGATCGGAGGCCTCGACAACGGTGGGGTTCACACCAATTCGGGGATTTCCAATTACGCGTTCTACATCATCTCCAAAGGAGGATGTGGTTACTTCTGCATGACTGCATATCCCAGTGGAATCGGCGCCTCTGCAGCGACCAACATCTTCTGGCGGGCGGAGCGCGTATATATGGGTCCATTTGATGGTTTTGCGGAACTGCGGCAAAAAACCATTTGGGCTGCTGGTGACAACTACGGACGTGGCAGCCTGGTTTGGGCGCAGGTTCGCGATGCGTGGGACGCTGTCGGTGTCCCCAAAATGTGCACTTTCAACTTCTTCGGTCTTTGCCTGTCTTACGGCGACTAGTTCGCGGGCTGGAGATAACTGCAAACGCGTGGCGCGCGCTCGCCAGCGCCACGCCTTTAACTTCGACGCTCCACAGGTTTTCCCATCTGCTTGTGAAGCGGGATGACAATGCCTGGAGACCGGTGACGGTAAACCAGTATGTTCAACAAGAGAACACTGCTTTTCGCCAACTTTCTTATCTGGTTCCAACTTCCTTTGTTGGCGCAGGTCCCAATTACTAACCCTGCACTGCTACCAGAACCGAACCCAAGAACTTCGACCGTGGCTCTGCCATCAGTTCCGGCGGATGAGGTGGTGCTCACGGTGGGAAGCATCAAACTGACAGCCGCGCAATTCGATGCCATTGTCGAAGGCATTCCTGAGCAGTATCGCGCCGGCGCGCGAAGTACGGGACGCAAGGCGTTTGCCGAGAACGTGGCTAAGGTGCTCGTACTCGCGCAGGAGGGTAAACACCTCAAGGTAGATGAATCCAGCGTTTTCAAATCGCAGGAAGAGTTTCAAACGATGGGTCACCTGGCTGCCGCCGCGGTCACTGAAATTACGAATCACGCGAGCGTGGACGAAGCTCCCTTGCGGGCCTATTACGAACAGCACAAGGCGCAGTTCGAACAAGTTCACGCGCGTCATATCCTTGTGCGGGTGAAGGGTTCAGTCGCGCCCGTCAAAGCAGGCGAAAAAGACCTTACTGAAGATGAGGCGCTAGCCAGGGTTGAGCAATTGCGGAAACAGCTCCTCAGCGGCGCTGATTTCGCCGCATTAGCAGCCAAAGAATCCGATGATGCGGCCTCGGCAGCACGAGGAGGAGAGTTGGATGTCTTCGGCCACGGACAAATGGTGCCGGAGTTTGATAGAGCTGTCTTCGCACTCAAGGTAGGCGAGATCAGCGAGCCGGTGAGGACCCCGTTTGGCTATCACCTGATCAGAGTGGACACCAAGGAGGCACGGCCATTGGAAGAGCTGCGCCCGGAGCTGGAGCGTCGACTCCGTCCAGAAGTCGCCCAGCAGATAGTCGAGGACTTGCGCAGGAAAGCGACCGTAACCTTTGACCCAAACTTCTTCGGTGCCCCTGTCAAGGAAACAACAGCAGCAAGCAAGCGATAGGCAATACGCTACCGCCTGAATTGGAATCGTTGCTCACCGCTTGCGCAGGCACTGGGAAACTAAGATAACGCCGATTTTTGCCGTCCAGTACCCGTCTCCAGCAGATCCAAGACATCCTTACGCTTCGACTAACCCTCTTTTCCTACAGCAATCGTCATCATCGCGATTGAAAGGCTTTGGCTTCATGGAATGCTGGTAGGGAGAGAGAGCCGTTTTGACAGCGCCTAAGAATTCGCATTTATTCCTGGTTAAAGGTACCGGCTTTCGCTGGGCGACGGTTCCGATCATTATCTGCCTGGCTGTAACCAGCTTGCTCCTCTGGATATTTTTCCGTGTCGTCGATTTGAAACCCAAGGTTAGCGAAAACTTTTTCTTTTCAGAACAGGATCCGCAACTGCGGGCGGACAATCAGATCCTCAAGTTGTTTCCCGAACCGCCGCAGCTCATCGTTGCCGTGGCTGGGGACATCCGGTCTCTGCCTTACTTACAGCGTGTGACAGCGCTTTCAGACGAGTTGGCGAATGTGGCCGGGGTCAGCAGCATTGAGTCGCTCAGTCGCGGGCCGAAGGATATTGACGATGCGCTGAAGAGTCGTTTGTGGAGACGGCTCCTGATCGCCGAGAACCAGAAGGCGAGTTACATCTTCGTGATCCTGAAGAGGAATGTGAGTGAGGCGACTGTTCACAGAATTGAGGCTGTGCAGCAACGGTTCGAGCGGCCGGGATTCAAGGTCGTGATCTCGGGCGTGCCATATGTAAGCGAATTGATTGCACGAAACCTGGCTCGCGACCTGCGCGTCTTCAGTCTGGCGGCGGTGTGTATCTTCGGCGTGGTGCTGCTCCTGATCTTCCGCTCGCTTTGGATTCTGCTTGGGACCTTCATCGCCTGTGCCGATTCGAGTGCCTGCACATTGCTTGCGAACCAGATGCTGCATATTCCCATTGGACCGCTTACCGCCAATCTCTCGACCATGGTGTTCGTGATGACGCTCTCCCCAATGGTTTTCCTTACCTTCAACTGGAAGCGGATTCGCGGCGAGCGGCAGGCTGAAGGAAGAGGACCAGTATGGGAAGCGGTGAAGCAGACAGTCACACCCTCGTTCTGGAGCAGCACCTGCATGTTTCTCGGATTCATCAGCCTGCTGCTGGTTCCGTCAACTCCGATGCGCCATCTGGGAATTGCAGGCGCGATTGGAGCCACGATGGCATTCCTCGCAGCGTACGCCATCTATCCGTGGTTCCTGCAGCTAGCCACGCCGCCGAGCGAACTGCGGTGGACCAAGGCATTCGAATCGCGCATGCGATCTTTCTTTTCCGAGCGGCACGGGCTGATCGTTGCGGCCATGGCTGTGTTCACTGTGATCGGGGCATTGGGTCTGATGCGACTGAATACCGATCCGGACCTGCCTTCGTATTTCAAAAAAGGAAGCGATATTCGAACTGGACTCGATTTCGTCGACCGGACCGGCGGCAGCAGTCCACTGAAAATCATGATTGAAGACCGTCAGCGCGTGCCTCTGAACACCAAGGAGGCTTACAAGCGCCTCTGGGGTCTGCAGGAAGCGCTCGAGAAGGACCCAGCCGTCGGGCAGGTGTCGTCGCTTCCTGTTGTGCTGAGCGAGGCCAAGCGTCCCTGGTTCTCGATCTTTCTTTCGACCGAGAAGGAGATCAAGATCCTCGACCAGCCGAAGTACGGCGAAATCTCCAGCCAGCTGGTCACCGCCGATCGGGAGAGAACTCTATACCTGCTGCGCATGCACGAGACGCAGCGAAGGGGTACGCGGGGCGAGGTCATCGAGCGGCTGAAGGGAATCGTGCAGCGCAACGGGTTCCGCGTGGTGCTGGTCGGAGGCACCTACAGTCTGCTCGATCAAATGGCACGGCTGGTGACCTCCAGCATCATCTCCGGGGTGCTGATTCTGATCGGCATCTTCGTCGTGATGGGATTTGCCTTTTCGCGATCGTTGCGAGTGGCAGGAGCGATGCTGGTGAGCCTATTCATCATTCCCGTAGTGGTCCGAGGATACATCGCTTACATGGGCATGCCGCTGGACTTCATCACTGCTTCCGCCGCCAATCTCGACCTGGGCATGGGTGTGGACGCGATGATCTATCTCACCATGTTTGCCCGACGCGAAAACCGTACCCTCGACTGGAGCGCATGGTCGAAGGCGTGCTCCCACCTCTGGCAGCCGATTGGAACTTCATTGCTGGTGATTTGTTGCGGCTTCGGCATCTTTCTTCTATCGAATTTTCCGCCTACGCAGCGCTTCGGAATATTTGTGATCTTCGGCTCCGCGACCGCGGCGGCCGCCGCCCTGTTCACGTTTCCCTGGCTGGCAAGCAGTGGGCGCCGCATGGAAAAAGTCGATCAGGCGCGAGCTGCATAAACCGGAGCTCCCGGCATCAGCGAAGTCACTTCCCGCAGAGCTGCGATCGATACGGCGGCCGGCGGCAATTCGCTAAACTTACCAAGACAACAGCAACACCAGAATCCAACATGGATCTTCGCGGAAAATGCATGGGTTCAAACCGATGCTCTGGAGTGCTCAACTGACACAATGGAATTTGATCTTCAACCAACTTTAATCGGCCACCTGGTTGAGGTACGCCCGCTCGCCCTTGGCGACTTTGACGCTCTTTTTGCCGCAGCCAGTGATCCGCTCATCTGGGAACAGCATCCAGAAAATGATCGCTACAAACCCGAAGTCTTTCAACGGTTCTTCACTGGAGCGATTGAGTCCAAGGGCGCCTTTGCGGTAATTGATCGCCGATCGGGTCGAATCATTGGAAGTTCTCGCTATTGGAACCTGAATCGCGACGAGGGTGAAGTAGAGATTGGCTGGACTTTCCTGGAAAGGGCGTTCTGGGGTGGAGCGTACAACCGTGAACTGAAATCGCTGATGATCCAGCACGCGCTGCGATTTGTGCATCGCGTGGTGTTCATTGTGGGAGAGAAGAACCTGCGCTCGCAAAGAGCATTGGAAAAGATTGGGGCGAAATTTCTGAGGGAGATGGATCGTCCGGGGCCGGATGGCAACATGCGGCGCAACGTTGTGTTTGCCATCACGCGATAAGAATCGAGCGGCGAACTCGAGCATTGCGCGAGAGCCACTTAGAGATTCCCGAATTGTTTAGCGCTGGTGGCAATGCAATCCTGGAATCCGTGTTGGTCGGTGAAGTCTTCGCGTGATCCGCGGCTGCGTGAATTCCTCTAGGCCCGCGCTCCGGCAATAGCGCTCTTCTCCGCGACTTCTACAGGGGAAGGCAGCACTTTGGGTACGATCGACGGAGGCTTCGCCTCCGATGCTTTCAGAGCTTTTCTCCACTGGCGATGCAGCAGGGCCGGCACAAAGAGGCTTAACGCGAACACAGCGGCCAACATGAGTTGTTCGGCGTTGGTCAGTGCTGCCCAGCCGATCAGCCTGGTTCGCGCGAAATAGCCGATCAACACCGTCCATGCGTACACCTGCAGCGAGGACTGCCCCAGCAGCGCCAAGCCACGGTAAAGCAGCCGGGGAATCAGCCGGTCGACGGTACGTGGAATGGAGGCAATGACTGCGACTGTTGCAGCGAAGTCCAGCAAGCGAAGCGGCAGCAGCAAATGGCGCTGGTCAATGTGATACACGATCACCTGGCCGATAGCGCCGGGGAAGTGAAGGTGGAAGAAAGACCAGTGCCGCAGGACAAAGAAGACGGCTACCAGGGCCCACGAAGCTGCTACGACAGCCCGGGGAAGGGAAACCGAGCGTCCGTGTTGCAGCCGCCAATACCCCACAATCATTCCCGAAACGAACATCAGTTGCCAGGCAAGGATATTGAAGGTGTAATGAGCTAACTGAGGTACGTACCACGAGACCGCCCACAACGCAACGCTGAGCGAGCCCACCAGGACCGCTCTTCGTCGCGCCAGCAAAGCCAGCACAATGGGAGCGCCCAGCAGGAACAACACATACATCGGCAGGATATCGAGGAACGTCGGCTGCAGCTTGAATATCGCCGCGTTGAACAGAAGAACGACCGGATTCGAGTGGATCGGTAGATATGCCGGAACAACGCCTTCGCGCGCGGCCCAAAACAGCAGAAGCACCATCAACAAGTGAGTAAGATACAACTGGCCGGCACGCCTGAACGCCCTGCGGATGACTGCCCGAACTCCGCTAGTCCAAAGCAGCTTACCAAGCAGCCATGCGGTTACCAGTCCCGAGGCAAAGACGAATACCTCTGCCGCATTGACGATTCCGAAGGGCTGGACGACAAAGCGCCACAATACCGTTGGCGGCAAGTGGCTCCATGTCATGACAACGAGGACGAGACCCCGAATTGCGTCCACGCGGTAATCGCGCGGTACTCCTAGTGCGCGTACGGTACTTCCACTACGCATACCTGAGCCCAACCGCTCCCACTGTTGATTTGCTTCCGAGATCTTCTCCCACTTTGGTGCAATCGGCCTGCCATCGAAGGCGGCACGTGAGAGCACGTTAGGGAGTATTAAAGTCTTTGATTTCAACAAATCCCCGGAGGTGCGGGCGCCCTGCCAGGCAAACCTCTCAGATGGCTGGTTCACAGGTGATTGGTCAATATGTGCAAACTATTGCAGTCAGCGAGTAAGGGATTGCCTAGCGAATTGCAAGTAGACGAAGTCAAAAGCATTGAACACGGAGGACGCTGAAGAAAAGTCAAAGGCATTGAACACGGAAGGACACGGAGGGCACTGAGGAAAAGTCAAAAGCGAAGACTTAGCAACTAATATTTTTGCCTTTTTGACCTTCCTCAGTCTGCTCCGTGTCCTCCGTGTTCAATTGCCTTCGAGACTGCGCATTTTCCGGATGACTATCGGCGCTCTTCCGCACACCCTCGCTAATCGGCCAAACCGTTGGCCGTCCCCTCTATTGATGTGGTTATCCCTACTTGCTGGTGTTGACGTCCGAAATCGGGTAACAAACTAGCGCCTGAGCACGTCTGGTTGACCTGAAAGCGAACTACTGCTCGAAAACTTAATTGATGGAGGTGTGTCTCTATGCGTTCGAAGCGATTCTCGTCCCCGGTCATGGGTGCGATTCTACTGTTCAGCGCGGTTACTGGTTTCTGCGCTGCCTCTCCTGATTCCCAGAATGGAAAGATTCCGATTACGACCAGCTCCGAAGAGGCCAGGAAGGAGTTCCTGGCGGGGCGCGATGTTTTCGAGAAGCTGCTGGCTCAGGAATCTCTCAAGCACTTCGATAAAGCCATCGCGCTGGATCCAAACTTTGCCTCGGCGGAGCTAGCGCGGGCGAACAGCGCTCCCACAGCGAAAGACTTCTTCGCGCATTTGAATAAGGCGGTGAGCCTGGCCGACAAGGTGTCGGAAGGCGAGAAACTGCTGATTCTCGCGAATCAGGCGGGAGCGAATGGCCGGCCGGCGGAGCAGAAGCAATTGCTCGACAAGCTGGCGGCGGCATACCCGGAAGATGAGCGCGCGCAGTTCAACCTTGGCGGATACTATTTTGGGCTTCAGGATTACGAAAATGCGCTCGCGCATTACAAGAAGGCAACCGAGATAGCTCCGAATTACTCGCCGGCTTACAACTTGCTTGGCTATGCCTACCGTCAGCAGGGAGATTATGCGAAGGCTGAAGATGCCTTCAAGAAATACGTTGAGCTGATTCCCGACGATCCGAATCCCTATGACTCTTATGCTGAACTTCTGTTAAAGATGGGCAAGTTCGAGGAGTCGATTGCGCAATATCGCAAGGCTCTGTCGATCGATCCTCACTTCAATGCTTCCCATTTTGGGATCAGCGCAGACTTGATGTACCAGGGCAAAGCTGACGCCGCATCCAGCGAGCTGCAGAAGATGGCCGAACAGGCGCGCAATGACGGCGAACGCCGCACGGCGTATTTCGGGATGGCGGTGCTGGCGGCCGACAGCGGCAATCCGGAGAAAGCCCTGCAAGCCATCGAAAAACAGTACGTAATCGCCGAGAAAAAGAACGATGCTGCAGCGATGGCGGGAGATCTGCAGGCCAAGGGAAACATCCTCTCGGAGATGCAGCGTTACGACGCGGCCGCTCAGCAGTACGACCGCTCTCTGCAGGTCGTCCAGGCATCCGGACTCTCGCAGCAGATCAAGGAGAATGCGAAGCTCCAGCGTCAATTCAGTGCGACCACGCTCGCGCTCGCCCGAAAAGACATCGCGGCGGCAAAAAAGAATGCAGAGGAATTTCGCCAGGGTGGTGAGGCGCAGCAGAATCCGGGGCAGCTGAGGCAGGCCCACGAGCTGGCGGGAAGAATCGCATTCGCGGAAAAAGATTACGACAAAGCAATTGCAGAGCTCGAACAGGCGAACCTGCAGGATCCTCGGAATCTGTACCGCTTGAGTCAGGCCTATCAGGTGAAAGGCGACTCAGCCAAGGCGCAGGAGTACGCGAAGAAGGTGGCGGATTTCAATTCGCTTCCCGCACTGAACTATGCGTTTGTTCGGGGCAAGGTGCAGAAGGAGCTGGCGGCGAAGAAGATGTGACGCTTTGGTCGTGAATCCGTACTCCCTCGGAGGGTTCATCATGAGGGATAGCGAAGTGCCCTGAATTCCCAACGGTTTTCATCCTGAGCCCCTCTTTTGGGCGAAGCACCTCCCGAGATGATTGGGAGATAAATGCGGTGTCGCGGCTTTTCGGCAAGAGATCGTGCCAAAGAGCCATGACGCCGCATTTAAGTCCGGCACATC
>Ga0209474_10004432_pt1 | contig 12147 bp, 10 predicted proteins | sample GraSoiAngelo_145_FD_185902 | JGI IMG/M metagenome (GOLD analysis project Ga0209474, IMG submission 185902) | Grasslands soil microbial communities from the Angelo Coastal Reserve, California, USA - 14_1009_05_20cm (SPAdes) (version 2) | ecosystem: Environmental > Terrestrial > Soil > Grasslands...
GCTTCTGGCGGGGATCAGCAACAACGGACGGTAGCCTCCGCGGCTACGTCGCTCGGACGTTGCCCGGCCGGTCCACCATCCTCGTCAGCAATCGCGGGCCGCACGACCCCCGAGAGGACGGGACCTTCAGACGCGGCGCTGGAGGCGTGGTCACCGCCCTGCTGACACTGGCCGAAGCGACCGGCGCGGACTGGGTCGCCTGTGCGCGCACCGACGCGGAACGACGGCTCGCCGAGCGCGCCGGCCAGGGCCTGAAAGTCCGGCTGACCAGCGGGACCGGCCGTCTCCACTACGCGACGCCGACTCGCGAGCAGTACGACATGTATTACGGCGTGATCGCCAATCCGGTGCTGTGGTTCATCCAGCACTACTTGTGGGACCTCGGCAACGAACCGGTCATCGACGACCGAGTCCACCAGGCGTGGACCGACGGCTACGTCCAGGTCAACCTGCAGATGGCGGAGAAGGTCATCGAGCTGGCCAACGCGGCGACGGAACCTGCGCTGGTGCTCGTGCACGACTACCAGCTGTACCTCGTCCCGCGCCTGGTGCGAGAGGCCGTGCCGAACGCGCTGATCCAGCACTTCATACACGTCCCGTGGCCGACCCCGCAGTACTGGAAGGTGCTGCCCAAGCACATGCGCGACCCGATCCTCGAAGGCGTGCTGGGCTGCGACGTCATCGGCTTCCAGTCCAGCCTCGACGTGCGCAACTTCCTCCTGACATGTGAGGAGAACCTCGGCCTGCAGGTCGATGAGCACGAGCGCGCCGTGGTCTCGGGCGGACGCATCGTCTACGCGCGGCACTATCCGATCTCGGTCGATGTCGGCTCGACTACAAGGCTCGCCTCATCGCGAGGGGTCAAGCGACAGGAGGAAGACATCGCGACGTGGCGGCCGCCCTATCTCATTGCGCGCATCGACCGCACCGATCCGTCCAAGAACATCGTGCGTGGCTTCATCGCCTACGAAAAGCTGCTGCGCTATCACCCGGAGCTGCGGGGCAAGGTCCAGTTCTGGGCCTTTCTGCAGCCATCGCGCCAGGACGTTGCCGCCTACGTCCGCTATCTGCGACAGATCAAACAGGCAGCCAACCGAATCAATAGCGACCTCGGCACCGATGACTGGCGGCCGATCAGGCTCGAAATCGGCGAGAGCGAGCGCAAGGCGATCGCTGCGCTCAAGAACTTCGACGTGCTGTTGGTGAATCCCGTGTATGACGGCCTCAATCTGGTCGCGAAGGAAGGGGCCCTGGTCAACCAGACTGACGGCTTGATCGTGCTCTCAGAAAACGCGGGCGCGCACGAAGAGCTCAGGGGCCACGTCCTATCGATCAATCCTTTCGACGTCGAAGCGACGGCGGCGGCGATGCACGCCGGGCTGACGATGGCCGCGGAGGAACGCAAACGAATGAACGAGGGCGCGAGGAATGTGGTGCGCACGAATGACATCGCGCGATGGATCAGCAACCAGGTGCAGGATCTCCGCGACCTGACACCGGCCTTCAGGAAGCCTGCTTAGCCCACTCCACGATTTCTTGCAGCAATGCGGCCGCTCCCTCGGGCCCCTGCACCACCAGGTCGCACCGCCCGAAAAGATCCTTAGGTGCTTCGGGCGACCACACGCCGACACACATGTGAGGGACGTCCAGCCCGCCCACGTACTCGAACAGCGAGCGGTCGTTCTCGTCGTCGCCGAAGCACACGACGCCGCCAGGATCTTCGCCTGGAAGCAGCGCCGCCATGGCGCTCCCCTTGCCGGCCTTCGGCGCATGGACTTCGATCACCTTGCGTCCAAGGGCCGCTTCGAGGCGAGCCCCGTCGAGCAGCGGCTGAAGCAGCGTGAGCATCTGCTCGCCGGTCAGATCGGTAAGGCGAAAATGGATCGCCGTGCTCGCGGGCTTGACCTCGAGCCAGGATCCAGGGATTCGTTCGAGCAATTTGCCGGCGTCGGCGTTGAAGCGGTCGAGTGCTTCTCTCTGGGCTTTGCGAGGGATGGCGAGCCCGCTGTCCCCGATCAACCGCGCGCCCGGCACGGGGACGAGGTGCTCCAGCTGGGCGGGGGGACGGCTGCTCAGGACGATCACGTCCGCCAGCAGCGGCACGAGCTGCTCGAGCGCCTCGAGGGCCTCGGGGCGGGCCCGGGCCGCCGCAGGATCCTGAACGATCTCGGCCAGGGTACCGTCAAAGTCGGTAACCAGGATTACCTCGCCTGGCTGTATGCGAGCGAGGGGGGACCGCAGCCAGGCGTCAGTGATCCGATCGGTTTCTTGAATCATCCCTCCACTCTACAAACGCGGGCGGTGCCGCTCGAGCACCGATTTGAGTTCTTTTTCGAATTTCAATGTGCCGAACGTGAATGTCTGTCCCCAATCGTTAACCAAACGCGAACTTAAGAACACATCGGCAACTTTCTGTTCGCCGTGACGCAACAACAGCGACGCCTGCAGGACGATGGCCATCCGTTCGACCACGCGCCGGGCTCGCGACTCGAGCCCGTCCGAAGGTGTGAGCTCGCGCTTCAAACCATCGATCGCATGATCGAAGCGCTTGTCTGCGCCTCTTGCCAACTCCACCTCTCCAAAGTACGCCGACACGGTATCGGGCTCGCGCTGCATGGCGCGCAATACGTCGAGCGCGTTGACGTTGCCCGCGCCTTCCCAGATCGAGTTGAGGGGCGCTTCGCGATACAGGCGCGGCAGGATCGATTCCTCTACGTAGCCGTTGCCGCCATGACATTCGAGCGCTTCCGCAACGACGGCGATCGCGCGCTTGCATGTCCAGAACTTCGCGATCGCGACAGCGATGCGCCGAAAGTTCGTTTCGGCCGGATCGGCGGCGCGATCGAACGCGCCCGCGATGCGCATCATCAGGATGGTCGTGGCTTCGGACTCGATCGCGAGGTCGGCCAGCACGTTGACCATCAGCGGCTGGTCGGTGAGCAGCTTGCCGAATGCAGTGCGATGGGCGGTGTGATGCGTCGCCTGAGCGACCGCCTGGCGCATCAGCGAAGCCGACCCAATCACGCAGTCGAGGCGGGTGTGGTTGACCATCTCGATGATCGTCCTCACCCCTCTTCCCTCTTCCCCGACCATCACCGCCCACGCGCCTTCGAGAGTTATCTCCGACGACGCATTGGACCGGTTGCCGAGCTTGTCCTTGAGCCGGTCGATGTGAAAGCCGTTGCGCGTGCCATCCGGCAATACGCGAGGCAGCAAGAAGCATGAGAGTCCTCCCGGGGCTTGAGCCAGGACCAGGAACGCATCGCACATGGGCGCGGAGCAAAACCACTTGTGGCCGGTGAGGCGATGCTCGCCGTTCGTGCCGAGAGGTTCCGCCCGCGTGGTGTTGGAGCGCACGTCGGAGCCGCCCTGGCGCTCGGTCATCGCCATGCCGAAGAGCACGCCCTTCTTGGCCCCGTGCGGCCGCAGGCCGGGGTCGTATGCGAGTGTCGTCATGAGCGGCTCCCACTCCGCCGCGAGCGCGGGCGATTGGCGAAGCGCGGGCACCGCCGCGTAGGTCATCGACACGGGGCAGCCGTGGCCGCCTTCGACCTGGGACCAGATGTAGAAGGCCGCCGCGCGAGCCGCGTGAGCGCCGGGACGCGGTTCACGCCACGGCAGCGCGTGCAGGCCATGGCCCACCGCGACCTTCATGAGCTCGTGCCACGCGGGATGGAACTCGACCTCGTCGATGCGCTCGCCGAACCGGTCGTGAGTGCGGAGGCGCGGCGGGTTGGCGTTGGCCTGGAAGCCCCAGTCGATCGCTTCCTCCGTGCCGGCCAACCGTCCGAGCTCGTGCACGAGGTCGTGCGCCCAGGAGGCGCCCTCACGCTCGAGCGACTCTCGCAGCGGTGCGTCGGATTCGAAGAGGTTGTAGTCCACGAGCGGCGGCGGCTGATTCACGCTCAAGACGCGCCCCGAACCCCCGTTAACACAGACGACTGTCCCCAAAAGCGGCTATCGATCCTCATCGAGAGCCTACGGACCGCTCATCAGTAAACAGGTACTCGATGAGTCAATTTTCCTTGGCAAGCTCGGCGATCAGTCGCAGCTGTTCTTTTCGCTGCTCGTGGTCGGGCAGCACGGGCCAGACGATCAGCGTGTCGACCCCGGCGTCTCGGAACTCCCGGATCTTGGCCTTCGCTCGGTCCGGCGGCCCCACGATCGACACCAGGTCGATGAGCTCGTCAGGCAGCGCGAACATGGCCTCGGTCTTCTTCCCCGCCAGGTACAGCTCCTGGACCTGTTCGGCCGCGCGCTCGAATCCGTAGCTCGAGACCAGCCGGTTGTAGAAGTTCTGCTCGCGCGACCCCATGCCCCCGACATACAGCGCCAGGAGCGGACGCATCGCATTCCGCGCGCTCTCGACGTCGTCGCTGATCATCACGTTCACCGAAGGGCAGATCCTGAAATCGTCGAGCGACCGCCCCGCCCTCGCGGCGCCTTCCTCCAGCGGACCCCGCAGCGTTTGGGTGTGCTCCGGAGAGAAGAAGACGGGCAGCCAGCCGTCGGCGATCTCGCCCGCCAGGGCCACGTTTTTCGGACCCAGCACGGCCAGGAAGATCGGGATCTGCTCCTGGACCGGCCGGATCGTCAGCTTGAGCGCCTTGCCCGGACCGTCCGGCAGCGGCAGCTCGAGCGTTTCTCCGTGGTACTCGATCTTCTGGCGGGCGAGCGCCATGCGAACGACCGCCACATACTCTCGCGTGCGCTGCAGCTGCTTGGCGAACCGCACGCCGTGAAAGCCCTCCGACACCTGGGGCCCCGACGTGCCGAGACCGAGCATCATCCGCCCGCCCGACAGGTTGTCGATCGTCGCCGCGGTCATCGCGGTCATCGCCGCGCTGCGGGCGGGGATCTGGAAGATGCCCGATCCGAGCTTGATCCGGCTGGTGCCGGCGGCCAGCCAGGCCAGCACCGTGGCGGCGTCCGAGCCATACGCCTCGGCCGTCCAGATCGAGTCGTAGCCGAGCGATTCGGCGGTCTGGGCGATGTCGAGCTGATCGGCCGCTGTGAGCCCGAGGCCCCAGTAGCCGACGCTCACGCCCAGCTTCATGAGCCGAAGAGGGTCTGGTACAGGAGGAAGACGTTCAACGTGATGATCATTGTCGCCACACCGTAGGCGCCCAGGTTGGTCCAGCGGCTGTTGACTAGGCTCCCCATCAGCTTCTTGTCGCGCGTGAAAAGGACGAGCGGGATCATCGCGAAGGGGATCCCGAACGACAGGAACACCTGGCTCAGCACCAACGCGCGGGACGGGTCGAAGTGGGCGCCGATCACGATCAACGCCGGCACCATAGTGATGGAGCGGCGCAGGAAAACCGAGATCTTGCGCCGGATGAAACCCTGCATGACCACCTGGCCGGCCAGCGTGCCTACCGAGGATGAAGAGATGCCGGAGGCAAGGAGCGCGATGCCGAAGATGACGCCGCTGTTCTTGCCCACGTACTGCTCGAGGCCGTTGAAGACCTGACCCAGGTCGGTGCCGACCGAGATCAAGCCTCGCGAGTTGAAGACCGCCGCGGCGGTCGTGAGCATCGCCAGGTTGATGATTCCCGCAATGCCCATGGCGATCACCACGTCGACCATCTCGAAGTGGAAGATCTTTCGCCTAGCCTCGGCGTTGGCGCCCACGACGCGCTTCTGCGTCAGCGCGGAGTGCAGATAGATCACGTGCGGCATCACCGTTGCGCCGAGAATGCCGGTCGCGAGCAGGACGGACTCGGGACCGTCGAGGTGCGGGACGACCGTGCTGCCTAGCACCGAGCCCCAGGACGGGTCGGCCCTGAAAACCTCGAGGCCGAAGGCGATGACGATCAGGCCGACCAGCCCCGTGATGGTGGCCTCGAGCCGCCGGAAGCCGGAAGCCTGGAGGCCGAGGATGACGAACGCGATGAAGCCCGTCAGCAGCGCCGCGATGAACAGCGGCATGCCGAACAGCAGGTTCAGCCCCAGCGCAGCGCCAACGAACTCGGCGAGGTCAGTCGCCATGGCAATGAGCTCGGCCTGGACCCAGAGAAACCACACGACCGGCCGCGGAAATCGATCGCGGCAGACCTCCGGCAGATTGAGCCCTGTGGCGATGCCGAGCTTGGCGCTCATCGACTGGATGAGCATCGCCATCAGGTTGGCTGCCAGAACGACCCACAGCAGCATGTAGCCGAAGCGAGACCCGCCCGCCATGTTGGTGGCGAAGTTGCCGGGGTCGACGTAGGCGACGGCCGCAATGAAGGCGGGACCGAGAAACGGGAGCACGGCGCGGATGCCTCGGCGTTCTCCGTTGAGAGACCGTTCGGCCGCCTTCAGGACGCGAAGCTCGCCTGGGAGGGCGTGCTCGGCGCCCAGCACCATCGGCTGGGCTATGACTGCTTTAACGAGCTGCGCCAATCAGCGCGCCTCGGAGACGAAGATGGCCCGCGCCAATCCCAGCGGGACGCTCTCGCGACGCCCCTTGACCCGGACGTCGATCGGGCCCTCGAACTCGCTGCCTGCCACGACGGCGATGCGCGTGCCGGGCATCAGGCCGCGGCGCTCGAGCTCACGCAGCTTGACCGGGTCGTCGTCGGAGACCCGCTGGACCGTGACCTTCTCGCCCGCGCGGCATTCGCTGAGCGCGCGGTGGCTGACGGGCGGCAGCTTGCCGGCGAGCGTCGGGATGGCATGGCCGTGGGGGTCGAGCTCCGGCCTGCCCAGCAGCTCGAAGATTCGCTTCTCCATCCGCTCCGAGATCACGTGCTCGAGGCGCTCCGCCTCGTCGTGGACCTCGTCCCAGCCGTAGCCGAGCACGCGGACCAGAAAGACCTCCAGCAGGCGGTGGTGGCGAACGAGCTCCAGGGCGACTTTGCGGCCGTTCGGGGTGAGCTGCTGGCCGCGGTAGCGGTCGTGTTCGACCAGGCCCTGGGCCGAGAGGCGGGTGACCATCTCGCTGACGCTCGGCGACGAGATGCCGAGGCGCTGGGCGAGGTCCCGGGTCGGGACCGGCCGGCCGTCGCCGCCGAGCAGGTAGAGGGCTTTGAGGTAGTCCTGCTGAGCCCGGGTGAACAGGCTGCGGCGCTCGAGCTGCTCGACCATCGAGCCTAGGTTCCCCTAATCCAGAGTGCGGGCATGCCTACCATCAAAGATAGGATAGCCTAACTTTCGGTCGGATATTCCTCTTCGGTCAGATCGTTCAACTCATCGTCTAGGCGCAGGCGCCGGTTGCTGACGACGCCGGGTTGTACGTGACGCTCACGTTCGGAGTGACCGTGACTGTTGATGACGAAGTGAAGACCGCTATGTAGTCCGCACAGCCTTCCCCGAGGTGGAAGTCATAATTCACGCTGGTCACGCTGAGCCAGCTCATCACGGCGCCCGAGTGGTGGAGGCACCAATGCGTGCTGCCTCCGCCGTTGTCGACGCACTGGATCGCCTTCGCCCACTGTTCGAGCGTGAGGATGCTCACCGACATCGGGCCGGTCGACGTCGCCTGGAGGTGATAGGTGAAGGTGTCGGGAATGCCTCCTGCGAGGTACCAGCTCGGCCCCTTCAGCTGCTGCTGGACGTTCCAGATCGTCAGGTGCGGGTGCTCCAGGTCCGCCTTCGTCTTGGCGAGCTCGCCCAGGGTGGCGGTGAGGTTCGCCTGGGTGGTCTTCAACCGGTCGTTCAGGATCTGGTTGCGGCCGGTCAACGACTCGTTCTGCGTGGTGAGGGACCGAATCGTGGACTGGTTGTTCGTGTCGTCGACGTAAATGACTCCGATTCCCAAGGCCGTGATCAGCAGGGCCGCAGACAGCGCCGCCGTCCACCAGCGGCGCTCGCGCGATTGAAACATTGGAACCCAGGCTGAGGGCCGGCTCGCGCGGACAGGCGGGGCCGGGGGCGAGTAGGGTTCGGCCGGCTCCAGCGTAGCCGGACCGGTGGGGGTAGTCAGCTGGTCCATCTCGGTCGGCGTCATGATCGCATTGATCGCACCCTGGGCATTGTCAGCAAGTCACAGTTGGCCAGGCCGCGGCCACGCTCCGTAGACCTGCGCGATCTTCGAGGCCGTCTCGCCCTGCTGCGCGATGTCATAGGTGAAGGTCTTGCCGTTCGGCTGCCACGCGGGTCCGATGCCGCAGTTGGGCGAGCACGCGGACTCTTCGACATCGAAGAAGGTGGTGGAGTTGAGCCACGCGGGCATCGACCGCACGTTGGGAAGCTGGCCACCGGAGCGCCCGTTGCGGCCGTACAGCCAGACGTGCGGCGTCCCCGCCGAATCGCGGACGGTGAACGCAAGGTTGTCGTCGCCGGCGTCCGCGCGGGGACGGATCCACGACGTCTGCGAGATCGCCTGCGAGACGCCGGCCGCCGAATCCCAGACCTGGACCGAGCTCGCGCTGGGCATTCGATAGTAGAGACGGCTCCCGCTGCTGCCCCACGTGGCCATAGTTCCCTTCGAGAGGCTGAAGGCGAGGCTGCCGTCGATGGTCCGCCTGACCTGGAGCTGGTCGCCCGAGCTCGTGAAGGTCTGGACCAGGGCGAAATAGGCTCCGTCGGGTGAGAAGGCCAGATAAGAATCGTCTTCGTTGGGGTTGAAGCCGCGCCCGGGCACGGCGCCCATGGTGGCCACCAGGCGATCCCCGCCGCCGCTCAGGAGGTGAAGGGTGACCGACCCTGGATCCGAAGCCACGTAGGCGAGGAACCCGCGGTCCGGGCTCCACGCATGGAGGCCATCCATGAAGCCCCCACCGGACCAGGTGGCCGCCACGGTGGAGATGTCCCTGAACAGGTCGAGGACGGCGATGACGCTGGTCCCCGCGGTGCCGGGATTGCCCTGGGTCGCGTACCACGAGATCATGGTCTGGGTCACGAGCTGAGGCTGGAAATTGCCGCCGCTGATGCCGCAGAGGGTCTGAGGCGTCTTGGCGTTGGAGACGTCGGCCAGCACCGGGCTGGGAGAACCCTGAAGGAGCAGCACCGCCTCTTGCGGAGCGGGCGGGCTCGAGCAGTGCGCATGCAGGGCGGCCCAGGCCGGAACCACCACGGGGCTCGGCTCCGGGCTGGGCGAAGGTGAAGGACTGGGCGTTTCAGCGGGGCTCGGGGTGGGGCTTGGCGACGGTGAAGGGCTGTGCCGGATCGCCGAGGGGCTGGACGCGGGGGCAAGGGGCCCGTTCGCGGTGCACGCGGCCACGGTCGCCAGGCTCAAGAGGAGAACTACCCCGTTCCTCACGGCAGGTTGAAACGAACATTGGTATGGGTGCGTTACGCGCGCCCCCTCGTGGCGCAAGTCGCCCAGAATACCCCTTGGCCGTTTAGCGCTGGGTTAAGGATCGACGATGAAGTTGGTTGGGCTGGTGGCTTTGATGCTTACTTCCGGCTTGTGCTCGTCGCCTGATCTCCTGACCGCTGCAGTCGAGGGAGGTGGGAGCCACGCCGTCAGGGTCGGCGAGGCGGTCCAGCTCGTGATCAAGGTCACCAACACCGGTGCCGCCATCCCCCACCTCGGGCTTGTCTTCCGGACGCCTGACCGCTGGTATGAGCGCCACAAGATGACCGACCTCGGTGGATGTGTGATCGACAACCAGTCGTCCGCGCTCGACTGCGGCGACCTCGCCAAGGGTGAGTCGAAAACGTATTCGTTCCAGGGCATCGCCACTGTCCCGGGCAGCTTTCATTACGAGCTTGCGCTGCGCGAGCTTGTGCACCCCTATACCTATGTGAACAACCACCCCGACGGCCCGGACGCGCAGGTGTGGGACGAAACCGTTTCCTCTGGCTGAGTAGACCGCCATCGCTGGTCAGGCGCGCGCGGGTCGGTTCTTCTCTGTGGCTTTGCGTTCGAAGACCAGGTCGCCAAACGTCACAGTCGGCTCCTCCGGCTGAAACTCGTCTGCGCGCTCGTTGTAGTCCTTGAAGCCGGGATCGTCGTCGTGCTCATGGTGTGCGTGCTCGTCGGCGGTCACCACGTGAAGGACGTAGTCCTGGATCCCGTCCGATTGCAACGCGCTGTACCGGCAGCGGATCAGGCGAGCCTCGAGGAAGCGGCCTCGCCCCGTGTAGTCCTCCCACCGCTTCAGCTCGTCGCGTTCGAACAGCGCCTCGAAGTCCTTGGCACGGTCGGCCGCGATGTGAAGGACGATCGTCGTGTATTCCCTGGCCATTGCCGAGATGGTAGTCGGGTAGGAATCAGGACCGGGCTGACAGCAGCTTGTCGTAAAGCTCCACCGTCCGAGTTGCGATGGCCGGCCAGCCGAACTGCTTGACCGCACGGTCACGTCCGGCCTTGCCCATCTTCCGGGCGCGAGCGGGGTCGCTGAGCAGCTCCGCGATCCGACCTGCCAGTTCCGTCGTGAAGCGCTCGGTACGGTCGGCGTCGTAGTCCACGAGGTAACCGGTCACGCCTTCCACGACGATCTCAGGAATCCCACCCACGCGCGACGCGACGACGGCCGACTCACACGCCATTGCCTCCAAGATCACGAGACCAAACGGCTCGTAAATGGAAGGGCAAACGAACACGGCGGCGTCCGAATGGAGGTGGATCAGGTCCTCACGCGGGATAAAGCGGTCGATCCAGACCAGGTTGCCGCGCTCGTCCCGGACACGCTGTGCAAGGCCCGCCACCTCCGCCGCGATCTCAGGCGTGTCGGGGCTGCTGGCGACGATCACCAGCTGATGCCTTGGGTCCAGCTTGAGGGCCGCGGCGAGAAGTAGCGGCAAACCCTTCTGGCGTGTGATGCGGCCGTTGAACAGCGCGAACGGCTTGTCGGGATCGATGCCAAAACGAGCCAGCGTCTCGAGAGACGGTTGCGGCCGGTAGATCTCGGGATCGATGCCGTTGTGGATGACATGCACGCGGTCGGGGTCTAAGTGGGGATAGCAAGTCAGCACATCGTCGCGAACGCCTTTGGAGACCGCTATCACCCCGTCGGCGGCTTCGATGGCGGTGCGCTCACAGAACATCGAAAGGGCGTAGCCGCCGCCCAGCTGCTCGGCCTTCCACGGCCTCAGCGGCTCCAGGCTGTGGATCGTCATCACATGCGGAATGGACCACATCAGCTTGGCCAGGTGCCCGCCCAGGTACGCGTACCACGTGTGGCTGTGCACGACGTCGGCGCCTTTGACGACCGCCGCCATCGCGAGGTTGATCGACATCGCCTGCAGTGCCGCCGCCTCGGGCTTCGGTTCCGCCAGCGCATCCCATGGCTGATGACTCGTGACCCCAGGCTCGTCGCGAGGCGCACCCCAACATTCAACCGTGACCTTGGCCAGGCGCCGGAGCTCTCGTGTGATGTACTCAACGGCGGTGCCCGCCCCCCCATAGACCTCGGGTGGGTACTCGCGGGTCAGGATCGCGACTTTTCTTATGGGGCGACCTGAACTTTCAAACCCTTGCCCGACAGGAAGGCGTCGATCGCTTTGGAGTAGTCGTCGAGCGAAAAGCGGTTCGTGATCATCGCCTCACAGTCGATGACGCCCTTGACCAGCAGCTTCAACGCGCGCTCGAAGCTGTGCACCACGGCCATCGAGCCGATGATCTTGATCTCATCGTTGTAAACGCGAAACGGTGAGAACGTCGCCGTGGCGTCGGCATTGGCCACGCCGAACATCAGGAACGTCCCGCCGCGGGAAACGCGCTTCAAACCGTCCTCGATCGCGGGCACGACTCCTGTCGCGTCGATCACGACATCCCAACCCTGCGGCCTGTCGAGCGCTGTCGCCGACGTTGCGACATGGTCGGCCCCCAGTCGTGTCGCGAGCGCATGGCGTCCCGAATTCGTGTCCACGATGTCGATCTGGCCGGCGCCGGCGTCCTTGGCCAGCTGCGCCAGCAGCAGGCCCATCGTCCCCGCGCCGTAGATCAGGTAGTCGCCCGCGACCTCCACGTCGACCTGGTCTAGGCCGTGGACGGCGCACGAGAGAGGCTCCACCAGGGCGCCCCACGGGCGCGGAATGTCGGAGGGCAGCTGAAACGCGCTGGTCGCCGGCACGCGGACGAATTCTGCGCAGGCGCCGTCGGTCCGCGCGACCCCGATGCCGTTCCAGTTCTCACAAAGGTTGAATCGGCCGGCCCGACACTGCCTGCACGTCCCGTCGTAAAGCGTGGGATCCACCGCGACGAAGTCGCCGACCTTGACGTTGCGGACCTCGCCGCCGATCGCCACCACCTCACCGCAGAACTCGTGGCCG
>Ga0209474_10004434_pt1 | contig 12142 bp, 8 predicted proteins | sample GraSoiAngelo_145_FD_185902 | JGI IMG/M metagenome (GOLD analysis project Ga0209474, IMG submission 185902) | Grasslands soil microbial communities from the Angelo Coastal Reserve, California, USA - 14_1009_05_20cm (SPAdes) (version 2) | ecosystem: Environmental > Terrestrial > Soil > Grasslands ...
GCGATTCCATCAACATCGAAAGGGCCATCGTCTTCAGGAATTTTGCCCGCTGCATAGCAGCACCGCGCTCTGCAATCACCGCCCAAGATTGGTCCGCCAGTTCTCGCAGTTCGTTCACCATTCCCTGCCAGTAAAAAAGATGCATGCGTTCCAGTTGAATTTGCACTTTTTCCTCCCACCAATCCGGAGCGCTCGCTTCGCCAGGCTCGCCCAATTCCTGATCGGCTAAGTCGAATTCACGCGCGGTTTCTGCGAAATGTCGCTGCAGGCTGTGACTAAAACCAATCTTGCGGTGAAGGCGCGAACGCGAGATCGGGTCGGCGTTTCCAGTCAGGACCTGAGTGCGGCCAAACGCATCGCGGGCTTCCTCGTGTCGTCCGACCAGAGTCAAGACATCGCCAAGACCTTCGTTCAACCGCAGCCCGCTTCCACGAAATTGCCTATCGCCTGTGCGCGTGATTTGCCGGATGGCCGATTCGTAGAAACCTATCGCCTCCGCATTGGCGAACGTCGCCTTTGCTCGTTCCGCCGCTCGCCCGAGATAAAATATCGCCCGCTCGGCCGCCTCCGTTCTCTCATAGTGATATCCCAGCGTCGCGGAGAGTTCGTCGAGCCGGCCGGGAAACAACGCTTCGATCGCTTCGGCGGCAAGCTGATGCAGTTCCTTGCGCCGAGCGAAAAGCATCGAGTTGTAAGCGACATCATGCGTGATGGCATGCTTGAAGATATACTCGCCCTCTTCCAGCCCGGCCGTTTCTGACGCCTGCTGTTCGCGCGATTGAATAAACTCCCGCCGCTGCAATTCCCCTAGAGATGCCTCAAGCCCGGCTGTCGCCCTTCCCTTAGATAGATAGGCAAGGACTCGCCTTTGAAAAATCCGGCCAATGACCGACGCGCGTTGCAGGGTTTGTTTATTGTCCAGAGGCAGGCGATCAATCCGCGCCGCCAGGACGCCCTGGAGCGTCTCCGGAATTTCCATCGCATCAATCTCGCGCGTCGCCGCAGCCTGGTCTCCCTCGAGCAGGATTGCGCCGGCGTCGATTAACGATCGCAGAAGTTCTTCGACAAAAAACGGGTTCCCTTCCGCGCGATTCAAAATTAGTTCGCGCATCCGGGCCGGAAGGTTTTCGATCTTCAGCAGTTGTTGAATGAGCCAGCCACTTTCAACGCGGGTCAATGGTGATAAGCGGATGATGTGGTGCCCACAGCTGCCGTTGTTCTCTTGCAGTACTTCTGACAGGCGATTGTCTTCCAGCCGTGCCGCGCATAGCAGCAAAAGAGGCACCTCATTGGAAAGCGGAACCAGCATTTGCAAGAGCTCCCAGGAGGAGGGGTCGCACCAGTGCAGATCTTCCCAGACCAAGAGCAAAGGCTCCTGCTGGGCGCGACGGCGGACGTATCCGCGCAAGGCTTCCAAAATCCCAGATCGAAGTGCTTCGCTCGAAAGGAGTTTTACCCGCTCTTCCATCGCTGCGTCCATTGGCAGCTCCAGCAACCGAGCCAGGAAAGGATAAATCTCGGACTGCCCGTCCAAGCTTTTTTGCAATGCTGCCATAATTTCGGATTGCGCAGCTTCCGGTTTGACGTTCAGGAGACTCAGGAGAATTTCACGCGCGAGCCAGTAGCTCATGCCCGCAGTGAAGGAAAGCGCGCGGCCTTCTGCCCACGTCACGTTTGCTGGCAGTAACCGCCGCGTTTCCGCGATCAGACGGCTCTTGCCCAACCCCGCTTCAGCCAGAATTGCCACCGTGCTTCCCTGGCCGGCTCCAAGATTTGCGAGCGCGCGGCGTATCTCTTCCAGCTCTTTATCACGGCCCACTAAGGGCGCGCGCAAACCTTCAATGCCGCGAGTGGATTTCGGCACGACCTTCGCCCCGATCAATCGGTGCACTTCCACCGGCGCTTCTTTCCCTTTGAGTCTCAACGGTGGAACCGGTTCAAAATCAAAAATCCGTTGCGTCAGTCGGTAAGTCGTGGGTCCGACAAAAATTTCTCCCTCCGATGATGCGTCTTCCAGTCGCGCCGCCAGATTGACCGCGTCGCCCATGACCGAATAATCGCGGCGATCATGACCGCCAATCTGTCCCGCGACGAACAGTCCGGTGTTAATACCGAGATGCAGACCAAGGGCGGTCTCGTTAGCGTGATTGAACGCAACGATCGCGTCCATCATGTCAAGAGCGGCCCGCAAGGCGCGTTCGGCATCGTCCTCATGCGCCACCGGCGCGCCAAACAACGCCATGATCTCGTCGCCAATGAACTTGTCGATGGTGCCGTCGTATTTTTGCACCACCGGCACCAGCCAGTCGAAGCAGGCGTTGATTAATTCACGAACTTTTTCGGGATCTAGTTTTTCAGAAAGCGCGGTAAATCCCGAAACGTCAGCGAACACAATCGTAACAAGCTTGCGCTCGTCCCCTGTTGGGGCGCGACCCGTCTCGAGTTGCGCTAATTGCTCCCGCAACACCGCTACCGCCGGATCGACAGCCGCATCGCCCAGATTAGTTCTCTGCAATTCCAAAGCGGCAATCGCCGCTGACAATTTTTCAATCTGAGTCTCGAGATCAGCCATGATTGTGCGAACAAGAACTTTCCTCGCTGTTCTTATCGGAATAACCGGGCCGAATCGAGCCGTCTTTGCTTGCAAGGGTGGTTGCCGCGACACAGCTTTTGCTTTTGTGTCGCAGGAATTTCACATCCGCCCGGCCACCCCGGACGATGCCGCCATAATCGGCTGGCATCGCGCCCGCATGTTTCAGGACATGGGCCTGGTTCCGGACGAATTGTTCGAGTCGTTCCGGACAAAAGCACTCGATCTTTTGGGTAAAGCGCTCGCTTCCGGCGATTATTTCGGCTGGCTGGTGAGCGAACGCAATGCTCCGCAAAAAATTATCGCGGGCGCGGGCGTCATCATTCGGGAAGTTCCGCCATTTCCCATTCGTCACAAAAACGGTGAGATCACAATCGCGGAAGGCCGGCAGGGATTAATCGTTAACGTTTTCACCGAACCGGAATGGCGCAGACGTGGCCTTGCCCAACTTTTGATGACGCAGATAATCGCCTGGTCGCGCGAGCAACAGCTCGACGGTCTCGTCCTCCACGCTTCCGTTGATGGTCGCGGCCTCTACGAAAAGCTCGGCTTTGTCCCCACCACCGAAATGAGCCTCGGCGGTGGTCGCGGCCTCTACGAAAAGCTCGGCTTTGTCCCCACCACCGAAATGAGCCTCGGCGGTGGCGATGAATGACTCGTCAATGCGTATCGCTGGGATTCGTTGGTAAAAAGCCGCCGGTAGCCTGAAGAGGTCTGATGTCGCCTGCGTTTGTAATCCAGACAGCTAATGCGATACGATCGGGGCGGCTTGCAGCCTCAACCGCCGAAGAAGGAAAATGAAGTTCCTGCGGGACCGGGCCGAGTTTTTCGTGAATCAGGGAAAGAACAACAAAATCGTGACGCAAGCTGCGGCCGTTGTTCTCGCCGGCATGGACATTAATGTTTATGCCGAAACCAAGACGGGCGAGATAGACCTCGAAATCGCCTGTTTTTCCCTTGGCCGGGTCGAAGTTGACGAGCACGTTGTTGTCACCTCGCACCGTCGCTCTCAGGATTCCGGGAGCTTCGACATTTACTACCGGAATGGTGGCATTTTCCCATTCGCGCCCATCCAAAACGAAATTCGGCGTGTAAACGCTTTCGGCATTCCACTCAGCGGCATAAACACGTTGTCGTTTCGTCCATTCCGGAGAGGCGAACGGATCCTTCCAACCCAGCCTGTCCCAGTAATCGACGTGAAAAGCGATTGGAACAAACGCGCGCCACAATCGTGAATCTTTCACCAGCTGCGCGAGCGACGCTTCCGCCGGTGGACAACTGCTGCATCCCTCGGAGGTAAAAAGTTCGAGCAACTGAACTTTTTTCGGTCCGGACTCAAAAACAACATTGTCAGCGCACAACACGCCGCCAAAGAAGAGAGATAGAACTGCTCCGATGATTGCTTTCATAACTGCTGAGCTTGTTTGGGCCCTGGAACAAGACTGCCGAATTTCTTCACTCATTCATCGGAAATGGCAATAACGTAGTCAATGTTTTCGCGCTTTTGGCCGTAAGAGACAAATTGATGCGCCAGCTCGCACGAAACACGCTGCATTTTGGGCCAATGCCTGGTGAAGACCAGTCCGATTCCGCGCTTGCGAAAGGCGTGAGTTGCCCGGTGAAGGACGACAAAACCATGCCGTTTCGCGTCCTCTTTGAGTCGGCCCCGGGACTTTACCTCGTGTTGACACCGCACGAGTTCTCGATCGTGGCGGTAAGCGAGGCGTATTTGCGAGCCACTATGACCGAACGCTCAGACATCATGGGTCGGAAACTATTCGAAGTGTTTCCCGACGACCCGAAGGATCCCGCAGCCGACGGAGTCCGCAATTTACGAGCCTCGCTCGAGCGCGTGAAAACCAAGCGCACTGCCGACGTCATGAAGGTGCAACGTTACCCGGTGCGCCGGCCAGAAAATCAGGGCGGCGGATTTGAGGAGCGGTTTTGGAGCCCGATTAATTCGCCTGTTTTTTCCGATAACGGCGAATTGATTTTCATTATCCATCGAGTTGAGGATGTGACCGTTTTTGTCCGCGCGAAAGCTCTCCAAGGCAAAGCCGAGGAAGGCTGGCGGATGCTTGAAGCGCGTGCCGAGCACATGGAAGCGGAGATTGCCCTGCGCGCGTACGACTGGCGCCGTGCCGCGGAGTTACAGCAGGCCTACGAACGATTGCAGAAAAGCGAGTCGCTTCTGCGTGAAAGCGCCGAGCGATTTCGTTTTCTGGCCGAGTCGATGCCGCAAAAGATCTTTACCGCGCGACCGAACGGCGACGTGGACTACTTCAACCGTCAGTGGATGGAATTTACCGGGCTGCCTTTCGAACAAATTCGCGACTGGGGCTGGATACCATTCATGCATCCCGACGACGTGCCCGAAAACCTACGGCGCTGGAAGCACTCGATCGAGACGGGCGAGTCTTTCGAATTCGAACATCGGTTACGTCGCGCCGACGGCGAATGGCGCTGGCATATTTCGCGGGCTAACGCGATGCGCGACGCAGCCGGTCGCGTCCTGATGTGGATCGGTTCCAATACGGAAATTGACGACGTGAAACGAGCGCAAGCGGAAGCGGAACATGCAAATCGGGCGAAAGATAAGTTTCTCGCGGCGTTATCGCACGAATTGCGGACACCACTTACACCGGTGCTCATGTGCGCGGCGGCGTTAGAACGGGAAACGGCGCTTCAGCCCGAATACCGCGAACAACTCGGCATGATGCGCCGCAACGTGGAGCTGGAAGCGCGACTCATCGATGATTTGCTTGATCTCACTCGAATTTCACGTGGGACGCTCCAACTTCAGCTCGAGCCCACCAATGTTCATTCACTTCTAGTGCACGCTGAACAGATCGTGCGCAGTGACGCACGCGCAAAACAGATCAAGCTTCAATTCGAACTAAACGCTTCCGCACATTATGTCCTGGCCGACTCGGGCCGGCTGCATCAGGTATTCTGGAACATCTTGAAAAACGCGATCAAGTTCACGCCGGCCGCTGGAGAAATCATCGTGCGCACCACCAACCCCAGGACCGGCGAGATTCGTCTCGAATTCACAGATACCGGTATAGGTATCGAATCTCAGTTCCTAGGCTTGGTCTTTGAGGCGTTCGTGCAAGCGGACGCGGTTCCGAGTTCCGCGTCGAACGGGCTGGGTTTGGGAATGTCAATTTCCAAAACTATCGTCGAACAGCACGGCGGGACGATCAATGTCGCCAGTGCTGGGGCAGACCGAGGGGCGACGTTCACGGTAGACCTGGCAACTGTGGTCGCAGATTCGGCTGGAGATGTCTCACGGCCGGCAGTGCGATCAAATTCGCATCACATTTATCGACTTCTGCTGGTGGAGGATAATCAGGCAACCCTGGAAGTACTCGGGCGTATACTGCGCAAGCAAGGCCACGATGTCGTGACTGCGAGCACGGTGGAAGCGGCTCAGGGCTTTGCCGCGAATCGGGAATTCGATCTCGTCATCAGCGACATCGGATTGCCCGATGGCAATGGCATCGACCTAATGAATGAGCTTACGCGTGACTACGGCCTGCGCTTCGATCTCGTCATCAGCGACATCGGATTGCCTGATGGCAATGGCATCGACCTAATGAATGAGCTTACGCGTGACTACGGCCTGCGCGGGATCGCGCTCAGCGGTTATGGAATGGATGAAGATCTCGCCCGCACAAAGAATGCAGGCTTTATCGCGCATCTGGTAAAACCAGTTGACGTTGATCGACTGAATCGCGTCCTCGAGCAAGCGGCCCCAACAACGTAGGCATTGAATGGGGGCCTTCTACGGCCGCTTTGTCTCAGCGTCGCCCTTCGGTTTTACTGTGACTTCCTGTGCGACCTCGTACTCCGGTTTACTTGCGCCCGTGAGCCATTTATCGAACCAGCCAACGATGTGCTCGAGCCGTTCGACCCGGTGCCACGGTTGCCCGGAGCGGGAGAGCTCGTGGGATTCGCCCGGGAACTTCACCATCACCGTCGGCACTTTGCGAAACTTGAGGGCGCGGAACATTTCCTCGCCACCGGCCCCAGGCGGCGTGCGCGTGTCGCTTTCACCGAGCACGAACATCATCGGCGTCTTCACGTTCTTAATATAACTAATGGGCGAGCGCGCCTTGAAATCGTTGGGTTGTGCGGGTCGAATCCGGGCGGCTTTTGCACCCACGCCTGAATCTTCTTTCCGTCGAACGTCTGATAGGTCATTTCCTCCGGCTCAGTCAGGTTCAATTGCGACCAGAGCTCGCGATTGACGTCGGTGAGTTGCTGCTGTTGCGCGTTGGAATCGACGAGAAATAAATCGCCGATGCGCGTGGGCGTCGAGATCAGGCAAACAATCTTCGAGTTGTCGGCGGTGGCGCGGAAACTCAGTACCGCCTGGTCGCCTTTACTGATTTCAGTCAGCACGCCCGTGGCGGCGTCAAAGCGCCCGAGATTGGTTCGGCCTTCCCGTCCGAAAAGTTGGAGGATGGTCTTGCTGTCCGCGCTCCAGATGGCCGAGTTGTTGCCACCGGCGCGGGGAGCGCGTCCTTCGCTACGTCGAGCACCCACAAGTCCGGCTCAGTGTAGGAATTTACCGGTTCGTTTTGCGAAGCGACAAAAGCGAACTGTTTGCCATCGGGGCTAAGGGTGAGACCATTCACACCCAGATCAATTGTCGTTAGTTTTGTCGGTTCGCCGCCACTTGCTGCCACCGAGTAAATCTCCGTCTTTGGCAGTTCGTAGTAAGGCTCATCTACGTGAAGTGAAGGGAAAAAAATCTGTGTTCCATCGCTTGACCAGATCGGATCGGCTTCGTCGAAACGGCCTTTCGTCAGTTGCTTGGGCTGCACTTTTTCGTCGGCAGTTTTCGGGGCCGGAATGGTCCAGATATGCTGCGGCCGTTTGAAGTCAGTGTTTCCCTCGTTGTCCTCGCGATAGACGGCGTGGGTAACGACCAGCACGTCGCTTTCGCGTTCCTCATCTGTCTCCGCCGCCTTAGCCGGAGACGCCGTCGGTTTGGCTGACGCGGCGGGTGAAGGACTCCCAGCAACGGCAGCCTTTTTTGCTTCTTCTTCCTTCTGCTTTTTCTTTTGTTGCTTCGCGATGTCCTCGGGATTGCTTGAACTGGTAAAGGCAATCGTCCTGCCGTCCGGCGACCAGCGCGGCGGGCCGGCGCCTTTTGGCAGATCGGTGAAAGTCCAGGCGTCACCACCATTCATCGATAGCATGGCCAGCTGCGGCGGCTCGGGTTTGCCATCTTTCTCGGTTGCCCTCATGAAGACGAGGAACTTTCCATCGGGCGACCACTGCGGTGAACTATCATGCGGGCCATTGGTCAACGGGTTTGCCATCTTTCTCGGTTGCCCTCATGAAGACGAGGAACTTTCCATCGGGCGACCACTGCGGTGAACTATCATGCGGGCCATTGGTCAACCGATGCGGCGGTTCTTTGTCCGCAGTCGAGACCGTCCAGATGGCGGTGTCATAACCAAGCTTTTTTTCATTCACGCTCACGCGCACAAACGCGACGCGCGACCCATCCGGCGAAATTTGCGGATCACCGATCCAGACGAAATCGAACAGGTCCTTTTCGGTAATACCGCGGTTGCCCGCGGCTTGCGACACCATCGAACTGAACGAGAGCAGCGCGAAAAGAATCAGGCGACATAAATGATTTGGCAGCATTCGCCACTGTTGCCGCTGAGTGGCGAGCCGGCACGCTTTTTCTGCATCGTGACACCGCCGGGATGATCGCGCCACAGCTACAAGGCGAGGCTTTCCTGCTTTGCAGAAGTTGCTTCCGCGGTAATCCCGCTAAATTTCTTCACCAGTTCGTTCAGCTTAGCGACGTAATAATCGCTGTTTTCATCGCGGTTTTGGGGATCGAATTCGCTGATTAGTTTCGCCGCTTCATAGGCCGCGATCTTTTTCGGCGTAGCCTTAATATAATAGCTGATTCGATCGCCGGGTTTGTAGTTGCGGCCGCTCGCCAGGGCGAGCTCGTAGGCGGCGGCGCGGTTTCGCGCCGAGCCGGCAATCTTAGCGCGATACTTATCTAACGAATCCTGGAGAGTATCGGTTTTCATCAGCATATCGATTGGCATTTCACGATTGCGAATTCGTTTTTCGAACTGTTCCCGCAACCGCCCAAGTTCCTCCGGCTTTTCTTGCATGATCAATCTGATCATTTCCTCCAAGAAAACGCGCTGGAACTTCTCCAAGCCGCGGGATTTGAGCGCGCCACCCTTAATAACAACGTCGCCGCTGCGAGTAAGCAGGGCGTAGTTCTTTGCTTTGTAACTGAACATGGCGTCGAACTGCTCGTCGAACTCGACTTCGATGCCCGGCGGCAGTTCCCTCGCCAGGCCGTCTCGCAGCGCTTCGATCTCTGCTGAAGAGCCGGCCGTGTCGGCCGCATTGTCAGTTTTTGCGGGCGACACGCCCGCCGCTACAGAAGAAGGCGGCACAAAGTAGATCCCATCGGTATCAACTTCAATGACTTGCGCGCCCCGTTCGTTCAGCCAGGCAATCATCTTCTGCAATAGCTCGCGACCAATCTGGGTAACACGCGCAGCGGCCTCGAAGTCAGCAAAGTGCCCCTGGGCAAAGCCGAGATATCCATAGAAGCTGTTAATTAGAATCTTGAAGGTGTTTTGCAGGGCGTGGAGGTGATGCCATCTCGGGCGATCTCCTTTTTTGTCGGCCAACTGCATCTGCCCTTTGGCTTCGAGACGGAAACTGCGCAAGTCGGTCAACAAATGCCGAAAAATTTGGAGCTGATCCGTGGCCGGGAAACAATCGAACTGCAACATGATCGACGGATAGAGCGAAGCGACGTCGCAGTGCCAGACGTTCCGCGCCACGCCGCTAAAGTAGATGGCAGTGAAGCCGCCTTCGAAAGTACGCGCCATTGGCATCTCCGGAAGGCTGTGACGCTGGCGCAGATATTCCCGTAAAAAAAGCGCGTTGATGCGAGTGGCGTTGCCCCGCACGATCACATCCTGATAGTTGTAGGGAAAAATCTGCGCCTGAATGAAATAGCTCGGGCTTAGCAGGTCAGCTAAGGCGCGGGTTTCCCACACAGCGCACAAGGCGCGTTTTCGGAAACGTTCGCTTTTCGCTAGACGTTCTCGCTGAAGTGCCTTGCCGGTAAGCGCGGAAATTTCCGCGGCATCGCAAAAACCAAAGTGCTGCGCGACATCACTGCGCTCGAAACCGCTGAGCGTGCGCAAACCGACGTCATAGAACTGCGCCAGAAGAAAGGTATCGACGAAGTGGCGACCATCGACCTGGAACTTTGGATAATCGATGGTTTTCTCGGCGATTTGCAGGCGCGACGGGCGCGAGCGCAGGAATCCGCCGCTCCGCCCCCAATCCAGCTTCACTTTGGCTTTGCGGGCCCGCGCCACCAGATAGGGCAGATCAAACCGGAAAAGATCGTGCCCCTCGATTACGTCCGGATCGCGTTCCTTAATAATTACGGTGAGCTGTTTGAGTGCGTCGTGTTCGGACTCCTCGACATCCTCGGGATCAACCACGATCAGTTGCTCCCATCCGCTATTATCAGACAAGGCAATGCTGGCGATGGGGTTCTGCGATGCATCAGCCAGATCGGTTTCGCCGGTCGGCGAAAGCACTTCCAGTTGGATACGCTTCAGCTCTTCGAACGGCAGTTGCTTGAACAATGTGCGGCCGGTGGCACTGAGATAATGCTGCACCGGATCACTCAGGGCGAAAAAATTGCGTCCCGCTTTTTTTAAACCGTTGCGTAACGCGATTAGTTCCTTCCAGCTGTCGACGACGACGAGCCAATTGTATCTCAGGTCACCGGCGAGTTTTTGCGCGTTCTCGAGCCCGAGATCGGTGATATCGCCATCAGTCCAGACAAAAGGATGAAATGGTTCAACATCCATCGTCGTGCTTCCGTCTTTTTCTCGACGGTAAACACGCACAGTGCCTGTTTCGCCCAATTCAATCGCGACGATGCGCGGCGTTTTGTCCGCGCCGAAAAGAAGCTCGTTATCTTCGAAAGCCACAATTAGAGATTCCTCGACTTAACGCCTTTTGTCATCCCGAGCGAAAGTCGGGGTCCCGCGGTGTTAGCCTATAGGTTTCTTGGCGGGATCCCTCGACCCGGCTCGGGATGACAAAGAGGGAGCATCGGCTAACATCGCCGAATGACGCTTCGCATCCTACTCCCGCTTTCACTCGTAGTCGGGCTTACTTCGCTGGCGCAACAAACGCCGCCGCTTTCACTCGTAGTCGGGCTTACTTCGCTGGCGCAACAAACGCCGCAACAAATTGCAGACGCCGAGCTGCCTTCGCTCCTCACCATTTACAAAGACATTCACACCCATCCTGAACTATCGACCCAGGAGCAGCGAACTTCCGCTCTACTCGCGAAGGAATTAAAGGCAATCGGCTGCGACGTGACTGAGAACGTTGGCAAATACGACAAGCCCGACCAAAAATGTTTTGGCGTCGTCGGCGTGATGAAAAATGGCGACGGACCAGCGGTCTTGGTGCGCACCGACCTCGACGCGCTGCCGGTGCGGGAAGAAACGGGATTGCCCTACGCCAGCACAATCGTAACGAAAAATGAAAAGGGCGACGATGTCCACGTCATGCACGCCTGCGGGCACGACGCTCACATTTCGATGATCATCGGGGTGGCGCGTTCTCTCGCGAAGCTGAAGAACCAGTGGCACGGCACGATCGTTTTCGTCGGGCAACCGGCGGAAGAGCTCGGCATCGGTGCACGTGCCATGTTGCGGGACGGACTTTACACGCGCTGGCCAAAACCAAATTACGCCCTCGGGTTTCACGACAAAGCCGACATGGAGATCGGCCACATCGGGGTAACCGAGGGTTACACCAGTGCCAACGTCGACTCTGTTGATGTCACCGTTAACGGGATTGGGGGTCACGGCGGTTATGCGTATCGAACAAAAGATCCAGTCGTGCTCGCTGCGGAAATGATTAATCAATGGCAGACGATCGCGAGTCGCGAGAACAACCCGATCGATCCCATTGTCATTACCGTTGGTTCCATCCACGGCGGGACCAAACACAACATCATTCCGGATGAAGTGAAAATGCAGTTAACGGTTCGCACCTACAAAGCCGACGTGCGCGAACGCGTGCTCGCCGCGATCGAGCGAATCGCGAAGGGTTGCGCGACCACCGCCGGGCTGCCCTCTGATAAAATGCCGACCCTGAACGTGCTGCGCGATCAATTCACACCTGCGACTTACAACAATCCTGAATTGACCAAGCGACTAGTCTCGGTTTGGAAAAAAGCGCTCGGCGATCAGAACGTCGAAATAGTCGATCCGACCATGGGCGGGGAAGATTTTTCTGAATACAGTCTGCTCCCGGAGCATTCAGTTCCGGCGGTGGATTTCCATGTTGGCGCGGTGGATCCGGCCAAAATCGCGGAATCAAAAAAGCCGGGCGCATCGCCGTTGCCCAGTTTGCATTCGAGCAAATTCGCGCCCGTGCCAGAACCGACGATTCGCACCGGGATGGTGGCAATGACCGCAGCGGTGCTGGATCTGATGAAGAAGTAAT
>Ga0209474_10004437_pt1 | contig 12137 bp, 9 predicted proteins | sample GraSoiAngelo_145_FD_185902 | JGI IMG/M metagenome (GOLD analysis project Ga0209474, IMG submission 185902) | Grasslands soil microbial communities from the Angelo Coastal Reserve, California, USA - 14_1009_05_20cm (SPAdes) (version 2) | ecosystem: Environmental > Terrestrial > Soil > Grasslands ...
GGTTTCCTCCGGCGGTCGCTGTAGAAGAAGGTCACTCACCTAGCGGTCGACGTACTCGGAGAGTGCGGCCACTCGAACGGCGTCATCTGGGAAGAACACGAAGAACCTCCTCCATGTAGCGGTCGGCGGCGGCAGCTGCCTTCTCCGGACTGCTGCCGTTCTGACGGGCGCTTAGGTAGGACGCGTACCAGTCCCACCAGTGGTGCTCGGCGTGCGTCTTCTCGTAGTGGTCGTGGTGCTCCGCCGTTAGTCCGCCGGCGGCGCTCGCGGCCAGCGTCAGGAAGACCAGCTCGCCGACGCGCTCACCGAGCAGGTTCGCGACCAGCGCGTGTCCCAAGTCGTTGATGCTCTGGCGGTCGGCGAGAGCGTTCCAGTCCGGACGCCGCGGAATCCACTGCTCGGCGACCAGCACGCAGGCGAGCATGCCCGCGCCCACGGCGAAGAAGACAGCCGGCAGCGGGTACCCGCTTTCGAGACCCAAGTACGTCGCGCCGGTCCCCGCCGTGATCACGAACGGCCAGAGGACGTACGAAAGCACGCGCGGCCACCCCCGCTAAACGCGCGCGGGCTCCAGGCGCTCCACCACCACCGGCATCCCGCCCGAGGGCGCGAGGGTGACGGTGCGGCGCACGGTGCGGACCGTGTACCCGGGCGCGGCGCTCAGCTCGACGCGCGTCAGTATCTCCGCCAGCACGATCTTCATCTCGTAGGTGGCGAACGCCGCGCCGATGCAGCGGCGCACCCCGCCTCCGAAGGGGAAGAACGCGTACGGATTCGGGCGGGCGCCGATGAACCGCTCCGGGTCGAAGCGCGCCGGATTCGGCCACAGGTCGGGGCGGCGGTGGGTCAGGTAGATGCAGGGCGAGGCGACCACGCCGGCGGGCAGGTCGCACCCGCCGATGCGCATCGGCGCCTGGAGGCGGCGGCTCACCTGGGAGATCACGGGGCTCAGGCGCGCCGTCTCCTTGACGACCGCGTCGAGGTATTCGAGGCGGGCGACGTGCTCGGGCTCGATGCACCCGCCGTCCACCGCCGCACGCAGCTCGGCGCGCAGCTTCCCGAGCACGTCGGGCCGGCCGAGCAGGCGATGGAAGGCCCAGGCGAGCGAGGTGGCCGTCGTCTCGTGACCGGCCAGCAGCAGCGTGACCATCTCGTCGCGCAGCTCCTGGTCGCTCATCCGCTGTCCGTCCTCGTCGCGCGCGGCGATCAGCATGGAGAGGATGTCGTCGCGGCCGGCGACCCCCTCGGCCCGGCGGCGCGTGAGCTCGGCGAACAGGAGGTCGTCGACCTCGCGCGCGAGGCGGACGAAGCGGCCTCCCGGCGTGAAGGGGCCCAGGTCGCGCTGCAGCCACGGCATGAGGAGGAGGACGCCGAGCGTCCCGGAGACGAAGGCCATGAGGCGCCGCAGGCACTCGCGCAGGCGGTCGAGCAACGCGCCCTCGTCGAGCCCGAAGACGGTGCGCAGGATCACGTCGAGCGTGATCGCCTGCATCCGCTCGTGGATCGGGAAGGGCCGGCCGACGGGCCAGGCGTCGATCGAGCGGTCGGCGATCTCGCGCATGACGCGGCCGTAGGCCTGCATGCGCTCGCCGTGGAACGGCGGCAGCATGAGGCGGCGCTGGCGGAGATGGCGGGGGCCGTCGAGCAGGAGGAGCGAGTGCTGTCCGAGCATGGGCTCGAGCAGGTCGTTCGCCTCGCCCGCGCGCAGCAGCTCGGGATCCCCGGTGAAGATCTCCCGGATGGCCTCGGGGTCGCTGAACATCACGAGCGGCGGCCGCGCGGGGACCCGGAGCGTGAACGGAGTCCCGTAGCGCCGGTCGCACTCCTCGAGAAACGCGATCGGGCGGAACCCGAAGTGCAGGAACTGGACGAGGGCCGGCGCGCGCGGGCCGGGAGGCAGGACGCCAGGCTCGGCGCGCTCGAGTCCGAGGTCAGCGGCCGCAGTCGCCATCGCGCTCCTCCTGCCAGATGCCGGCCGCGCGCCACAGGCGCACGGACCACGGGGTGACGATGCCGATCTCGCGGCACAGATCACGGAGCTTCGCGAGCGCCGTGAGCGTGTTCTCGCGGTGGCGCGGGTTTCGCGTGTACGCCTCGGCGATCACGGCGGCAGGGATGCCATGGGTGCGCACCACGTCCGCCGACGGGCGCAGCATCGCCTGCGCCATCTGGCCGAGGACGAGCGGCGCCTGGAGGGCGAGGCTCGCCCGCCGGGCGGCGCCGAGGCGGGGCACCGCGGTGCGCAGGTAGCTGCGCCCGAAGCAGAGGTGGCGCGCCTCCTCGGTCACATGGATCTGCATGATGCGCCGGAGGAGGGGATGGATCGGCTGCGCGCTCCGCAGCACCGTCCGCTGCACGTGGTCGATCGGATCCTCGCCGCCGAGCACGAAGACGAAGAAGAGCGCGGGAAAGCGCCGCGCGGCGGCGATCACCCGCCGCGCCCCGAGCCGGTCCCAGAAGCCGAGCCCCGCCACGTCGAAGCCCGTCCGGTTCACGAACTCCTGGAACATGAGCGAGTGCTGCCCCTCCTCGATGACCTCGTGGTAGACGTAGCGGAACTCGGGCGCGCCGTTGGGGAGCGTCCAGGCGAACTCGAGGAGGCCGCGCTGGAGGACGTTCTCGAACTGCGTCCCGATCTTCATCTTGGTCGCAACCAAGTGGAGCCCGAGGCGGGCGCGCGTCGCCTGCGGCTGCGCGCGATACCACACCGTCGCGCCGAGGACGTCATCCGAGCCGAGCTCCCAGCGCGGGTCCTCGGGGTCGATGCGGTAGTCGGCGGCGTCCCAGTCGATGTCGGCGTAGGCGTCGAAGTGCTTGACGACCGACTGGTGGCTGAGCCGCCGCAGGAGATGCTGGTAGGTGGCGGCGATCTGCTCCTCCTCCGGCGGCGCGTAGCCCGGTCCGAGCGTGATGGTCGCTTCCATGTGTCCTCCTCTCGTGTTCGTCGCGACCTTCACGGACCGTGCCAGCGCGGGACCGGCGGAATTCCGTGACCTCCGGCAGGCTCGAGGCCCCGATCCGCAGATCCGGGGCTGCACGAGGCGCATGGCGCACATGGCGCCCAGCTGGTGCGCCCGCGGGAGCGGCTGCTGTATAAGCGGTTGGGCGCCTCGATGCATAGGCCGTTAGGCAGTCGTTTCGACCGGCGCTGCTCGGAGCCGCGCGCGGCGGTGGGGGCTGGCCGAGCGGCTTCTGGCACCGGACTTGCGGTAGAACGCTGGTCGTCGCCATGAGCGATCCGGCCACGTTCCGCCTCCTCGCCGCCGCGGTGTACTTCGTCCCGGCGCTCCTCTGGGCGGTGTTCGCGCAGTCCATCTGGGGTTTCCTCCGCAAGCGCAGGCCGCGCAGCCGCGCCTTCGTCGTGCTGTTCATCGTGGGCGGACTGGTCGCCCTCCACTACGCCCTCTGGGTGCTGATCGCCCTCGCGCGGAGCCGCGCCACGCGCGTCGCCCTCCTCGCGGCGAGCGACGCCGACACCGCCGTGCTGCTCGCGCTGGGCCGGCACTTCGCGCGGCTCTGGCCGGTGCGGGCCGATCCCCCGCGGCCAGGCTGGCTCGGCGTCAACTACGGGGTGGCGGCGCTGGCCGCGATCGTGTTCGTGCTTGCCGACCTCGGCACGCTCGCCCTCCCGGGGGCCACCTCGTTCGTTCCCTTCACGGCCTATCTGCTCGCGATGGCGGCGCTCACGGTATGGGATGTCCAGCGGCTGGCGCGCTCGGGCGCGTGGCAGCCGGGCCGGCTCGACGAGGCCACCTCCGCGGACGTGATCGCGCTCGCCCTCGGGTTTGCTCTCGTGGCGGCCACGGTCGCCGCTGACTCGCTCGGGGGAGCGACCCGGCGGCTGCTCGCCGGCGGCGGCGCCTCGCCGGCCCTCGTCGCCTCCGTGCTGCTGCACGCCGGGGCGGGCCTGGTGGTCGCGGTGCCGTTCGTGGTGCGCGACCTCGCCGACACGCTGCGCGGGTTCGTCACCACCGCCGTCATGATCGCCGCCACCGCCGGGCTCGTCCTCGGGCTCCACGCGCTCGGCGCCCGGGTCGCCGATGCGGAGCTCCGCCGCCTGCTCGACCTGGTCGGCGTCCTCGGCGTGGTCCTCGTCCTCGTGCCCGCGCAGGGGTGGCTGCGCGCCGCGATCGACCGCCTCGTCTTCCGTCGCAGCCGGCGGCGCTGGGCGGAGGTCCATGCCGTGCTGCACACGCTCTCGCCCGAGCTGGGCGTGCTCGAGTGCTGCCGGCGCGCGCTCGGGGAGCTGGCGCGAGCCCTGCAGCTCCGCGGCGCCGCCTTTCTCCTCGCGGGCGGCGAGGCCGTCACCCACGGCGCCTTCGCGCTCGCGCCGCTCGCGGCGGCGTGGGCGCGCTGGGCGGGGGCCCTCCCGCCGCACGCCTTCGGGAAGAGCCGCTTTCGCGACCTGCCCCTGCCCCTCATCGAGGCGCTCATCGAGGCGGACGTGGTCGCGATCGTCCCGGTGGTGAGCCCGCGCCGGCTCTGGGGCCACGTGCTGGTCCGCACCGATCTCCTGCGCGCGAGCTTCAGCGACGAGGACGACCAGGCGATCGACGCGATCGCCGATCAGCTCGGCCTCGTGCTCGACGCGGCCGAGTTGCTCGCGCGCACGGTCGCGGTCGAGCGCTCGCTCGCGCACGCCGAGAAGCTCGCCGCCATCGGCGAGTTGGCGGCACGCATCGCGCACGAGATCCGGAACCCGGTCACCGCCGCCCGGAGCCTCGCGCAGCAGCTCGCGCGCGAGCCCACATCGCCCTTCGCCGCCGAGCACCGCCTGATCCTGGACGAGCTCGAGCGCGTCGAGCGGCAGGTGGCCGCGCTGCTGCGCTTCGCGCGCCGCGAGGACTTCCGCTTCGAGCCCGTCGATCTGGCCGAGCTCGCCCGGGCGACGCTGGAGGCGTTCCGCCCCCGCCTCGAGGCGGGCGGCGTGACGCTGGAGCTCGCGCTGGCGGACGGCGTCACCGCGCGCGCCGACCGCGAGAAGCTCCGCCAGGTGCTCGTCAACCTGCTCGAGAACGCGCTCGACGCCATGACCGCCGAGGCAGGCGGGCCGCGCACGCTCTCGGTCGCGGTCGGGAACGGCCACGGCGCCGCCGCGCTCGAGGTGCGCGACAGCGGCCCCGGCGTGCCGGCGGACGCGCTGTCGCATCTCGGCGAGCCGTTCTTCTCGACCAAGCCGAGCGGCACCGGCCTCGGGCTCGCGATCGCCCGGCGCACGGTCGAGGCCCACGGCGGGCGGATCGCGCTCGGCGCCGGGAAGGAGCGCGGCCTCGTCGTGAGCATCGAGCTGCCGCTGGTCGAGGAGAGCGCCCGATGACGGGGCTCCTCCCGGCGATCCTCTATCTCTTGCCGGCGCTGGTGTGGGCGATCATCGCGCGGCAGTTGTGGGCCTATCTCCGCACCGGGCGCCCGCGCAGCCCGACGTTCCTCGTCTTTGGCCTGGCGACCAGCGTCATCGCGCTCCATCTCGCGAGTCACGTGGCGCTGGCGCTCCTGCCCGCCGGTGGCTCGTCCACCCTCGCCCTCGGTCTCGGGCTGACGCGCGACCTCACGCTGCTCGGGACCCTCGCGGTCGGCCGCCACGCCATCCGTCTCATGCCGGTCCCGGAGCGTCCGCCAACCCGAGCCTGGCTCGCCGCCAACTACGGGCCGCCGGCGAGCGCGGGCCTCGGCCTGACGCTCGCCCGCGTGCTGCTCGGCCCGGCCGGCGCGCCCGGCGAGTCGTTTGCCCGGTTCTGCGGGCTTACCTTCGGCGTGCTGTGCCTGAGGGAGGGATGGAAGACGGCGCGACCGGGCGCGTGGGGACCCGAGGGCGCGGTCGAGAATCGTCGCCCCGACGTCGCGCTGGTCGCCGGCGGGCTTCTCGTCTCGGCCGTCGCGTTCCTCGCCCTGGCGGCGGCCGGCCACACGCCGCTCGGGCTCGTCCTGCTCGACGTGGGGGTGGCGCTGGCCATCGCAGCCCCGTGGGCGCTGCGCGTGCTCGGCGTCGTCATCCCCGACGTGCTCGTCACGGCGACGCTGCTCGCGGCGGCCGGGGGAGTGATCGTCGCGCACACGGCGCTCGCCGCACGCCTCGACCCGCACGACCTTCCCCTCCTCCACTTCGCCACTGCCCTGGCGCTCGCGCTGGTGTTCATGCCGGGGCAGGCCTGGCTGCGGGCTGCGATCAACCGCCTCGTCCTGCGCCGGAGCCGCCAGCAGCAGGCGGCGCTCCAGGCGTTCCTCCACACGCTGTCCCCGGAGCTGGGGACGCTCGAGTGCTGCCGGCGCGCGCTCGCCGAGCTGGTGCGGGTGCGGGGAGTGCCCGGCGCCGCCATCATCCTCGCCGACGGCGAGGCGATCGCGCACGGCGAGTTCGACCTGGCGCCGCTCGTGCAGGTCTGGCCGCGCGGCGCGGCGGCCGACGCGCTGCCGGCGCGGAGCTTCGGGAGCATCGAGCTGCGCGCGCTGCCGCTCGCCCTGCGCGAAGCGCTCGTCCGGGCCCGCGTGACGCTCGGCGCCGCGCCCATCCTGAGCCCGCGCCGCCGCTGGGGCCACCTCTTCATGAACACCGGCATGCTCGGCGGCGTGTTCCGCGAGGACGACTTCGAGGAGTTCCAGGCGTTCGTCGCCCAGCTCGCCCTCCTGCTCGACGGCGCGGACCTGCTCGCCCGCGCGCTCGCGGTCGAGCGTTCGCTGGCGCACGCCGAGAAGCTCGCCGCGCTCGGCGAGCTGGCAGCGCGCATCGCGCACGAGATCCGAAACCCCGTGACCGCCGCGCGCAGCCTGGCGCAGCAGCTCGCGCGCGAGCCGGGGCTGCCGTGCGCCGCCGAGCACCGGCTCATCCTGGAGGAGCTCGAGCGCGTCGAGCGGCAGGTGGGCGGGCTGCTCCGCTTCGCGCGCCGCGACGAGTTCCGCTTCGAGCCGGTCGACCTGGGGGAGCTGGCGCGGGCAACGCTGGACGCGCTCCGTCCGCGGCTCGACGCTGCCGGGATCGCCGCCGATCTGGTGGGGCCGCCCGGCGTGCTCGCCCGCGCCGACCGGGACAAGCTCCGCCAGGTGCTCTTGAACCTGCTCGAGAACGCGCGCGATGCGCTGGCGATGTCCTCCTCGCCGCGGCGGGTCACGGTCGCCGTCGGCAACGGGCAGGGGGTCGCCACCCTGTCGGTCACGGACAACGGCCCCGGCGTCCCCGCCGAGGCGCTGCCACGGCTCTTCGAGCCCTTCTTCTCCCTGAAGCCGACCGGCACGGGGCTCGGGCTCGCGATCGCGCGCCATGCGGTCGAAGCGCACGGCGGGGCGATCGTCGCCGCAACCGTTGAGGGTGCGGGTCTCACCTTCCGCGTCACCCTGCCGCTCGCGGAGGCGCCATGAGGGGCCGCATCCTGGTCGTCGACGACGAGCGCGCGATCGGCATCGCCATCCAGCGCCTGCTCGGCGCGCGCGGGCACGAGGTCGATGCCGTGCTCTCGGGCGAGGACGCCCTCCGGCGGCTCGCGGAGCCGGGCTACCACCTCGTCATCACCGACCTCAGCCTGCAGGGCGTGAGCGGCATGGACGTGCTGCGCTGGGTGCGCGAGCGCGCGCCGGAGACCGCGGTCATCATGATCACCGCCTTCGGCTCGGAGAAGATCGCCGTGGAGGCGATGAAGCTGGGCGCCGCCGACTACATCCCCAAGCCCTTCGACAACGACGAGCTCGAGCTGGTCGTCGAGCGCCTGCTCGACGGCATGGAGGTGCGGCGCTCTCTCCGGCTCCTGCAGGAGCAGGTCGCGGGCGCGTATCGCTTCGGGAGCCTGATCGGCAAGAGCCCGGCGATGCAGCGCGTGTTCGACGTGATCCGCAAGGTGGCGGACACGGATCTGACGGTCCTCGTCCGCGGCCCGAGCGGCACAGGGAAGGAGCTGGTCGCCAACGCGCTCCACTACAACGGCCCGCGGCGCACGAAGCCGCTCGTCAAGGTGAACTGCGCGGCGTTCTCGCGCGAGCTGGTCGAGAGCGAGCTCTTCGGTCACGAGAAGGGCGCCTTCACGGGGGCGGTCGCGACGCGCGAGGGCAAGTTCGAGATCGCCGACGGCGGGACACTCTTCCTCGACGAGATCGGCGACATGCGGCCGGAGACGCAGGCCAAGATCCTGCGCGTCCTGCAGGAGCGCGAGTTCGAGCGGGTCGGCGGCAACCGCACCTTGAAGGTCGACGTGCGCATCCTCGCGGCCACCAACCAGGACCTCGAGGCCAAGGTGAAGGCGGGGAGCTTCCGCGAGGACCTGTACTACCGGCTGAACGTCGTCTCGATCCTGCTGCCGGCGCTGCGCGAGCGGGTCGAGGACCTGCCGCTCCTGATCGAGCACTTCCTCGCCGCGGCCGCGACGCGCCTGAAGCGCGCGCCGAGGCCCCTCGCCCCCGACGCCTACCGCGCGCTCTGCGCGCACGAATGGAAGGGAAACGTGCGCGAGCTCGAGCATGCGATCGAGCAGGCGGTGGCGCTGGCGTCCGGCTCCGAGATCGCGCTCGGCGACCTGCCGGCCTCGGTGCGCGGCATCTCATCCGACGGCGCCGCCGACCCGCCGGGCTCCTTCCGCGAAGCGAAGCAGCAAGCGGTCGAGCGCTTCGAGCGCCAGTTCATCCACGAGGCCCTGGCGCGCCATCACGGCAACATCTCCAAAGCCGCGGAGGACATGGGCATGTACCGCCAGCACCTCCAGCTGAAGCTGGCGGAGTACGGCATCGACGCGGCGGCGTACCGGGAGCGCTGATCAGGCGGGCGCGGGACGCGGGCGCGGGACCAGCTCGACCGCGCACAGCGCCTCCACCCATCCCATACGGAAGGTCACGAACCGCTTGCGGCCGAGGAAGGTGCGGACGAACGCCAGGATGACCCCGGCACCGCGCAGGTAGGCGACGTCGGCCACGACGAAGAGCGCCTGCGTACAGACCGCCGCGAGCATGGTCTCAGGCAGCCGCCGCGTGGTCGTCCCGCGCGCCGAGCGGGCGGGTGTCCACCCGAGGCTCGTCCTCTCGGGCGTCACGCCCGAGCGCCGCCGAGAGCCCGGCCAGCACCCCCACCACCACGACCCCCCAGACGGCGAACAGCGCTGCCGGCTCGAGCACGGAGCCCAGCAGACCGGTTGGGATCACGATTGCGCTCGGCAGCATGGTCATTCCCTCCTGCCGGGCCGAGAGTGCAGGCGACGTGCCAGCGTGAAGATGGTGCGAAGCTCGACTTCACAGGGGATGGTGCATCCTCGGGCGTGCGACGGGCGCATGCCCGGCCGTGCGGCCCGGCCGCATTCGATGCGTCAGCGGAACGCCGCCGTCCCCGAACATCCGCCAGGAGCATCCAGGGCCAACAATCGCCCGCCCGCCACTTGTGGCATGCTGCTCGGGTCTACGAGGAGCTGCGATCCCTTCGGCTCGTCGAAAATAGCGACGAAGGCGCCCCCGGCGACCGGTTCGACCCGGCCTTACGTCGCGGCGACGGCCCTGACGGAGCCGGAGGGGGGTCGTGAGCGGCAGGCTCGCCGAGCGTCCTGATGCGGGTTTGATTTCTCGCCCGGCTCCGGTCCACATTCGCGGCCGGCATGACCCCACCGCCGGAGGCCCGAGAGCCCTTCCGGGCGGGAGCCCGCTTCCAAGATCGGTACGAGATCCTGAGCGAGATCGGCGCGGGCGGCTTCGGTCGAGTGTACCGGGCGCGGCAGCTGTCGACCGCGCAGGACGTCGCGCTGAAGACCATTCGCGTCCGAGAGGAAGACAGCCCAGCCGAGCTGGAGAACCAGCGGGAGCGCTTCCGCCGTGAGATGCGGCTCTGCGCCGCGCTCTCGCACCCACACATCGTGCGGCTCATCGACTCGGGCGAGTTCGGCGAGGGCCTGCTGTACGCCGTGTTCGAGTACGTGCCCGGTACCACGCTGCGCCAGGTCCTGGAGGCCGAGGGAAGGCTCGAGCTCGGTGAGGCGTTGAGCCTGATGATGCAGGTGCTCGACGCCGTCGCGTGCGCGCATGGCCAGGGGGTCGTGCACCGAGACTTGAAGCCCGAGAACATCATGGTGACGCGCACGGGTCTGCGCCCGAACGCCACGGTGCTCGACTTCGGGCTCGGTGGGTTCAGTGCGCGTGCATTGCCCGCGGACGCGGCGCGCCTCACGGGGAGCCGCGAGCTCCTGGGAACGCCATCATACGCCGCCCCCGAGCAGCTGCGCGGCGAGCCGCCGTCCCCACGCTCGGACCTCTACTCGTGGGGTCTCATCCTGCTCGAGTGCTTGACCGGCGAGGTCGTCATGTCGGGGCGGACGGCTCACGAGGCGCTCATGAAGCAGCTCGGCCCCGAGCCGGTCCCGATCCCGGCGTGGCTCCGGACCCAGCCGGTGGGCAGACTGCTCGCCACGGTCACGGCGAAGGAGCCCGCCGCGCGGGGCACCTCCGAACGGGCGCTGCTCGAGGCGCTCGAATCGATCCAGCGGAGCACGGCGCGAATCCCATCGGCGGAGGAGCGCCCGCCCGCCGTCGCGGAGGGCGAGCGGCAGGGCACGGCGGTGTTCACCCGGCGGGTGTGCGCCGTGCTGCTCGCCGACGTGAGCGGGTTCAGCGCGCTCATGGGCGAGGACGACGAGCGCACCGCACGGGCAGTCCAGAACCTCCATGGCCTCGTCCGGGGGATCGTAGCCGAGACCCAGGGGCATGCCGAGCCGGTGGCCGGGGACGCGCTGCTTGCCACCTTCGACAGCGTGGTGGCGGCGGTCGACGCCGCCCTCCAGATCCAGCGGCGCCTCGCGGTCGAGGAGTTCGACGGGCGGCGCCTCCAGTTGCGCATCGGGGTCCACTACGGCGATCTGCTCCTGCGCGAGGGCAACGCCTTCGGTGACGCGATCAACATCGCCGCCCGCCTGCAGGCGCTCGCCCGCCCGGGGACGATCTGCATTTCCGACGGCGTCCATCGGCACGTGCACAACCGGTTCGACGAGCAGTTCATCGACCTCGGGCGCAAGCAGCTCAAGAACATCTCGCAACCCGTGCACGCCTACCTGATCGTGCCGCGGGAAGCCGAGCAGCGGAGGAGGGGGCCCCGGATCACGTGGTGGGTGGGCGGCGCCGCTGCCCTCGCCGCGCTCGCGGTCGTGGCGGTGGTGGTGATCCGCCACCAGATGCCCGCCGGCCGCACGGTGGCTTCGCCTGTCCCGGTCACCCCCGCCGCGGACGCAAGCGGCCGCCTGGTGCTCGGGGTGATGTTCTTCAAGCCCCTTGGCGACCCCGGGGAGAACGCCTGGATGCGCGAGGCGTTGCGCGACGGCCTCAACACGCAGCTCGCCGACCTCTCGCGCGTGAAGGTGTACTCGAAGGAGTTCCTCGACTTCCTCATCACCCGGCAGGGGCTCACCGACATCGAGGCCGCGACCAGGCTCGGGATCCGAAAGATGCTCTCGGGCAGCGTCGCCGTCGACCAGGGGAGGCTGCGCATCGAGACGCACGTGGTCGACGTCGAGACCGGAGTGCTCGAGTCCTCCTATACGACCACCGGGCGGACGGCCGACTTCACGCAGCTCCAAGACGAGATGGTGCAGGAAGTCATCTCGCGCCTGAACTTGCCGGTGACCCCCGAGGAGCAGCGGATGCTGACGGCGCGCCGGAACACCAACATGGAAGCGCTGAGGCTGCTCCTGGAGGCCGAGAGCGGGGGGGCCCCTCCGCCTCGGGAGCCGCGGGCGCCCGATTCGGCGCTGCCGCGCTGGCTCGCGCTGCTCGAGCCTCTTGGCCCGGCACCGGCCCGGGCCGATGCGCCGCCCGCGGCGCGGCAGGAGATACTGGCCGCGCTCGAGCGGTACCGCCGCGCCACCGAGGCACGCGAGCTCTCGGCGCTGGCGGCCGTGTACGTCGACTTCCCGCCCGAGCAACGGGCGGCGCAGCAGCGGTACTTCGAGAACGTGCGCGATCTGAAGGTCGCCATCGAGAACGTCGACATCGCGGTCGTGGGGGAGGAGGCGGTCGTGAGCTACACCCGCACCGACGACTTCGCCGACGTTCGCACGGGACGCCCGATGCACGTCTCGGTGCGGCTCACGAAGGTGCTCCGGCGACAGGATGGGAGCTGGAAGATCACGGGGGGGAAATGAGCGGGATGCGGCCCTCCGGCATGCCGACGAACCGTGTTCCGAGACCTG
>Ga0209474_10004438_pt1 | contig 12136 bp, 14 predicted proteins | sample GraSoiAngelo_145_FD_185902 | JGI IMG/M metagenome (GOLD analysis project Ga0209474, IMG submission 185902) | Grasslands soil microbial communities from the Angelo Coastal Reserve, California, USA - 14_1009_05_20cm (SPAdes) (version 2) | ecosystem: Environmental > Terrestrial > Soil > Grasslands...
TGCGTGCTTCTGCATTGTCGCAGCACCATTGCCGAGCCCAGAGATGCCGTGCCCGCGCAAGTCGGGCATGATGAGTTGGTATCGGGAAGATAAGTATTCTGCGACCGGCAGCCAGAATTCGTGGTGCACTGGAAATGGGTGCAGCAGGATCACCGGCGGCCCCGCGCCGGCTACATCGTAGAAAATATCGGCATCATCGCTGACGATCTTCTGCATTTTGCGATTATATTGTTCGCGGTTTCCACAGGAGAAACATCAGATCTACATATCTTGTGGAGGCACGGGCGCCTCGCCCATGCAATCTCACGCCAGCTAGCTCCACTTGTCGGGACTTATTGAAATGCTTGCTAATCGCGAAGCAACATCGGTGGCGTTCGGATCAAACATGAGTTCGTAACCGACTTAGAAAAATCCATAGAAAACACAGGCGATAGACGCGCAAGCGGCAACCATAATCAACAGGCCTAAAATCCCACCAATGCCTTCGTCGAGAGCACTTGCAAGATCAGATATAGGCTCGTCGATAAAACAACGCCCTAAGGCACCGAAGAAATTCTTTACGAACCGCGAACTCCGCTCCCGCATAACTTGTCCTAGGAGTTCGTGACCACTTGTCCCGTTGGCACGTTTGCCGCCAGCTTGTACGGCTCTTCGGGGACTACAATCCACGCAACAACATAGGCCACAAAGCCAATGCCACCAGTCACCAAGGCGGTGATGAGCCACACCAGGCGCACGAGCGTCACATCCAAGTCAAAGTATTCAGCCATTCCAAGGCAGACGCCGGCGACCTTGCGCCCTTCACGAGAGCGCACCAGGCGCTTGCGGGCTATGACCCCGCCTACCCGCGTGCCGCAATAGGCGCACACATTGGCATCATCCTGTATGCATTTGCCGCAGTAATTACAGTACATAGTTCACCTCGCAGATTAAGATACGCATCATTTAGCGGCGTTGTTCCAAAAATCCATTGCCAGTGACAGAGATCACGAGCCCTTATAAGGCTCCTTGATACGTTTGCGAGCGACGTCTGCCTGGGGTGAGCGGGCATTAACTTCGACCGCTGCAGCATACTTCTTCAGCGCCAGATCGCGCTTTTGCAGCAGATCATACATCTCGCCGGCCCCCAGTGCAGCCTTCTGCTGGATCGCCGGATCAGGTTTTTGAATCTCACTGACCTGTTCATAAGCTGCTGCCGCCCCCGAATAATTCTTCTGGCTACGAAGCAGGTCCCCTAAAGCAGTAGCTGCAATTTCGTAGTGCAGGCCTGCATAGCGGCCGTTACGACCGTCCTGCCAAACTTTCCGATATACCGCGGCAGCTTCCGAGCCATGCCCTTTCGCATTCAGCAGATTCCCCTCTTCTATGGCAAAGAGCACATTATGCGGGTATTGCGGTTCCAAGGACCTTAAAATTTGCAGCGCCTCATCTAAACGGCGTTCGCGGCGCAAAAACACGATCAGGACAACTTTCGCATCAACACTGGTTTCGCCATTCGCATCCGCGGCCTGACGCAGATATTCCAATCCTTTCTCCTTGTTGCCGCCGAGACCAACCACGCTCGAAGCAGTTTTTACAGCCCAAGGAAGGTTTCCAACCACATAATTGTGCGCGCCAACAATCAGCTTGGCATCCACATTAGCGGGATCGAGTTCAAGCACCTTTTCATGATCGTGCCTGGCGGCCACCGCATTCCGCAGCGCCGAAAGCCATGCACGCTCAATCAAGGCGGTGTAAGTCGCGAACTCAGCCTTGGTGACGCCGCGAGCATACAGTGCGGCGACGTCCTTCGAGTTCGCTTCCAGTCGCCGGTTCTCAATCGCCAGCGCCTTCTGGACCAGGGATTTGATCTGCTGAGATGTCTTAGGATCTACAGGCTCATGCGCAGCATTGATGAAATTATCGTTTGCGTATTCCCCTGCGCTGAGCGCTCCGACGCGGTACAGTTCGTGGAACAGCACAGCATTCAGCAAGTGGTTGATGGAGTCGGGATCGTCCGGATGCCGCTGATACTGCAGGGTGAACTCCTGAATCGAGCGGTCATATTCCATGTCATAAAAATGAATGAACGCTTGCCCGCTCAGGGGTTCCTTGGATCTAAATGTGACTTGGGCCGCCGCGGGCTTTGTTGTGAAATGAGCCGGCGTTGTGGACGATGCTTCAGCTTCAGTTCTCTGCCCAAGAGCAGAACCGGCAGCCATCAGGATGGCAAGCAGAGCACGAAATACGATGCGAAGGGACAAGGAAAACCCGTCTAACCCAAGCTGGCAACTTACCTGCAAGTTTATCCGAGAAATAGCGACGTTGCGCGCCCGATTGGTACCACACGGGAGCCAAATCTCCGAGCAGTCTTTAGAAACTTTGCACTGTCAGAGTAATTCTTGCTCGACTTCATGCTCGGGTTGAGCGTTGGGCGAAGCCTAACTTCTACTAGCAATTGGAGTTTCGCAGCGGCTGCTTTGGAATAGAACGTGCGATTTAGCAGACCTCAGGAAGTATTTATGAGTGACGCGGTCCGCGACGCCCATCAGGAGTTTTGGCGCCCTCCCCTGTCTCAGCCCCCCACTGCGACAAACTTAGCCGAGTCTTGTAGGCGTTGCGGAACCGAGTTCATGGTCGGCGCTACCTTTTGTCATATCTGCGGCAGCGGCCGTCATCGTACTGACCACGTTCCCTCCCGCAGTTGGACCAGACATTTCGCATTTCTGCGAGCGCTCGAGTTCAGTAGCGTTAAGGACTGGTTCGGACTTCCCCTCCCGACTTTGTGCGCGTTTCTTTTGGGAATTGCCTTCCTGATTGTGGCGCTCGCCATGGGCTTTGTCAGCGTTCACGACACGGCGGACTTTGAAGCTGTCCAACTCTGGCGCATCCAGTGGCTGATGGTATCTTGCGCGTCATTCCTTGCCGGCATTCTTCTAAGGGGCCGGAAGGCGCAAAAGTAAGCTTCTTCCTTCGCTCTTCCCTATTCCTTTCTCAGCGAACGCCCGTCTCGCGCGTGCATATGATTGACCGGCCCCGGCCCACGCCCGATGCCGTAACTATTCCTGATCGCAGCTAGCACGTATGCCTTTGCTTCGTCGACTGCGGTGGTCAGTGACTGCCCTAGAGCCAGTTGGCAGGCGATGGCAGCCGAGAAGGCGCAACCCGTACCGTGGGTATTCGGGGAGTTCACTCGTTCTGCGCTATAGATTTGCACTGTTCCGCTGGCCACGCTGAGAACGTCAATAGGTTGGTCCAGGTGTCCGCCGGTGATGACTACGGCTTTGGCTCCCATTTCATGCAGCCGTACGACGGCCAGTTCCATTTGCAGCTGGCTTCTGACTTCCAGCCCGGTCAGAGCTGCCGCCTCATCGGTATTGGGCGTAATGAGGTCGGCTAACGGAAAAAGCCGCTGTTTAATCACCTGCACGCCCTGCTCATCCAGCAAGGCTGCTCCGGAAGACGACCTCATAACAGTATCCAAAACCACGTTTTTTAACCGGGCGCCCTCAAGCAAATCGGCGACCCTGGACGCCACCTCGCCGTTCCCCAGCATTCCGATATGTACCGCAGAGACCTTCACATCCCTCAGTAACTCGTCGAAGGTATCTGCGAGCACTTGGACGTCGGCCGGAACCACTCGTAGCACACCGCCTGTGGACTGCACCGTCAACGCCGTAATTGCTGAAACTCCATAACACCCATGAGCGGCAATAGTCTTAATGTCCGCCGTAACACCGGCGCCGGATGAAGGGTCGAAACCAGCGATGGTCAGAACAATGGGTGGGGCTTCGGGCATGTGGGGACTGTATCTAGAATTTCGTTTCACGCAAAATCGACTACCTCGGGGAAACCAGAAAGTGATGAATCTCCTGCAAGTTGATGAAGCTAAAGGTTTATCTTGGATTTCCTCGTAAGTTGTTGAAAATATTATTACGAAAATATTGCACTGGCGCAAGACGGAAGGGCTATTTACTATAACGTTAACATGTATGCCGCTAATGAATCATCAACATAGCCCAGAATAGCTGAGTACGATGGGGAGGTTACTTCACTTATCTCTAACTGTCCTAAGGTACTTATACACATGCTTCCTAATTGACACGCTACCCCTGACCCCGTAGCATTTTTGAGACTGAACGAACGTGTACCCCGGTGGATCGACTTTGGCGATGCTCGACTTTGCAAGGGAGGAAATTGATGCGAGGACGAATAGCTCAGGGTCTTACGGTCGCGTTACTCGTCGGCTTGGGAGCGGCTCATGGGCCGATTAGCTTAAGCGCAGCCAGCAACCAGACGGCAAGTCCTAAACTAGCGCCCCCACACGTAGCCTCTATCCAAACCAGCAGAAGCCCTTTCCAGGTAGGAACAGCCTCCTGGTATGGCGACTACTTCGAGGGTAAACCTACAGCCAGCGGCGAACCGTTCAATATGTACGATATGACGGCTGCCCATTTAACCCTACCCTTGGGAACGATGGTGAGGGTCACCAACCTGCGAAACCATCGCTCAGTTATCGTGCGGATTAACGACCGCGGCCCGTACGTCGACGGCCGGATCGTAGACCTTTCTTACAACGCGGCTCGAGTACTTCGTTTCGACCAGCAGGGCTTACAACGTGTGCGGCTGGACGTAATTTCGCGCCATAAGGCCGCGGCAACCCTGGCTATGCTCCGCGAGCCAGCCTTAGAACAGTAATTCAGGACGGGACGGGCCAGACGGCCCGTCCCCTATCTTCCTCTCAGGCAAACTACTTTCAATAAACGCTTGAATCAGTTCGTCGCTGGTTTATTTCGTTGCATCCAGCTGTCGAGTGCAGCGTGTTGCGTATCCGACTGCCACCCACAGGTCCCAATCTTTCGATGTTTTTGGTTCTTTCAAGAAGCTTTCGCTTAAACTCATAAAGAGTGGCTGCTAATACTCACCGACTCATAGTTGCGCTCGACGTTTCATCCGCTGCGGCTGCGCAGAAAATCGTGACCTCGCTTGGCGAATCGGTACATATTTACAAAGTTGGAATGCAGCTTTACACAGCCGAGGGTCCGCAGGTGGTTCGCGATCTCGTGGGTTCCGGACGCCAGGTTTTTCTCGATCTGAAATATCATGACATCCCAAACACTGTGGCCTCCGTAGTTCGAGAAGCCGCACAGCTAGGTGTGAGTATGTTGACCGTGCACGGCTCGGGCGGAGCAAAAATGCTTCGCGCAGCAGTGGAAGCTGCTGGTCCAAAGAGCTTGAAAATTCTGGCTGTCACCGTGCTCACCAGCATGGACGAATCTGAGCTTCAGCAGACCGGAGTTTCGGGGAACTTGGTTGACCAGGTCCTTCGCCTGGCGTCAACCGCCCTCGACGCGGGTTGCGCCGGGGTCGTCAGCTCAGCGCGTGAAGTGAGAGCTCTGCGCGCAAAGCTGGGGCACAACTTCCTAATCGTTAATCCAGGCGTTCGGCCGGCTGGGGCCGATCATGGAGATCAGGCCCGCGTCGTAACTCCCAGTGAAGCCATTCAGGCTGGAGCAACGCACATTGTGGTGGGGAGGCCGATTACAGCTGCAAAGGATCCCGCATCGGCGGCAAGGGCAATTCAGCAGGAGATCAACGCAGCCGCGGAACAGACGGCGAAGGATTCCTCACCTCACGTGACATCCGCATATTGAACACATTCCCTACCTCCGCAATGCACACTACCAGCGCCCGATCGCTAACGGCTCTTCGGATAACAGTCGGATGTGTTTTTCTGATTTTCGCTGAGTACAAAGTATTCGGTATGCAATTCACAACAGGTGGTGGTTTTCAGTACTGGATCAACCTTTTCCTGCATGGCGGGACTTATCCCTTTATGGTTCCAGTGCTCAAAAATTTTGTTCTTCCCCATGCCACGCTGATCGCCTTTGTAGTGGCGTATGGTGAGCTGGCCATCGGGCTTTCGCTGGTGTCGGGAATTGCTGTGCGCCTCGCAAGTGTATGCGGCATGGTGTATATGCTGGCGTTGCTATTCTCGTCGAATTATCCAGGAAGCAATGCGCCGTTCTGGCAATACTTCGGGGCATCTCTCGAACACTCGGTGCTTGCGCTCTGTTTTGGCGCGTTTGCAATGACCAATCCAGAAGAGCTCTGGTCATTTCATTCATTGCTGCGCCGGTCCCCACTCGATGAGAAGTCTAGCCCCGAGAGTCTGGCGGATTGATCGTGACGATCACGCTTTAAAGCTTTTCGTAGAATTCGCAACCCGAGCAGGATATAAAAATACCACCGGGAATGCCGCGCTCGCGGTCCTTTACTCTCTTCACAATGCGCGTGGGCTTGCCGCACTTGGGACAATCAGTGCTCTTCGTTGTATCCATTACTTTCTTGCGGTCTGCAGTCTTTGCGATCTTTGCCATGTTTCTCCTTCAGTAAGCGGCATATCCCGATTTGTGCATTACAGAGCTGATTTGAGCTTGGCAGTTCGGGGCCGCGGGAATCAATTATGAGGTGATCTCATTTTAGCAGGCCTTGGCAGTGTGACTGGCGATTCAGGGACAAGAGGGACTTACGATGCATGATCCGGCATGTTCTTGACCTATTACCAGCGTAATGCCCGCTCAACCCTGCTCTCGCGGTATTCTCCGATTGCGCGCCGCACACCCGCACAAAACAATTTCCGTCAAGCGCTGGTGCGTCCGGAAACAACCTCATGCTCTTCAACAGCCGCGTATTTCTTTTTGCCTTTCTTCCCGTGGCTTACTTCGTGTTTTGGAAACTCTCGTCCAAGCAATTGCGGTACATGTGGCTCACTATTGCGGGGTATGTGTTCTACTCGTTCTGGAATTACAAATTTTGCGCGATCATGGCCTTTTCGACCCTGGTCAGCTACACGGCGGGAATCGGATTTCTGCATTTCCAGGACAGCCTACACCGAAAGCTTTGCCTGATCGTTCCCATAGTCGTTGATCTTTCTCTTCTAAGTTTTTTCAAATATTTAGGGATTTGGAATTTTGCGTTCAGTTCCGGCGAATGGCTCACTTCACTCTGGGGAATGGACGCAGCTTCCTCCCTGCTCTGGAAATTTCATTTTCATTCTTTCTTGTGGAGCAGAACTCTCCTAGAAGGCGCCCTGCTGCCAGTAGGGATTTCGTTTTACACATTCCACACCATCAGCTATATCGTTGATAGTTACCGCGGCACCATTAAGCCTACAAAAAACATCTTCGAATTCGCCGGCTACGTGGCGCTGTTTCCGCAACTTATTGCCGGACCAATCGTGCGCTTCCGCCAGGTCGAAGACGACCTCGAGCATCTTGATACCGCAGATCGCCGCAGCGGTCTCGACATCGGCTGGTCTTATCTCGTTATCGGTCTCATTAAGAAAGTCCTCATCGCCGATACTATCGCTGCCATAATCAATCCCGGGCTGGGATCTTTCTCGACACTCGGCACAGCTGGCGCCTGGCTGTGCGCTCTCGGCTACACCTATCAGATTTATTTCGATTTCTCTGGATACAGCGACATGGCCGTCGGCCTTGCGCATATGTTCGGCATCCGCCTTCCGCAAAATTTCAATTCGCCGTACAAGGCTCTGATCCCTCTGATTTTCTGGCGACGATGGCATATCTCACTGTCTACTTGTCTGCGGGACTATTTATATATTCCGCTTGGCGGCAATCGAAGTGGCGTGTATCGCAACCTGCTCATCACCATGCTGCTGGGTGGGCTCTGGCATGGCGCGAACTGGACCTTTCTGGTGTGGGGCGGTTATCACGGCGGGTTGTTGATCTTGTATAAGAGTTTTCACGAACAATGGGACGCACTGCCAACCATTCTGCGTCGCGGTGCCATGTTCCTGCTCTCGATCATTGGGTGGGTGATTTTCCGCGCTGAATCATTCGCGATGGCCACTCAGTGGCTGCGCAAAATGTTTTATCCCACCTCCGGCTACATGTTTACTGGAGCCGTTGTTCTGCTCGCATGCGTTGCAGTCGCAGCGGCAATCGCCCATGCAGCTCCCAACACATTTGAGATCTCGCATCAGCGGAGCCCGCGTGCGGCCTGTGCCCTCGCTGCCGGCCTGGTCTGTTGCCTCATCATGATTACGGGCGGACAGAGATCGCCGTTCTTGTACTTCCAATTTTGAGCGAGAAAACTATGGCAACTCGCAATTCGATTCTCCGTTGCGGATACTTGCTGCCTCGTGTGCTCCTGCTTTGGGCTTTGCTGGATGTAATGCTGCGCTTCGCCCCGGCTCAGTGGTCCACGTTTCGGGCAAGTGAATATGCGATGGTAACTGGCCCTCATGATATGGGTCCCTACCGCACTAATTTCACGTATCAGAATCCTCACGCGTACGGCGATTTGGCATCGCTCAGCAACTGTATCGATTGCCGTCGGTACAGGCCAATGATAATCCACGCAGATGGCCGGGGATTTGCCAATACACAATCATCAGGTTCCTACAATGCCATTCTAGTGGGAGACTCATTCGGGATTGGCGCCGAGCAGCCCAGTGACGCAACTCTGGGGTCACAGATTTCGCAGCGAACCGGTTTGTCGATCTATAACGCGTGTTGGCCAGGGCGCACCATTACCCGCGAACAACTCATGGAGTTGATTGATCAACTTGGGATGACAGGTGGAACAGTTTTCTATGAGTTGATGGACAGGAGCTTGGGAAGCGTTCTTTCGTCGGAAGAAGACCCAGCGCCTATGCGAATTAATCAGTGGTCTAAAAACGCGGAATATTCGCCACTGGCCAATTTGTCGCGTCAGATTGTAGGACGGCTGCACAATGGGCAGCTCATGCCTAATCCCGATCTCGCGAACGCCGCTCGAAAGACCTTGCCTGATGGACAAACAATACTTTTCTTCAACGAAGACTTGCAGAATGCAACGCCACGGAAAACTGCATTTTTTGCCAAATATTTTCGCGTACTCAATAAGGAACTGCATCAGCGGGGCTTTCGATTGATTGTCATCCTCGTGCCCAGCAAATACACCGTCTACCAACCGTTGATCAAAGACGCCAGAGGAACAAACAAGAGCAAAGCCATGAGAGAACTGGAGAATCAATTGGACGTGCCGGTTGCGAATACGACCACAGCGCTCCAGCAAGCTGCTGCAGAAGCGCTTAAACATGGAGAACTGCTATATTGGCCCGACGATACTCACTGGAATGCCGAGGGTGTGCGCGTCGCGGCCGCACAAATCCAATCTGAATATTTGGCCGACTTCAGCCAGAGACCCGGAATCGCGAAGGTGAAGTCGGTCTCGCAAAAACGAGTTCGCTGAAAAAGTTCGGTTTTCTGAGCAAAGTTACTCGCCGAATGTCTCGCAGAACTTGCGCTCACTTCGCATTATAAAATCTGATTTTGCGCATCGAATCTTTCGAATTGACCTTAAGTGTGCCATCGCGTAGCTTAAATCTTTCATGCTGACTCGCCACCATCATCACCACCATCACGCCCATAGCGACGGCGGGGGTGTGCGGCTGAGTTAACCAGCAACACGAGTTCAGGCCCGCTGAAGCGTAAAAGCTCAGCGGGCTTTTTGTTTGTCCACAACAGAGAAATTCTATGAACATTGACTTCGAAAAAATGCAGGGCCTGGTACCGGCCATTGTTCAGGATGCCGGCAACGGCGAAATACTGATGCTCGGGTTCATGAACCGCGACGCATGGGAACGAACCCAAAGCCTCGGCTATGTAACTTTCTACAGCCGGACCCGCAATAAACTTTGGACTAAAGGCGAAACCTCTGGCAATCGGCTGAAGCTGATCTCGGCCGCAACCGATTGTGACAGAGATTCGCTTTTAATCCAGGTTGAGATAGAGGGTGGGGGCGTAGTTTGCCATGAGGGCACACGATCGTGCTTCACCAAAACAATTGCGCTCAGCTCCGTGTTTGCAACTGCGGAGATAAGAACGTGAAGATCAGACTCGGCATTCCCAAGGGCAGCCTGCAGGACGCCACCCTGCAACTCTTTGCACAAGCCGGTTTGCCCATTCACACCAATTCGCGTTCGTACTTCGCATCTACTGGCGATCCGGAAATCGAGTGCATGCTGATTCGCGCGCAGGAGATGGCGCGGTACGTTGAACACGGCGCTCTCGACGCGGGATTGACCGGACTGGATTGGGTGATAGAGAGCGGCCTCGAAGTGGTTATGGTTTCCGATCTCATCTATGCCAAACAGAGCCGCGGCAAAGTGCGCTGGGTGCTCGCGGTGCCGGAGAGTTCCTCTTATCAGAAACCTGAAGATCTTGACGGACGAATCATCGCCACCGAACTGGTGAGCGTCACTAAACATTATTTTGCCTCGCGCGGCGTTAACGTTAAGGTCGAATTCTCCTGGGGTGCAACCGAAGTGAAGCCTCCCATGCTGGCGGATGCAATTGTGGAAGTCACCGAGACCGGAAGCTCGCTTCGCGCCAATCACCTTCGCATCATGGACACGGTGCTGGAGAGCAACACCCAGATCGTCGCCAACAAAGTCGCATGGGATGATTGCGGCAAGCGTCGCAAGATCGAGAATCTTGCGTTAATGCTCCGCGGCGCGATGGAAGCAAAAGATCGCGTTGGTCTCATGCTGAATGTTCGTAAGGCGGATCTCGAAAGCGTGCTGGGCGTACTGCCCGCGCTGAAGCGTCCAACGATTTCTACGCTCAGCGATCCGGAGTGGCTGGCCGTCAATACCGTCATCGAGGAATCGCAGGCCTGGCAGGTGATTCCCCGTCTCAAAGAAGCCAACGCACAAGGCATCGTTGAGTATCCACTGAACAAGGTGGTCATGTAATGCGGACTCTGGAGGGTCAAGTTGCCGAGGCATACGTTAACGATTTAGAAAATCGCGGCTCGCGGCTGGATAACGTTGAACCTGCAGCGCGACGGATCGTCGAAGATGTGCGCCGCAATAAAGATGCTGCGCTTTTGAAGTATGCGCGTGAATTTGACGGTCTGGATTCCACCCAGTGCATACGCGTTTGCGATTCCGAGATGAAAGAGGCGTGGAAGCGAGCGCCACTACAACTTCAGAGCGCATTGAAAAAGGCAGCGACAAATATTCGCCAGTTTTGCGAGTGGCAAAAACCCAAAGCATGGACGCGATCTCGGAACGGCATTTCCCTCGGACAGCTGGTCCGTCCTCTCGATTCTGTGGGCTGCTACGTTCCGGGAGGCCGATTTCCTCTGGTCTCAACTCTGCTGATGACAGTCATTCCGGCGCAAGTCGCAGGAGTGAAAGACATTCGGGTTGTCTCTCCACGTCCGAGTTCTGAAGTTCTTGCGGCCGCAGCAATGCTCGGCATACGAGAGTTCTACCGCGTCGGCGGAGCTCAGGCAATTGCCGCCCTCGCCTATGGGACTGAAACCATTCCTCGCGTGGATAAAATTGTCGGTCCCGGAAATTTGTTTGTAACTGCGGCCAAGAAACTCGTGGCATTTGATTGCGCAATTGACATGCTGGCCGGGCCAACCGAAGTTGTGATCGTCAGCGTAAAGGGAAACCCGGCTTTCATCTCCGCTGACCTGGTCGCACAAGCTGAGCATGATCCGGAGACTTTGGCCGTATTTATCACTACCTCGCGTAAACTCGCGAGCGCTGTCACAAATGAGCTGCAACCGGCCGGGCGAAATGAGCACTCGATAGCCGAACAATCGTTTGCGGCGCGCGGTGCAATCCTGATCGCCACTTCGCAAGAAGAAGCGTTCGATTGGGCGAACCGCATTGCACCTGAGCACATTACCATCGACAAAAAAAACTTGCCTCTGGTGCATAACGCAGGTTCAGTTTTCATCGGAGACTACTCAGCTCAAGCAGCGGGCGACTATGCCTCCGGACCAAACCATGTGCTCCCCACTGCAGGCGGGGCGCGATTTCGCGGCGGGCTCAGCGTAACGGATTTTGTGAAGGTGATTTCCGTCCAGGAAGTTCCATTGAAAAGTTTACAAAGACTTGCGCCTACGATCATTGGCCTCGCTGAAACCGAGGGCCTGCAAGCGCATGCCGATTCCATCCGCGTGAGGTGCCCAAATGCTTAAACCGAGAGACGCGGTGCGCACGCTGAAGGAGTACCATCCGCCGCTCGGCCATCGCAACGGCCTGAGATTGGATTTCAACGAAAACACCGCCGGTTGTTCTCCGCGTGTTTTGCAAAAGCTGCGCGCGCTGGATGGAGATTCGCTTGCT
>Ga0209474_10004440_pt1 | contig 12133 bp, 8 predicted proteins | sample GraSoiAngelo_145_FD_185902 | JGI IMG/M metagenome (GOLD analysis project Ga0209474, IMG submission 185902) | Grasslands soil microbial communities from the Angelo Coastal Reserve, California, USA - 14_1009_05_20cm (SPAdes) (version 2) | ecosystem: Environmental > Terrestrial > Soil > Grasslands ...
GGAGCACGCCGGAAGGCGTGCGACGACCGCCGGAAGGGGACGAAGTCCCCTCCGGGCCTAGCGGGAGATGACCACGGCGAGGCCCCGCGCGCGCAGGGCCTGATCGATCCCCAGTTGACGGCGGTCGGCGGCGCGGTGGTCGGCGGCGGTGGCGGCGGTCTCGCTGCGCCGCTCGGCCTGGCGGCGGTCGAGGACGACCTGCACGTTCGGGTCGTCGGCAAACTTCTGGCGCAGGTACTCGTAGAGGTTCACCTGCGGCCGGGCGACGATCACGAGGTGCCCGAGCGCGCGCAGCTCGGGTTCCGAGCGGTCGAGCCAGGCCCACATGCCGAGGTCGGCGAAGAGGACGATCGCGCTGGCCAGGTGCGCTTCCGCCTCGGGCGCGCGCCCGGCCCGGCGGTGCACCTGGCCGAGCCCGAGGTGACTGCGCGCCAGCAGCGGCCGCAGCGCCAGCTCCTCGGCGAGCGCGATGGCGGCCGTGTAATACTCGGTGGCCGTGGCCAGGACGGGTGGGTCCTGCGCGCCCGCGACGTCGGCCAGCAGGCGCAGGGCGGCCGCCTCGTGGCCGCGCTCGCCGTGGGCGCGGGCCAGGTCGAGCGCGCGCTCACCGATCTCGCCGGCGCGCCGCACGTCGCCCATCGTCAGGAAGCCCTCGCCCAGCAGCGTCGTCCAGCGTGCGAGATAGGCCTTGACGCCGACCTCGTCCGACAGCCGCACCCCCTCCTCGAGGAGCGAGAGGCCTTCCTCCTTGCGATCGAGCGTGACCAGGCACTGGCCGAGCAGCGCGGCCGGGACGGCCTGCCACACCGTCAGGCTCGACTCGCGACAGATCGTGAGCGCGCGCACCAGCGGCGCCACGGCCCGCTCGAGCTGGCCGCGCAGCGCCGAGACCTGGCCCGACAGCGTCAGCGCGATGGCCTCGCTGTAGGGATGGCGCCGCGCCTCGGCCTCGGCGCGGGCGCGGTCCGCCCACGTCTCCGCGCTGTCGAACTCGCCGAGGTCGGCCAGCGTGAACGCCAACCACGCGCACGTGGAAACGTAGGCGGTGACGGCCGCGGTGCTCGGCTCGCGCTCGAGATCGCCGGCGAGCGCCTCGGCGTTGTCCTGCAGCGCGCGCACCGCCAGCCGGCCCTGGCCCTGGGCGTGGTACGCGTGCCCCATGTAGCGGCGCGCGACGGAGACGAGGACGCGATCGCCCAGCCGCTCGGCGATGCCGAGACAGCGTTCGCCGTACTCCAGCGCGCGCGCCGGCTCGCCGCGCAGGTAGTGATAGTTGATCAGGTAGGCGTAGGCGCGCGCCTGCCGAGCCTCGTCGCCGAGCTGCTCGGCCATCCGGGCGGCCTCCTCGGACAGCGCCCGGATCTCCTCCAGCCGGCCGAGCTGCAGCAGGGGCGGCCGCAGATCGAGCCGCACGTCGATGGCCTGGCCGAAGGTGTCCGGGCTCTCCGGCATGTGGGCGAGCGCGCCGAGCGCCTGCTCGAGGAACGCCACCGCCTCGCGATTGGCCGAGCGCGCGCCCGCCTTGGCGGCCGCCTCGCGCAGGTAGCCGACCGCCTCGAACCACAGCTCGGCGCCCAGCGCGTGGTGGGCCAGGCGCTCGACGTGCTCCTGGCGCCGGTCGGGATAGAGCGCCTCCAGGGCGTCGACGATGCGGGCGTGCAGGCTGCGCCGCTGCTCCTTGAGCAGCGTCGAATAGACGACGTCGTGGGTCAGGGCGTGCCGGAACGAGTAGGCGAGGTCGGGGTAGAGGCTCGTGGTCTGTAAGAACTGCGCCTCCTCCAGCTCGGCGAGGTTGCCGAGGAGCTGGTCGGTCGGCACGTCGGCCACCGCCTGCAGCAGCGAGAACGGCAGATCCTTGCCGATGACGGCGCCGGCCTGCAGGAACGACTTGCGCTCCTCGGGCAGCCGATCGATGCGCGCCGCCAGCACGGCCTGGATGCGGTCGGGGATCTGGATGCTCGCCAGGGGCCGGGCCAGGCGATAGGCGCCGCGGTCGCCGACGAGCACCTCGTTCTCGACCAGCGCGCGCACGCTCTCCTCGAGGAAGAGCGCATTGCCACCGGTCCGGTCGACCAGCAGGCGGGTGAGGGGCTGGAGCTCCGGCGTGGGTCCGAGGAATTCCTCCAGGAGCGCCTCGGCGCTACGGGTGGACAGCGGCGCCAGCCGGATCTCGGCGAGATGCGACCGCTCGCGCCAGGCGGGCCGGTGCTCCGAGCGATAGGTCGCCAGCAGCAGGACGCGGCTGTCGTGGATCTCCTCGAGCAGCGTGTCGGTCAGCGCGGCCGTCTCCGAGTCGGCCCAGTGCAGGTTCTCGACGACCAGCAGCACGGGCTGGCGCTCGCTCTCGCGCAGCACGATGCGCGTGACGGCGGCGAAGATCCGCCGACGGCGCTCGGGCGGCTCCAGGCCGTCCCACTCCGCGTCGTCGGCGGCGATGTTGCCGAGCGACAGGATCGCCGGCACCGCCCAGTGCAGCGCCGGGTCGAGCCCCAGCAGCTTGCCGGTGACCTTGGCGCGGATGCCGGCGGTGTCGTCGCCGCTCTCGACCTGGAAATAGCTGGTGAGCATCGCCGTGATCGGGGCGTACGGCGTGGCCTTGGAGTAGGCGACCGCCGGCGCCTCCAGCAGCAGCCACGCCTGCGTGCGCGTCGAGCGGGTGAACTCCCACACCAGACGCGTCTTGCCGACGCCCGCCTCCCCCACGATGCCGACGACCTGGCCTTCGCCGGTGGCGGCGCGCTCGAGCCGACGCTCGAGGCCGCGCACCTCGTCCTCGCGGCCGAGGAAGCGGGTGAGCGAGCCGGCCGCCGTCTGCACGCGCGAGGCGGGCGCCGCGCCGCGCAGCTCGAAGACCGCGACCGGCTGCTTCAGGCCCTTGACCGGCACCGGGCCGTGGGCTTCGACCTCGACGTAGCGATCGGCGAGGCGGCGGGTGGCGTCGGTGATGAACGTCGTCCCCGGCCGGGCGAGCTGCTCCATGCGCGCGGCCAGGTGCGTCGTCTGGCCCACGGCGCTGTACTCGACGTTGAGGTCGCTGCCGATCGAGCGCACGACGACGTCGCCGGAGTTGAGGCCCACGCGGATCTGCACGTCGATGCCCTGCCGCCGCCGCAGCTCGTCGGCGTAGCTGCCGACCGAGCGCTGCATGCGGAGCGCCGCGTAGCAGGCGCGCACCGCGTGGTCCTCGTGAGCGACGGGCGCGCCGAACAGGGCCATGATGCCGTCGCCCATCACCTGGTTGACCGTGCCCTCGTAGCGATGGACCGCCTCCATCATGCGCTCGAGCACGGCATCGAGCAGCGCGCGCGCGTCCTCGGGGTCGCGATCGGCCAGGAGCTCGAGCGAGCCCTTGAGGTCGGCGAACAGCACGGTGACCTTCTTGCGCTCGCCGGCCAGCGAGGAGCGGGCCGTCAGGATCTTGCGGGCGAGGTGGGTGGGCGTGTAGGCGTCGGGAGAGCGGAAGCGCGTGTCACCGCCGGCCGGCGCGGCCAGCGCCGTCCCGCATTCCTGGCAGAACTTGTTGCCGGGCGGGTTGGGGCGGCTGCAGGCGGGGCAGGCCGATTCCAGTCGTCCGCCGCACCCGCCGCAGAACTTCGCGTCCGGCGCGTTGTCGTGGTGGCACCGCGAGCACTGCATGGTGTCGAATCTCCCGAATCGGCGTTACGCCCGCGACGCGAGCCGGCGCCCAGCATAGGGCTCCGGAACGGGGGCGGTCAAGCGCCCGTCGAGGTCAGCAGGCGGGCGACGACGCGCACCAGGTCGCGCGGCTCGACCGGCTTGGCGAAGTAGGCGTCGAAGCCGACGCGGCGCACGCGCTCCTCATCGGGGTCGCCGGCATACGCCGTGACCGCGACGATGGGCGTGGCGGCCAGTTGCCGGTCCTGCAGCGCGCGGAGCCGACGGAACAGATCGAAGCCATCCTGTCCCGGCATCCCCAGGTCGGTGACGACCACCGTCGGGCGCTCGGCGGTGACGAGGCGGAGGGCATCGGCCACGGTGCCGGCCGTCGTGACCCGGGCGCCGGCGGTACGGAGCACCGTGCCGATGAAGTCCTGGGTGTCGTCGTCGTCGTCGACCACGACAATCCGGGCGCCGGCCAGCGGGGTCGTACTGGCCTCCGTCCCCGCGCGGCTGTCCGCCGCGCGCTCCGCGTCGGCCGTGCCCGACGTCGCCACCGGCAGCGTCACCGTGAACGTCGCGCCGTGGCCGACGCCTGGGCTGCTCGCCGCCACGCGGCCGCCGTGCAGGTCCACGAGCTGGCGCACGATGGCCAGGCCGATCCCGAGGCCACCGTGCCGGCGCGTCGTCGAGCTGTCGGCCTGGCGGAAGCGCTCGAACACGTGCGGCAGGACCTCGGGATCGATGCCGATGCCGGTGTCGGTCACCGTCAGCGTCACCGTCGCGCCGCTGCGCCGCACGCGGACGTCGACGCGGCCGCCCGGCTCGGTGAACTTGACCGCGTTGCTGACGAGGTTCCACACGACCTGATGCAACCGCTCGATGTCGGCGCTGACCGGCGGCACCCCGGCCTCGGCGTCGAGCTCGAGGGCGACCGTCCGGGCGGCGGCGGTCGGGCGCATGCCGTCGAGAACGGCATAGGCGACGTCGGCCAGATCGACCGGGCGCAGGTCCAGTCGCACGCGGCCCGCCACCACGCGCGACATGTCGAGCAGATCGGAGATCAGCGCCATCTGGGCGCGACAGTTGCGCTCGATGATCTCCAGCGCGTGCTCGCGACGCTCGGGCTCCACGACCCCGGCTTGCATGAGGCGGACCCAGCCGAAGATCGAGTTGAGCGGTGTCCGCAGCTCGTGCGAGAGGGTGGAGAGGAACTCGTCCTTGAGCCGGTTGGCCTCCTCGGCCTGCCGACGGCTCTCGCGCTCGCGCGCGATCAGCCGCGCATGCTCGGTGACGTCGCGGACGATCTTGGAGGCGCCGACCACCCGGCCGTGCTCGTCACGGAGGGGGGAGAGCGTGACGGAGACGTCGAGGGGCTGGCCGTCCTTGCGCAGGCGCACGGTCTGGTAGTGCGACAGGCGCTCACCCCGCCCGATGGCCGCCAGGAACATCTCTTCCTCGGCGAGGCGCTCGGGCGGAAAGAGGACGGTGATCGAGCGGCCGAGCATCTCGGCGGCCGGGTACCCGAACATCCGCTCGGCCCCGGCGTTCCACGAGGTGACGACGCCGGCCAGCGTCTTGCCGATGATGGCGTCGTCCGAGGAGTCGACGATGGACGCCAGCCGCTGCAGGCCGTGCTCGCCGAGGCGGCGCTGGCTGATGTCGTGGAAGACGATGACGGTGCCGAACAGGCGGCCGTCCTCGTCGTGAATCGGCGCCCCGCTGTCGTCGATCGGCCGGGACGTCCCGTCGCGGGCGACGAGGACGGTGTGGTTGGCCAGGCCCACGACGACGCCGTCCCGCAGCACGCGCTCCACCGGGTTCTCGGCGGGGCGCCCGGTCTGCTCGTTCACGAGCCGCATCACGTCACGGAAGTCGCGCCCGAGCGCCTCCGCGGTCGGCCACCCGGTGAGAACCTCGGCGACCGGGTTCACGAACGTGACCCGCCCGCCGCCGTCGGTGGTGACGACGGCGTCGCCGATGCTGGTCAGCGTGATCTGCAGCAGGCGTTCGTGGGCCCGGATCTGCGCCTGGGCGGCCTTCTGCACGGTGATGTCGCGCGCGATCTTCGAGATGCCGAGGAGCTGGCCGTTGGCGGCGACGATGGGCGACAGCGTCACCGAGACGTCGATGCGCGCGCCGTCTTTTCGCACCCGCACGGTGTCGTAGTGGTCGATGCGCCCGCCCGCCTTGATGCGGCGCTGGAAGTCGTCCTCCTCGGCGAAGCGCTCGGGCGGAAAGATCGCCGTGACCGGACGGCCGACCATCTCGCGCGCTCCGTAGCCGAACATCCGCTCGGCCGCGGGGTTCCAGGACATGACGACGCCCTCGAGCGTCTTCGTCACGATCGCGTCGTCGGACGAGCGAATGATGGCGGCGAGCGTCGCCGCGTCGAGCTCGGCCGCGGTCGGCGGCGGGTCGTCGGGCGGTCTGGGCTGACTCAACAGGCGGCAGTCTCCCCGACCACCGCGGACCGGTCAAGCGCGGAAATGGAGCTGGCGGACGCGTGACGACCGGCAGCGGTTGCGCCCCCGGGGAGCGGGTGATAGCGTGACGGCGTTCAAGGAGGCCTCATGGCTGCCACGCTCACGTCCAAGCGCTTCACCGTGCGGGACGACACCGACGCGATCGAGCTGGCGTTCGACAAGGGCTGGTCGGACGGGCTCCCCGTCGTGCCGCCCACCGAGGCCCGGGTCCGGGCGATGCTCGACGCCGTCCGGCTCGAGCCGCCGCAGCAGGTGGCGTTCATCCGGGACCGCGCGGTGTCGATCACCGCCGAGAAGGTCGCGATCAACGCCGTCATGGCCGGCTGCAAGCCCGAGTACATGCCGGTCGTCGTCGCCGCCGTCGAGGCGATCGGCGATCCGCGCTGGAGCTACCACGGGCCCGGCACCTCGACCGGCGGGGCCGGCGTGCTGATGATCGTCAACGGGCCGATCGCCCGTCGCCTCGACGTCAACGCGGGCGACAACCTGTTCGGTCCCGGCTGGCGCGCGAACCTCACGATCGGCCGCGCCGTGCGGCTGGTCATGCGCAACGTGTGCGGCTCGCGGCCCGGCACGCTCGACCGCGGCACGCTCGGTCATCCCGGCAAGCTTTCGTACGTGATCGCCGAGAACGAGGCGGAGAGCCCGTGGACGCCGCTGCACGTCGAGCGCGGCTTCCGGCCCGAGCAGTCGACCGTGACCGTGGTCGCCTCCGACGCGCCGCACCAGTTCTACAACCAGCTCTCGAACACGGCCGAGGGCGTGCTGACCACGCTGGCCGACGACATGCGCATCTCCGGCACCGTCATGGGCCAGTCGACCTACGTCGTCGTCCTCGCCGGCGAGCACATGCGGACGATCGCCGGCGACGGCTGGGACAAGAAGCGCATCCGCCAGTTCCTGTTCGACACCACGCAGAACTCCTACGCCCATCTCAAGCGCACGCAGCGGATGTCGGGGGAGATCGCGGCCGGCGACGAGCAGAAGGTGCGCCCGCTGGTCGCCTCGCCGGACGACATCTTCGTGGTGGCGGCCGGTGGCCGGGCCGGCGCCTTCTCGTGCTACATCCCCGGCTGGGGCAGTGCCAAGTCCTCGCAGGCCGTGACCAAGCAGGTCAAGGAGACCCCATGATGGAGATCCTGGATCCCACCACCGAGGCGGCGACGCAGACCATCGCGTGGGCGCCGCGGCCGACCGCGCTGACCGGCAAACGCGTCGCGCTGATCGAGAACACGAAGTTCAACTCCGACAAGCTGCTGGTCAAGATCGGCGACCTCCTCAAGGCGGAGTACGGCGTGGCCGAGTGGCGCCTCTACCACAAGCACAACGCCAGCGTGCCCGCCCACCCCGAGATCATCGCCGAGATCGAGACGGCGGCCGACGTCGTGGTGGCCGGGATCGGCGATTGAGGGTCGTGCTCGTCGGGCAGTGTGCTCGACGGAATCCTGCTGGAAAAGCACGGCAAGCCCTCGGCGTCGATCGTGACGGACGTGTTCGAGGTGACCGGACGCGCCATGGCCGAGCAGTGGGGCCAGCCGCACTACCGGTTCCTCGCGATGCCGCATCCCATCGCCAACCTCACCGAGGCGCAGCTCGAGCAGCGCGCGCGTGAGATCGTGCCCGAGGTCGTCAAGCTCTTGATGACGGGCCAGGAATAGCGCCTACGTCGTACGCGCCCCCCTGGTGGTGCCGGAACCGGCACCTGCAGACGCTGTGGGCGGTCGTGCGGCGGCGCGCGCTGCACGGCGTGACGCGCGAGCGCCTGGCCACGCCCGACGGCGACTTCGTCGACCTCGACTGGCTGCCGGGGCCGGCCGGCGGGCCGCTGCTGCTCGTCCTCCACGGGCTCGAGGGCGGCGCCCGCTCCCACTACGTCAGCGGTCTCTTCGCGCGGGCCCGCGCCAGCGGCTGGCGGGCCGCCGTGCTGTGGTTTCGCTCGTGCAGCGGCGAGCTGAACCGTCTGCCGCGCTTCTATCACTCCGGCGACACCGACGACCTCGACTGGGTCGTCCGCTCGCTGATCGAGCGCGAGCCCCATCTGCGGATCGGCGCCGTCGGCATCTCGATCGGCGGCAACGTGCTCCTCAAGTGGCTCGGCGAGCAGGGCGACGCCACCCCGAAGGCGCTGGCCGCCGCCGTCGCGATCTCGGTGCCGTTCGATCTCGCCGCCTGCGCGCGCGTGATGGATCAGGGCTTCCAGAAGGCCGTCTACACGGCCAGCTTCATGCGCTCGTTCCACGCCAAGACGCGCGAGAAGGCGCGGGCATATCCCGGCTTCGTCGACGTGGCGGCCGCGCTGCGGGCTCGCACGTTCGCGGAGTACGACCGCGCGGTGACGGCGCCGCTGCACGGCTTCGCCGACGAGGTGGACTACTGGCGGCGGGCGAGCAGCGGACCGTACCTGGCGCGGGTGCGCCGGCCGACGCTGCTGATCAACGCGGTCGACGATCCGTTCATCCCCCCGAGCAGCCTGCCCGATCCGGCCATGCTGCCGGAATGCGTGCAGGCGGAGTTCGTGCGGCACGGCGGCCACGTCGGCTTCGTCGAGGGCCCGCCGTGGCGGACGGCGTCGTGGGCCGAGCGGCGGGCGGTGCAGTTCCTCGCCTCCGTGCTCGCCCTCGGCGCTGCCTGCTAGCATGAGCGGCCCGCGCCGCGACGCCTACGGCCTGCCCGTCACCACCGCCGTGCCCGCCGCGCTGGAGACCTACGATCGCGCGGTGCGCGCGCTGCTCGGCTGGGAGTCGACCGCCCTCGACCTCTTCCGGGCGGCCGCCGCCGCCGACCCCGGCCTCGCCCTCGCCCACGCCGGCGCCGCCGTCTGCCTCTTCCTCGAGGAGCGGTTCGCCGAGACGCGCGAGGCGACCCAGGCGGCCCGCGCCGCCGCCGCCGTCCTGCCCGAGCGCGAGCGCGGCCACGTGGAGGCCCTGACGCTGTGGACGTCCGGCAAGCTGGACGACGCGGTGCCGGCGATGCGCGCGCACCTGGCGACCTTCCCGCGCGACGTCATGGTGTTCCAGCGCCTCTACTACGTCTATTTCTGGCAGGGGCGCTTCCCCGAGATGCTGGCGCTGACGCAGGCGATGCTGCCGCAGTATCCCGGCGACTCCTTCGCGCTCGGCCTGCACGCCTTCGCGCTGGAGGAGGACGGCCGCTGCCCCGAGGCCGCCCGTACGGCCGAGGCGGCGCTCACGCTGAACCCGCGCGACGCCTGGGCGGTGCACGCCCTCGCCCACGCCCTCTACGAGTCGGCCGACTTCGACCGCGGCGTGACACGCCTGCCACCGGCCATTCACCCGTGCCGGGGTCTGAACTGGTTCCGGAACCATCTGCTGTGGCACCTGGCGCTGCTGCACTTCGCCCGCGGCGAGTACGCGCGGGCGGCCACGCTGTCGCGCACGGTGTTCGAGCGGACGCCCTCGGCGATCGCCGGGGACCTGCACGATTCGATCTCGCTCCTGTGGCGGCTGGAGCTGGCCGGCCGGCCGATGGCCGAGCGCTGGCAGCCCTTCACCGCGATCGCCCGCGAGCGCATCACCCGCATGGGCCTGCACTTCCACGTGGCCCACGTGACGATGGCGCTGGCCGGCGGCGGCGACTGGGCCAGCGCCGACAGGCACCTGGCGCTCGTGCGCGAGCGCGCCCCCAAGGACCGCACCGGGCTGATGGGCGACGTGCTGGCGCCGCTGCTCGAAGGCCTGCAGGCCTTCGCGGCGCGCGACTATGCGCGCGCAGTGGCGCGCCTGGAGCCGCTGCGGCCGCGGATCGTCGAGCTGGGCGGCAGCCGCGCCCAGCGCGACGTGTTCCACGACACGCTGTTCGAGGCCGCGTTTCGCGCCGGCGACGCCGAGCGCGCCGGCCGCTTCCTGGCCGAGCGGCTGGCCCGCCGGCCCGATCACTTCTGGCGCACGCGCGCGGCGTGACCCGCCGGCCACCCGCGGTCGCCGTCATGGCGAAGGTGCCGGGGGCGACGCCGGTGAAGTCGCGCCTGCACGGCGCGCTCACCCCCGAGCGAGCCACCGCGCTCTATCGCTGCTTCCTCCTCGACCGGCTCGACGCGCTGGCGGCGGTGCCCGACGTCGCGCCGGTCATCGCGTTCAGCCCCCCCGAGGCGCGTGCGCGGATGGCCGCGCTGGCGCCGCCGGGCTTCCGCCTGCTCGCCCAGGAGGGCGACGATCTCGGCGCGCGCCTGGCGCGGCTCTTCGCCCGCCTCCTCGCCGACGGCCACCACGGCGCGCTGGCGGTGGACAGCGACAGTCCCACGCTGCCGATGGCGTACGTGGCCGAGGCGGCATCGGCGCTCGTCCGGGCCGAGGCCGACGTGGTCATCGGGCCCAGTGACGACGGGGGCTACTACCTGATCGGCGTGCGGACGCCGCAGCCGCGGCTGTTCGACGCGGTGCCGTGGTCGACGCCGGAGACCCGCGCGGCCACCGTGTCCCGCGCGCGGCAGCTCGGCCTCTCCGTCAGGATGCTGCCGTCGTGGTTCGACGTCGACACCGAGGCCGACCTGCGTCGGCTGCGGGCCGACCTGGCCGGCCGGGCGACGCCGGCGCGCACCGCGGCGTTCGTGAGGACACTGGCGTGCTGAGGCGAACCCCGGCCGTTCGTCTGGCCCTCGTCGCCGTCCTCCTGCTGGCGGCGTGCGCGGCGCCGCTACGGCCGCTCGGGCCGCTCGCGGTGCCCGAGGCGCACCTGACGCTGCTGCAGGTCAACGACGTCTACACGCTCGATCCGGTCGACGAGGGACGCCGGGGCGGCTTCGCGCGGCTGGCCACGCTGGTGCAGCGCATCCGCGCCGGGAACCCGGCCACGCTGTTCTTGCTGGCCGGCGACACGATCTCGCCCTCGGTCGCCTCGACGCTGCTGCGGGGCGAGCAGATGATCGCCGGGCTCAATGCCGTCGGTCTCGATCTGGCGACGTTCGGCAACCACGAGTTCGACTTCGGGCCGGCCGTCCTCGGCGAGCGCCTGCGCGAGTCGGCGTTTCCGTGGACGTCGGCCAACGTGCTGGACCGCCGCTCGGGCCGCCCGTTCGGCGGCGCCTCGCCCGCGGTCGCCCTCACGCTGGCCGGCGTGCGGGTCGGCCTGTTCGGGCTCACGACGGCCGACACCGCGCGCTCGTCGAGCCCGGGGCCCGACGTCGACATCCGCGAGCCGCTCGCCGCCGGGCGCGCCGCCAGCGCCGAGCTGCGCCGCGGCGGCGCCCAGCTCGTCGTCGCGCTCACGCACCAGCACATGAGCGCCGACCGCGAGCTGGCCGCGACCGCCGACATCGACGTCGTGCTCGGCGGCCACGAGCACGAGCCGCTGGTGGCCGAGGAGGGGCGCACCCTCATCACCAAGGCGGGCTCCGACGCCCGCTACCTCGTGGAGGTCGACCTCTGGTTCGGCGCCGACGGCCGGCTGCGCGAGCGGTCGTGGACGTTTCACGAGGTGAGCGCGCGCCTGCCCGACGATCCCCGCGTGGCCGCGCTCGTGCGGCGCTACGCCGAGCGGATGGGTCGCGAGCTCGACGTCGTCGTCGGTCACACGGCGGTGCCGCTCGAGGCGCGCCGGGCCTCCCTGCGCACGCGCGAGAGCAACCTCGCCGACTTCGTCGCCGACGCCATGCGGGCGCGCCTGAGGACCGACGTCGCGCTGCTGAACGGCGGCGGCATCCGCTCCGACCGCATCGTGCCGGCGGGGCCGCTCACGCGACGCGACGTGGCCGGGCTGCTGCCGTTCGGCAACGTGGTCGTGACGCTGGAACTGACGGGACGCGAGCTGCGCGAGGCGCTCGAGCAGGGCATGAGCCGGCTGGAGCGCGAGGGCGGCGGCTTCCTGCAGGTCTCCGGCCTGGCGCTGACCTTCGATCCGTCGCGGCCGCCGGGCCAGCGCGTCGTCGCGCTGGAGGTCGCCGGCGCGCCGCTCGAGCCCCAGCGCCGCTACACCGCGGCGGTCGTCGACTACGTCGCCAACGGCGGCGACGGCGTCACCGCCTTCCGCACCGCCCGCGTGACCACCGACGCCGCCAGCGGCCCCCTCCTCGC
>Ga0209474_10004441_pt1 | contig 12131 bp, 13 predicted proteins | sample GraSoiAngelo_145_FD_185902 | JGI IMG/M metagenome (GOLD analysis project Ga0209474, IMG submission 185902) | Grasslands soil microbial communities from the Angelo Coastal Reserve, California, USA - 14_1009_05_20cm (SPAdes) (version 2) | ecosystem: Environmental > Terrestrial > Soil > Grasslands...
GACCGTACGCGGCAGCCCCGGCGGGATCTGGCCGCCATGGCGCGTGAGGAAGTACTCGCGGCTCGAGGCGCGCGGGTACGGTCCGACGCCCGAGACCTGGAACGTCTCGCCGGTGCGGGCGACGTGCACCAGGATGGGCGCCACGCCGGCCACGCTGACCATGTCGGGATGGACGACGCCCAGCGTGATCCCGGCGGCGACGCCGGCATCGACCGCGTTGCCGCCAGCGGCGAGCACGCGCGCACCCGCCTCGGCGGCCAGCGGATGCCCGGCGGAGATCGCCCAGCGCGTGCCGATCGCCTGTACCGTCGCGGTCGGCCGGTGCGCGGGCGCGCCGTGCTGCGCTGAGGCGGAGTCGAGGCTCATGGCGTGTGCAATAATACTCGCGAATTCCAGGGTTGGCGTGTGTTTGCACCGCTCATCGGCATCACGACCTCGGTCACCGTCGACAAGGCGCCGGAGCGCGCCTACGTCAACATCGCCTACGTCCGCGCCGTTCAGGATGCCGGCGGCATCCCGCTGTTGCTGACGCCGCACCTGTCCGCGGAGGTCGTGGCGGCGCTGTGGCAGCGCCTCGACGGGCTGGTGCTGACCGGCGGCGGCGACATCGATCCGGCGCGCTTCGGCCAGGCGCGGCATCCCAGGGTGGACGACGTCTCGGCCGCCCGGGATGAGCTCGAGCTCGGCCTCACCCGCCGCGCCGTAGACGAGAACGTCCCGCTCCTGGCGATCTGCCGCGGCATCCAGGTGCTCAACGTCGCGCTCGGCGGCACCCTGGTGCAGGACATCCCCGGCGAGCGGCCGGGACCGATCGCCCACAGCCAGAGCGAGCCGCGCCAGCAGCCGACCCACGCGGTGAAGGTCATGGGCGAGGGCACGCGGCTGGGGCGCGTGCTGGGCGCGCTCGAGCTCGACGTCAACAGCATGCATCACCAGGCGATCGACCGCCTGGGCGCGGGGCTGCGCGAGGTGGCATGGGCGCCGGACGGCATCATCGAGGGGGTCGAGATGTCCGGCGACGACCGCTTCGTGCTCGGCGTGCAGTGGCATCCCGAGGAGCTGGTCGCCCACGATCGCGCCGCCCGGAACCTCTTCGCCGCCGTCGTCGACGTCGCCCGCCGCCGCTTCCGTCGCTGACGGCTCGTTCGGCGAGGGAGTTTCACCCGGGGCATCCACGGACGATCTCCTATCCCGCCCGATTTCACCGCTCTACAATCGCTGTGCTGACGCGCGGTTAGCCATGGCGAGCTCGTTGCTCTACGTGCTGCCCGATGCTAAGACTTGGCTTCCGTCTCCCGCTCGTCACGCTGCTGTTCGTGTCCGCCTGTGGAGCCACGAAGATTGCGCCCGTGACCCCGGCCGCCGCCACTTCCGCCGTCACGCTCGACGTGCCGGTGGTCCACCGACCGGCGGTCGAGGAGATCGTGACGATCATGCGCCGCGACCTGGCGCTGCCCCTGCCCGCCCGGGTCCGCGTCTTCGTCTATGACTCGCGCGCCTCGTTCCGCACGGGGCTGATCGCCGAGGGCTACGTGGCGCCCGACCGCGTGAACGAGATCGCCTCGTTCGCCGCCGGCCTCGCCCGGCCGGGCCGCGTGCTGCTGCACTCGCGCGCGGCGCGCGGACGCACGGAGTGGCGCCGCCTGATCGCCCACGAGCTGACCCACGTGGTGGAGTTCGGCCTGGCGGGCGGCGACGGCCGCGCCGATCAGTGGCTCGCCGAGGGCCTGGCCGAGCGCGTCGCGTTCGACGTCCTCGAGCGCCTCGGCGACGACTCGCTGGCGGAGCGCCGGACACGCGCCCTCAGCGGCGCGCGCAAGCATCCGGGCTTCGCGGCCGGCCGGCTCGATCTCGCCGCCCTCGGCTCGCCGCGCGAGTTCACCCTGCGTCACCAGCGCGACGGCTCGCTCGAGACCTACCAGCTCTCGTTCCTCATGGCCGACTATCTCGTGCAGCGTCACGGCATGAGCTCGGTACTCGACTACTTCCAGAACTGCCGGGAGATGGATCGCGACCGCGCGTTCGCCCGTACCTTCGGCCAGTCGATCCAGCAGTTCGAGACCGAGGTCCTCGCCCACCTGCAAGGTTTGGAGTAGTTCCTAGCGCGCCTCGGCCAGGCGCTTGATGTGCGCCAGCACGCGGAGGTGGATGGCGTGCACGAGCGGCTCGGTCCACAGGCGCCAGTAGGCTTCGGGTGCCATCTCCAGGCTGTACCAGGTACTGCCCTCCAGCCGTGTCCGGCCGTTCGCCAGAGGTATCAGCCGGAACTCGCCGCGCCGCGCCCGAAATGCGACGTCGAGGTGCGGCGGGTGGAACGCGCGGTACGGCGTCATCTCGCGCAGCGGGTCGGGCTGGACGGCGACGTCGAATGACAAGCGCCGCGGCGCGTCCCAGGCGGTGATCGGCTCCACGAAGGCTCCGGTCGAGAACTCGCAGCGACGCACGGCCCCCGGGCCGTGGCCCGCGATCGTGGCGCGCACGGGGTAGGCGACGCCGAGGCGGAAGAGCCAGGCCGGCGGGTCGGGGATCTCGCCGAACGTCACGACGTGGCGCCAGACCGCCTCGGGGGGCGCCTCGATCTCCACGCTCGAGATCACCTCGCCGGGCGGCGGTGCCGGTCGCGCAGCGTCGACGGCCGCCAGCCCCGGCAGCGCCAGGACGACGACGACGCCATGCAGCGCTGTCCGCGGCGCCGAGAGCGCGATGTAGCGTCCGATCACGGCGCCGGTCAGGACCATCGGCAGCGCGATGGGCAGGGCCATCGCGACGCAGATCGCGCCTTCGATCGCGAACAGCAGGATGCTGGCGCCGACGAGGACGACCGTCACCGCCGCGACGCGCAGCGTCGCCGCCAGCGACCGCGGGCGCTCGCGGTTGAGGACGAACGCGCCGCTGGCGCCGATCACGAACGGAATGCCGAGGAAGACCGGCCCGCCGTAGCTCCGGAGCACCAGCGTGGACATCGCGACCAGCCCGAGACCGACCGCCAGCGCCACGCCGAGTGAGGCGAGCACGCTGCGGACGGACGCCGGAGCGACGGGGTGCGGCTCCGGAGCCTGCGCCCGCGGGCGCGAGGGCGCCGCGCCGAGCGCGAGCATGACGGCGTAATTGACGACCGGGACGAAGAACAGCGCCGCCAGCCACGGCGAGCGGCCGGCGTCGAGCGCGCGTCGCACCGTCATGCTGACGCCGATCCACAGGAACGGCAGCGACCACAGGACCATCGCCACGACGAGCCAGGCCGGGACCACGCGAAGCTTCGCCTGGCGAAGCGCCAGCGACGGGATCATGTAATCGAGCGGCGTCCAGACCTGGCGCGTCACGAGCCAGACGACCGCGGCGTCCAGCGCGTACTTCAGCGCCATGAGGACGAGGCCGGAGACGAGGTAGGCGGGACGATCGACGGGCTCGTCGAGGGCGAGCCAGAGGCGGAGCCAGCGGCCGAGCGTGCGGCCTACCGCAGCTCCCAGCGCGACGGGGCGTCGGCCATGGCGTGCTCCCGCACCCGTCCCTCGCGCGCGAGCTTCTTCAGGTGGGAGGCGACCGACTGCCCGGCCATGGCGTGCAGATTCACCGGCACGTCGGCGTAGATCCGCGCGACCATCGTCGGGATCGTCGTCAGGCCGTCGCCCAGCGCGGCCAGGATCTGCCGCTCGCGCAGCAGGCGGTGCTCGACGTACTCGGCGAGCCGGCCCTGCGCGTCCTCGATCACCGGCCCGTGGGCCGGATAGATCCGCCGCACGTCGAGCGACTGCAGGCGCTTCAGCGAGCTCATGTAGTCGAGGAGGTCACCGTCCTCGGCCGGGATCACCGTGGTCGAGCCGCCGAGGACGACGTCACCGGTGAAGACCGCCTTCTCCTCGGCGAGGTAGTAGCAGAGATGGTCGGAGGCGTGACCGGGCGTGTGCAGCGCGGTCAGCGTCACGCCGTCGCCCTCGATCGTCTGGCCGTCACGCAGGTCCTCGATGTCGGCGGGCAGCCCCGCGTCCCGGTGGATCATCTTGCCGACGCGGAGCCCACGGTACCGCTCGCGCAGGTGCTCGACGCCGCCCAGGTGATCGCGATGACGATGGGTCAGCACCACGCGCGACGGCTGGGACCAGCCGCGCTCCTTCAGGTAGCGCTCGAGCAACGGCACGTAATCCGGCACGCCCGCGCCGGTGTCGAGCAGGATCGGATCGCTTCGCCCGAGCAGGTACGTGTTCGTCCCGGGCCCCGTCATCATCCCCGGGTTCAGCCCGAGCACCCTCCCCACCAGCGCGCTCGGCGTCGCCATCCGCGGAAAATTCGGATCGATCCAGCTCATAACCTCTCCACTGTCAAGCGCCCGCTCCCCCCGCGCAAGTCCTTTCCTCGATTGCCCCACGAGTCTCCGCTATCGAGCGCCGGCTTCGCCGGCGCAATCCTGTTCCTGCCGTTCGGGGGCAGGCAGGAAGGAGCACGCCCCCAGGCGTTGCGACGACCGTCGGAAGGGGGGCGTCAGGCCCCTTCGAGTCAGACGCCGAGGTACCGGTGCTGGACGTCCGCCCGCGCCCGCAGCTCGGCCGACGTTCCGCTCCAGACCACCCGGCCCTTCTCGAGCACGTAGTGGTGATCGGCCAGCCGCGTGAGCGCCTCCACGTGCTTGTCGATGAGCAGGATCGACAGCCCGCCGGCCTTGAGCCGCTCGAGACAGCGCCAGATCTCCACGCGGATGAGCGGCGCCAGCCCTTCGGTGGCCTCGTCGAGGATGAGCAGCGCGGGATTGGTCATCAGCGCGCGGCCGATCGCGAGCATCTGCTGCTCGCCGCCGGACAGCGTGCCCGCCATGCCGCGCGCGCGTGTCGACAGTGCGGGGAACAGCGCGAAGACGCGCTCGACGGTCCACGGCTCGACGGCGCCGCGGCGGTTGGCGGCGGTGGCCACCAGGTTCTCGCGGACGGTGAGGTTCGGGAAGACCTGTCGGCCTTCGGGCACCAGGCCCAGGCCCGCCTGCGCGATGCGGTGCGGCGGCAGGCCGTGCAGCGCCCGCCCCTCGAACCGCACGCGGCCGGCTCGGGGCGGCAGCAGGCCCATCACGGCGCGCACGGTGGTCGTCTTGCCCATGCCGTTGCGGCCGAGCAGCGTGACGAGCCGGCCGCGCTCGACCGCGAGATCGATGCCGAACAGCACCTGGCTGACGCCGTAGGCGGCCTCCAGGCGCTCGATCGTCAGCATCGGACCGGCAGCTCCTCGCCGAGGTAGGCCCGGCGCACCTCGGCGTTCTCGCGGATGGCGCCGGGAGCGCCGGTGGCGATCACGCGGCCGTAGACCATTACGCTGATGCGATCGGCCAGCGCGAAGACGGCGTCCATGTCGTGCTCGACGAGCACGATCGTGTGGCGGCCGCGCAGCGTGCGCAGGAGCTGCACCATGCGCTGCGACTCGTCCGTTCCCATGCCGGCCACCGGCTCGTCGAGCAGGAGCAGCCGCGGGCGCGTGGCCAGCGCCATGGCGAGCTCCAGCTGGCGCTGCTCGCCGTGGGCGAGAGCGCCGGCCGGCACCTCGGCCCGCGCGGCGAGGCCGACCTGCTCCAGCGCCGCGCGGGCGGGCTCGCGCAGCCCGCGCTCGCGGGCGGCCGGGCGCCAGAAGCGGAAGCTGTGCCCGGCATGGGCCTGGACGGCCAGCGCGACGTTGTCCAGGGCGCTGAACTCGGGAAAGATGCTGGTGATCTGGAACGAGCGGGCGATTCCGCGCAGCGAGCGCGCGGGCGCCGGCAGCAGGGTGACGTCCTCGCCGGCGAAGCGGATGAGGCCGGCGTCGGCCCTCAGCTCGCCGGAGAGCTGCGCGATGAGCGTCGTCTTGCCGGCGCCGTTGGGGCCGATGAGCGCCAGCGTCTCGCTCTCGGCGACGTCGAGGTCGACGCCGTCGGTGGCGACGAGCCCGCCGAACCGCTTGCAGAGTCCGCGAACGGCCAGCAGGGGCTCAGCCATCGCGCGAGGCGGAGCCCGGCAGCAGCCCGTAGAGCCCGCGCCGGGCGTAGAGGACGACGAGGACCAGCAGCGGTCCCAGGACGATCTGCCAGTGCACCGTCCACGCCGACAGCACGTCCTCGAGCAGCAGGTAGGCGGCGGCGCCGAGCACGGGGCCGACGAGCGTCCCCATGCCGCCGAGGATGACCATCACCATGATCTCGCCCGACCGCGTCCAGTGCATGTAGCTCGGCGTCAGGTAGTCGGTCTGGTTGGTGAGCAATGCCCCGGCCAGCCCGCACACCGCCCCGGCCAGCACGAACGCCGCCAGCTTGTAGCGAAACGTCGAGAAGCCGATCGCGCGCATGCGGGTCTCGTTCGACCGGCTCGCGCGGATCACGGCGCCGAAGCGCGCGTGAACGAGACGGTGACCGAGCCAGAGCAGGCCGACGAGGATGGCCAGCACGACGTAGTAGAAGACGGTGGCGTCGGCCAGATCGAGAGCCGGCAGGCGGCTGCGGCGGGCCAGCCGCATGCCGTCGTCCCCGCCCCACGCGTTGATGGAGATGCCGAGGTAGTAGAACATCTGGGCGAACGCCAGCGTGATCATGATGAAGGACATGCCGGTGGTGCGCAGCGACACGGCGCCGATGACGAGGGCCGCCGCCGCCGAGGCCAGCACGGCCAGCGTCCACTGCACGAGCCCGCTCTCGATCCCGTAGAACGCCGGGACCGCGACGGCGTAGGCTCCGATGCCGAGGTAGGCGGCGTGGCCGAAGCTCACCATGCCGCCGTAGCCCAGGATGAGATCGAGGCTCACGGCCGCGATGGCGAAGATCATGATCCGGCGGAAGAGGTCGAGGTAGAACGGCTCGTTCAGCATCGCCGCCACCGCCGGCACGACGGCGAGGACGAGGAACCCGGCCAGGAGCACGACGGCGCGCCCGCGCGAGATCATCGCTCAGCTCCGGACGGCCGGGAACAATCCCCGGGGCCGGAAGAAGAGCACCGCGGCCATCAGCAGATAGATCAGCATCGAGGCCAGCGCGGGACCGGCGCTCTGGGCGGCGACGGGCCCGAGCGTCGTGCTCAGCAGCGGCTTCAAGAACGCCCGCCCGAGCGTGTCCACCATGCCGACCACCACCGCGCCGACGAGGGCGCCCCGGATCGAGCCGATGCCGCCGATGACGATGACCACGAGCACCTGGATGAGGATCTCCTCGCCCATGCCGGGCTGGACGTTGTAGATCGGACCCGCCATGAGACCGCCCAGCGCGGCCAGCGCGGCGCCGAAGCCGAAGACGAGCGTGTAGAGCAGCCGGATGTTCACGCCGAGCGCGGCCACCATGGTGCGGTTGCTGGCGCCGGCGCGGATCAGCATGCCCAGGCGGGTGCGGCTCACCAGCACGTACAGCACGAGCGCGACCGCCAGTCCCACCAGGATGATGACGGCGCGGTAGGCCGGATAGCTGACGCCGGGCAGGACCATGATGTGGCCGGTCAGCGCGCTCGGCACCCGCGTGAAGAGCGCCGTGCGGCCCCACACGATGGCCACCGCCTCGTTGAAGAAGAGGATCAGGCCGAAGGTCGCCAGCACCTGGTCGAGATGGTCGCGCTCATAGAGCCGTCGGAGGGCGATCACCTCCACCAGCATGCCGATCGCCAGCGTCGCCGGCAGCGCGAAGAGGACGCCCAGCAGGAACGACCCGCTCCAGTTGAAGACCGCCGTGGCCAGGTAGGCGCCGACCATGTAGAGCGAGCCGTGCGCCAGGTTGACGAGGTTCATGATGCCGAACACGAGCGTCAGGCCGGCCGCCATCAGGAACAGCATCACGCCGAGCTGCAGGCCGTTCAGGCACTGCTCCGCGACGAGAAGCGCCGTCAATGCTGGCTCGCGCCGGCGCTCACTTCATCGGACATTCCTGATAGTAGGCGTCCTTGTGGTTCTCGAAGACCGTCTTCTGGATCTGCATCTCGACCTCGCCGCTGCCGCCCTTGACGGCCTTGAGCAGATAGAAGTTCTGGATGGGGAAGTGGTTCGTGTTGTAGGTGAACTTCCCGCGGGTCGACCGGAAGTCGGCCCGGCTCATGGCGGCGATCATGCCTTTCTTGTTCGAGAGGTCGCCCTTCACGGCCCGGACCGCCGAGTCGATCAGCAGGATGCCGTCGTAGCTCTGGGCGCCGTAGTACGAGGGGGTGTAGCCGAACTTCTTGCGGAAGTCGCCGACGTACTTCGCGTTCGCCTCGTTCTTGAGGTCGGGGCTCCAGTAGCGCGTCTCCCAGCTGCCCAGCGCGGCGTCCCCCAGCGCGGGCAGCGTGACCTCGTCCACCGTGTAGACGGAGTAGAGCGGGTACTGCTCGCGCAGGCCGGCCTGCACGTACTGCTTCACGAACTGGATGCCCATGCCGCCCGGGTAGAAGACGAACACGGCCTTGGGGTTGGCGGCGCGGATCTGGCTGATCTCGGCCTGGTAGTCCTGCTGGCCGAACTTGGTGTAGACCTCGTCGACGATCCGGTTCTTGAAGAAGCGCTTGAAGCCCGTGACCATGTCCTTGCCGGCGGCGTAGTTGGGCGCCAGGACGTAGACGTCGGTGACGCCCTGGTCCTGCATGTGCTTGCCCATGGCTTCCGGCGTCTGGTCGTTCTGCCACGAGGTCGCGAAGAAGAGCTCGTGGCACTGCTTGCCGGCGAACTCGTGGGCGCCGGCGTTGGTGTCGATCATGAACGTGCCGCTGGCCGTGACCGTCGGCGCGACCGCCAGCAGGACGCTGGACCAGATCACCCCGGCCACGAAGTTGACCCGGTGCTTCTTGAGCATCTCGTCGGCCACCTGCTTGCCGACGTCGGGCTTGGCCTGATCGTCGCCGTAGGTGACTTCCGTCTCCAGCCCGCCGACCTTGCGGCCGAGGTGGTCGAGCGCCAGCTCGACGGAGTCCTTCATGTGCTTGCCGATGACGCCCTGGGGACCCGACAGCGTGGTGATGAAGCCGATCTTCAGCGTTTCGGCCGCGCGGGCCTGGCTCGCGAGGCATCCGGCGATTAGGAGCAGGACGACGGCGATTCGGGGTGTGCGCACGATGGCCTCCTTCGTTGGCGCGCGATTCTAGCGCAATTCACAGCCCTTGCGCCCACGATCGGCCGGTGGCACCGCCAGGCCCAGATCGCGGATCTGCCCGCAGCGGATGCCGTCGGCAACGGCCAGGTCGCTGAACCTCGACTGCGACTTCCCGAAGGTGTCGAGCGCCCCGGGATACCCTCGGCGAGGGCGGCGCCGTCGGGACCGAACGAGCGCAGCGGGCGACAGTCGATGAAGCCCTGGTGGGCCTCGGCGGCGGCGATCTGGGCCTGGATGTAGCGATCCTCCGGCGTCGGGCCCTCGTTGATCCACGGCTGGTCCCGCTCGACGGAGGCGAAACATGCCCGTCTCCTCCGCGACGCTTACTCTAGCGCGGGATCCAGGCGATGGCGTCGATCTCCACGTCGACGCCGGCCCGCGGCGCGGCGGCCTCGACGGTCGTCCGCGCGGGCTGCACGCCCTTGAAGTAGTCGCGGAACACGCGGTTGAAGACGTCGAAGTCCTTCATGTCGCGCAGGAACACGCCCACCTTGACGACGTGCTGCAGCGACGTGCCGGCCGCCTCCAGCACCTTGACGACGTTGTCGAGCGTGACGCGCGTCTGCTCGGCGAGGTCGGTCGAGACGACCTGTTTGGTGACCGGATCGAGCGGACCCTGCCCGGAGACGAAGACGAACTCGCCGCACTTCACGCCCTGGGCGATCGGCGACTCCATGCCCGGCGAGAAGCCGGTGGTCGGCGCCGCCTTGGTGTAGACGACTTCCGGTTTCACGTGACGTCCTCCTGTTCGGCCCGGGCCGCCGCGCTTCACGCGACGTCGCCCCTGATGCGGCGCGCGACCTCGTCGGGAATGGGGATCGCCTGCAGGCGCTCGTCCGCCGAGGTCGGCCGCTTCACCCACGCGCGGACCTCGAAGCCGGTGGCGCACAGGCGGCCGGCCACGGAGAGCTCGTACTCCATCCGGAACGTCTTGTCCTTCACCCACGCCACGACGGCGCGGACGTGCAGGGTGTCGCCGTAGCGGACGGGCGCCAGGAAGCGCGCGCCCGATTCCAGGATGGGCACGCCGAGGATGCCGTACTTGGGAAACGCCTCCGGCCACGGCAGGCCCAGCGAGGCGAAGAGCGCCTCGCAGCCGAGGTCGTACCACTCGTAGAAGCGCGGATAGAACACGATGCCGGCGGCGTCGACGTCGCCCCAGCGCACCTGGACCGTGGTGGTGTGCGTGGTCACAGGGTGCGCTCGGCCCACTCGCGCAGGACGTAGCGCTGCAGCTTGCCGGTCACCGTGCGCGGCAATTCGTCGACCACGGCGATGCGGCGCGGACGCTGGTGGGGGGGCAGCTTGGCCTCGACGTGCGCCGTCAGCGCCTCGGCCAGCGCCTCCGGCTCGTCGCCGCCGCGTCCGATGACGAACGCCACCGGCTTGAGCAGCCCGCCCTCGGCGGGCACGCCGACCACCGCCGCCTCGGTCACGCCCGGATGCGCCAGCAGCACCGCCTCGACCTCGCTCGGCGCCACCCACATGCCGGCGACCTTGAAGAGGTCGTCGTCACGCCCGACGTGCTGGAAGAAGCCGTCCGCGTCGCGCGTCATCACGTCGCCGGTGCGGAACCACTCGCCGACGAACGCGCGGCGTGAAGCGTCCAGCCGATTCCAGTAGGCGGGGCTGAGCGACGGCGTCCTGACGTGCAGCACGCCCGGCTCGTCGTCACCGACGGCGCGCCCGTCGGGATCGAGCAGGCGCACCTCGCTGCCCGGCACCGGCATCCCCGCCGAGCCCGGGCGACTCCGCCCCGGGCGGTTCGAGAGCACCATGAAGATCGTCTCGGTCGCGCCGAGGCCGTCGAGGATCTCGACGCCGAAGCGCTCGCGCCAGGCCGTGTAGAGCTCCGCCGGCAGCCGCTCGCCGGCCGACACGCAGGCGCGCGTCGAGCGGAATGCGTCGGCCGGCAGCCCGGCGCGCAGCAGACGACCGTAGAACGTCGGCACCGAGAAGAACAGCGTCGGCGCGAACTCGCGCAGGGCGTCCGCCACGGCCTGCGGCTCCGGCCACGCCGGGTCGAGATACGTCCGGGCGCCGGCGTAGAACGGGATCAGCAGCGCATTGCCGAGGGCATAGGCGAAGAAGAGCCGGGAGGTCGCCAGGATCCGGTCCTCGTCGCCGATCTGCAGCACGTCGATGCCGTAGTGCCGGCCCGCCAGGAGGTCGCGGTGCAGGTGGACGACCGCCTTGGGCCCGCCGGTCGTGCCCGACGTGTACAGCCAGAAGGCCATGTCGTCGCTGCTCACCGCCTCCGGAGCGCAGACGGGATCGGCCGCCGCCAGCAGACCGTCGAGCGTGCCGGCGCCGGCGCCCGTCGCCACGATCGCGCGCAGGTGGGGCACCTCGCTCAGCGCCGACTGCAGCGCGCCCAGCAGCGTGGGCTCGGCGACGAGCACCCGGGCCCGGCTGTCGCGCAGCAACACGACCCACTCGGCCGGCGGCAGGCGCGTGTTGAGAGGCACGGCCACCGCGCCGATGCGCACCGCTCCGAAAAAGGTCGCCACCCACTCGACGCCGTCGGGCAGCAGGATCGCCACGCGCTGCTCCGGCTCGACGCCGAGTCCGCGCAGCACGTTGCCGGCGCGCCCGACCAGGCCGAGCAGGTCGCGATACGTCGTCGCACCGTCCCGGGTGGCGATCGCCACGCGCGCGCCGCCGCGGCCGGCGGCCGGGTCGTCGATGAAGGCGCTGACGGCGTTCGCCATCGGGCCCCCAGTGTACGGCCAGTCGCTCAGAGGATCGGCAGCAGCCCGGTGAGGTCGGTGATCTCGAAGTCCGGCGGCGGCACGTCGGGACGTCGCCGCCTTCCGGCGCGGTTGACCCAGGCGACGCGCAGCCCGGCCATCCGGGCACCCCTCACGTCGTCGACGTCGCTGTCGCCGATGTGCAGCACCTCGTGGGGCTCGAGACCGAGTCGCTCCAGCGCCCGCTGGAAGACGCGCCGGTCGGGCTTTTACGCGCCGACCTCTTCCGAGACCAGGACGAACTCGACGGGCAGCGTGAACGTCCAGGCGGCGAGGTGCTCGTGGTCGGCATTGGACACGATGGCGGCCCGGCGGCCGCCGAGCGCGGCCAGCAC
>Ga0209474_10004442_pt1 | contig 12129 bp, 9 predicted proteins | sample GraSoiAngelo_145_FD_185902 | JGI IMG/M metagenome (GOLD analysis project Ga0209474, IMG submission 185902) | Grasslands soil microbial communities from the Angelo Coastal Reserve, California, USA - 14_1009_05_20cm (SPAdes) (version 2) | ecosystem: Environmental > Terrestrial > Soil > Grasslands ...
TCGGCCAAATCGCAAGGCCAATAGCCATGCTGAAGGACGCGACAAACCCGGCAAATAACAGGATCAACGCGGTTGACAGCAAGCGGCTCGAGTCGTCGCACATCTTTGGCAGTAGCAAAAACGCAAGAATCGCTCCGACCATCACCGAAGAGTTCTCGCAATTGAAGCCGCCCGACGTGGTGATAGCGGCCCGCCCCATCCAAAAACTGCCGACGATTACGATTAGAGTGGACACGATTTTCGCCGTTAGACTCGCCGTTTGATCGCGCCAAACTGGTATCAGCAGCAATGACACGCTGATAAGAAGCAGCGTAAGCCCGGCAAAAAAAAGGAATTGCTGGCTACCATGAAAAAAATGGAGGTTTGCGAGCTGCAAGAACATCGGAAAAAACAACGAATGACCGCCATACTTAAATACCGCGCTTTTGAGCCAGGTATTGTCCAGGCAAACATCGTAAATTTTCCAGTAATCCATATGCGTTACCCGCCAGCGGCCGAAATACACATAAACGATACCTGACACAAAGAAGGCGAGTGCCATCAGACTCGCGCATATCTGAATGGTTCTCTCAGTCCACAGAGCAAACTTATGTGACGGTCCTCGAGGCTACAATGGCGCGTGCTGGGATATTTTACTTGGCGAGTCTCGACGGCTGTTTTTCGGCGGCTGCGAACAAATCCACGCCAAATGGCAAAGCAAACTTTCTCAACCAGCGCAGCTCAAGCGCCATTACCTTCCCGAACAAACGGCTGGTAAAGCCAGACGACGTTCCTGCCTCAGGAAAGTCGCGTCCGGTTTTCGACCAGTTCAAGGTGCGAGCCAAAACCGCCACCGGAAAAAGCAAGGTGGTCCAATAAGTCAATCGCCGAATGGCAAAGCCATTTTCAAGTAGCAGCTGGCCAAGCTGGTTCTTTCTGAAGCGTCGCGCAGTCATCACTGCCTCGTCGTGCGCGCTGTGCAAGGATCGAAAAGCGGGGACATTAATCAGCAGCAATCCGTTCGGACGTAAAACACGACGGAATTCGCGGAGAGCATCTTGGAGGTTCCGCACCCATTGGTGGTAAAGAACGCTTGAGCAGATCACCGCGTCGAACGAGGAATCGGCAAATGGCAGTGCGCTCACGTCGCCTTGTCGCACGTTGGTGAGTCCTCGCTGGTGGCAGAAGGCAATGGCCTGGGGCGCAAGATCAACACCTTTATTCTTCTCTGGATTGCCGAGCTGTTTAAGAATTGCGCCCGTCCCACAGCCAGCATCGAGAATCGCCTTCTGGCGCCAATCAGGCACCTCTCTTTCCAGGTTCTCGAAGATGAGTCGATGCAGCGCACGATACCACCAATGCGTCTCCTCAACGCGAAACATGGTTGCGTATTCATCGGCTTGCATTGTCCCAGAGTGGCGACCTGCCTGCGATCACCTTGGATCCCTGACATCCGGTGGCTCGCTGAGGGGTGGTTCTTGGTCGGAACCCGCCTGAATCGTGTAACGGACGACATATTGCGGCGTGTCGGTGTGATCGAGGTAAAGTCGTCCAAGGTACTCGCCTACAAGACCGAGAATCATCAGCTGGACGCCCGAAAAGAAAACGATACTCCCCAACACTGTCGGAATGCCAACCGTTAAGTTCGGCGTAATCCACAATTTATCGATCAGGATCGCAACCAGCGCTACGATGCTCAGGCCGGAGGTAGCTAGTCCCGCATACACTGAAAGTCGCAGCGGTTTAATGGAAAAATTCAAAAACATGTTCAGCCATAGCCTCACGAGTTTCCGGAATGAATAACGCGAGGCCCCACGTGGATTGGGACGATGTTCGACTGGTATCTGACCGATCTTCCGGGTCGTACGATAAACCAATCCATCGATATAGGGAAAGGGGCCATGATACTTGATGATTTCATCGATCACGAAGCGGGTCATCACTTTGAAGCTCGAAAGGTAAAGATCCTTGGGCTTGTCCAACATTAAGGTGGCGATACGATCGTTAAACCAGCTTCCTGCGTTGCGAAACCACGAATGCTGCTTCTCGATGTAATGGCCGTAAATAACGTCGTAGCGCTTGCGTTTCAACTCTTGTAACATCGACATCACCTCCTCGGGCGGGTTCTGGCCGTCATCGTCTAGTACCGCGACATATTGCCCGCGCGAATAGTTTAGGCCCGCAAGCACGGCGTTATGCTCGCCGAAATTTCGGCTCAGATTCACCAGGGTGATGACCGCCGGCCATTTTTGGACCAGCGCCTCGCAAACAATTTCGCTGTCATCCTCGGAACCGTCATTCACCAAGACAATCTCGACAGACATTGAGGCGAAAACCGTCGTAATGCGCTCAACAAGCTGGGGTATTGTGCGACTCCCATTATAAACGGGAATCACCAGGGATAAATCAGGTTTCGGCGTTGTCTGTTCGTCATTCATCGGGTGTTATGTCGCCAGCTGCAATTCTCGCAATTCTTGCAAAAAACCGCGAAAAGTTATCGAAAATCTTTTTGCCCCAGACCTACAATCGCGCCCGTGTCCTTCAATCACAAAATTTTTGCCGACGCGAACATTCTCGTGACCGGCGGGCTGGGGTTCATTGGCTCTTCACTGGCCCGGCGGCTCGTGACCCTTGGCGCTAAGGTGACGCTCGTCGATAGCTTGATCCCGGAATATGGCGGAAACCTCTTCAATATTCACGACATTCGGGATCACGTTACGGTTGAACTTGCCGACGTCCGCGACCCGCAAGCCATGACTTCTTTAATCAAAGGACGGGAGTTCCTGTTTAATCTCGCAGGCCAGACCAGCCACTTAGATTCAATGACCGATCCGATGACCGATCTGATGATCAACGCGGCGGCGCAATTGTCCATTCTGGAGGCTTGTCGGCGGTACAATCCCGGGTTGAAAATTGTTTTCGCTAGCACGCGCCAGCTTTACGGGCGCCCGCAATACCTGCCTGTAGATGAAAAGCATCCCCTCAGTCCGGTCGATGTCAACGGTATCAACAAACTGGCCGGGGAATCATATCACTTGCTTTACCACAACGTCTATAAGATTCGAGCATGCGCGTTGCGCTTGACCAACAGCTACGGGCCAAGGATGCGGGTGAAGGATGCGCGCCAGACGTTCCTGGGTATTTGGATCCGTCACATCATTGAAGGTAAACCCCTTCGGATCTTCGGCGATGGACGCCAGCGCAGGGACTTCAATTTTATCGACGACGTAATCGAGGCGTTGCTACTTGTCGCCGCCGCGCCGGCGTCCGAAGGCCAGGTCTTTAATCTAGGCCATAGCGAACATATTAGCTTGCAGGACCTAGCGGCGTTACTTGTTCGTTTGAACGGCAGCGGAAATTACCAACTGATTCCGTTTCCGCCCGACCGGGCGGTCATCGATATCGGTGATTATTACAGCGACTTCCGCAAGATCCAAAACGCCCTTGGCTGGTCTCCACAAGTCTCGCTCCGCGCGGGGCTAGCGCAGACCCTTGATTACTACAGGAAACATCACGCGCAGTACTGGGATGCTACACTATGATTCAAATGAACGATTTGCATGATGACGCAATGACGAGTACAGAGGACTCCGGTAGCTATTGATGACACTGCTCCGCGCCTATAACTCTACCGATAGCGCGACCACCAGCGTTCGTAAGGATAGTCTTCCGCGGCATTGGTAGCGATCTTGCGAACGTCCACCGCACGTGCTGCCACCTGGTCCCAGTCCTTACGAAGGTCTTCGCGCGACCAACCATATTTATGACCCATCCCAAAACGGATATCTTTCGATTTTAGTTTTGTTGCAAGCTGCACATGGCGGCCGTGAGTTTGTTCGAAATTCAGGTATTTATAGTGCAACAACAAAACTTCGTCCCGCACAGGGACACGAACATTGCCGATTGGATTGGCAGTGTGTCGGCCAACTGAAAAGTCGATCTCCTCAATTTCCGACGGCTTAAAAATACTCGGCTTCATCATTTGTTTCCAAGGCGCACCAAAAAACCGAGACTGACAAAGCGTTTCTCCAGTTGCCGGGATATCCTCGCTGATCATTTGGAATCCAAGTGCGGGAACCAGTGTAATGCCTTCGCCGCTACAGGTATCCAGATACTGAACAATTGATCTGTGAAACAAATGCTCATCGATATCTGTAATGACAACCCAATCGGCCATGCCGCGACTTTCCTTCCAGCACTGGTTTGAAAGCGCTTGCTCCGAAAATGCAAAGGACTCTGTGTCCGACCAGATGAACTGTCGCACCTCCACCTTTGGATGATCCGCCAAAAGAGATAAAGTGCTATCGGTGGAGCCGTCGTCGAAAAGAACATAGTGATCCACGAACCGATCGTAATGGCGGAAGAAGAACGGGAGCATGAACTCGTCGTTCCAGCACTGCGCGTACAACCAAATACGCACCACCGGATTAAACGCCGAGGCTAGGCTTCAAATGGCGGCCGAAGTCTGCCGCCTGCTGCGCGAACGTCGTTGCCCCGACAAGCCGGACATCTGTGAACTGAGGAGGGACAATTTGCTCCAGGACCAGGCGCCGGTGGCCATCGTGCCCTTCAACATATTCACGCGGCTTTGTATTCCGCAATACGATAATACCAGCGGGCTTCAAAAATGGCACCCAACTCTCGAAAGCCTCCCGCGCCCCGCGTGGAGACTGATCGCCATCGAGCAAGAGCAGATCGATCGGAAGCTCCCAAGTCGCGGCGACTTCAGCGGCTCGCCCTTGGTGCACTTGTACCCAGCGACTAAGGCCAGCTCTCCGGATATTCGCTTCGAAGTGAGCCCTCACAGACCCGCCGCCGAGTGAAGTAACGATTTGTTGGTAGTGCGGCACAGAAAAAGCGTCCCCGGAACAGTCAAAGGGATCTACTGAATGAACCATGCCTGAGCCTCGGAGGCGTCGCGCTCCAGCCAAGAGTACTGTGCAGCAGCCAAGGAACGCTCCGATCTCAACAATAATCGCATCCACGCTGAGAGAAAAACTGGCGCGAGCTAACTCCTCTGCGTCTTCATTTCGCGTCCACCCGGGAATCATGGAGGACATTTGGACATAGCCTTGGAGGTTGGTCATAACACTCACAAACGGGTTATCGGTGGTCGCATAACAGCACCAGGCCACTTGAGGCGTGCAAACGTGCAAATTATCGCGGTTGCGCCACGCCACAAGCGAAAAACAACTTAGGCCGCTCCGCGAATATACAGAACGATGGGCGGCTATTGCACTATGCGCCTGAACTTGTCGCCGCGTTGCAAGCGCAAAACATTTGACAGGCGCAAGGTTGCCACTTAGCTAGACTAGCGAGAAGATAGTCGCCTCATTTAAAGGCCTGGTTCATGAGCGACGATCCGCCAATTGGGGGACAGTTAATTTTGACCATCATAAAGTACCAGCCTGGCGATGAAACAAATATTCGTTGAAGGCAGGTAGCCCAAAACCGAGATGGTCATCTGCATGCATCCGCCATTTTTCAGACAAGCGAGTTGATACAAGATGACGAGCCAGAAGGGCTTCTTCCAAGATAAGACCGAGGATACGAAATAGGACACGCCGGCCCGCGTGCGAAAGCAACTTTCCGACGGAGAAGACAGAACTACTTATAGCAATTTATCTATACTGGACAGTCACATCTCGCAGAGAAGAAATGAAATTATTTACCACTATTTATGACGATGCCCGCCTGCTGGGGCATTTTCTGGCATATTACGACCGAGCTGGAGTAACAGAATTTTTCATCGCCGTTACTGAGGGCCATGGATTGACTGTCCGTCAATTCATGCCCGCCTATCGGGTCACTCTTTGCGAAGAGCTGGGGGTCGCTGACAAATACCCGTTCGGGGTAAACGCGGTCACGAAAATGAGGAACCGCTATCAAGATCCAAGTGAATGGGCGGTTGTGGTTGACTTGGACGAGTTTGTTGACTTTCCTGAGCCTGTATTTGACATCATCGCGGATGCTGAAAAAGAGGGCGCTAACATCGTTCAAGCGATTATGTACGATCGCTTCAGCATAGATGGTAAGCCCCGCAGTTTCGATGCTTCATCGGATCTATCAGCGCTTTTTCCCGTCAAAGCTCGATTCATGAAAGCAATGGGAGGAGCGGACCATAAAGGGGTAATTGTTAAAGGACGGATAGAGCCGGCGGGTAATTTTCATAACTGGAAAGGTCAAGTTGTGCATTCGAAAATTCTCGAGATCGCGCATTACAAGTGGACGGACCGAATTATCGAGCGGGTACGGTCTGATTACCTAGTTACAAGTCGAGCGGGAATTCCTTGCGCCATCGAATATAAGCGGGTGCTGGATCATTATGAGCGGCACGGACGCTTCGCCTGGGAGGACTTTGGCGGGGAATTGTTGGCAGTAGCGCCATCGGAGCAAGATTGTGCCTGAGAGTGGGCTAAGGGTGATAGTACTCGGCTCTCTTATTCGCGAACCGACTGGCGGCAACGCGTGGGCCAATCTCGGCTATGCACATGGTCTCGCCGAACTCGGCCATGACGTGTACTATATCGAGGACAGCGATGATTACCCGATGTGCTACGATCCGGAGAATAGAACTGCGACGACGGACCCAACCTATGGATTGCACTTTGCAGCCAATGTCCTCGGGCGCGTGGGGCTCGGCGATCGCTGGGCGTATTATGACGCTCACGCCGGCCAGTGGAAGGGGGCTCGAGCCCGTGACGCCCGCACCCTCTGCAAATCAGCTGACCTGATTGTATCCTACTCGGGCATGTGGGGCAATCGATTGCGCGAGTGGCTCCAAACCGTCCCACGACGTGCTGCAATCGACGGTGATCCTGGGTTCACTCAGGTCCGTAACCTGAGAGATCCGTCGTTTCGCAGGTGCTACGAGGCTTACACCGCATTCTTTAGCGTTGGTGCAAATATGGGGAAACCGAGCTGCGCTATTCCTATGGACGGTTTCCAATGGGAAACAACGCGTCCCCCTGTTTCGCTCGTAGCATGGCCGTATGTGCAGGGACGATGCCATGGCCGATACACCACCGTGATGCAATGGGAAACCTTTCCCGGAGTGATGCAACATCGCGGTTTGATACTCGCGAACAAGTCGGAGTCATTCAGGCCGTATTGTGAACTGCCGCGACGGCTCGGACCGATTTTCGACATAGCGGTTCGCTCCCGCTGGAACTCGCCGCATGCTATGCTGCGCCAGGCCGGTTGGGGAATCGCGGATATCGGCGGTATCAGCCGGGATCCTTGGGCATACCAAGCGTTTATTCAGCGATCAAAAGCGGAGTTCGGTATCGCGAAGGCCGCCTACGTCGAAACCCGATCCGGCTGGTTCAGCGAAAGGAGCGCAGCCTATCTGGCCAGTGGTCGGCCGGTCCTGCACCAAGATACCGGCTTCCCGGATTGGCTGCCGTGCGGCAAAGGAGTGTTCGCGTTTCGATCACCTGAAGAAGTGGTCGACGCCGTTTCTCAAATCGATGCTGATTACGATGTTCACTGTCGGGCCGCTCGCGAGTTGGCGGCCGAGTATTTTTCCGTGGAACGCGTCCTGCCGCCGCTGATCAATGCGGCCATGGCAACACCAAGGGGGCTTCCAGCATGAATTGCTGGTTCTGGGTGATCCAGTTCATTCAGATGCGGCCTCTGCTAATCAGGATTATCACGGGCCGCTGTCACGGCCGCCGATCAGCCCCGCAAAAAGGAATTTTCGTTGGCTGGATATGATCAGAGGTTCGGCAATTCTTGGGATCGGCGGAGCCCTAGGTCACGACGCTAATGCGGCGCTTCTTGTAGATGGTCGATTGATCTCGGCAAGTCAGGAAGAGCGATTTACTCGGATTAAACATGAATGGAACTTTCCTCGTTCAGCCATTCTCGACTGCCTCAACCGTGCCGGTTTGGGACCAGAACGGGTCGACGTCTGTGCCTTTGCCGAAAAGCCACTGCAGAGCCTTCTCTTCGATCAGGTCGGTCGACCGACAAGTCGGTTGACTTGGTTGTTGGCAAAGCTCGTCCCCGAAGAATGGGTCGACAGCCGTTTTCCCCGACATACTCAGCCTTGGTCCCCGATGACTTATGTGCGCGAGGCGCGGCGCATGTTTCCAAAAACCCCATTTCGTTTTGCCTGGCATCATCTGTCGCACGCGTCCGCAGCGTTCGCGGCCTCGCCATTCGAGCAGGCGGCCTTTCTATGCCTCGACGGGAAGGGTGAGGACATCTCGGCCTCGATCGGCATTGCAACTGGCAAGCGTACGAAGATTCTCTATGAGCTGCCCTGCGAAAATGGATTGGGGCTCCTCTACACTCTGGTCACTTACTATCTTGGCTTTGATAGCTTGGGCTCCGAGTACAAGGTAATGGGGCTCGCTCCCTTCGGTGAGCCGACATTCGTCCAAAAACTGAGAGACTTCGCACCATCGGACGCCAATGGAGCACTGCGGTTGACACGCCACGTCAATTTTACTCCAACCTCGATGAGCCAAGCAATCGACGCTTTGGCGCGGCACCTTTCCGTGGCAGCGAGAAAAAGGAAAGAGCCGCTCTCCAACGCGCACATCGATATCGCGGCGTCATTACAGACGATCTTTGAGGAGGAGGTCCTCAAGATGGCGCGATTCGCCCGAAAGGCGACGCGGCAGACTGATCTACTGTTCTGCGGCGGTTGCGCACAAAATTGTGTTGCGGCTGGGAAGATCCGCAGATCAGGATTGTTCAATCGCGTCTTTACATCACCGGTTAGCAGCGACATGGGAACCGCCCTCGGCGCGGCTCTGCTGGTTCATCAGGAATTAAACAGCAGCTGCGGCGGTAAAATCGACCCGAACGGCTTCTATCTCGGCTGCGAGCCGGGCGACGCGCCCTTGGAGGCGTCCCGATACCGGCTGCCGATCGGCGGTACGGTCCACAAGACGGCTGCCCGTCTGTTGGCCGAAGGCAAGGTCGTCGGATGGGTTCGTGGGCGAATGGAGCTTGGCGCCCGCGCACTTGGGGCGCGCTCGATTTTAGGCGATCCACGCGTAGAGGATATGCAATCCGTGCTGAACTTGAAAATCAAGTTTCGAGAATCCTTTCGTCCATTTGCGCCTGCAATCCTTGCCGAAGATTCTGCGGAATGGTTCGACGCGGAAGGCCCCTCGAATTACATGGAATACACAGCCTACCTGTTGCCAAAACATCGCTACTCCGTTCCAGCGGGGCTGAGTGGCTTGAGTGAACGGCTTCATTTCCCGCGCTGTAGATTACCGAGCGTTGTCCATGTGGATTACTCAGCGCGTCTTCAAACCGTACGCCGGTCAGTCCATCCGGACTTCCACAAATTAATCAGCGAGTTCAAGCGGCTGACTGGCGTCCCAATGATCATCAACACGAGCTTTAATGTCAGCGGGCAGCCAATCGTGCGCACTGCGGAGGAAGCATGGCAGTGCTTTCGACACACAGACATCGACTACCTTGTGCTCAATGACGCCATTTACGATAATCCCAATGATAAAACCCGAGAGGAGAAAACATCCTGGGCGAGACAATTCGAAAAGTATTCGTGAGAATGTTTTGGTTCTTGGTGCAGATCGGCACTAGACCAGCTCCTGGTGGCTGGCGCCGTTCTCCCAAGCACTCTAACTTGCGTTTGAAGTGAATAGCGCGAGGTCCGATTAGAATGGCAATTCTGTCTCTCTATCCACTTCCAGCGATCGCATATACACACGACGGGTCTGCGACACTGATTTCCGAAGGAAACGTCCTTTACTCTTATGAAGAAGAGAAACTGTCCCGCTTTCAGCACGCAGTCTCCGAATTTCCAGAAAAGGCTGCGGTCGTCGGCTTCCAGCAAACTGGCATTCATCCGAATCAGATCGAATCACTGGTCGTCACCAGCATAGAGAATTGCCCTGCACGGCCGGACTTTGCCTCCCGTGTTCAGTTTGCAAAAGAGCTCCTGCATCTTCACAAGGATATCGACGTTACATGCGTGCCACACCATATGGCTCACTCCGCATTAGCGGTGCTCACCTCGCCATTCGATGAGTGTGTTTTTCTCACGATGGATGGCGGTGGCGATTATCTGATGGGCCATTGGGGTATCTTTCGAGATGGAGCATTTCAGGTGGTCGAGGAGTTCCGGTTCTCGCCGGCGCTGATTTTCGCATATCTAACGACTCTCGGTGGCTTCTCTATTTTTGAAGAAGGGAAGCTCATGGGCCTTAGCGCTTTCGGTAAGATCGATCCATCGTTGTTAGGCTGGCTTCAAGAGCACTTCTGGATCCGCGATGGTACCGCCACGGTGGCGATATCACGTAAGCTAAGACTCAGATGGCAATCGTCACTTCATCTGGATGCAATTGACGCGGGATCTCTCCGGCGGCCTAAGTACTCTCGGGGCGGTGTAGACTTTACGGGTCCGTCAGTTATTGACTGGCCATCGCGCGTCTGCCCGGCTGACCTTGCAGCGACTGGCCAGCACTTTTTCGAGCTGCTCGTCCTTCGCGCGGTCAAAAATATCCGGGATCGTACCGGGATAGAACAGTTTGCACTTGGTGGCGGAGCCTTTCTCAATGTTCTGGTAAACGAAAAGCTGCGACGAGAGGCAGAGGTTTCACCGTACATTCCTGTGGCGCCACACGATGCTGGGCTGTCCCTTGGCGCGGCCCTGTTCAAATTGCACCAGTCAACTGCCCGGCGTCCTGAATTTGAAACGAGCGCGTATCTCGGTCCGAAGTTCGATAGAAGCAACATAGCTTCACTGCTCGCCGCTCACTGTTTGCAGTATGAAGAGCCTAAAGACATCGCGAGATCTGTGGCCCGTGCTCTAGCGGACGGAAAGGTAGTAGGCCTCTTTCAAGACAAAGCGGAGTTCGGAGCCCGCGCCCTTGGGGCGCGATCGGTTTTAGCTGATCCGCGGGAGGAGGCCTCGAAATTTCGAGTGAATCAAGCTTTAAAGAAGCGCGATTGGTTTATGCCATACGCACCAGCAATCCTGGAAGAACACGGCGGCGATTACTTTGAAGGCTTCGTGCCTGCGCCATACATGAACACGGTGTTTCGCGTGCGACGTGACAAAGCTCATCTCATTCCGGCTGCTATCCATGTCGATGGCACTTGCCGTGCACAATCCGTTAACGAAAAACAAAATCCGTTTTTTTATCGATTGATTTCGGAGTTCGCGAAACTCACAGGCGTCCCAATGGTATTGAACACCAGCTTTAACCGACACGGCGTGCCGATTGTGGCCACTCCACGCCAAGCCATTGAGCACCTTCTCGAGGGAAGCGTCGATCTGCTTGCTATCGAGGGCTACTTGGTTTCGCCATTGGTCCGCACTCGCAGGGTCGCGACGTTGGCGGATGACACAACTAATCGCGCATGGGAGCATCTGAAGTGGGTGGCCCGCCTTTTAGAACGTGAAAACATAGATGCCGCCAGAGATTACCTTAAGCGAACCGAGCTCCCGATTACAGTAGGTCGGGAAGGCATCACGTTTCTCACCGAAGTAATTTGGGTCCCTGGCGACGACCTGGGTAAGCTACAATCAAGTCTCTTTCGCTATATGGATGCGTGCCAACATCGGAAATAGTGGATGACCTTACTCGGTTCTCGAAAGTGGCAGAATTTGCGCCTGCGGTAGTGTCGCAGTATGCAATGTCGTTCCGTAGCATCTGCAATGCCTTGTTAGTCACATGATCGCAGGCGAGTTTGGTCTTTCCGACCATTGACGCAACGATGGCGAGCATGAGTGTCATACCAGCCGGGGATCGCAGCTTTTGTAAGGAAACTGCAAAAACGAGAGGCCAGTAACTGTAGTTGCGACGATCCTCGGAACTTCCAATCATTTAGTATTCCGTCGTCGCCGAGCAGATAGTAGCCCAGCAGGATGGCGCGATATTGGCGCAGGATTTCCTTCTTCGATTTCCATTCATCATTGAGTTCGGCGCCAAACAGACCGGAGGACCCAAACTCGAAACGTCGATGTACGTACTGGCCCTCTCTTGCCGGTTCCGGAGGCGATTGATACAGACGTATCGCCGACTGCTCAATGGCCTGGAAATGCTCATAGCCCAGACTAATGAACGTGTCGATCTCATGCTTTATGTTTGCGTAACTGGTCTTGTCCGATTCAATAGAAACGTAATCGGGCCGCTCCTGAAAGTTGCTTAACGCGTTCAG
>Ga0209474_10004443_pt1 | contig 12128 bp, 13 predicted proteins | sample GraSoiAngelo_145_FD_185902 | JGI IMG/M metagenome (GOLD analysis project Ga0209474, IMG submission 185902) | Grasslands soil microbial communities from the Angelo Coastal Reserve, California, USA - 14_1009_05_20cm (SPAdes) (version 2) | ecosystem: Environmental > Terrestrial > Soil > Grasslands...
CGGGGGAGACCGTGCAGAAGACGCAACGTAGGGTCGCACTGATCAACGGCGCCGGCAGCTCGCTCGGCAAGGCGGTAGCGTTGGAGCTGTCCCGCGCTGGAATGGCCCTCGCGCTCTTCGACGGAACACGGCCGTCGACCGATCGCGGCGAGCTCGCCGCCGCGGTGCGCGCCATCGACGGAGAAGTCGTCGTGCTCGGCAATGGGGGCGGCGAGGTCCCCGTCAAGGCGGCTTGCGAGGCGTTCGGCCGACTGGACTGCCTCGTCAACCTGCTCGTCCCCACCCCCGAAATGGATCCGGGACAAGTTTACCGCGCTCCCCTCCTCTTGCTCTCCGCAGGGTTCGCCGCGGCGGAAGCGCTCAATGAAACGGCGCCGGGGTCGGCAATCGTCAACCACTGCTTCCTGCCCAGCGCGTTTGCGGGAACGCGATTCGAGGACTGCATGCCCGCCGTCAGGGGAGCGATGACGGGAATCACCCGGACGCTCTGCCGCCGTCTCGGAGCCCGAGGCATCACGGTCAATTGCATCCAGACCGGGCTCATCGAGATGCCGGAAATGCGCGCCCAGGCGACCGCGAAGGTGTTGGCGCAGAAGGTGCCGGTCGGGCGCTGGGGCACGCCTGCGGACGTTGCCAAGCTCGCCACCTTCCTCGCTACGCGAAACCGGTATTGGACGGGTCAATCGATCATCCTCGACGGCGGTCTCACCAGCGGAATCAGCGGGACGTGATTGCAGCGCGCGGCGGACGCGCTTCGAGGAAGGGGAGCATTCGTCGATGGAATACCGGACGGCATGGTTGTTTCCTGGCCAGGGATCGCAATTCGTCGGCATGGGACGGGATCTGTGCAGCGGATTCCCGCCGGCTGCACGCATCCTGGAGCTGGCCTCGGAGCTGAGCGGCCTCCCCCTCGCGCGATACTGCTGGCAAGGACCGCGCGAGCTCCTCGATCGGACCGACGTGCTCCAGCCGGCCGTCACCGCAATCAATCTCGGATGCCTCGCCCTGTTGCGCGAGTCGGACGTTGCGCCCGACGTGGTGGCGGGGCACAGCCTCGGGGAGTACTCCGCGCTGTGCGCGGCCGGGGTTCTCCAGACGGAAGATGCGCTCCGGCTGGTTGTGGAGCGCGGCCGGATCATGCAGGTGGAGGCCCGCACGCATCCGGGCGGGATGCTGGCCGTGCAAGGCCTGGCCGCAGCGCAGGTCGATGAGATCGTGCTGTCGCTCCGGGAGCGCTTCACGCTGTCGATCGCAAACTACAACGCGCCGGAGCAGACGGTGCTCTCCGGCGAGGAGGGAGGGCTCTCCGCAGCCGCTGTGCTGGCGGCCGCGCGCGGCGGCCGCACCGTGCGGCTTCAGGTCAGCGGCGCCTGGCACAGCCCGCTCATGCAGGGGGCGCGCGAGCGTTTCGCCCCCGCGATCGATCGCGTCCGCTTCGACGCGCCAACGATCCCCATCTATCTCAACACCGCCGCAGGTCCGCAGAGCGATCCGGCGCGCCTGCGCGAAGCCATGCGGGCGCAGATCGCACAACCGGTGCTCTGGCTTCAAGTCGTGCAGCGGATGATCGACGACGGGGTGAACGAGTTCGTCGAGGTCGGGCCGGGCAAGGTCCTTCGGGGGCTGCTGCGGAAAATCTGGAGCGGGACCGCGCCCAATCGACTCGTCGGCGTCGACGGACGGCGCCCGCCGCCGCGTCATGTCCCGGCGGTAGCCGCGGGGGCCGACCGATGAGAACCGCGTGGATCTTTCCGGGACAAGGCTCGCAGTACCCCGGCATGGGACGCGAGCTGTCGGTCGCGTGGGCGCCGGCGCGGCGCTTCTGGGACGTCGCGGAGTCGCTCTCCGGGTTGGCCGTCCGCGAGCTGAGCTGGCACGGGCCGGCTTCCGAGCTGCGGCGTCCACGGGTGTTGGAACCGGCGCTCCTCGCGGTATCCCTCGCGCACGCCGACCGGCTGCAGGCGCACGGCGCAAGGCCGCAGCTCGTCGCCGGCTACAGCGCCGGAGAGCTCGCCGCGTTGTGTATTGCAGGCGTCCTCGATGTCGAGGCGGCGTTCGAGATCGCCGTGTTGCGCGGCCAGATCCTCGAGGAGGCTGCCGGCGCCGTTCCATCGAGGATGGTCGCGATCTCCGATCTTCCTGCTTTCGTCTCCCACGCGCTCGTCGCGGCAAGCGCCGCTCCCGATGACATCGCGGTGGCAGGGTGGAACGCGCCCGATCATGTGACCATCAGCGGGCGAGAAAGCCTGGTGCGCGAAGTCGAGAGGCGCGCCATCCAGCTCGGTTCCGAGGTGGCGGAGGTCGACGTCGCGGGGCCGTGGCACTGCGAGCTTGCACGGGGGGCATCCCAACGCATAGCCGCGGCGCTACGGCACGTGAGGTTTCAGGCCCCCCATGTGACCTTTTTCGCCTCCGCCATCGGCGATCCGGTATGGGATCCCAACGAGATCCGCGAGCTGTTCGCCGCGCAAATCCGCAAGCCCGTCCTCTGGTATCGGACGGTGACTCAGCTCTTGCTCCACGGCGCCGCCGATTTCCTCGAAGTGGGTCCCGGACGGTTCGCGACTGTGCTCCTGCGGCGCGTGCTCGCTTCATCTACGCGATCCGTCCGCGCCGTCGAACGCCGAGGTGGTGCGCTCGCGCGCGTTGCGAGCCCGCGCAGCCGGCCCGAACAGCCCAATCTGGCGCACACAGGGGAGAGCGCATGAATGGACCTCTGCAGGGTCGGGTCGCGGTGGTGACGGGAGCCTCTCGGGGGCTCGGAAGCGCGATCGCCGTGGAGCTCGCGCGCGAAGGGGCGCACGTGATCGTCAACTACAAGCGGCGCGATGCGGAAGCGCAGAAGACGGTCGCGTCGATCGAATCCTTCGGAGGGAGCGCCGCGATGCACCGCGCCGACGTGACCCACCCCGAGCACGTCGAGCAGATGTTCCGCGAGGTCCACGAGAAGCATGGAAGGGTGGACGTCCTCGTGAACAACGCAGGCCTCACCCGCGACCAGTATTTCCTCATGATGAAGGAGCAGAGCTGGCAGGAGCTGGTCGACATCCACCTGAACGCCACGTTCCTCTGCTGCAAGGCGGTCATCCGCAAGATGTGCGCCGCGCGGCGCGGCGTCATCGTCAACATCGGCTCCGGCTCCGCCCTCGTGCCGATGCCGGGCCAGGTCAACTACAGCGCGACCAAGGCGGGGCTGCTCGCTTTCTCGCGCTCGCTCGCGCGTGAGGTGGCCGACAAAGGGGTTCGCGTCCTCCATGTCGCGCCGGGGTTCTTCAGGACGGACATGACCGAGGTCCTCGACGGCGGATTCCGCGAGGAGACGTACAAGCGCACTCCGCTCGGTCGCTGGGGAGTGCCCGAGGAGCTGGCGTCGGTCGTCGCATTCCTGGTCTCGGACGACGCTTCGTACCTGGTAGGCCAGACGTTCCCGATCGACGGCGGCCGCGGTGCGGTCGAGGCGGACTTCGGGTTCGCGTGAGCAGAGATCGAACGAGAGGCAGACGATGGATACGGCTGCGCTGGCGCTGAACGCGGATTTCCTTCGACGGGCGAGCCCTTACGCCAGTCCCTTCCTCCTCCTCGATCGCGTGGCGAGCTACGAGCCGAAACTGAGGCGGCTCGTCGCATTCAAGAACATCTCGCAAAACGAACCATTTCTGCATGGTCATTTTCCCGATTTCCCCATCTTGCCGGGTGTGCTCATCATCGAGGCGCTCAGCCAGGCGTCCCGGCTGCTGATGCACCTCGACCGCCTCGGCGAGACCGGAACGCCCCCAGCGCGCTTGAAGGAGGCGCTTCTCGCGATGGAACCGCCGCGCGGGTTCCTCGTCGAAAGCCAGTTCAAGCACACCGAGGGCGTCTACCCGGGCGACCGGATGGAACTCGAAGCATGGATCCTCGGGCGCGACGAGGAGCTCTATAGGTTCAAGGTCGTCGCCCGCGCCCATGGCGTCGAAGTGGGCCGCGGAAGGATCGTCCTCTCGCGGTCCTCGCAAGACGTGTTCGAGGCGGACAGCGGCACGCGAGCTTCGCCATGATAGCGGATCAGGCTCTCGCGGCGCAGCCGAGCGGCGCGCTCGAGCTGGACGGCGCCGGGGTAACGGAGCTGCTCCGCGCGGGAGGCCCGGCGCTGGTCGAGGTGTGCGCTCCATGGTGCGTGTACGGCCTGTTGCTCAGGGCGCGGACGAACGAGCTGGCGCGGAGGCTCTCGGGGCGAATCGCGGTCGGTAGGGTGGATGTGCAGCGATGGCCCTACATCGCGGACCTGCTGCGGATCCGCCGGATCCCGGCGCTCGTGTTCCTGCGCGGTCGTCGCGTCATCCACCGCTGGTACGGCGCCGACGTGGACGTCTCGTTCGTGGAAACGATCGCGCTCCGACGAGCTGTGGAGGAACGGCGATGATCAACGAGGGACGGGTTGCGGTGATCACCGGAGGCTCGCGCGGTCTGGGTCGCGCGATAGCGCTCGAGCTCGCGCGGCGCGGCGCGTTCGTGGCCATCAACTATCGATCGCGCGAGAAGGACGCGGTGCAGACCCTCGCCCAAATCGAGGCGCAGGGCGGTCGCGGCAGCCTGCACCGGGCCGACGTCGCGGACCCTGCCGCGGTGGCGGCCATGTTTTCCGCCATTCTTCGGGAGCGCGGGCATGTCGATGTGCTCGTGAACTGCGCCGGGATCACTCGCGACGAGTACTTCGTCACGATGCAGCGGGAGAGCTGGCGCGACGTCATCAGCACGAATCTGACCGGCACGTTCCACTGCTGCAAGGCGGTGTTGCGCAACATGTGCGCCGGCCGCCGCGGAGTGATCATCAACATCGGATCCGGGTCCAGCATGTCTCCGCGCCCCGGGCAGGTGAACTACGGCGCATCCAAGTCGAGCCTGATCGGGTTTACCAAATCTCTCGCTCGCGAGGTTGCAGACCACGGCGTACGCGTGCTGCTGGTCGCGCCCGGATTCCTGGAAACCGACATGACGAAAGTGCTCCCGGCTGAGGTGGCGAAGGAGTCGCTGAAGCTGATTCCACTGGGGCGCTGGGGGAGGCCTGAGGAGGTCGCCGAAATCGTCGGCTTCGTTGCCTCCGACGACGCGTCCTACATCACTGGACAGGCGCTGTTGATCGATGGAGGGCGAATCGTTGTGGAGAACGAGTTCCACACGTAACCGCTTCCGCATGCCGCGGAGATTCTCATGGAACACGCTCGCGTCATTGCCGTCGCGCCGCCAGAACCGAAAATCGCGGGTTCGTACATCCGTTCGATGATGCCGCATCGGGGCAGGATGATGCTGCTCGACCGGATCGAGTCGTTCTCGCTGGCCGAGCCGGCCGTCGTCGCCCTCAAGAACGTCTGCCAGAACGATCCGCTGCTCGAAGGCCACTTTCGCGACGTGCCGGTTTTTCCACCCGCGCTCGTGATCGAAGCGATGGCGCAGTCGGCCGGGTTCCTGATGAACGTGCGGTGGCTCCTCGAGCGCGACGGAGGCGATGTGGCCGAACTTCTCAGACGACAGGAACGCGGCGCCAGGCGTCCTCCCATCACCGTCCTCGCGGAGAGCCGCGTGCGACATTCGCGGCTCGTCTACCCCGGATCGCAGCTCGTTCTCGAAGCGCGCGGCCAGTTGCGGCGCGCGAGCATGCAGTCCTTCTCGGTTCGTGCCTCGGTGGATGGTTCGGAGGTGGCTTCCGGCAGCGTGTTGCTCGCCTTCCCCGACTACGTGCCGTGGCAAGCAGCCGCCGCAGCGGGCGCCGGAGCTACCAACGCGCCCGAGGGGGACCGATGAGCGGAAGAAGAATCATCATGGCAAGCTCCACACGCTCGGTGCGAGTTGCCGCATCGGCCGTCGTCGCCGCCCTGCTCGCACCGGCCACGGCCCGCTCTACGAATGGCCTCGAGAGATGGCGCAACATCACGGTGACCGCCACGAATTTCCGCAACGCGAAAGGAATGGCCGGAATCGCTTTGTTCGCCAGCGAGGAAGGGTTCCCCGCCGACGCGCAGCAGGCCCTGCGAACCGCACGGGTGGAGATCGCTGCTGGCGAGGCGCGGACCACGTTCGCTCGCGTCCCGCCGGGCAACTACGCAATCGCCGTCTTCCACGACGAGAACGACAACAACCGCCTGGACGCGAACTGGCTGGGCGTTCCGCGCGAGGGGTGGGGGGTTTCGAACAACGTGCGCGGCCAGCGCGGGCCGCCCCGGTTCGACGAAGCCTCATTCGAGCTGCGCGACCAGGACATCACGATCGAGGTGAAGATAGCTTACTGAATTGGAGGTGATCGGTGAGCCGGCCTACAACGGCAGTGCTGCCCTTCCGGCGCTCCGCCTTCGTGACGGGCGGCACCGGATCGATCGGATCTCCGCTCGTCCGGCTGCTGCGGAGGAGGGGCTTTTCGGTGACCTCTCTGGGGCGGCGGTCCGTTCACACGGACGATCCCGGCATACGGCACATCGCGGGCGACGTCGCCGATCGCGAGGTGGTCCGGCGCAGCATCGGCGGACATTCGCTCGTCTTCCATCTCGCTGCGGATTTCGCGCTCGGGGTGTCGCGCCGGGACGCAGCGCGCATGCAGGTCACCAACGTGGTCGGGACCCGCACGGTCCTGCAAGAGGCGTGGCGCGCGGGGGCTGCAAAGATCGTCCATTGCAGCTCCATCGGCGCGCTCGGATCGAGCGGCCCCCCGGGCGCGGTGGCGGACGAGACGCACCCGCACGACGGTCGCTTCCAGAGCGTGTACGTGCGGACCAAGCGCGAAGGCCACCTCGTTGCGCGGGAGCTCGCTCGGTCGGGCGCTCCGCTCGTGATCGCCCTGCCCGGCGCGGCGTACGGCCCGGGCGTGTCGAGCATCCTGACGCGACAGATCGCCGCCATCGCGGCGGGGCGCATGGGCGCCGCTCCGCGCGTCAGCGGAATTCACTCGTACACTTACGTGGACGATCTCGTCGAAGGTTTGTGCGCCGTGGCAGAGGCAGGCCGGATCGGCGAAGAGTACATCCTCGCCGGTCCGCCGGTCGCATTCGAGGATTTCTGCCGGACGGTTGCGCAAGCGGCGGGAACGGATCCGCCCCGCATGTGGATTTCCCCTTGGCTGCTCCGATTGCTGTCCTGGTTGCACGACTGGGTGCCGGGTGCTCGCAGGCTCCTCGGCAAGCGACCGCTCAGCCGCGAGGAAGTAGCGATGATCGCTGATGCAAACTGGGCCGTTTCTTCCGGGAAGGCGCGCAGCGAGCTTGGTTTCCATGCCCGAACGCTCGCCGAAGGCCTGCCAGAAACATTGCAGTGGATGCGCGCGACGGCGGCAATGGCACCAGGCGCTTGCGCCAAGGTACTACCTGCACAGGCCTCGAACAGCGCCTGACAGAAACGCCTACGCCTCTGGTCGTGCGATCCATCCGCCGACCCCGCGAAGGCGCGGACTCGTCGACACGGAGCGCTCGCCAGAGCAAGACATGTGTGCAACACCCTGCACACAGGGTGCAACCCGTTGCCGCAGCGAAACCGGCGCGCTGCGCCGGTTTTCGGCCGATCCGGTCGCACCGCGGCTGGCACGCGCCGTGCTCACCGCACAGATGAGGCGTTCCATGTCGGACAGCGGTTGGGAACGATCTGTTCGCAATTCCGCCTCGGCGGCATCCGCAGTCGACGTCGACGTCAGCTCTCCTTCGGACTTCCAGGACTCGTTCCTCGCCCGCGTCGCTCTCGTCAGCGGCGTGTGTCCCTCGGCCGCGCAATCGGTCGTGGAGCGCGGCGATCGCATCGGCGGTGACGATGGACGCCGATTCGAGATCCTCGACCACTTGGGCGGCGGGGCGATGGGGCTCGTCTTCGCTGCAAGGGACGCGCTCCTCGACCGCCGAATCGCGATCAAGTTCATCGTGCAGCGGGACGGTCGATTCCAGGAACACCTCGTGGAGATGTTCCATCGCGAGGCGAGGTCCGCCGCCAGGCTGGATCACGATAACGTCATACGGGTGTTCGACCTCGGCACCTGGAACGGGGTGCCCTTCCTGGTGATGGAGTACCTCGAAGGAACAACGCTCGCTGCGATCCTCCGCGACCGACGGTTCACCCTCGGCGAGACGACGCATGTCATGGCAAACACCGTCGCCGGTCTCGCTCACGCGCACGACCGCGGCGTCGTGCATCGTGATCTGAACCCTAGCAACGTTTTCATCCTGAAGAGCGGCGGCGTGAAGGTGCTCGACTTCGGCCTCGCCCGATGCACCTCGTCGCGCGATGCGGAGGAGTTCCGCGTCTCTGGCACTCCGCCGTACATGGCGCCCGAACAGTGGCTTGGCGGAACGCAAGACGCGCGTACCGACATCTGGGCTGCGGGCGTGATGTTCTTCGAGCTTCTGACGGGCCGCCGGCCGTACGAGACGCGTGACGTGGTCGCGCTCAAGCATCAGATCATTTCGCGCGATCCGGCTCCCGTGCCGCGCTCGGTGCGTCCGGAGTTGCCCGAGGCTGCTGACCGCATCGCCGCACGTGCGCTGCAGAAGGACCCACGGCGCCGCTTTCGAACCGCGCAAGAGATGCGCGCCGCGTTGCTCGCTTTCGCGGCTTCGCTCTCGCGCCGGGCCACTCGTCGCAACCTTCGTGGCCGGCCGAAGCGGCGTGATGCCGCTGATCGCGATCGCACGCGACTGCGTGAACGGCCAGCCCACCGGCCCCTCCCTCTCGCCGTCCCATGCGCGCAGAGCTAATGTGCCGCTGCATGGGAGGAGAAGACAGCACGCTGACGTTCGTTCGAGATCGCCAGAGACCTCGCGGCGAGATCGAGCCGTACCTGTTCCTGGCTCTTCAACGCGATCGGCTGCTGGCCGGCGGCGTGCGGTACTGTCTTTCGGGGGTGAACGCCGTTCTCGTCGGTCGCGATCTCGAGCGCCGTTCGAAAAGCGCCGCAGCGACGCTTTCCATCGGCGTCGCCGACGGGTGCATGTCGCGCAACCACGCGCGGCTCGCTCGTACTCAGGACGGTTGGATGATCGAGGACCTCGGATCGAAGAACGGCACGCTCGTCAACGGCGCAGCGGTGCAGGCGGCGGCGCTCGCGGATCGCGACCTCATCGAGGTCGGCCAGACTTTCTTCCGGTTTCGCGAGATGGAAAGCGAGCCGGACGCGCCGGCGGTTCTCGACGCCGCAGAACTGGCGGATCGACTGCGCAGCCTCCGCACGCTTCTGCCCCGTGTGGATGCCAACCTGGGCCGCCTCGAGGCGATTGCCAGATCCGGAATGGAGGTGCTGATCGGCGGCGAGAGCGGCACCGGGAAAGAGGTCCTCGCGCGCGACATCCATGCGATGTCGGGGCGCCGCGGCCCGTTCCTCGGAATCAACTGCGGCGCCATCCCCGCGGGGCTGGTCGAGAGCGAGCTCTTCGGTCATCGGCGCGGCGCCTTCTCCGGCGCAGACGAGGATCGGCCGGGCGTCTTTCGCAACGCCGATGGCGGCACGTTGCTTCTGGACGAAATCGGCGACCTGCCGGCGCCGGCACAGGTGGCGATCCTGCGCGTCTTGCAGGAGAAGGAGGTGCTCTCGATCGGATCGGCACGCCCCGTCAAGATCGACGTGCGGGTCATCGCTGCCACGAACCACGACCTGCGCGAGCTCGCCTCACGCGGCAAGGTGCGCCCCGATCTGCTTGCCCGGATTTCGGGGTTTCGGATCGAGCTCGCACCATTGCGAGAACGTCTGGAGGACATGGGGCTCCTTCTCGCGGACATCCTGCAGCGCGGCGTTCCGCAGCGCGCGGCAGGCGTTCACTTCGATGCCAACGCGGCGCGCTCTGTTTTCGAGCAGCGATGGCCGCTGAACATCCGGGAGCTGGAGAAGTCGGTGCTCGCCGCTCTCGTACTGGCCGGCGAGCAGCCGATCACCGCCGTGCAGCTGCGCAGCGTGGCCCTAGACCCGGCGCAAGGCGCGGACCCCTGCCGCGACGAGGTTGTGCGGCTGTTGCGCGAACACGGCGGCAACGTCAGTGCTGTGGCGCGGGCGATGGGCAAGGCGCGCATGCAGGTCCAGCGCTGGATGGCGCGATATGGGATCGATGCAGCCATCTACCGCGGGTGACGAGCAGCGGGCTGGAGCGCTGTCGCTGTCACACATCGCTCGCTGCGCCTCTGTCGGGTACGAACTCGTGCACGGCGGAAGGAGAAGGTCGCAACCGTTGAGATCCGTCGAACGTCATTGGGTCGAGCGGGAGATCCGCAAGCTCTTCGACGGCGGTCACTTCGATCGCGCCGCCACGATCGCCATCGAGGCCTACGAAATCGACATCACGAGATGGCTGAAGGGAATCCTCGCCGACGAGGTGGCCGCTCGCGAAGTCTTCAGCGTGTTTTGCGAGGACCTCTGGATCGGGCTTCCCAAGTTCCGGTGGGAAAGCTCGTTCAGGACGTGGGCGTTCCAGCTCGCACGCAACGCCGCATGGCGGCGCCTGCGTTCCCGCTCGCCCGAGCAACCGATGGGCGATGCGGTCCCCTGCGAGCCGTGGCACGAAGGGCGTTCCCGCACGCGGCCCTGGCTGCGCACGGACGTGAAGGCGGCCTTCGCCCGGCTCCGGGAGACGCTCGATCCCGAAGATCGCACTCTTCTTCTCCTCCGCATCGACAGCCGCATGCCGTGGGAGGAGGTCGCCCGCATCCTGTCCGATGCAGAGACGCCGCTTGCGGCGGCCGTATTGCGCAAGCGCGCAGCGGCGCTGCGCCAGCGATTCAGCAGGGTGAAAGCGCAGCTGCGCGAGAAGGCCAAAGCAGAAGGCCTGCTCGAAGCCGATCGTTGATCGACGGCGGGCGAGGCTTGCAAAACCGCCTCAGTGCGAGGACGATCGAGGTGCGGCGAGCCGCACGGAGGCGCGCGCATGACGACCCTCGAAACGATGACGTACGACGTGACGGGCCGCATCGCGCGCATCACGCTGAACCGCCCGGAGCGGGGCAACGCCATCACGCTTGCGCTCCCGCGCGAGCTGCAGACCTGCGTCGAAAAGGCGAACCTCGATCCCGGCGTCCACGTCATCGCCCTCTCCGGCAACGGAAAGGGGTTTTGCGCAGGTTACGATCTGGTCGCCTCCGCAGGCCCCGAGATCGCCGGCGAGCGCGCGGCTGCGCCAGCGGGGTCGCCGCTGGATCCCGACGTCCAGCTTGCGAACCACGACGCCTCGAAACCATGGGACCCGATGGTCGACTACGCGATGATGAGCCGCAACGTGAACGGGTTCGTGAGCCTCTTGAACGGCGAGAAGCCGGTCGTCTGCAAGGTACATGGCTTCTGCGTCGGCGGCGGTACCGACCTTGCGCTCTGCACCGACCTCCTCCTCATCGAGGACAAAGCGAAGATCGGCTATCCGCCCGCTCGCGTGTGGGGCTCACCCACCACCGCGTTGTGGGCGCACCGCATCGGGGTCCAGCGCGCGAAACGGCTTCTGTTCACCGGTGACTGTCTGTCCGGCGTGGAAGCGGCCGCGTGGGGGCTGGCGATCGAGGCCGCTCCACTCCGCGAGCTCGACGGGCGCTTCGAAGCGCTTCTCGCGAGGATTGCGTGCGTTCCCAAAAACCAGCTGATCATGATGAAGCTTCTCATTAATCAGACGCTGTTCGCGCAGGGTTTGCACGGATTGCAGTGCCTGGGGATTCTCCTCGACGGAGCGGCGCGCCACACGCCCGAGGGTCACGCGTTCTACCGCCGTGTCGTGGAAGTCGGGTTCAAGCAGGCGGTGCAGGAACGGGACGCTCCGTTCGGGGACGCCGGCAGTTCAACGTTCAAGGGCTGAGCTCCCGGCCAGCGTTCCTTGACACGTTCCGGCAGATCAAGAAAATTGCGATCACGAGAAGTCGCGGCGTACGTCCGGATCCGCGAAACGCTCCATCCCACACTGTCGCGGGGGAGACTTCGTGGTGGGCTGCGTTGGTGCCACGGAGAAGTTTGCGTCGTTCGACGATCCCGCCGTCGTCGATCGCGTCTTGCGCGAGTACCTTCGCCGCAGCGATCACACTGCCTGGTCTCCGTACCAGTTCTTCTCTGGCGGCGCCGACCCTCTCGATCCAGAGGCGCTCAGCGACACCGAGGTGTCCGCACTGAAGACGGCCCTCTTCGTCGAAGACCACCTTCCCGCGTACGTTGCCGAGCA
>Ga0209474_10004446_pt1 | contig 12126 bp, 10 predicted proteins | sample GraSoiAngelo_145_FD_185902 | JGI IMG/M metagenome (GOLD analysis project Ga0209474, IMG submission 185902) | Grasslands soil microbial communities from the Angelo Coastal Reserve, California, USA - 14_1009_05_20cm (SPAdes) (version 2) | ecosystem: Environmental > Terrestrial > Soil > Grasslands...
GCAGTGCCACCGCGAGTGGGCGATCACGCCCAAGCGTTGATGACGAGCAACGACAACTCGAAAAAGAATCAGTAGGCAGGGGACCGGAGTTACCGGACTCGCACCGTTAAATGATTCTGTTTCGAGTGGAGCCTACGCGGCCATCGTGGCAGGCAAAGGTGGGACTTCGGGTCGGTCTCGTGGAAGGGAACGTATTACAATGAAACTCAACAGCTTGAACTATAAAGTCATCGCAGGAGTACTTTTCGTTGGATTGTTAGGCGTCTCCATCATTATCTCGAGCGTGCAAGGTCAAAAGGCGCCCGCACCAGAGCTTGCCCAGTATTCTGTAGTCTTCCTCGTAAAAGGCCCGCGCTGGACAGCAGAGGAAACTCCGGAGACTAACCGGTTGCAAGCGGAACACCTAGCTCACATCGGGCAGTTGCATGATAGCGGGAAGCTCTTATTGGCCGGACCCTTTCCCGATGATGGAAATCTTCGGGGTATGGGAATCTTTAAGACAAGTACGATCGAAGAGGCGAAACAACTCGCGGAAGACGACGAATCAGTAAGAACAGGCCGGCTTCGTGTAGAGGTACATCGATGGATGACGCCAAAGGGTTCTCTGCCGTAGCTTCCGGTGAGCATAAACCAAGGGAACTGCCGCCATCAAGTGATTTCGAATCGTCGGTTAGGCCTTGGGTGGCGGATCCACCGGGGTGGGCGGCTCATACCACACTTCCACCTCGTAGCCGTCGGGATCACGGAAGAATAGATATGGCTGGCCAGGACAAAACTCGCCATGACTTAGGACACCTCCCCAGCTGCTTTAACTGCTACGATAAAGCCTTCATTGAATCCTTCTGGAGCAGCCTCAAATACGAGCTCGTCTACCATCACTGCTTTGCCACCCGTGCGGAGGCTCGCACCGCCATCTTCGAGTACGTCGAAACTTTCTACAACCGCACCAAACTGCACTCCAGTCTGGCCTATCTAGGCCCAATCAATTTTGAATCCCAACTAAACCAAATTACCCTTACCTAACTGTCCGAGAAATCGGGGCAAGCCCAACCCATTCGTTAACGTCCCGCCTCAGCCTATTGATGAAACGATTTCTTCTGCTCGTTCTTTTCGCGATCGTGCCGGTGCTTAAGGCCGCGCAAAACACTGATGCCGATTTCGGCGCGGTGGCGGAAGAGTTCATCAAAGGTTATCTGAACGCGCGCCCGCTTCGCGCAACCCGGCTTGGTTTTCATGAATACGATGGCCGGGCCGATGATTTCAGCCGACTTGCGCTCGATGCCGAATTGCAGCGTCTTCGCCGTTTTGAGGACCGGCTGCGGAAATTCGAGCCCGAGGAATTGAATGCTCGCAATGGAATTGACTTACGCATCTTGCAGGCCGCAATCGCGAACGAGCTCTTCGAATTTCAGGATGTCCACAAGTTCGAGCGCAACCCCATGACCTATGCGCATTGCGCCGACTTGAACATTTACATCGCGCGCAATTTCGCACCGCTGGAAGACCGGGTTCGCAGCCTGATCCAAATCGAAGCGCAAATCCCGAATATTCTCATCGCCGGCAAAACCAATCTGGAGGCGGTTTTGCCCAGGCCCTACGTCGAACTCGCAATCCAGATCGCGCGCGGCTCCGCCGATTTTTTGCGTAAAGACATGGTGACTGCGGTAGAGACCCTGAAGGATCAGGAGCTGCGCGGGAATTTCATCGATGCCAATCGCAGAGCCGCCACCGCACTTAGCGATTTCGCGAGCTGGCTGGAAAAAGACAAGCTCCCGAAGACGACGCCAAGCTTCGCCTTGGGCGAGGCAAAATATCAACGATGGCTAACCGAAACTGAGCTGGTCGATTTGCCGCCGGCCAAGATTCTCGAGATCGGACTGGCGAAGTTAAAAGAGGAGCAACAAACATTCGCCGATGCCGCCAAAATCATCGATCCGAATAAATCGCCCACGGAGGTATTCAAGGAAATCCAGAAAGATCATCCTGGTGCCGACAAATTGATTCCGGATATTGCGAAGAATTTGGATCATATCCGCGGTTACGTTACCGAGCACAAGATTGTCGGCATTCCGCCCAATGCGAAAGCGCAGGTAAGAGAGACGCCGCAATATGATCGGGCGACCTCGGTCGCGTCGATGGACACGCCGGGACCGTTCGAGAAAAAAGCGACCGAAGCATTCTATTACGTCACGCCGGTGGATCCGAACTGGAGCGAGGAGCAAAAAGAAGAATGGCTTACCTCATTCAACTACTACACCGCGGAGGTGACCTCGATCCACGAAGCTTATCCGGGTCATTATGTGCAATTTCTGCGCTTGAACGCCTCGAGCGCGAACAAGATTGAGAAGATCTTTGGCAGCTACGCCTTCATTGAGGGCTGGGCGCATTATTGCGAGCAAATGATGCTGGACCAGGGGTTCGGCGGCCCCAAAAAACCTCCTGGGACTGCCGAGGAACAAAAGAAGGCGGCCAAATACCGAATGGCGCAGGCTTCGGAAGCATTGTTGCGGCTTTGCCGGCTTTGCGTTTCCGTAAAAATGCACACCCAAGCCATGTCGGTCGATGAGGCGACGAGATTCTTTCGAGAAAATTGCTACTACGAAGAAAAACCGGCGCGCAGTGAAGCGATGCGCGGCACCTTCGATTACGGGTACTTGAACTACACTCTCGGCAAAATGGAGATTTTGAAATTGCGCGACGATTACAAGGCGCAGCAGGATGCCGAGTTCTCGTTAGAACAATTTCACAATCAGCTGCTCGATCACGGTATGCCGCCGATTCGTCTGCTGCGCGAGATTTTGCTCAAGAACAAGGCGAAGTGGGATGATGTGTTGTGATGAAAAGAGTTACTAAGTTAAAAAGTTACAATGTTAAAATGGATAACAAGCGTCGACAGTTCGGTACCCGTTGTAACGTTTCAACTCTTTTAACTTATTCTTGTTCCTCTTCTTCCCCCTGCAGCAACTCCGGCAGCAAAGGCTGCGGGTTGGACGGCAGCTCTTCCACGTCGCGCAGCTTTTTCGTGATCGCGCGGGAGCGCACCGCCACTTTGTCCATGTCGCTGGCGGCTTGATCGAGCTTGTCTTTTACCTTTGAAAGCGCATCACCAAACTTGGCAAACTCTGTCTTGACTCCAGCTAACAAGTTCCAGACCTCACTGGATCGCTTCTGGATCGCGAGAGTGCGAAAACCCATTTGCAGGCTGTTGAGCAACGCCGCCAGCGTGGTCGGCCCGGCGAAAACTACCCGGCAATCGCGCTGGACCTGCTCGACCAGACCGACTCGACGAATTGCCTCGGCATATAATCCCTCGGTCGGCAAAAACATCAGCGCGAAATCCGTCGTGTTTGGCGGATTAATATATTTCGCGCAGATATCTTTCGCCGATTTCCTGAGCTGGGCTTCCAAATCTTTCATCGCGCCATCGGTTAGCGTTGAATCGCCACTTTCCTGTGCCGTAATTAATCGCTGATAATCTTCCATCGGAAATTTGGCGTCGATCGGCAGCCATACCGCAGCGCCATTTCCTTCGCCCGGCAATTTGATCGCATAATCCACGCGTTCGCCGCTTTCATCCCGTGTTTGGACGTTGCGATCGAATTGTTCCGGAGTGAGTAATTGTTCAAGCAGCGTCCCCAGCTGCACTTCGCCCCAGCCGCCGCGCGTTTTCACATTGGTCAGCACCCGCTGCAATCCACCCACATCGCTTGCCAGTTGCTGCATCGCCCCAAGGCCCTGGTGAACCTTTTCCAATCGCTCGCTCACGAGCTTGAACGATTCGCCCAGGCGTTTTTCGAGTGTCCCCTGCAATTTTTCGTCTACCGTGGCGCGCATTCTTTCGATTTGCTGCGCATTGTCTTTTTGCAATTCCTGCAAACGCAGATCGACGATCCCGCGCACGCTTTCCAACGAGGCGGTCAATTCTTCCCGTTGCGATTTGGCCGCGCTGGCATTTTCCTCGCGACCGCGCTTCATCTCTTCCTGCAGCATTCGTTCGCCCCGTTCCTGGGCGCGTTCGAGCAGCTCGATTTTGCTCAACAAGGTCGCGCCGCCATCTTCCCGACGCCGTCCCAGCCAAAGTGCGGTTGCAAGCAGCAGACCGCCGCTGATCAAACCGAGGATGAGATAACCTGTTTCTGTCATGTCGAGCGAAGTCGAGACATCTTTCGTTTATCCAGCATAATAGTTAGAGATTCCTCGACTTCGCTCGGAATGACAAGGGGTTGGAACGACTTGGATGTGATCTCCGCCGACGAAACAGCTCCGTCATCATCCCGAGCGCAACCGAGGGACTCGCCTACGCTCGTCGATCACGCAAACTAACTTGCGTAATCAAAGTGCACTCGTGAGGTCCTTCGGAGCGTGGGCGCCTCGGGATGACAGCCCGGGTTATCAAAATCGTAATTTCAGTCCCCCGTAGGCCGCGCGGCCGAGCGCCGGAAATCCGAACACCTCCGCATAATGCTCATTCGTGAGATTGTCGATCCGACCGAAAATGGACAGATGTGGGCTGATTTCGTATTCCGCCGCAAAATTCACAAAGCTGTAATCCTCAATATCGAAGTTCGGTCCGCCGAAACTCAGTTCTTCACGCGCATTCACCCATTTTGCCGAAAGCGTGGTGCGCAATTTTTTCCACCACAAATATGACGCTGAGACATAAGCTTCGTGGCGCGGCCGCCGCGGCAAGCGGGCGCCTGGCAATTGTGAAATGTCGGCTGACCCGATTTTCTCCGCATCTAAAAAGGTATAGGTCGCGACCAACTCGAGTTCATCGAACGGGCGCGCGCGCAGCTCACACTCAATTCCCTGCGTCCGCGCCTTCCCCAGGTTCAGCGTTTCAAATAGCCCGTTGAATCCGATCACGTTGGACAAATCGTTGTGGAAATACGTCGCGCCGAGAATGACGCGTTTGTTCCAAAGTCGTTGCTCAATTCCCGCGTCCCAGCCTAGATCGCGTTCCGGCTCGAGTCCGAAATTCATTCCGAAAATCTTGTCCTGACTGCTCGGCGGTGAAAATCCGGTCGCCACGCTGGCATGCAGAGTAGTGTCGGTTTGGCGGATGAGATAACTGGCCGCCTCCCGCCAGGTCCAGACATCTCCGAATTGATTGAAGTGATCGAATCGGCCACCGCTAACGAAAATTAAATTTTCGCGTGGGGTTAGTGTCAGTTGTGCGAAGACGCCGGTTTCCTGAGTGTGATCGCTGACGAGACGTGCCTGTGGTCCAAAGTCTTGCGAGATGAATGGTCGTTCCTGGCCGGCATTGAGACGACTGTAAAAAAAGCCGCTGGTGATCGTGAGCCATGAAGTCGGGCGCAAATCGTTCTGATAATCAACCTGCGTTCGCTCGAACAGCGCACGGGTTGGTCCGACAAATCCATCCTGGTTCGGATCGTTCAGTTGCCGCTCGTGATCGTAGCCGACGATCAGGTGGTGGTCCCACCATTCGACCGGCTGCCAATCAACATGCGGCCCGATCAACCAGCGTTCAGTCAGAAAATTATCGAGCGGTTTTGGATCAAAAATCGTGTTCGGATTTCCGGTGTCAGCGAGCGAGTAGGTGATCAAACTCCCAATCCGTAAAGTCGCGTCCGGCGACCAGCCGATGTCCGCGATCGCGCTGGTCAATCGATATTGATTATTCGGGCGCGCATTGTCAGTGTCGAGCCGGCTGAGCCCGACAGAGTAATCCAGTTGTCCAAACTTCCCTTCGCTTTCGAATGCTTCGCGAAAGGTCCCATAGGATCCACCTTCTTGAGTAAGCGTGAACGTCGGATTGCCCTCGCCGCGTTTGGTAAAAATTTGGATCGCGCCCGCCAACGCACGCGGGCCGTAGAGCGTACTCTGTGGTCCGCGCACGATTTCGATTCGATCAACGTCATCGACGGTGAAGTCGGCAAAATTCATTAGTCCGGCCAATCCTTGATTGATGGGAATTCCATCGAGCAGAACCTGGGTGTGTTCGCTACGCAATCCGCGGGTGAAAATGGAAGTGAGCTGACCAGGTGCGCCGCTTTGCACGACGGAGAGCCCCGGGACTTCGCGCAGCGCATCAGCCACACGCTCGATTTGTTTTTCCTCAGAATCTTGCGAAGTCACGACGCTCACGCTGGCCGGGGATTGGTCCAGCGGAATCTCGGTGCGTGTTCCAGTGATTACGATTACCTCTGATTCCGGCGCAGGCGTCGGCGATGGATCCTGGGCGTAGCAGATCGCGGTAACGGATAAAAATGCGATCAGCGCTACCGTAGATCTAGCGCGCAACAACTCTGGGTACCGCGCGCGTCTCGCCGAAACAATCTTTGGAAAAGTTCGCGATGGCGAGATGCCATCGCCAGCACGCGGGACGCGTGCGCTACCCGGACAAACCGAGCTGCGATCGACTGCTACTTCTGACATTACGTTTCCTCCAATTAGAGAGAGGCAGAGGAAACCGAAATAGCGGCTACCCGCGACTCTCATTCTTCTTTTTTGCGAAGAAGTTTTTTCGCGATCGAGCCGGACTGGCGGATTCCGGAATCGGTCTACAGCGAACGCAGACCCAATTTGGGTTCGGCGTCACGCTGGCGAATGAGGCGGACCGGTTCGAATATTCTGGCTCCTGGCTTGCGGCCCGAAGGTCTTTCGGACTCACCTTTTCCCCGCCTTCACCGTTGTTCGGAACGCCGGCATTCTGCCTGTGCGCCAAGCGGACATTATATCCGCCTTTTCGATCCAGCGGAGCGGAACTCCGCTGGGCGGACAGACTACAAGTCTATGCTCCGCAATTACAACGATTGGCTCGTGGGAAATCGTATCCAGTTACAGCAGCGCAACTGCTCCGGCTTCACACCGGATTTCTCGCGCCGATCCACTGTTTCAAACTCGCAAAGAACTGTTCGAGCAATAGCGGCTTGCGCTTCCGCGTTCAAGATTTATTTAGTCAGGCGCGTTTTCCGCGTGCATTTTTCCTGTGCCAGCAATTGACGCAAAATTGAACCTGCTCGTGACCGGCGCCGCCGGCTTCATCGGGTCTAATCTGGTTCTGGAATTACAGGAGCGATTCCCAAATTCGCGATTAAGCGCGATTGACGACTTTCGCTCGGGCGATTTCAAGAATCTCGGGGGCTATCGTGGCGATTTTGTTGCAGCCGATCTGGCGAAGCTGAATTGGCGGGAACAATTTGGCAACGAAAAGTTCGACGCGATTTTTCATCTCGCTTCCATCACTGATACGACCAATCACGATCAGTTTGAGCAGACGCACGACAACGTGGAGAGCTTCCGGCGATTGCTGGAATTCGCGCGGCCGAACCGAACGCGGGTGATTTTTGCATCCTCGGCTTCGATTTACGGTGCGACCACGGAGGCAAGCGCGGAATCAACCGTGGCTGCTCCGGCAAACATTTACGCCTTTTCCAAAGCGATCATGGATAATCTCGCGACGCGATTCGCGCAGGAGAATACGGATTGGATCATCATCGGTGTGCGTTACTTCAATGTTTATGGTCCGCGCGAAGCGCATAAGGGTGTGCCGGCGAGCATGATTTATCATTTGTCACAGCAAATGCGCGCCGGCCAGCGCCCGCGCATTTTCAAACACGGCGAACAGCGCCGCGATTTCGTTTATGTGAAGGATGTGGTGGACGGAACAATTCGCGCGCTCGATGCCAGCGCCAGCGGAATTTGCAATCTCGGCAGCGGCCAGGCCCGGTCTTTTAACGAGCTCATCTTTATTTTGAATCGCACCTTGCAGACCAATCTTCAGCCGGATTACTTCGATAATCCGCACGCCCATTACCAAAATTTCACCCAGGCGGATTTGACCAACGCGCGCAGCGCGCTCGGTTACGCGCCGCAATTTCCACTTGAAGCGGGGGTGGCCGATTATATGAAATGGCTATATCCGTCGTAGCGTCATCCCGAGCGTAAGTCGAGGGATCCCGCCGCGGAAACTTTAAGGTAACGTCATCGGGATCCCTCGACTCCGCGCGGGATGACAGAGCAAAAAATATGAACCCAACAAAGTCCGATCTGCTGGTCGATGCGATTGAGCACATCGACGTCAAAAAACACAACGTCGTGCGGTTGGTGGAGGCGATGTCGAAGATGGCCTTCTCGGCCCGCGATCTGGCGCGCGCGGCCGACATTTACGACGCGATGCTGCGGGAAGAAGACTGCGCCATCATTTTGTGCCTGGCCGGGTCGCTTATTTCCGCCGGCTTAAAAAACGTCATTGTCGATCTGGTACGCAATAACATGGTGGACGCGATCGTTTCCACCGGAGCCATTATCGTCGATCAGGATTTTTTCGAAGCTCTCGGGTTCAAGCATTACAAGGGCGACATTTTCATGAACGACGACGTTCTGCGCCGTCTCGCGATTGATCGAATTTACGATACCTACATTGACGAAGATCAGCTGCGGGTTTGCGATACCACTTGCGGCGAGATTGCAGACTCGCTCGAGCCGCGGCCATATTCTTCCCGCGAATTTATTCGCGAGATGGGCCGATATCTAACGAGAAATGGAAAAAATCACGAGTCGGTGGTGCTGACCGCATTCGAGAAGGAGGTGCCGATCTTTTGCCCAGCTTTCAGCGATTGCAGCGCTGGGTTCGGCTTGATTCATCATCAATACGAAAATCCGGACAGACACCTCAGTATCGATTCGGCCAAAGATTTTCTTGAGCTAACAAAAATTAAAATCGCGTCGAAGCAAAGTGGGTTGTTCATGATCGGTGGGGGCGTCCCGAAAAATTTCGCGCAGGACACGGTAGTGGCCGGCGATTATCTCGGTTTCGACGTTGGGATGCACAAATACGCTGTGCAAATCACGGTGGCGGACGTGCGTGACGGCGCCCTCAGCGGTTCCACGCTAAAGGAGGCGAACTCGTGGGGCAAAGTGGATCAGGGCGCCGAGCAGATGGTTTACGCGGAAGCGACGATCGCGCTGCCGCTGATTGCCGGCTACGCCTATCACAAGGGGTCGTGGAGGAATCGCAAAGCTCGCCATTATACTAAGCTGCTCGATCAGCCGGCAACGGAAGCGGGGCCGGCGGAAAAACGTGAATTGGCGGGTGCGCGATAATTCATCGGTCATCCCGAGCGGAGTCAAGGGAGCAATGAAGTTACCTTTTAAGCTTTCGCGGCGGGGTCCTTCGATCCCGCAGGCGCGGGACTCGGGATGACGGCTAGGACTCCGCTAGTCTGCGAAACGCTCCCTCAGACATCTGGAATTCGTGCCAGTCAGGATCGATTTTCGCACCGAGTCGCTGATAAAACTCGATACCGCGCGCATTCCATTTAGCGACCCACCACTTGATCATTCCGCAGCCGGTGCGCTCAGCTTCTTGGGCGACAGCTTTCATTAAGAGTTTGCCGGCCCCTTTGCTGCGATGCCCGTCGGCAACATAGAGCTCTTTCACCACGAGGTTCGGTTTTGCCCGATAAGTGAAGGCGACAAAGTAATAGACAAGCAACCCAGCTAACTTCCCGCTTTCGTCCGCAACCAGACAATAAAAGTCTGGGGGCGATCGCCGGAACCCCTGTTCGCGTAGAATTTCCTCGGTAATTGCAAAGGCCTCGGCGTATTTTTCGAACTCTGCCAGTTCGCGCATCAACGGCAGGAGTTGCGGAAGATCTGCCTCGATGGCTTTTCGTATTTTCAATGACGGCAGTTGGCACTAGCCTTCCCAGAAAAATTTCGTCGGGCGATTGATTTCTGGCGGCAGACTTTTGTGTACCGGGCAGTTGAGCGCGGTTTGTTCCAAGACCGCGCGGTGCGGTGAATCCGCCGGCAAGGGAATGTGAACTTCTGACGGGAGCGCGACGATCCGGCGGGGTGCGTCTTTCGACATTTCTTTCTGCACCGAGACCGTCATGCCGCGAAGATCGACGTCCAGTTCTTTCGCCTTTATTCCCATGGTCGTGCTAATACACGTGCCAAGAGCAGTCGCGACTAGGTCGGTGGGTGAGAATGCTTCCCCTTTACCTTTGTTGTCCGCCGGCGCGTCAGTCGCGATCTTCGATCGCGACGGGCCGTGGGTGGCATCGCAGTGAAGATTGCCGGTATAATCAATGGAAACTTTGACCATGGAAAAAGATTACCGCCATCCCGAGCGAAGTCGAGGGATCCCGCCAGGAAAGCTTAAAGGTAGCGCAACGGGATCCCTCGACTCCGCTCGGGATGACGATCTTTTCGGCTGCGTCCCGGAACAGCTTGAGTGCGCCAAGCCAATCTGATAAGCGCGAGCATGAATTTCACTCGTTTCGTACGCATGCTCACAGTCACCTTGCCCTTGCTGGTCGGATCGGCGATGGCTGCGGATCAAACCATCGCCCTAAAAGCAGCCCGATTGTTCGATGGAAAATCTCGCGCGCTGATTCAGAACGGAGTGGTGCTTGTCCAGGGCGACAAGATTGTCGATGCAGGCGCGAATGTCGCGGTTCCACCGGATGCGCAAGTAATCGATCTCGGCGATGGGACGTTGTCGCCTGGTTTCATGGATGCGCATACGCACATCACGCTCGATTATACGAACTATCAGGCAACGCGTTTGAGAGAACTGCAAATCTCGACCTCGGCCAAGGCCTACAGCGTGATTCCGGCCGCGCGCGCGACCGTGGAAGCCGGATTCACCACCGTGCGGGATGTCGGCGCACGGACCTACCGCTCGCACGATTGTATTGATGTTTCGCTACGCGATGCCATCGCAAAAGGAATTGTGGTTGGGCCGCGCGTGTTTGTCGCTACCTATGGCATCGGCGCGACCGGCGGCCATTTTGACGAAGGGGCCGGATTCCGCGACGGACTTTTCGGACCGGAACCGGATGTGGCCGATGGAATTGCCGACGGACCCGATGCCGTGCGCAAAGCTGTTCGTTTCGAGGTTAGAATCGGGGCGGATGTAATCAAGGCAGCAGTCTCGGGTGGTGTGCTTTCGCTAACGGATGAGGTGGACACACCGCAATTCACGCCCGCAGAGATGACAGCGCTGGTGGATGAATCGCATCGATTACGCAAGAAAGTGGCAGTGCATTGTCATGGCGATCAGGCGGGGCGTGAAGCGATCGAGGCTGGGGTCGATTCAATTGAGCACGGTTCGTTTTTCAAACCGGAGACGCTGACCTTGATGAAAAATAAGGGGACGTTCCTGACGCCGACGCTGATGGCAGCGGAATATATAAAGGGCAAACTTGACGGTTATCCGCCCGCTTTGCAGGCCAAGGCGCTTGCCGCCTATAACGCCCGCTCGGAGATGTTCCGGAACGCGCTTAAGATCGGAGTGAAAATCTCATTCGGGACGGATGCGGCGGTTTTTCCGCACGGACAGAACGCAAAGGAATTCAAGTTGATGACCGATCTGGGAATGGCGCCAATCGATGCTCTGAAGAGCGCGACGGCGAACGATGCCGAGTTGCTGGGGGTCGCGCAAAAACTCGGAACATTGGAAAAAGGAAAACTGGCCGATGTCATCGCGATGCCGGGTGATCCGACGCAGGACATCACTGCGACGGAACGCGTTTCCTTTGTGATGAAGGAAGGGAAAATTATTCGGAATGGTCCAGCGACGCCCGCACCGGCGAAGACGGCGCAGCAAAATGAAATGGACGAGGTGGTGGCGGATTTCTGAAGTCGTCATCCCGAGCGTGAGTCGAGGGATCCCGATGCGTTAGCCTAAAGCTTTCATGGCGGGATTCCTCGACTAGCGCTCGGGATGACACGCTATGGGAGCGGTTTTTAGTAACGTCGACTAGGCGAAGGTCGGCACCGCTCATGCTACCGCCTTTGGCGGTATGCAACGGAGAAACCTCAATTGGCCGATCGCGGCCGTGGCGTTCGCCATCCCGGTCGCGTTCGCCCTGCTTACAAACCACGCCTGGGAGGATTACTTCATTACCCTCCGCAGCAGCCGGAATCTCCTGCAGGGGAATGGCCTTGTTTATAATGCGGGGGAGCGGCTGCACACCTTTACCTCTCCGCTCGGTGTCCTGATCCCCGCACTGTGCACGTGGCTGGCGGGCCCGGATCATGAACTGGCGGCCTTGTGGATCTTTCGCGTGTTCAACGCGACACTGCTCGCCGCGACCGCCGCTCTTCTGTGGCAACGGTCACAGACTCTGAAACTCGGACCGGTCGGGC